>ENA-UOOH01000153-UOOH01000153.1-fermentation-metagenome-genome-assembly--contig:-NODE-153-length-82881-cov-26.732186_pt1 | contig 82881 bp, 67 predicted proteins | sample MGYA00245778_ERZ724025 | MGnify/ENA primary metagenome ERZ724025 (study PRJEB28704, sample SAMN03018313) | fermentation metagenome | biome: anthropogenic terrestrial biome; feature: soil; material... | reverse complement strand
GGCGGATGAAATGCCACATCAGTTTACGGAGGGGGGGGCCTCCTATAGATGGGGCCTAAAAGCACAAAATGGTATAGCCATTTTAGTTTATGAGGAGGTTATGTAGTATGCCAGAAATTCAGATTGCAGATAAACCTACTTTAGATATCGTTAAAACCAAAATAGATAGTAATTTAGATGCTGCTATGTCTTCCAGGGCAGCACAGTCTACATTGAATACTGTTAATACTAATTTAAGTACGGTGGTAATTGAAGTGGGAAATATTAAAGCCTCGTCAGTAAAAGCAAGAAGATTATTCCCACCCGGGAAATTTAGCACTTCACAAACAACTTGGCAAACTGCTTTAAATATAACTGGGAAGGGAGCCTTAAAAGGCCTTGGTGTATATACTACTGGTAATGCTAGTTATGATGATAGAGGATTTTGCAAATTAACAATTGATGGGAATATAATAATACATGGTATTACCAACACCAATGGTACCCCAAAACTTACATTGAAGAGGGACTGGTATATTATGCCGCAAGACGGATCTGAATTGTCTTATAATTTTGCGAATAGTGAATACGCCATAAGCGATATAACTTATTCTTTTAATCAAAGTTTACGTATTGAAATTTATACAAATAATTTATCAGCGGCGGCGGCTATAACAGTATATTGGTTATATGAAAAGGAGGTATAAAATGTTTTACAAAGTCCCTGTTAACGATGGCATGCTTGACATTGACTATGAAGATTTATTGGAAGCTGTACAATTATCGCCGGCAGAAGTCTATGTCAGATTAGGCGATGCTGCGGCAGTGAGGGCAACCTGGCAGGAGATCACGGAAGCAGAATTTGGAGCCGTAAGACCGGTAATTCCGGAAACAATAACTCCTCCAGATACTACAACATTGCTAGGGCAGTATATAGCCCAGCAAACCTTAAAGAACGCCGAGATAGAACAGAAAATAAATGCTGTTGGGCAAGGTGTTGTACAACTGATGCTTAAATAAGAGAGGATGTGGATTGAATGGCATTTTGGCAAATGGCTTATAAACTGGGATGGGCTACAGAAGCTGATTTAGACAGAGCAGTCAGCCGGGGATTAATAACAGCGGAGCAAAAAGCAAGTATTATTGCGCAGTAGACTTATTATGCGCCATAGAGCACTGCACAAGTAAGCTATAATTCATGAGAGAGGGTAGATGTCATGTGCCCTGGGAACAAGTAAAAGATTGGACCATTGGTATGTTGGCGGTGGCTTCGTTAGCCGCCGCCTTTATTATTCTCATTCGCCGGAGCTGGCCCCGAAATCACCGGCAGGAGACTGACGCGATACGGGCGGAAGAGAGCAGGTGCCTGGCTGAAGTGGTGGAAAACAATACCCGGGCTATCGAACAGCTATCCACCCTGTTCCAGATTAACTTTGCGGAACAGGAAGCGAAACTGGACGAAGTAGTCGATTTCGTAAGACGCGGTAAAAAATAACGGGCCGGCGTAATACAGTCCTACAGTATTTTTGTGAACCTGCATTGTATTTAAAAATCCAATTGACAGGAGGTAGATAGTCATGGATGAAAAACAGGACAAAATCTTCAGCCGCTTAAGTAAACCGGCATTTTACATAGCCCTTTTAGGTGCTGGTAAATTGGTGGCGGAAGCCTTTGGCTGCCCAATTATTACCGATGATCAGGTAAATGCCATCGCTAACGGTCTGGCCTGTCTGGTGACTGTGATCGGTGTAGCTATGGGATATGAAGAGTAAATCTTCCCTGTAGGGCCGGTTTTTAAGAAGTTTTTCTAAAAGAATCTAAAATTTATCTGTTTACATGATGAATTTCATAGACGGTTCCCTGGCAATTAGAAGCCCAAAAGAACGGTTATATCTCCAGGCCAACCATATCTGTCTGATATTGAACCGCACCCCCAGTGCAAAACTGATAGCTCCCTTCAAAGTAGACAGTTGAAATAACAAAAATTTAACTGTTACAGAGAGGGGAGCACTTTTTTGCCCCCGCCTCCAATGAAAAGAGATTATACAAGAGGTTTAAACTTGCTCAACCCGGCATACGATGGCTGTTTCCAGGCGGTGCCCCTTAATTTTGGTTACTTTAATATTCAAACCGTATTCCTCCAGTTCCGGGGTGCTGCCATCTTCGGGCACGGTTCCCAGCAAGCCGAAAATAAAGCCGCCGAAAGTCTCATATTCATCTTCCGGTAAACCTACTCCCAGTTGTTCGGATATCATTCCCAGCGGAGCTGTCCCTTGTATTTTCCAGGTTTGGGAATCAAGGCGCTCAATCAGCGGCGACTCCAGGGGAAGAGTATCGTCGTCTTCCAGATCTCCGACCAACTGTTCCAGCAGGTCATTCATGGTAATGATGCCGCTCATTCCTCCGTAGTCATCCAAGACAATGGCAAAATGCTGTCTGGTGTTTTTCATGTTTTGGAACAATACGTCGGTGCGCACCGTTTCCGGTACGAAATATGCAGGTCGTACGGCTGTTTCCAGAATATTTTCCAGGGTTTTGTCCTTAATCGTTAAATAATCTTTGACTTTTAAAACTCCGATGATATTGTCGGGGCTTTCATCGCATACCGGATAAACCGAATGTCGGCTTTCAATAATGGTCTTTTCCCATTGCTCCAGACTCTCATCAAGCCATAGTATGGAGACTTCCGTTCTGTGAGTCATGATTTCTTCAGCAGTTTTGTCGTCAAATTCAAATATATTTTGAATCATATACTTCTCGCTGTGACTGATGGCTCCCTTTTCACTGCCCGCATCAACCATCATGCGTATTTCTTCCTCGGTGATCTCCTCGTCGTCTTCATTCGGGTCAATGCCCAGCAGGCGCAGTACACTGTTGGTTGATATGGTCAACAGCCAAACAATGGGGTTGAATAGCTGAGAAATGCCATAGATCAGACCTGACATAGCCAGTGCCAGCTTTTCGGAATACCGCATGGCAACTCGTTTAGGAACCAGTTCCCCTAACACCAGGGTGAAATAGGACAGGATCAAGGTTATCAGCACTACGGAAATGGTATCAAGGGTAGCATGCGGGATTTTAACACCGATATGAACAAACCAATCGGCCAGCTTGTCGGAAAAATTATCGGCAGCAAAGGCACTGGCCAGAAATCCGGCCAGGGTAATACCCACTTGAATGGTAGAAAGAAAACGTGCCGGCTGTTCGGTTAGTTGGGCCAGCTTGACAGCGCGCTTATCCTGGGCTGCGGCCAGCTTGGCCAGCTTGTTGTCGTTCATTGAGATAACCGCAATTTCAGCACAGGCAAAGACAGCGTTAACCAAAATCAATATGAGCTGCAAAAGCAACGGTAATATAAAAGGGTTTACGGTCATTAATTAGCCCCCTGATTAAGTTAAAATAAAATATCGAGCCGTCATGGCGATATATAAAGTGTGAGCCCTTTACGGAGCTACGATTCTTGTAAATTACCTGAAAAAAGCGACACATAAGCTCAGCGGATAAGATTTATCCGAGCTTATGTGTCGCAATATTTACCGATTTATCATTTAAACTACTTCGATCAGGTACCGGCGAGTCGTCCAATTGATCAAAACTCCCTAATCATATTATAAAAACAATACAATATCCAGGGTGTAAAAGTCAACAGCGAACGACTGGTATTCGCATAATGCTCCAACCCGGCGGATGTTGCCGCAGATTTAAGTGATCGCTGTCTCGGGCTTCAGTCTCATTTTGACATGGTTTCTGTTTCTTACCGCTCTTCTCATTAATACAGCAGGCATACCGGGCGTCTGGCCGCAGAGGCGAGAGAGCGGCCTGGCTTCTTCTTATTCCGCTAATTGCCTTCCTTTACCTCGTTATGGTTATCTTCCCGGTGTCGTTGTCATAGTCCACCTGTGCGCCCAGGTTTTCAAAGACAAAGCGCAGGGGAACGAAAACACGGCCGGGCGGCAGCAGTTCCGGGGCGCACTCCATAGTCTGCTCTGTGCCGTCCACCAGCACTTGTGTCGAACCCAGAGTAAGCACGATTACTCCGGCTTTGTCTCTGACCGTGACCTGTCGGAGGGCGGCATCCCATTCGACCTTGGCTCCCAGGGCTTCGCTGACGAAGCGGATGGGTACCAGAGTGCGCTGAGACGGTTTATCCACATAAGGGGAAGCGTCCAGGGTGTAAGGGGTGCCGTCTATACTGGCCAGGGTCTGTCCCAAAGTCAGGATAACCACCTTTTTATCATCCGGTGGCGTTTCCGGCGTCGCCGCCGTGCTGAACACGGCGAACTTGGTCAGGTGGTTGACCCGGGTTAACGCGTACCAGCGGTCATCTTCCTGCACCAGTTGGGTCTCCAACTTAATCCAGCGTCCCAGCATCTCGTCGTAGTAATGTATTGCCGGGGATTCGCCTTCGGCGATTCCGACCGGGTTGTAAGCGAGTCTGATGGTAATATAATTGTCGCCGAACTGTCGTTCACCGCTGGCGGTGATCTCATAAATGACGCCGGCCATTTTGACCCGCATCCCTTCGGGCACTACCCGGTTGGCTTCGCTCTGGCTCAGTGTCCTGATGCTGACAGTGGCGTCGGCGGGCAGTACTCCCGCCGGGATCTCCACGGCCGCGTCCTCAAGGCTGACCTGGCCGCCGGTATTCGCCTTTATGGCCGCGCTGGTACTAGCGCCCGGCGGCTGTGTATTTTCGCCGGGGCTGTCCCCGTCGTCGGACGGAGCGGCCCGGTTAACGGTGACGGTATAAATCCTGACGGTTATGCCGTCCTGGGCAGTCACTGCAATATTAATGGAGTTGGCTCCCACGTTAAGGCTGACGGGCGGTGAGCTCTGTCCGCCGGTTACCGGTGCGCTGTTGACGGTGACTGTGGCGTTGCCGTCCGCCGGGAAAGGCGTCACCGTAATACTGTCTACGCTATAGGCCACGGCAAGATTATAATTGCCGGTTGCCGGATCAAAGACCGGGGTCAATGTGCCGCTGCTCAACACCAGTCCGGATAGGGTAGCGTTAGCGGAGGCATCGTTATCAATGATCAGCAGGGTCAGGGGAGAAACAGTATAATTATTGTAGCCCGGGTCGGCGCTGTAGACCGAGTGGGATACGGTCCCAATATGTTCTCCCTCGGCGACATCGTCATCCATCGCCTCCACCCGTATGGTTTTCGGCGTATTCCAATTCCCCGCCGTGAAAATCCACTCCCCGGGGTCCACATTCAGCTGGGCGCCCCCGCTGATGCCGATTTCCACGTCGGCATAAGGCCTGGTGGTCAGAACCAGGGTATAGCTGTAATCCCCTCCGCCTTCGCTGACTACGGCGGCGCCGCCGCTCTGATCAATGCTGATGCCCGGAGAGTCGTTGTCGGTTATATCAACGGTAATGTCCGGAATATGAAAACCGCTGTAATCCGGATCAGTGCTGTAAACGCTGTGGGTTACCGTTACCGTGTGCGGCCCTTCGGCGTCAACGTCGTCTACCGCCGTTATGGCAACTTCCCGGGGCACGTCCCAGTTGCCGGCGGTAAATTCCAGCATCTGCGGGTCTATGCTGATCTGCTGCCCCCCGTATACATAAACCGTTACGCTATCGGCGGGCAGGGTGGCCAGTACCATGGTATAGCTGACTGCAGCTCCGCCCTCCGTAATCTGCAGGGGGCTGCTGCTGGGGCTGATAATAATATCCGGGCCGTCATTATCGGTTATATTGAGAAGAAAATCAGGCACGGAAATGCCTTGGTAGGCCGGATCCGCGCTGCCGGCGGCATGGGTTATCGTACCGGTGCGGTCACCGTCGGCCAGATGGTTGTCTATAGCCGTGGCGGTCACTGTCTGCGGCGTATTATAATTGGCACTGCCGAAGGTCAGGCTGCTCCTGTCCACACTAACCTGACTGTCGGGCGTTACGCTGATGACAACGTCGGTCACTGGCGGGTAAACCAGTGACACTTCATATTGTGAGCTCTCGCCCTCAATGGCGCTGCCGCTGGCGGGGTCAATGGTGACGTTTGAACCTACGGTTATCTGAGGCGAAACACCCAAATTGACCGGGCTGCCTGCAGCAGTGGTGCGGGATTGCGCTTGCCATGAAGAGGCACCGGTAATACTTGCGGCTGTGGCCCCCGGTCCGCCGCCGCTCTTATCTCCGTAAGTTATGGTAATGGTATTATTGGCTGCCAGAGTAAGGCCGGTTACGGTAAGTGCCCGGCCGGAAACAGACACTGTTCCGGCGGAAGCCGTCGTATAGCCGGGGGCGGCGACAGCTGTGCTGGGGAGACTCCAACCGTCCGGGACGTTAATACTTACTGCGCCGTTTTCCAGTCCGCCTGCCGCCGCCGTGTAGGTGAAGCACAGAGTCAGGCCGGTCTGGCCGATAGCGGCGATATCCGGCGTCACCGCCATGGTTCCGCTGCCGTTTGCCGCGTAGACCTTGATATTAAAGCTCTGGGGAGCACTGCTGTCAATTCCGCCGTTGTCCGTGCCGCCGTTGTCCGTAAGTTGTATGGTGATAGCGGCATTGCCGGTGGTATTAGCCGCCGGAGTATAGTTCAAATCGCCTGCTGACGACACCTGGGGCGGTACCGAGAACAGACCGGGATTGTCATTGCCGATTACGGTAAAGGTTATCATTTGCGTGGATTCATTGACCGGACCGCTGGAAATGTTGGTTGCCCACCCGGTTATTTGCTGGGGACCGGAGTTTGCGGCCACCGCCTGGTCCGATCCCTTGGCGAAGGAAGGCGGGTCATTGACCGAGGTGACGTTGATCATAATGTCAGAGGTAGCCGACTCCTGGGCGCCGCCCGCTCCGGTGTGCCCCTGGTCGTTCGCTTTAACCCCCAAAGTCACAGAGCTGGTGTCGTTCAGTGCGGTGGTAAAATTCAGATTACCGCCGCTGATGAAATCGTTTATCCCCGTAACCGTTCCGGTCAGAGTCAAAGCGGCAGCCGTGCCGCCGACGCTTACTCCGCCGCCGGAAGATGCCGACAGGGTGCCCTTATTCACTGTAAAAACAGCCATCACATCGTTTGCCCCCGCGTCAACGTCAGCAATGGCAACACCAGTTATTGGGGTTGCCACATCCTCAATGACGGTAACAGACGCAGGCATGGAAACCGTAGGAGGATCGTTGACGTTTTCCACATTAACGGTGACATCCTGACTGGGATTATTAGTTCCGTCCGTAGCCTGGATGGTGAGGGTAAAGCTGGAAGCATCTTCGTAGTCAATGGCGTCGGCATCATTCACGCTTATCGCGCCGCTGGTGGCATCAAGGGCAAAGGCGCTACCGGTGTTGCCGCCGGTAATGGTAAAGGTCACCGAGTCGTCGTCGCCGGTATTGGCGACGGTACCTACTGCAGTACCGTTGGCCGCTGTTTCGCTTACCGTAAAAATTTGGCCGGCGGTAATGACCGGAGCGATGTCCCCCACGCTGACGGTGACGGTCTGCTCGCTGATATTGTTGACGGTCCGACCGTCGTCGGCACGGACGGTCAAGGTGTAACTGCTGGCAGATTCATAATCCAGTGCCGCCTCGCCGGCGGCACTGAGGGTAATCTCACCGGTAGATGCGTTAATAGTAAAGTAACTTTGGCCGGTTCCGCCCGCTATGCTGTAGGTCAGGTTGGCATCATTGCCGCCGCCGTCTCCGTCGTGGGCCTGGACATCGTGCAGTACGGCATTATCCGCCTGGACGGTTTCAGGTACGCTGAAAGCGGCGGTCGAGGTAAACACCGGGGGCAGGTTGCAAGCCTGGGGATTGGTGATGGTAAAGGCATCCAAAGCCAGGTTGGAGACGTTGCCGTCGCCGGAGATCTGCACCTCAAAGGAAGTCAGACCAGTCATAGCGCTTAAATCTATGAGGTTAAACATTGCTGTGCTGTTGCCGATGGCGTTGGCGATTTCCGTGCCGCCAAGGGCCTTATACCCCTTTACCGTGACGGTGTAAGTAATACTGCCGTTTAGATTGAAGGTCATGCCGGTCAGGTCGAACATGCCCCCCGCAAACTGCTCGGCGGCGCTGATGCTCAGGGAGGCGGGGCCGTTGCCTCCGCCTTCTATCCAGATAAGCGATCCGTCTCCGGCTAGGGTCACGCTGCCGTTGGGGGTAATGGCAAACCCGTTATTGAGATCATCCACCCAAACCGGGTAACTCAGATTCTGGCTCAAGGCCGGGGCCTCCACCCCGGATTCCGCCTGGCCGGATACCCCGATTTTGGCGGTGGCCGCTACGCTGGTGCCGCCGTCGCCGTCGCTGATGGTGATGGAGATGGTGCGGTAGCTGGTGGGCTCGTTGGAGGTGTTCCCGTAGGCCAGTGCACGCAGCAAATCTGTAACCCGTGCCGGAATGGCATTGGCATTGAGGGTGATAACCAGAGCAGTTCCGTTGCTCCCGCCACTGACGGTGCCGATCTGACCGACCCCGGTATAATTGACGGTGTTTCCTGAAACGGAGATGTTGCCTATATTGCCCACCGTTAGCTGATCTTGTGCCGAACTGCCGGCGGTGTAGGACACCGTGACCTGCCCGCCGTCGAAGTCGGGCGAGTCGCTGTCAGTCACTGCGACATCCGGGTCGATCTGTTGGGGCGCAGCATTGACCGTGTTTTCCTGGAAGGTGATGTCGCTCAGTCCGGTAAGACCGGGCGCCTGGTTGCCGGTGTAGTCCCCGGGATTGGCGATGGTAAAGGAATCCAGTCCCAGGTTAGAAACGTCGCCGCTGCCGGAAATCTCTACATCAAATGAGTCCAGCCCGGTCATGGCGCTTAAGTTTATGGCGTTAAAAGCCGCTGTGCTGTTGCCGGTAGCGCTGGCGGTGACCGTTCCGCCGCCGGCTTTGTGGCCGGTTACGGTGACAGTGTAGGTACCATTGACCAAGTCGAAGGCCAATCCCGTCAAGTCGAACTTGCCGCCGGCAAACTGCTCGGCGGCGCTGATGGTCAGGGAGGCCGGACCGCTGTCTCCGCCGTTTATCCAGATAGACGTTCCGTTACCGGCCAGAGTCACGCTGCCGTTGGCGGCAATGGCAAAACCGTTATTGAGATTATCCACCCAAACCGGGTAACTCAGATCCTGGGTCAGGGCCGGGTTCTCGACCCCGGATTCCGCCTGGCCGGATACCCCGATCCGGGCGGTGACCGCCGTGCTGGTGCCGCCGTCGCCGTCGCTGACGGTGATGGAGATGGTGCGGTAGCTGGTGGGTTCGTTGGAAGTATTCCGGTAGGCCAGGGCCTGCAATAACTCGGTAACCCGCGCCGGGGTAGCACTGGCATTGAGAGTAATAAGCAGGGGATTGCCATTGGTACCACCGCTGACGGTGCCGATTTGACCGGCCCCGGCGTAGTTGACGGCGTTTCCGGAAACGGAGATACTGCCTATATTGCCTACCGTCAGCTGGTCCTCTGCCAGACCGGCGTCATCGTAAGCCACCGTGACCTGGCCGCCGTCGAAGTTGGGCGAGTCGCTATCGGCCACCGCAATATCCGGGTCGATCTGTTGGGGCACGGCATTGACCGTATTTTCCGGGAAGGTGATATCGCTGAGAGCAGTGATAACCGGCGCGGCGTTGCCGCTGTTCACCTGATTGGCGATAGCGAACTGTCTGAATTCGGCATACCAGACGGGAAAAGTGCCATCCCCAAAGCTGACCTTAAATTTGGTCAGGCCGGTAAGACCGCTGAAATCCGCTCCGGAAAAGGTTTTTTCAGTACTGCCATCCCTTGGCCAGGAAAGAATTACGGGAGTGGTGATTGAACTATCCGTCTTGGTACCAACTATTGTGAATGTCATGTCCCAATCAGACTCATATTTCCCCAGCGTGAGCGAGGTTAGGTCAAAAGCAAATAGACCTTCACCAGGAGCGACGGAGAATTCTATCCATTGCGCGGAAGTGTCGCCGTTGTCGATCCAAATAGCGTTGGCACTACTATCCAGCGCGTCCGACGCACTTGGCCCAACAAAGCCATTGGTACTATCCGCACTCCAAGTGTTATTCAGGTTCTGAGTGTTACTGACGCTGGCCTCTGCCGGTAGCACCCTTCCCAGAGTAAGGGTGATCGCAGCTGTCATTATGAAGAGAACAAGAAAAGTTTTTATTTTACGACTCATTTTTTCACCTCCTATTCATTGGAACCGGTTTCCGGCAGCCACTGCATTTCGCAGTAGACTTCCGCGTCCTCAGCCACCTGGAAACCTATCCTTTCATAAAGCCCCCGGGCGGCATGGTTATACCACGCTACCTGGAGGCCTACCGGCTTGTTCCCGGCGGAAGCTTCCAACAGAATACTTTTGATCAGGCTGCCTCCGATCCCCCGGCCCCGGTATTCGGGGACCAGGGTAAGGAGCAGAATACGATATTCCTTATCTCCGCGGTGAAGATACAGCCTTCCCACCGGATTTCCGGCCTGCAGAATAATGCTGTACTCGGCGGCGGGATAATCTTTCCGCAGCTGTTCCTGTTCACAGCGGAACTGACGGACTAAAAGCTCTTGCTTCCGGTCCGGGCCGACGCCGGTTATCCATTCCAGATCCGGGCGGCCAGCGGCGAAGAGGCGGAAGATAAATGGCTCGTCCTCGGGCTGCTGCGGACGCAAGACCACCTTGTCCGTTTCCCCTGCGTCAGATGCCGGTCTTTTCACTTGCTCTCTTGCGCCGATGGCTTTCATAACCTTTCCCCCTAGTCTCGGGTAGGGAATATGCCATCAATACAGATAATATAATTCAAAGCGATGTAAGGCTGCAGGTTGCTGTGGGGCTGACCGCCGCCGGCGGCTGCATCAGGAGCAAGGGTTGTATTGGCGTCGCTCTGGGGTGAATAAATATTGTAATAGGTTCCTCTTTCCTTTTCATAGGAACCTGGAACAGTCGCTGGTCCAGGCTGTCCTACTGTGGCTGTTTTGGTGGAAGCCGGTTGGGCGTGAGAATGGGCCGGCATCTGAGGGGCTGTAAGGGTCACGGTTTCTGCGCCCCCTATCTCTCCCAGGGGATGGCTGGATAGACTGGGTCCCTGCCCCGCTCCCACGGGTACGCGCCCTCGCAGATCCGGCAGGGCAAAGGTGGCTCTCCCGTCACCTCCGTAAGTAGTTCCAAGCAAGGCAAAGAGCGCGGTATACTGAGATATTGCCAGGAGCTGTCCCTGACAGAACATCCAGCCCCGGGGGGCAAAATTGAGGGGCCACACAATGATCGTACCTATATATGCTTCCATTTATTGAATCTCTCCCTTCTTTATTTACGGCAGAAAATCTTAAGGGCTGATGCCATCGGCAGGGTAAGTCTGCCTGCTATTCCCTGCCGTCTATCCATACCGGACCAATCACCACCTCCTGGTAAAGCCCCATGTTACATCGGATGCCACGCATATGCATCCCCTTTCCTCCAGGGTCAAGCCCATATACTTATACCAGGGTGATGGTCAGGACTTGAATACCTTGAGTAGAATGAGTTTTTTTCCGTTAGGGCCCCGCAAACCGTTGGCTTGATAATAAAAGTAACTTAGGGCAAGGACTGCTATTGCCATAAAATCTATGTACTTACTTTTAATTCAACATTATGGGATAACTTTCCTTCTTATCCTCGGCCGGCAATGATATTTTTTTTATCTGCAAAATATGGAAGGTGCGCAGCTATCAGGACCTGATCAGGATGGCCGGCACTGCTTCAGAACGTTTTTTATATTTGAAAGTTCACTTAAAATAATAGAATAAAAAGGGAATTTGTAATTTTGGGGAGAAGGGAGTATAGAAGGGGGTAAAAAGCCGAGATGTTCGGTGCCCGGGAAGTTTATTTTCGACTGATAAGCTGGATGTAATAAGAGCGCATAATATAGAGCTGGTTGAGCCTTTCGCAGAGGGCTTTTCTTTCCTCCTGGTCTTCAGTCTGCATAATCTGCTGTTTAATTGCCTCAATACGGTCGACAATATTAATAAGCGACTTTTCGCGATAGCTGTATTTCATTTAATCTCCCAGATTCTTTATTTTTTATATACCGGGCGAAATTAAATCAAGATTTTGAATCTCTTCCTGTTATCATATTAGATTGAAACTATAAAAGTTCTCTATGAGTGAATGGGAAATATGTACTAACAGCGGTTGCGCCCTATGAGGGAATGGACCTGGCTATGCCCAAATAGCCATTTTGTTCCTGTACCCCCCTAGATGAATATGGTAAAATTCACAATAGCAATTTACGACTGGGGGTGGCGGCAATGGTAAAAAATAGTCTGAAAGTCCGTATTATTTTTTTGCTGGTCCTATTTAATTTATTGGTTTTTGGGTTCTTTGGCTGGAACAGTTTGGCTCTGCAAAGTATTCTGATTGATGATTTTGAAAAGGAATATATAGCCCAAACTTCGGATATGGTTATCGGGTGTGTGGAAGATACCCAAAAAGAGGTGGAAGTATTATCCGATTCCCTTGCCGCCAATGCTGCTATCAAAGAAGCTTTCAAGCAGGAAGACCGGGAAGAATTGCTTAAGCTGGCTCTTCCCATATATCAGCAATGGCAGAAGAATTATCCTATATCCCAGCTGAATTTCTTTTCCCCCGAAGGTACGGCAATTTTAAGGGCGCAAAAACCCGAGCAATTTGGCGATAATGTTGCTTCCCGCAAAGCATTGGCCCAGGCTATTCAAACCAAACAGAAGGTCGTGGCGGTAGAAAAAGGCGTCACTGGTTTTGGTATCCGCTGTATCACTCCATTAATAGAGGAAGATAAGTTAATAGGTCTTTATGAAGTTGGGAGCTCTATGCAGGAATCCATCGGCGATGCCCTGAATGATTTGAATCAGGGGGAATACGCCATCTTCAGCCTGGAGCAGCAGCGGAGTGCTATGCTGTGGCAGAGCGCCGCCCCCACAATAAAATTATCCGACCATGATCTGCAGGAACTGGCCCAGGGAAACAGCCTGGCTCGAAAAAGCAGCGATGACCGGCTGATACTGTCTTTGATACCTATTAAGGATGTAGAGGGCAATACTATTGCTTTTGTCCAGGGGGAGATTTCCCGGGATAAGTTCCTGCAGGCAGAGAACAAAGCTAAAAATCGTTCCCTGCTGATCGTGGCTGTTTCGCTGCTATTAGTATGTGCGGTGGCCTATTTTATTTTACACCGGGCCTTAAGACATCTGGCCCCTCTGAGAGATAGTATGATGCGGGTGGAGCAAGGCGATTTGACTGCGTTAGTTGATTTGACCAGTCGGGATGAAATCGGCCAATTAGCCCATGGATTTTCCGACTTGCTGGAACGTTTCCGGGAGGTCATGTATGAACTCTTCTCCAAAAGCTCAAGCCTTACCACTAATGCATATTTTTTAAATGATGTAGCCAGTTCATCAGTGCTTAAGCTGGAACAGACATCCAAACAGCTTCAGCAGGTAGGCGGTCAGCTGAAAGAGGCTGGCGGCAGCTTGCGCGAAGCTGATTCCGGAGTGGAAGAGATTGCCGGCGCTTCATCAATGGTAGCTGAGCAGGCCCAAAACCTGCAGACTACCTATCTGCAATTATCGGAAGCAGCTCAGCATGGCAAAGAAGAGATGAAAAAATGCGAAGAAATGGGACAGTTATTGGGCCAGCGGGGGCAGGCTACGGTTCAGAAAGCCCGGGAGCTGGAGAATATCTCCCGCGATATCGGAGAAATAACCGCTACTATTATGAGTGTTTCCGAGCAAACTAATCTGCTGGCCTTAAATGCCGCCATTGAATCGGCCCGGGCCGGGGAGCACGGACGCGGCTTTGCGGTGGTGGCCGAAGAGGTTCGTAAGCTGGCGGAACAGACCGCAGGGTATACGCGGCAGATCAGCGCTCTGATCAGCGGGGTACAGGATAATATCGGCAGTTTTGTATTGGATGTTGAGTCCATGGGGGATGCCATTGAGGAGGAGAACCAGACTACCAGCCAGGTTATTGCTACTATAGAGCAGATCATAAAACAGATTGTTAACATTCAGGATTCGGTTATGGATATTACCTCGGCCATGCAGGAGCAGAGCGCTTCTTCGCAGCAGATATCGGCGGTTGTAAGTACGGTAAATGACGCTATGCTGGGTCTGATCGGTACTTTGGAGCAGGTTATATCCGGTATAGACAACCAGGTGGATAATTTTACGGCTATCGTTGACATTGCGGGTGAGACCAACAAAATATCCGAAGACTTCCGGGATATCCTGGGTGAATATAACCTGCCCGACGAAGTGGTGTTAAGACAGGTTATGGACGATCATCGGGGCTTTGTCCGTAAATACCAGTTTATCGTCGAGCATGATCTTTTTGCCGACCCTGATGAGGTGCCCACTCATCTGCAATGTCGTCTGGGCCGTTGGCTCAACTCGGTTAAGGATGAGAAGATGCTGGAGATATATAACCGCCTGGTCGCCGATCATCATGAGCAGGTACATGCGCTGGCCCGTGAGGCTATAGCTCTCAATAACAGCGACCGCAAGGATGAGGCCAGGGAACGTCTGCAGGCGATGGCAGCGGCCTCGGACGGCATTATCGCGGCCTTGGAGCAATTGATAAATTATAAGCTTACGGGAGAGATATGAAGCCTGATCAGGCAAGCTGATAAAAATCTGCATCGGGCAGCCGGTCACACCCTTTGAGGGGGACTGAGCTGCCTGATTTTATTTTTAGCCTGATGATAGGGGAAGGTTGGACAGGCTAAAAATCCGGTCCGGAGGCGAATACACTGGTGGTTCTTTTCAGGATTCCGGCCATGTAGGCTAAAAAAACGCCGTAATTGATTAAGGCAACCCCTTTTTCCCCGGCGGTACGTATACGGGAGAGCATCTGTTTGCGGTTTAGCATGCAGGCGCCGCAGTGGATTATCAGCTTATAGTTTCCCAGGTCTTCAGGGAAGCTGCCGCCGCTGCACCAGTCCAGGGCCAGAGCGCCTCCTGCCTGTTTCTGAAGCAGACGGGGGATTTTAACCTTGCCGATATCATCTTCCTGGCGATGATGGGTACAAGCCTCGGCGATGAGTACCCGGTCGCCCGGTTTAAGATCTTCCAATACCTTTATGCCTTGCATCATACTTTTTAAATCAGCTTTGTAGCGGGCAAATAGTAGGGAAAAGGAGGTAAGGGGGATGGACTCGTCGACCAGGGAGGAGACGGCGGCAAAAGCCTGGGAATCGGTGATAACCAGGCGCGGCGGCTTGGTCAGAGCGGCCAGGGCAGATTCCAGCTCGGTTTCCCTGACCACCAGGGCCTGGGCGTTGTGGTCCAGAATATCCCGGATGGTTTGTACCTGGGGCAATATAAGACGGCCTTTGGGGGCAGCACTGTCAATAGGGGTAACCAATATGCAGACATCGCCGGGTAAAAGAATATCGCCTACAATACTTACATTTTCAAACCCTGAAGGTACGCTCTGAGCTATAAGCTCCCGCAGTTCCGCTATGCCCTCGCCGGTTACCGTGCTTGCCGGGTGCAGGGATAGTTCCAGTTCCTGCTCCAGCAGCGCTTTTGGAGTGTCATCCTGATCTATCTTATTCAAGACTGCCAGTACCGGTATATCCTGCCTGGCGAAGGCTGCCAGCAGATCTTTCTCAAAGCGGCTGATGCCCAGGAGCGGGTCGATGACCAGGATAGCCAGGTCAGTCTTATCCAAAACAGTACGGGTTTTCTTAACCCGCAGTTGCCCCAGGGAGCCCGCGTCGTCTATCCCGGCAGTGTCAATCAGTACGCAGGGACCCAAAGGAAGGATCTCCATGGATTTATAAACCGGGTCAGTGGTAGTCCCTGCCTCTTCCGACACCAGGGCAATATCCTGCCCCGTAATAGCGTTGATAAGGCTTGACTTGCCGGCATTGCGCCGGCCGAATATAGCAATATGGGGGCGATTAGCCCGGGGGGCGTCATTGATGCTCATATTCAGACCTCCGTAAAATATTCTGCCTCCTAAGTCCGTTGCCGCAGGGAACATATATTGTTCCCTGCGGGGCTGCAGTCTGGAGTTGATAATTCCCGCCGCTTAAAGTAATGCGGCGAGTCTCCCCATTGCCAGAGAGTCAGCTCGTAGCCGGCCTCCTGGATATCCTGCTTTAAATGCTCAAAGTCGCGGTATTTTTTATAGGCATAGAGCATATAGTCCTTGCGCTTTTCCTCCGGAGTAAGCACCGGCATGACGATATTGGCTCCGGCTTTCAGCCCCAGCCTGAGACCATCGGGGTGGATGCTCTGCAAGGCGGTGGAAGCTACCATATTTATGTCAGGCATTAAGATTCGGGCCAAAGCCAGCATGCGGATGCTAGTGCTGAAGGCATCGGGGATAGATTCCGGCTTTTCTTGAGCCAATGGCGTATCCGGATGAGGAATATAGGGGCCCATTCCCAGCATATCAATATCTTTGGCCAGGAAAAATTCAAGGTCCCCGGCCAGATCCTCATAGCTTTGGCCGGGAAGTCCGATCATCACCCCCGTACCCACTTGATAGCCGATTTCTCTTAAAGCTTCCAGGCACTCCAGGCGTCGGTTGTAATTCTGCTCCGGTGGGTGTATTCTCTGAAAAAGGAGCGGGTTGGAAGTCTCTATCCGCAACAGGTAACGGTGGGCCCCGGCGTCCCATAAGCGGCGGTATTGCTTGTAGGTAAGCTCCCCCAGGCTCAGGGTTATGCCCAGACCCGGCCCGCTTTTCTTGCTGCTGCATCTCTTTATGGTGCTGACCAGGTCAACCATAAAGTCCATCTCCCGGCCGGAAGAGAGTTCGCCGGACTGGAGGCAGATGGAGTGATAGCCGTCATTATAGGCCTGCAGGGCCAGCTCAATTATCTGCTCCCGCTCCAGATGATAGCGGCGGATGAGACTATTGCCCCGACGCAGACCACAGTAAAAACAATTGCGGGGGCAGCTGTTGGAGAACTCAATCAATCCCCGGGGATAAACGGCGCTGCCCAAATGCTGGCGGCGGCAATGGTCAGCCTTATCCAGCAGCTGCCGGTCCAGGCTGGGATCGGTATTACGCAAAATTTCGGCTATTTCAGTCTTACAGTCAGGCGTCATGATCCAAGCACTCCCGTAATGTCGTCTTTATGGCGTCAAGTTCAGGCGGAGTTACGGTCCGGACGTTATCTATACAGAGTCCGTATTCCTTATTTAACTGGATTTTAAGGGTGGAAGAGCTTATATCATCGGCTGCCTGGCCGTATATAAATGCCCAGCGGCGGCCATAGATCCGGGCCCAACGCACTTTCAATCCCGGATACAATTCATGCAACGCCTGGTGGCAGGAACGGATAATATCGCCGCTGTGCCGGTAATGTTGGTCAATCAGGAAATGTAAGCTATCCATCAATATTCCCTCCAGCCCTACAGGAATAAATCCCTTTCTCCAGCTTCAATACGGGCCAACATATCCAGGACCGTCTGTTTAACACTTTCATTGGGCAGCTGTTCCAGTTCCATGTTAATCAAAGGCTGGCCTACTTTTTGGGTTTCAGGGCTGGCATAGTCCAGCAGGTATTCTTTAAAAGTCAGAATGGCATTAGGCATGCACAGGTTGTGGATTTTGCCTTTTTTAGCTATGCCCATGAAACATCCTCCGGTACGCCCGCAACGGTAATCGGCGGTACAGAAAGAAGTGATAAAGCCCATCCGGGCCAGGGCCTGGATAGTCTGGTCCAGACTGCGGTTGTCGCCCAGGATGAACTGCTGGGTACTGTAATCCAGCGCCTCTTTACTATAACTGCCCACCCCGATATTAGAATCGGCATCCAACTGGGTGCAGCCTACCTTCAAGACATCATCTCTGATTTCGGCTCTTTCCCGGGCGGTGATTATCATACCGGTATAAGGCACTGACAGGCGGATAACCGTAACCAATTTTTTGAAGGTGTCGTCATTTACCAGATGAGGACTGTTGTTTATCCAGGGGGTGTTTACGGCCGGTTGCAAGCGGGGAAAGGATATAGTATGGGGGCCTACTCCGCCAAATTTCTCTTCCAGATCAATAGTATGGAGCAGCAGTCCCATTATTTCAAACTTCCAGTTATACAGGCCGAACAGAGCTCCTATGCCGACATCATCCACACCTGCTTCTATGGCCCGGTGCAAAGAATAGAGGCGCCACAGGTAGTCGCGTTTGAGCGGTCCCCGGGAATGCAGATTTTTATAAGTCTGATGATGATATGTTTCCTGGAATACCTGGAAAGTTCCGATTCCTACTTCCTTAAGCAGCTTGTAATCATCCCGGCCAAGGGGTGCCGCATTGACATTGACCCGTCTGATTTCGCCGTTATCGACTTTGGTATCATAGGCGGTACGGAGGGTATCGGCGATATAATGGACATCCGAGCGGGGGTGTTCCCCGTAAACCATTATCAAGCGTTTATGCCCCTTGCTTACCAGGGCCTTAACCTCATCCCGCAGTTCTGCGCTGCTCAGACTATGGCGGTGGATATCCCGGTTTTCATGGCGGAAACCGCAGTAGATACAGTTATTGACACAGTAGTTGCTGACGTAAAGAGGGGCGAAGGTCACTATCCGGCGCCCGTATACCTTGGTTTTGATCTCCAGACCGGCGCCGTACATTTCCTCCCACAATTCCTCGTCCGTGCAGTTAAGCAGAGCCGCGGTCTCTTCAGGCTGCAGACGCTGCAGTTCCAGGGATTTGGCTATAATCTCCCTGATCTCCGATTCATCCGGTTGCTGTTTTTGGAGCAAGGTTTCATTGATGAAATTTTCATCCATAAAATCCCTGCCCTGATTTAAGTACTTCTCATTTTCCTCGGGTCTGATTACATTATTGACCCACTCTTTAACTGAAACGCCCTCCATTGCACATTCCTCCGTTCATATTTGGTCGGCCAAAACACTGATCTGCAAACAAAAACGCTTACCCTGATAAAGAGTAAGCGATACTGCATAAGCCATGCTTAACCGATATATCCTTACCCCTTTAAATCAGTACCAACCTCATTATCAGGGAGTGTTTTTAACTTGTTTTTATTAAGAGGACTTGGTCAGGGCGCTCTTGACTGTTACCTGGGGCAGATTGCCCAGCTTGCCGGTAAGAGCTCCCAGTTCATCCGTACTTCCATCAACAATCAAAGAAATAACGGCAATATCTTTTTCCCGGTAGGGAAGTCCCATTCTGCCGATAATCATTTCGGCATGTTCGCTGAGTATCTGATTGACCCGTGGCACCGCCTCGCGGTTCTCAATTACTATACCGATAACCCCTATTCGCTTCTCACTCACATTTTAACCTCCGGGTTATTTATTAACAGATAGAAAAAACCACTAACCCTGAAAGGGGCAAGTGATTTTAGATGTACGTCTGTCTGCCCCTTTAAATCAGCCTGAACCTTTTTAGCAGGGTAATTGTATTTTTTCCAGTATAACCCTTAAATTTGCAATAAGCAAGTAATTATTTGAACGGCGGCAGGAGGATTGCTATGCCCTCTGCCGGCCTAGGAATCACGGCCGGCAAATATATTACCGGTAAAAGGGGAAATTATATTTAAACTATGATTCCACTGAAAAAAACCACCACTTTATAACTTTTCGCCGGAGAATCAAGTGTGAACTTAAAAAGCAAGAAAGGAGTTTAAGGGTGCCAAAAATTGATGCAGTTAAAATCTTTCCCTCCCTGCATGATATACCGAGGGAATTTCGTATAGACAAATTTAGCGGGGGCCTGAGCTACTTGGTGAATGGTGAAGTATTGACTGCCGCTCAAGGGATAGAAGTGAGGTCTCCGCTGATGCTGAGGCAGCAGGGGGCTCCTGCTCCGTATATCTTGGGTGAATATGCCGATCTGAACCGGGAAGAGGCCCGGGCCGCCCTTGATGCGGCTGAGAAAGCGTGGGCTTCGGGCATGGGGACCTGGCCCCGGATGACAGCCGCAGGCCGAATTAATTGTATGGAAGAATTCGTTAAGCGTATACGGCCGCTGGAAAAAGACTTTGCCCTGCTGGAGATGTGGGAAATTGGCCGCCCCTACCCAGCCTGCCGGGATGAGTTCAGGCGTACGCTTCAATATATTGAAGATACTGTGGCCGCACTTAAAATAATGGAGAAAGAAGCCCGGCTGCTCAAGCGGGTGGATGATTTTATCTATCAGGTACGCAGATGTGCCCTGGGAATCTGTCTGTGCCTGGGCCCATTTAATTATCCCCTGAACGAGACTTTTGCCATGCTGATTCCGGCTTTGCTCACGGGCAACACCCTAGTGGTGAAATTACCCAAATACGGGTCACTATGCACCATCCCTCTGCTGGAGGCATTTGCCCGGAGTTTCCCGGCGGGGGTAATAAACATCATTAATGGCGATGGACAGACTATCATCACTCCCATCATTGAGAGCGGCAAGGTCTCGGTATTGGGCTTCATCGGGTCAACCCAGGTGGCCAATCTGCTTATCGGCCAGCACCCGGCCAATAATCGCCTGCGTACTATTTTAGGCCTGGAGGCCAAGAATCCGGCTTTCATATTTCCGGATGCGGATATTGAGCTCACGGTCCGAGAATGTATAAACGGTGCTCTGGAGTTTAACGGGCAAAGATGCACCTCGTTAAAGCATATTTGGGTGCACAGCAGTATCGCGGATGAATTCCTGGCGGCTATGAGCCGGGCGGTTGAGCAGCTGGTCTGTGGTATGCCATGGGAAGAGGGGGCTATGATAACTCCTTTGCCGGAAACAGGAAAATGCGAGTGGCTCAGTCATCTGGTGGAGGATGCTTGTCAAAAGGGGGCACGGGTGGTTAATGCAGGAGGAGGGCAGGTATATGGCAATCTATTTTATCCGGCCATAGTCTTTCCGGTTGATCCGGACATGGAATTGTATCAGGTAGAGCAGTTCGGCCCCCTGATACCAGTGACACCGTTTACCCGGATGGAGGAACTGACGGCCTATCTGGCTGCCAGTGACTACGGCCAGCAGGCCAGCATTTTTACCAGTTCTCCCCATAATGCGGCTCCGCTTATTGATGGGTTGGCTAACCAGGTGTCCCGTATTAACCTCAATGCCCAATGCCGCCGAGGGCCGGACCAGCTTCCATTTACCGGGCGCAAAGATTCAGCCGAAGGCACCCTTTCCGTTTCCGATGCCCTGCGCTCTTTTTCCGTCCGCTCCCTGGCTGTAGCCAACGAACAGGGGCGGGAGCTGTTTTTCGATGTCCTCAAAAGCAATAGATCCAAGTTCCTGAATATATAGACATGGCCCTGAACAATAAAAGTAAGAATCGTGCCCATACAGCGCGAAAAACAAAGATATGTTAAAATTGAATAAAAAAAGGGGGGAGGGGACCAGTGAAAGCCTTCGAAGTGATGAACCCGGATGGAATTTTTCTATATATTGGACAAACCATTCGGGATGCTTCAAACATGCTTATGGAAAGAGGAGTTAACGCAGCCCCGGTTTTAAACATAGCCAATGACTGCATGGGCATTGTCAATAAAAACTTGCTGCTTAACGCACTTCTTGCCGGTATATCAGGAGATACCGAGATAGAGCAGATAATGCAGGGTGAGTGCATTAATCTGGATTATGAAGAAGAAATCCTGTTTGACAGCGTTAAACTAATGGAATCCGCTGTGGTAAAAAAAGATGGTATTGCTGTTGGGATAATAGACAATTCCGATCTGCTCAGGGCTTTCGCCTGGCAGGAAGAAGAAGAAAAAGCCGGCTTGAAAGCTACCATTGATGCGGTATATACCCCGATTATAGCTATTGACAACGATGGCCGGATCAATATTTTTAACAAATTGATGTCCCGGGCGCTGGGATTGGAAGACCAAGCGGCTATGTATGCAATTGCCCATGAGGTTATAGATAACCCGGAAATTATCAGTTTGCTGTATGAAGAAATCACTTTTCCGGATAACAGAATAACCTTCAATGGACGCAGTTATATTCCGTTTCGCAAAGACGTATTTAAAACCCATGAACGCATAGGCCGGGTGCTGGTGCTGCGTGATATTTCAGAAGTAGAACTGCTGGTGCGGGAATCAGAATATACCAAAAGACTTAACCGCGAGCTGGAAGCTATTATTGAGTCATCCTTTGACGGGCTGTATGTAACTGATGGGAAGGCCGATACCCTCAGAATCAACAAGGGTTTTGAGCGCATTATGGGTATAACCCAGGAACAATGCGTAGGGCGTAATATGGCAGACCTGGTCAGGGAGGGAGTATTTTCCCGCTCCGGAACTCTGGCCGCTTTGGAAACCGGAGAACGGGCCAGCCTTACCCTTACTGCCAGTACGGGTAAGGAGGCTCTGGTTACCAGTAACCCCATTTATGACGAAGAGGGTAATATAATCCTGGTAGTTACCAATGTGCGTGATATAACCGAACTTAACGAGCTCCAGCGAAAATTGGAGCATGTTCAGGGTCTGCGGGAAAGAGAAATGGAAGCCGTTATTGAATCAATGTTTGACGGCCTCTATGTTACTGATGGTCAGGCCAATACCTTAAGGCTCAACCAAGGCTTCGAACGCATAATGGGCATAACTCATGAGCAATGTGTGGGGCGTAATATGGCAGATCTGGTCAAGGAAGGAGTATTTTCCCGTTCCGGAACCCTGGCCGCCCTGGAAACCGGGACCCGAGCCAGCCTGACCCTTACTGCCAGTACGGGCAAAGAGGCTCTGGTTACCAGCAATCCCATTTATGATGATGAAGGCAATATCATTATGGTAGTTACCAATGTCAGGGATATTACGGAACTTAATGAATTACAGAGAACGCTGGAACGGATAGCAGGGTTGCAGGAATTGTATAAGACCGAATTGCAGCAGATGAAACTGGAAAATTCCCGTAATCTGGTAATGACTTCAGTTAAAATGAAAGAACTGGTTAATATGGTCATACGGGTTGCGGCAGTGGATTCAACCGTACTCATCCAGGGCGAATCAGGGGTCGGTAAAGATTTGATTGCTGAAATAATCCATTCCAACAGTAACCGCAAAGAGGGACCGTTTATTCGGGTAAACTGCGGCGCCATACCGGAGAATCTTCTGGAATCGGAATTATTCGGTTATGAGGCCGGAGCTTTTACCGGAGCCAGCAAAACCGGCAAGGTAGGTTTATTTGAACTGGCCCGGGGAGGGGTCCTGTTTCTGGATGAAATAGGGGAATTGCCTTTAAACCTGCAGGTTAAACTGCTGCGGGCCCTGCAGGATAGAGAAATCAGCCGCGTCGGCGGCGTTCACCCCATTAAGGTTGACAGCAGAATTATAGCCGGAACCAACCGCGACCTGCTGGAGATGATAGAAAAGGGACAGTTTCGTCTGGATCTTTTTTACCGTCTTAATGTTATTCCCATCAATGTGCCGCCATTGCGGGAACGCCAGGAGGATATCCCGGTACTCATGAATTATTTCCTTAATGTTTTTAATCAGAAGTATCAGATGAGAAAGCGGCTGGACAATAGTGTTTATAACTGTCTGGTGGAATACAGCTGGCCGGGCAATGTGAGAGAACTGGAGAATCTCATGGAAAGGCTGGTGGTCACCAGCATCAATAGCATCATTAATATTAAGGATCTCCCGGCTAATATAAAAACTACTGCCGCGGTAGCGCAAGTGGGAGAAAGGCTGCTGCCGCTCAAACAAGCGGTGGAAAATACTGAACGCGCTTTATTGGAGACAGCGTTTACCCGTTACCGCTCCAGCTATCAGGTAGCACGAGTGCTGCAGGTTAATCAATCCACTGTGGTTCGCAAGGCCCAGAAATATGGGATAAAACATTAGAAAGAGCCTGGTGCAGGCAAGGGACCTGGCACCAGGCTCTTCTGGTAAAGGTGTATTAAAAGAGAACATTGCTGTAATCCAAAATGATTATCCCTTAGCAATTCTTATTGGATTTTCTCCAGATATTCATCTTTCCGGCTTCCTTTATCAACTCGTCTTTGAACTGGGGATGAGCAATACTGATCAGAGCTTCAGCCCTTTCCCAGGTACTCTTGCCCTTCATGCTGGCTATGCCGTACTCGGTCGCAATCATATGGGTCGCGGTCCGAGGTGAGGTGACTATGGCGCCGGGGGTGAGGATAGGTTTGATACGGGATACCAGTCCATCCTTGCCCTCAAAAGTAGAGGTCATGCAGATGAAGCTCTGTCCATTCTTGGACTTGTAAGCTCCCTCCACAAAGTCGAGCTGACCACCGGTTCCGCTTATGTGCCGGGGACCTACGCTTTCGGAGCAGACTTGTCCGAACAGATCAACTTCAATGCAGGCATTGATAGAAACGAAGTTGTCTATGCTGGCCACAACTACCGGGCTATTGGTATAATCGACTGAATAAGCTATAATACCGGGATTATCATCTATGAAGTCATAGAGTTCCGGACTGCCCATGGCAAAAGAAAATACCTGTTTGTATTTATCTATATTTTTATAGGCGCCGGTGATTTTTCCGGCCTTGCTCATCTTCACATAGGCGTCCACATACATTTCCGTGTGTACACCCAGATCTTTAAGATCAGATTCAGCGATCATAGCACCCATAGCATTGGGAATGCCGCCGATACCAAGCTGTATGCAGCAGCCGTTGGAAAGGCGGGCAATAATATGCTCCGCTATCTTCTGCTCAGTCTCACTGGCTGCTACGTCCGGCAGAGCAGGTAAAGGCATGTTGCTGCTTTCCACCACGTAGTCAACCTGACTGATGTGAATGCACTCCTGATTGCCGCCCAATACCCGGGGCATGTTGGTATTGACTTCCAGAAGCACGTACTGGGCTTTTTCAATCGCGGCCCAAGTTGAAGGGGCTCCGGCTCCAAAGCTGAAGTAGCCATGTCTGTCCATGGGGGAAACAGTCGCCATAAAGACATTGGTGGGGTCGCAATCTTTTCTGGTCATCATGGGGCATTCGTGGAACTTCATCGGAATATAGGACAGGATGCCCTGATTGTAATACTTGCGGTCCAGTCCTCCGCAATGCCAGGAGTTCCAGTAAAAGTGTTCTCCCGTTGGGTCGGCTTCATTGGTGTAATGAGGCCAGGCGCCTATGTCGCAGCGGATTTTTACATCCCATAACTCATCTTTTCTTTTGGCCAGAGCGGCGTCCAGCTCATTGGCGCCCGCAACGCCAAAGGCATGTTCGACCCAATCGCCGGATTTGATTACCTTAACGGCTTCATCCGCAGTTACTAATTTCTTTTTATATTCATCTTGCCAAGTCAAACATAATTCCTCCCTTTGAGTAATATGACATTTGTTATATATAGTGCGGAGTTCATAGGAACTCCGCACTATGCTACGTTAATTGCCGCATTGAAACTTAAATACTCGCACCAGACTACATAAGAGCGTCTTCGGGGCAGTCAATGGCACTGGTGTCGGCAGCTTTCATGGCCTTCAAGGTCCCAAAGACACCGGGCACAACGTTTAGCACATAGAACCTGGCAGTGGCGATTTTGCCTTTGTAGAAGTTCGCATCAAAGTGGTCTTCACCCAGTTCCGCGAGCTTCTTGGCCGCCAGCAGGGCCTGATCCAGCATCAGTTTACCGCAGATGATCATGGAAGCGGCATGCAGGACCCGGGTGCCGAAGAGCTGCCTGTTCTGCGGCTTATTGGCTCTCCAGTCTTCAACCAGGGCGATGATTTCCTGGTAAGCGGCGAAAGAATCTTCCATCATGGCAAACTCAGGGGCAAATTCCGGAGATTTATTTTCCGCAATGAAGTCGGCGATTATTGCAAGCCATTGCTTCATCGGTTCGCCGTCCCTCATGGTGGACTTGCGGCCGGTGAAATCCTGGGCATGCATGAAGTTGGTGCCTTCCCACAGGGAATAGATCTTGCAGTCCCGGGCCAGGGAAGCCGGGGCATATTCTTCAATGAAGCCATAGCCGCCGTGGCACTGGATGGCTTGTTCAATGCTGACCCACGCCATATCCGATACATAGGCCTTGCATAGCGGGATGTTGATCGCGGTCAAGTCGTCATAATGCTTCTTCTCGGCCGGGTCGGTAGCATCGTGGGACAGGTCCTGCCAGAAGTAGGTTTGATAGAGTAGAGCCCGGCAGGCTTCCGTTATGGACTTCTGGAACATCAGCATGCGGCGGACATCTTCGTGCTCAATGATTCTGACACTGGGCCCCTTCGGATCAGTGAACTTGGGACTCTGCACCCGGATTTTGCAATAATCCAGGGCGGCGTAGTAGGCAGAAGCGATGCAGCCCAGGGCGAATGTGCCGGTGTTCAGACGTTCTTCGTTCATCATTTGGAACATCTGCGCCATACCTTTACCGCGGCCGTCTACCGGTCCGTCGCCGATCATCCAGCCGTAGCAATTGTCATTTTCGCCGAAGGACAGGGACAAAGTGGAAGAGCCGTGGATGCCCATCTTGTGCTCAATGCCGGTGGAAGTTACATCATTCCACGCTCCTACGGAGCCGTCTTCATTGACCCAGAATTTGGGTACGATCAAACAGTTAATGCCGGCGGTTCCCGGTTTTCCATCCGGAGTCTTGGCCAGTACCAGATGAATAATATTCTCCGCCAGGTCATGGTCGCCGGAGGTGATGAAGCATTTCTGGCCTTTAATCTTGTATAATCCCGGGGTGTCGGTGGGGAAACATTTGGTGGCGACCGCGCCGACGTCGGAACCTGCTCCCGGCTCCGTCAGACCCATGGTGCCGCCCCATTCGCCCGAGAACATCTTGGGCAGGAAGCGCTCTTTCAGTTCTTCCGAGGCATTATTCTGAATAACGGTGGTAGCGCCCGCGGTCAGGCACCAAAACATGACTATCGCGGGGGAAGCACCGGATTGCATTTCGAGAATGGGAGCATACCAGGACAGCGGCATACGGCCTTCTTCCGAACGGTTGGCAAATTGAGGTCCGAGACCGGCTTCGCAAACCGTGTTGTAGACAGCCTTGAAGGAGTCGGGACTGACGACGGCATGTTCGTCACCGCCGACAAACTTCATACCGATTTCATCGGCATCTTTGTTGGCCGGGCAGAGGACATCGCGGCAGATTTTGAAACTGACATCAATGAAGCCGTCAAAATCGTCGATCCCGTAATAGTCTTTATAGGCGTCGCAGGACAGAAGCTTTTCCATATCAAGCCATTCTTTAACCGCGAATTTGATGTCCCGCGTCTGATAGAGATAATTATTATGTGGCAAAATAAACCCTCCTCAAATATTTAATCTTGGATTTATAATCTCTCTACAATCATGGCGGTTCCCATACCGCCGCCTATGCAAAGGGTAGCCAAGCCATACTTGGACTCGCGCTTTTGCATTTCATACAGGAGAGTGACCAGTATTCTGGCCCCGGAAGCCCCGATGGGATGGCCTATGGCGATGGCGCCGCCGTTGACGTTGACTTTATCCATCTTGTCCGCCCAGCCTAATTCACGGGCCACAGCTATGGACTGAGCCGCAAAGGCTTCGTTGGCTTCAATCAGGTCCAGATCATCCACGGTCATGCCGGCTTTTTCCAAAGCCTTGCGGGTAGCGGGTACCGGGCCTACTCCCATGATTTTGGGGTCAACTCCGCCGGAAGCGTAGCTCACTACTCTGGCCATAGGCTTGATGCCCAGTTCATCCGCTTTTTCCTTGGACATAACGATTACGGCGGCGGCGCTGTCATTGATACCGGACGCATTGCCGGCGGTTACGCTGCCGTCTTTCTTGAAGGCCGGCTTCAGTCCGGCCATTTTATCCAGGGTAGTCTGGCGCGGATGTTCATCGGTGTCGAATACCAGGTCGCCTTTCTTGCCGGGAATGACTACCGGTACGATCTCGTCTTTAAATCTGCCGGAAGCGATGGCGGCGGCAGCTCTTTCCTGGCTCTGGAAACCAAACTGATCCTGTTCTTCCCGGGTAATGCCGTAGAGGTCATTGACGTTTTCCGCGGTAACTCCCATGTGATAGCCGTTAAAGATTTCCCACAGGCCGTCTTTGATCATGATATCAATCAGAGCGCCGTTGTTCATGCGATAGCCGTAACGGGCTTTATCCAGGGCAAAAGGAGCGGCAGTCATGTTTTCCATACCACCGGCCAGGACGATATCGGCATCGCCGGCTTTAATCACCTGGGCCGCCAGGCTGACGGCTCTTAAACCGGAACCGCAAACTTTGTTGATGGTAAATGCGGTGGTTTCCTGAGGAATACCGGCATGAATCATAGCCTGGCGGGCTACGTTCTGTCCCAGACCCGCCTGCAGAACACAGCCGAATATAACCTCATCTACCTGCTCGCCTTGAATCCCGGCCCGTTTCAGGGCTTCGGCCATAACTACCTTGCCCAACTGTACCGACGGAGTATCCTTCAGAGTCCCACCAAATGTACCTACCGGAGTTCTGCAAGCCCCAACCAGAACAACTTCTCTACTCATATATTTTCACATTCCTTTCTCTCTTCAAATTATTAATTAATTGTAATCAAAGAATCCTTTACCGGTCTTTCTGCCCAGATGACCGGCTCTCACTTTCTGTTTGAAGGACAGGGCAGGACGGTATTTGGAGTCGCCGAATTCGTTCCAGAAGTAGGTCATGATCATTAGGCAGACATCTATACCGATTAAGTCGGCCAGAGCCAAAGGACCCATAGGCATATTGGCCCCCAGTTTCATGGCCTTATCAATTTCTTCCGCTGAAGCTATGCCTTCGGTGTAGAGAATAGCAGCCTCATTTATATAGGGGATCAACACCCGGTTTACGATAAAGCCCGGAGATTCCTTCATAGGAACAGGCTCTTTGCCGATTTTATTGCTCAAGTCGACAACCACATCAATAACTGCCTGGGAAGTCTCCGCCCCCGGTATTACTTCCACCAGTTTCATAGCCGGAACCGGATTAAAGAAATGCATGCCGACAATCTTATCAGGACGGCCGGTGGCGGCAGCAATTTCAGTAATGCTCAGAGCCGAAGTGTTGGTTGCCAGGATAGTATCCGGGCCGCAGATGCCATCCAGTTCTTTCATTACTTTTCTCTTCACGTCAATATTCTCGATAATGGCTTCAATAACGATATCAACTTCTTTAAAAATGTTATTATCTGTAGCTGTGGACAAAAGACCTTTATATTTTTCTACATCTTCAGGAGTCTTTTTGCCTTTAGCAGCAGCTTTATCCCAATTTTTAAGTATACCGTTCATCCCACGGGCAACAAATTCTTCAGCAATATCAACTAATACCACCGTATACCCGGCTTCAACACAAATCTGAGCAATACCAGCTCCCATGGTGCCTGCTCCCAGAACTCCGATTTTATTTATAGCCAATTTTCTTACCTCCCTAATTTATAAATAACCATCACTTACCTGTAAAATTAGCTGACCGTTTCTCTATAAATGCTGTCATTCCCTCTGTTTGATCCTCGGTACTGAAGCACAGGCCAAAAAGGTCTGCCTCAATAGTCATGGCCCGGTCTATATCTGTCTGTAAACCTTCATTGGCAGCGGCTTTGCAGAAGCGAACCGCCAGCTTGCCTTTGCTTATGATTCTGCCGGCAATAGCTTTTACAAAATCCGTGAGCTCCTCCGGTGCTACTACGTTATTTACCAGACCGATGCGGAGAGCTTCCGAGGCGTTGATTACATCAGCAGTGTAAAGCATTTGGCGCGCCATACCGGAACCTACCAGACGCGGTAAACGCTGGGTTCCACCAAATCCCGGAGTTATTCCCAATCCGACCTCGGGCTGTCCAAACTTGGCCTTAGAAGAAGCAATACGGAAGTCACAACACATCGCCAGTTCACAGCCACCGCCCAGAGCGAACCCATTGACGGCAGCGATAACCGGCTTTTCCATAGCCTCTATCATGCGAAAGACCGTTTGTCCCAAGGCACCAAACTCTCTGGCCTCGACTGCGGTGAGATTTTGCATAAAAGCAATATCGGCACCAGCTACAAACGCTTTATCACCTGCTCCTGTAATTACCAATAAGTCTATGTCAGGATCACTATTAATGCTGGCAATAGCATCTTTCATTTCCAGCAAGGTATCCCGGTTTAAAGCATTTAAAGCTTTAGGCCGGTTAACGTAGAGAGTGGCGAGACCGCCCTCTTTCTCTAAAATCAGGTTTTCGTAAGCCATTTTAACCTCCCTCCAAACACAAATAAGTAACTAAACCCCTCCAGAAAAAACAAACTGATGGACTTGAAATCTTAAAGTATCATTCCCCCCTCTCCCCATGAAGCTTAGGATTTAATATATATATTAATGTAAGATCGCAAGGTTGGCCATATTTATGATAGAATTGATATGAACCCCCATCCCGGCAGACGCATAAGCGGTACAGGATGCCAATAAAAAAGGGTGCTACTGTTCCATGATGGTTTAAGAGCTCGACTCCATGAGGCAAGTTTTCTTAAAAACAGGAAAGGGTGGTTTCCTGCCAGCCATCATAGAGCAGTAGCGAGTATATATAATGACATTTAAGGGGGTTACAAATTAATCGAATATCACCTGTTCTATATACAAGCAATAAACATGCCAATTCTGGAATAAACTACAGAGCCCAGTTAAGTCCCGAAAAATGGCCATTGGAATATATTTCCACAGAGAATAAGGAACAGAAAAAATGTGATAATGCATATTTGCATTGATAAATAATGCAAATATGCATTATCACATTTGTGAATTTGAGTGCTTGAAGAGACGCCAGGAAATAAGAAGAATCCTAAGAAAATTGGCATTGCAGAGATGCAGAGTAACCATTCCGGCAACCGGCTTAGATAATAAACAAGTATTGTCATTTTTAAAATATAGATTTGATAAAACACTGCTCCTGTCAGGAGACAAATAATTATTATCGTATAGCTTAACAGACAGTGTAAGCTTCTGCGGACACATTGTCTTGGCCGCTTAGGAGACTTGGAGGGCGGAATAATGGCAGTTTGATTGCCATGACCTTTAGGTGATGCAGTTATGCATTATATTTTTTTATATGGGCAAAAAAAATAGTTATCAAGCATAAATTTATGGAATTTCAAGCAATTTTTAAACATTAGCCATAAAATGGATATTAAAATATCCTGAGTTTTTTCACCTTCTTCCCATGCCCAGGAGAATATTAGCGTCAAGTTTTTCATAGCATTCTCCGATATTAATTCCATAATGAAATCTGAGGTGAGAGGTTTGGTCACAATAGAATCATTGAAAGATAGTATCAGGAAAAACGCCAGGTTATGGACAGCCTTGTGGATTTTACTAATGCTTAATATAGCAACTGTTTGTGCCCTCAGTCAGGGCTTTTCCATTCTATGGGTAATTTTAGTTCTATTGCTGACCGGATTGGGTATCATGTGGATACAGAGCCAGATCCAGAATACGTCGGTGGAGGATGTGCTTCCTCCGGAGGTACAAGCAGATCTGGATGCTATGATGGAGGAAATGAAACCACGCTGTGATAAAATATTTGTGGAAAAAATTGAAGAGATGACCAATCCTCTTATAGATAGCCTGCACAAGGATTTTACTAAAGGATTGGAATGGCTTTGGGAGGACGGAGACGATTTTCTGGCTCAGGTGGATGAATGTATAAACCAGAGTGCTTCGGTCCTGAATCTGGTTGATTCACTGAGCGAAGAAAAATCTAAACTCACTAATCAGATTCAGGAAAATCTGGTGCTGTTAAACGGCGTAGTGAGCAATATGAGAAAGAGTCGCGAAAACAGTTTCCTTAACCTTGACGATTTTTTTAAGGGCAAAGTAGATGATTGGAAAAACGGCATGGAGAAAGAAAAAGTCATTTTCTATGATTATATCTATAATTTATTGCAGCAGCAGGTCAAGATACAGCAAGAGGAACTGGAGGATATAACAGAATATTTCAATGTTTATAAATTAGGAGAGCAATTTTCAGTTATTATGGAAAAAAACCTGGAAGGCCGGTTGCAGTCCTTTCAGGATTCCGTTATCCGGGAATTGGAGGAATTCTCTGCCGATGTAGTCGGAGGAATGCAGAAAAACACCCTCAATTTGCACAACACCTTACAGGAAATTGACGATATGATGATGCGCCTGATAAATGATTATCGGGGAGAAAACAGTCTCCTTTTGCGGCGTCTGGATGAAGCCAGAGGACGGATAAAGGAAGTGGGGGAGAAATCCGGCGATATTCTGGTTACTCTGGCCTGGCAGGATATATTGGTGGAAAAGCGCTGGCAGGATATAGAGGAAAAGCTCTTTGCAGTCAGGAACCGGGTTTTGGAAAGCGTAGAAAGCGAAGTGGTTGCGTATATCGGGAACGGCCTTGATGCGGAGATTCAGGAATTTTCAGCTCTGGCCCGTAATCCTGAGCATATGGTCTTTTACAAGTCAGTGGTTGATGCGGAACTTATTTATCAGCTCTACAACGGAGGAAAACTGCCGGAACTGATCGGAAACGGGGTATATTCCCTGCTTCAGTTTAGTGGTCCCGTAGAGATCCTGATGAACAAAAGCCTGCGTTTAAGTGAAGAAGGTATAAAAAACCGCAAGACTATCAGGGAAAAGGTTAAAAGCGGGGAATACCAGCAGTTGTTTAACCGGATAATACAAGTAACCGCAGCGGAAAGTCCGGTCCTGGCCAAGCATCTGGACGACGTTTTTCCCAAGCTGTTTAATGCCTTCTGCAACAACCCTTATATAAAGCAAAAACCTGATAACCTTAACCAGGCTGCCTGGTCACTGTTTATGGAATTAATCCAAAACCCGTCTCATGAGGATGAGCTCTACCTGCTGGTGGGACTTTTGCTGGTTATTCACCTGCTGCGCAATAAATATATTCACCCTTTAAAAAATAACCCTATTGATCTGCAGAATGAAGATGACCTGCCGGCTATGCGGCAAGCGGCTATCAAGGCTATTAACCTGGCTTTAAACATCAATTTAAGAGGTATAGCCAGACTTAGTTTCCGCTCCAGCTGATTAAGTCCAGGGTATGGGGGAAAATTTTGGTTTAAGGCTGGTGAACAGTTCTATATATTAATTGTATGTCTGGTGGTTAAAATCTGTATAATATAAGCAACACTCTTTTAGGGCAGAAGGAGCAGGCTAGATGATTCCACTTAGAGACAGCACTCCCAGCAAGCATTTTCCTCTTGTTACCGTTTTCCTGATTGCTGTTAATTTGTATATTTTTTATTATGAGACTCAACTGGGGCCGGGTATAGAAAATCTCTTTTATACCTTTGGCCTGATTCCGATACACTATTCCAATTATCAGATGCCTGGGGGCGGATATTATTCTTTCCTGACCTCTATGTTTCTGCATGGCAATTGGATGCATGTTATAGGAAATATGTGGATACTATGGCTCTTTGGGGATAATGTCGAGGATCATATGGGTAAAGGCAGGTTCTTGCTTTTTTATCTGCTCTGCGGTATTGCTGCGGGATTTACCCATGTTCTGGTCAACCCTGCCTCTACCGTCCCGGTTGTGGGTGCTTCGGGGGCGGTCGCAGGGGTAATGGGAGCCTACTTTGTTATGTTCAGGAACGCCAAGGTGCTTACCTTTGTACCGCCTTTATTTTTGCTCAATATTCCTGCTTGGATATACCTGGGGTTCTGGGTGCTGTCGCAATTATGGTCCGGTGCGACGGGCTTAATTGCGGCAGACGGCGGTGGACAGATTGCCTTCTGGGCCCATATAGGCGGCTTCCTGACCGGAATGCTTATCTACCGCTTCTTCCTCCGGTCCCAAAAAGAGTATTCCAATTAAGAATCACCCTACCTCCATAGCCTATGGAACGAATACCCTACGGGGACATGCAGCAAGCAGCCAATTTTTTTGACGCAGATATACGCAGATAAACTTTTTTTATCAAAAGCATGGCTGCGGGGGTACAACCAAAAATGAAAATACTCCAGCAGTTCTGCTATTTTTTGACGCGGAATTCAGGGAATTTGGAAGGAAGAACGCGGAAGAAAGAAAACTTTAATAAATTCCGCGGGTTCCGCGTCTTTTTTATTGATGAATCTGCGTAAATCTACGTCTGTTTTATTAATCAGACTTCGGCCGTCTGATTGGTTTTTCCCTGGGCGCGTTTTATTATCCGGTCAATATTTTCGCTGGCCTGACGATAATCTTCATTAGCTCCTTGCAGGAAATAAATCGTGTTCTCGATACGTTCCTGACTTGCCTTAATTTCCGACCAGTGGCATTCCTCTTCAAAAAGATTCATGCACTCCTGCAGGTTTTGAGCTCTTCCGGTCTCCAGATAATGGCGAAAGAGATTTAGGGTATGGCTATCCTGATAGATGGAGTGAATAAAGGATTTAGCTAAAATGGTGTTATATATCTGCAGGCTTTTATGGCACTTCTTGATTTTATTTTCCGCCATCTCTATGTCCCGGAAACAATTATCCATCAACGTATCCTGATAGCCGGACCAATTTTCCAGCACAGCTTTAAAGCGATCGCAAGCCTTCTCATATTCCCGGTAGCGGATAATATAAATCTTCATATCATGGTTATAATTGCTGCCGGGATCTTTTTCACTGGTCTTCTTTTTGCGGTTAACGATTCGGCTGAAGGGGATCAGATTATTGCTATGAACCTCTTTTTCCTCTTCTTTTTGAGGCTTTTGCGGCAGGTTGTCCGGTTCCCGGGGCTTTAGATTTTCCTGCTCAACGATGGCATAACGCTGTTCCAAAAACTTGTTCATATAATTGACATGGCGATTCACTTTTTCTATTTCCCTTAAAGAGGCCAGGCACATATTAATATCTTTGATTAGTTCGCTTTCGTTGCGAGCTGGTTTTTTATTGCCTTTTCTGCTTTTATAATAGGAGAAAAGCTCCGCATCCATTTCCGGGGTGCGCTCCAGATTAATCAGGATAGTCAGATCTTCGGCAGTTAAAATCTCGGCGGGGGAGGGATTATCTTTGGTTAGATATATACAGGTATTAGTCAGGGGATAATAGTAAGGACCGACCGTATTCAGGTATTCATTGCTGTTGAAGTTTTCCAGGTCGGATTCCAGATCAATCTCAGCAAAAAACAGCTCCCATTCCCGGATGGGGGCTCCGGCATCAGTGTTTTCAGCCGCCATTTGCTTCATCTCCCAATAAGTGCTTAAAGGAATAGTGAGTTGCGAGTTATAATAATAGGTAAGAACCACATCGGGAAAATAACCGCTTATAAGTGAAATATCAGGGTAGCGGGGCTCGTCCTTATTCAAAAAGGTAAAAAACACAGGGCAATCATCCTCCTTAAAAATAATATCCAGCTGCGCTATAGACCATTTCTATATATTTACATTTTTTCCTCCTTTTTTAAAAATAAAATTTTTTGACTGTTCCTGGTTTATTAAAATTAAGCAATCGCCTATAATATTGGATAAAATCTCTATTAAACAGAGGAGACAAAATGATGTTTAAAGCAGTTCTTTTTGACCTTGACGGTACGTTGCTGCATATAGACATGGATTATTTTCTTAAGCAGTATTTTAAAAAAATGATGGAGCTGGCGGCGGAGATGGGCTACCGGGAAGGGAGTCGCTTGGTGGAGCAGATTTGGCGCTCTACCGATGTGATGATTGCCGACCTTGATCATGAAACTTCCAATGAAGAAGTATTTATGCGGGATTTTTACTGCAACTGGCCTTATTCCCCGGAAGAGTTTAATCTTTTCTTTGACCGCTTCTACCGGGAACGTTTTCCTTTGCTCAAGGAATTCTGCCGGCCTTTTCCCGGAGTACCGGAAATGATGGAATACATAATGAGGCAGAGGGTAAAGGTAGTGATAGCTACCAATGCCGTATTTCCTTTAAGCGCTCTGCGGGACCGCATTGCCTGGGCCGGGCTGGGGCATCACCGGTTTGATTTAATAACTTCCTATGAATTGATGCATTTTTGTAAGCCGCATGTTCAATATTACCAGGAGATAGTACAGCGCATCGGAGTACAACCCGAGGATTGCCTTATGGTGGGCAACGACACCGGTGAAGACCTGCCGGCAGCAAAAATCGGGATGAAAACTTTTCTGGTGGAGGATTTGCTGATTGATAAAGGAGCGGATTATAAACCCGACTGGCAGGGCAGGCTGCCTCACTTCTTTGATTTTGTAAAAAAATGCATATGAATCCCGGTTAATAACAAAACTAGTTGCTAAGGGAAGATGGTAAAGGGGACGGGGTATGGCAGCATTAAATACTGCCCATACCCCGTCCCCTTACAACCCCGGATCATAACCCCAATAAGGAGGATGTTTATGCCGGCGAAAAAGAAAGGAAACAAACCCCTTAGCGCCAAGGATAAGCTGAAGTTGGAAATCGCTCGGGAATTAGGTATCCTGGAACAGGTGGAGAGAGAGGGCTGGGAGTCGTTAAGCAATGCCGTCTGCGGCAAGGTCGGCGGTATAATGAGCAAGCGCTTGCGGGAAGGAAAAGGGGATATTTAAAGGGATATCTGTCATGATCTTACCTCCGGTAGCGCTTTATTTAGGTATATAATATAGATGAGAATAAAGGATAAGGGTGAGAGTTTGTTATGAACGGAATTGAACGGGTACGAGCATTTATTCAGGAGCGTAATCCGCAGCTCAGTATTATTGAATTCGACACCGACACCAGTACTGCTTTTCTGGCAGCCCGGGCTTTAGACACCGAGGTGGGCCGGATTGCCAAATCAATTCTGCTGAAAACCCGGGACGACCATTTTATTATGGTGGTTTCGGCCGGGGATGCCAGGATTGATAACAAAGCGGTCAAGAACTTGGTCGGCTCCCGGGTACGTATGGCCAGTGGCGAGGAGGTCCTGGAGGTAACCGGGTTTAACATCGGCGGAGTATGTCCCTTTGCCTTGAAACGGGATATTCCCATATATCTGGACGAAAGTCTGAGGCGTTATGATGTAGTCTATGCTGCTGCCGGTACCAGTAATACTGCTCTGCCCATTACCTATCATGAACTCTGCGCCATAACTAACGGCCATCCCTGCAATGTATGCCAGGCAGGATAAAATCGCAATGCGGGGGAGATTTTCATGAGTACGAGTTTTGTTCATCTACATAACCATTCCGAGTACAGCCTCCTGGATGGGGCCTGTCGCATAAAAGATTTGGCAGCCCGGGCACGGGAACTGGGGATGCCCGCTGTGGCTATAACTGACCACGGCGTTTTGTACGGGGTGATTGATTTTTATCGTGAAGCCCAAAAACAGGGAGTTAAGCCGATAATCGGCTGCGAGGTCTATGTCGCCCCCCGCAGTAGGCTGGATAAGGAAAAGGGATTGGACGACAACCCCTATCATCTGGTACTGCTGTGCAAAAATCAGCAGGGATACCACAACCTGGTGCAGCTCGTCAGCCGGGCTTTTCTGGAAGGATTTTATTATAAGCCCCGGGTAGACCGGGAGCTTCTGCAGCGTTACAGTGAGGGCCTGATTGCTCTGTCGGCCTGTGTGGCGGGAGAGATTCCGCGCCTTTTACTGGATGGCAATCAGCAAAAGGCGGTGCAAACCGCTCTTTTTTACCAGGATACTTTTGGACCCGGCAACTTCTATCTGGAGGTGCAGGATCATGGTATGAGGGAAGAAAAAGAGGTGATCCCGGGTCTCTACCAGCTCAGCGGTCAAACCGGGATCCCTCTGGTGGCCACTAATGATATTCATTACCTGCAGAAAAAAGATGCGGCTGCTCACGATGTTTTGCTGTGCATACAAACCGGAAGCGTGGTAAGTGACACCCAGCGTTTGCGCTTCCCCGGCAGCGAGTTTTTTATGAAAACCACGGACGAGATGCAGAGCCTGTTTCCTGACCGGCCCGAGGTTATTGAAAACAGTCTTCGCATAGCGGAGCAGTGCAACGTAGATTTCAGCTTCGGAGAATTTCATTTGCCTTATTTTGATATTCCCGACGGCTATACTCCGGAATCTTATCTGGATATGATGGTGCGGGAGGCATTTGCGGGTAAATATCCCCACCCATCCCCCGAGCTCACGGCAAGGCTTGATCATGAAATTGAAATCATAAACCGCATGGGATTTGCGGCTTACTTCTTGATCGTACAGGACATTATTAACTGGTCAAAAGCAAACGGCATTCCGGTAGGCCCGGGGCGGGGGTCGGCAGCCGGCAGTCTGGTATCCTATGTCCTGGGTATAACCAGCATTGACCCTTTAAAATATGATTTACTGTTTGAGCGTTTTCTCAATCCGGAGCGAGTAAGCATGCCGGATATTGATATTGATTTTTGTTTCGAGAAAAGAGACCGGGTAATTGAATACATTGTCGATCGCTACGGCGCCGACCGGGTGGCCCAGATCATAACCTTTGGCACCATGGCCGCCCGGGCCGCTATGCGTGATGTGGGCAGAGTCCTGGACATTCCCTACGGGGAGGTGGACCGGCTGGTCAAGATGATACCGGCCGAGCTGGGCGTAACCATTGAACGGGCTCTGGAAATTTCCCCCGACCTTAATCAGGCCTATCAGAGTGATGCCACCGCCCGGAAAATCATTGACCTGGCTCGGGCGGTAGAGGGTATGCCCCGCCATGCCTCTATTCATGCTGCCGGGGTGGTTATCGGCAAAGAGCCGCTGACTTCCTTGCTCCCTCTGCAGAAAACCCCGGAAGGGAATGTGGTAACCCAGTTCACCAAGGAAACGGTGGAGGATATAGGCCTTCTCAAGATGGACATACTGGGGCTCAGAACCCTTACCGTAATTGACCGGGCGCTGAACATAATAGAAAAGACCCGGGGAGAGAAAATTGATATTGATAATTTGCCGCTGGATGACGCTGCGGTCTATGAGCTGCTGTCGGCCGGCAATACCATTGGGGTATTTCAGTTGGAAAGTGACGGACTGCGGCGTATATTGAGCGATATGAAACCGGAACGGTTCGAAGACCTGATAGCGGTTATAGCCCTTTACCGCCCCGGTCCTCTGGGGAGTGGGATGGTAGAAGATTTTATCAATTGCAAACATGGCCGCCAGGAAATAGAATACATTCACCCTTTGCTGGAAAACATATTGCAGGAAACCTACGGGGTTATACTGTACCAGGAACAGGTCATGCGGGTAGCCAGCGACCTGGCCGGATTCAGCATGGGTGAAGCCGACGTGCTGCGCCGGGCCATGGGCAAAAAGAAACCGGAAGAACTGGCGGCCCAGAGAGACAAGTTTGTAGCCGGGGCGGCACGCTGCAGCAATATTGACGGTAAAGTGGCCACCAGGCTGTTTGATATAATGGAAAGCTTTGCCGGGTATGGATTCAATAAAAGCCACTCCGCTGCCTATGCCTTGATCACGTATCAGACCGCTTACCTTAAAGCCCACTATCCGGTGGAGTACATCTGTGCTTTTTTAAGCAGTGTCATTGATAATCAGGACCGAGTAGTATTCTATCTTAAAGAATGCCTGAAAATGGGAATCAAAGTTTTGCCTCCGGATATCAACGAAAGCTTTGAGAACTTTACCGTGGCCGGCGGCAGTATCCGTTTCGGCCTGGGAGCGATTAAAAATGTGGGCTTGAACGTGGTTAAGAATATAGTGGAAAGCCGAAAACAGGGAGATTTTACTTCGCTGTTCGACTTTTGCCAGCGGGTTGACCTCAGCCATATAAACAAAAGGGCGATAGAAAACTTTATCGTGGCAGGTTGTTTCGATTCTCTGGGCATAACCCGCAAACAAGCTCTGTCCATAATGGATGAATGTATAGAACTGGCCCTGCAAATCAAACAGAGTCAGTCCAGTCAACAGATGAACCTTTTTGGGGATATCAGCGCTATGATTGAGGAGCCCCGTCCCCGGGTAAAGGGGGAACTGGAAAACAGGGATTTGCTGAACCGGGAGAAGGAGGTTCTGGGTTTTTTCGTATCGGCCAACCCTTTAGATGAGTACCGGGAAATATTGCCTCTCATCACCACCTGTCAACTGGCTGATTTAACAAACGGCTCAGGTGATACCTATGTCAGGGTGGCAGGAACGGTTATCAATCTTAGCCGGCGGGTGAGCCGGCGCGGCGACAGCTATGCCCGCTTCTTCCTGGAAGACGTGAGCGGCAGAATGGAGGTAATGGTCTTTCCTTCAGCTTACCGCAGGAACGGTGAAATGCTTCAGGCTGACCAGGTGGTGGTGATGGAAGGTTTTCTGGATACCCGCGAGGAAAAAAACAAGATTTCGCTGCAAAGAGTTCAGCCTATCCCTGAAGGGCTTAAAGAATTAAACATACGCATAGATGACGGCAACGATACCAGTGACAAGAAGGATGCCATGGTGAATTTGCTCAGGCGATTCCCGGGAGAGCAGGAAGTGATACTGCATCTGCCCGGGAAAAGGAGATTGGTTCTCAATGACGAGCTTAAAGTCAAACCGGATATACAGCTAAAAGACCAACTGGCTGTGATTTATGGCCGGGAAAATATCTGGTTTGCCTGAATAAAAGTAATTGAAGGGGGTCAGTGCATGAATGAAAACTATATGGGAGAAGACTATATTGTGATCAAAGCTCAGGAAAATGGGGTAACTATTATAGGACTTACCCGGGGTAAGGATACCAAGTTTCACCACACCGAAAAATTGGATCGCGGTGAAGTAATGGTACTGCAATTTACCGAACATACCTCAGCCATGAAAATTCGGGGACATGCCGAAATCTATACCCGGTTCGGCATGGTAAAGGCGGAAAGCCCCGGAAGTGGGGGAAAGCCGGAAAAGTAAACGATATGGAGGTTTAGGGGTGACCAGGGTAGCAGTGTTGACCAGCGGCGGCGATGCGCCAGGGATGAATGCGGCCATACGTGCCGTAGTCAGATCAGCTATCTACCACCGCATAGAAGTATACGGAGTTTACCAGGGATTTGAAGGATTGATTGCCGGGCATATTAATTCCATGACCCTGGGCTCAGTAGCCGATATCATTCACCGTGGGGGAACCATATTGCGTACGTCCCGATCTTCAGCCTTTACGACTGATGAGGGGCGCCGGCAGGCGCTGGATAATCTCACCCAAATGGGGATAGAACACCTGGTGGTTATCGGCGGCAATGGCAGCTTCCGGGGCGGTTATGACTTCTCCCGCCTGGGAATCAATGTTGTCGGCATACCGGCCACGATTGACAATGATATCGTTTATACCCGGGCTATTGGTTTTGATACGGCGGTAAATACCGCCCTGGAGGCTATAAATCGTATTCGGGATACGGCCACCAGCCATGGCCGGGTCTTTATAATTGAAGTGATGGGGAGACACTGCGGAGAAATTGCCCTTCACGCCGGAGTAGCCGGGGGAGCGGAGTCCATTCTCATACCGGAAATAGCTCCTGACCTGGAGCAGGTAGTGGAAAAGATAAACCGGGGAACCGAACGGGGTAAACTGCATAGTATCATCGTGGTCGCTGAAGGGGTTTATCCGGCTATGGAACTCCAGCAGCAAATAGAAAAGAGAACCGGGCATGATACCCGCATCAGCATATTGGGACACACCCAGCGGGGAGGCACTCCGACTGCGGTTGACCGGATTATGGCTTCCTGCATGGGTAAGGCGGCCATAGACTGCATAAAAGGGGAACAGAGAAATGTGGTAATCGCTTTTCGGGAAGATAAGATCCATCCCATACCCCTGGCGGAGACAGTAAAAGGAACTAAAACCCTGGACCTGGATCTGTTTGAAATCGCGCGTATGCTCTCTATATAAAACGCTTAGCGGGAGGTGAAACAAATGAGGAAGACCAAAATCATTGCTACCATTGGACCAGCCAGTGAAAAGACGGAGACCTTGAAACAGATGATTGAGGCCGGCATGAATGTGGCCCGCCTTAATTTCTCCCATGGCAGCCATGAGGAACATCGCTTGAGAATGCTGGCGGTGCGGGCGGCAGCCCAGGTCTGTAATAAACCGGTAGCCATAATGCTTGATACCAAAGGACCGGAGATCAGAACCGGAAAACTGAAAAACGGTAAAGTGAAATTGGAAGGCGGGCAGCTTTTTGTCCTTACCACCCGGGAGATTATCGGGGACGAGAGCGAAGTAGCGGTTAGTTATCCCTATTTGCCGCAAGAGGTTAAAAAAGGAACCACCATACTATTATCAGACGGACTCATAAATCTGCAGGTCGAGGAAAGCAACCAACCGGACATCGTGTGCCGGGTTATTAACGGCGGGGAACTGGGTGAACGCAAAGGGGTCAATGTTCCGGGGGTACGTATAGCCCTTCCCTTTTTGAGTGAAAAAGATGTTGCCGATATCAACTTCGGTATAGATAATCAGGTGGATTTTATCGCCGCCTCCTTTGTCAGGAACGCCCAGGATGTTATTGATATCAGGCGGGTCCTGGAAATGAGAGGGGCAGATATAGATATCATCGCTAAAATTGAGAGCCAGGAGGGAGTAGACAACCTGGATGAAATCACCCGCATAGCCGACGGGGTTATGGTGGCCCGGGGCGATTTAGGAGTGGAGATACCGGTTGAAGAAGTGCCGCTGGTGCAGAAAGCTATCATTGAGAATTGCAGTCAGGTGGGAAAAACGGTCATCATTGCCACCCAGATGCTGGAATCCATGATCAATAATCCCCGGCCTACCCGGGCCGAGGTTTCGGATGTAGCCAATGCAATTTTTGACGGAGCCGATGCCATTATGCTATCCGGAGAAAGTGCTGCCGGTAAATATCCGGTGGAAGTAGTACAGACCATGGCTCGTATAGCCAGCCGGGCGGAAAAGGCTCTGCCTTATCAGGATATGCTGCGCCAGAAACGCCCCCAGAGCACTCCTTCGGTTACCGATGCTATTGGCTATGCCACCTGCACAGCGGCTATGAACCTGGGGGCGTCAGCCATCATAACGGCAACCCGCACCGGTTTTACCGCTAAAATGGTGTCCAAGTACCGGCCCCAGGCGCAGATCATAGCTGCTACCCACGAACCCCGGATAATTAACAGACTGGGGCTGGTTTGGGGAGTGCAGCCGATGCTCATAGGAGCAACCGAAGGAACTGACCAGTTATTTGAAGAAGCAATTAAGACCGCTCTGGAGAACGGCTATATCAATAATGGCGATCTTATAGTGCTTACGGCCGGCATACCGGCAGGGAGATCGAACGGTACCAATATGTTGAAAGTAGAAACTGTAGGCGAGATTTTAGTTGAGGGAATGGGTATAGGCAATCTGCCCGCCAGCGGACCGGTTAAAATAGTTATGAATACAGCCGCAATGAGTAAGATTGAACCCGGGGATATAGTGGTGACCGGAAGCGCCGACAGCAGTCTGGCTCCCTATCTGGAAATGATGGCGGGACTGATTGCGGAAGAAGGCGGTCTGACTTCAAATGCCGCCATTATGGGGTTAAATGCTGATATTCCCGTAATAGTCGGCGCCCGGGATGCCACCCGTATACTCCAGGAGGGCATGATAGTTACTTTGGATACCCCCCGAGGCAGGATATACCGCGGCTTGGCCCGGGTATTATAAAAAGGGGGATAAATCTACCCCCCTTTAATTAACTGTTTCCCCCTAGGGAGAAGCACCATGGAAGAATAAGTCCTGGTCTACTCCCTTATCTACCTTTAAACTCTGGCTTCCTGTTCTCCAGGAATGCTGCCATACCTTCCTTCTGGTCTTCTCCGGAGAAGAGTAAGGACCACCCCAGCTGCTCAAAGCGGCAGCCCGACTTGATATCCAGGTTCATGGAAGCATTGAGGGCAGCCTTGGCTTCACGCAGAGCCAGAGGAGATTTGCGAGCCAGTTTTTGGGCAAATTTTCTGGCGGTGTCCATCACTTCCGCTGTCGGCACCACGGCATTGGCAATACCGATCTTATCAGCCGTGGCCGCGTCAAAGAAATCACCGGTAAATACCAGCTGCTTGGCGATACAAAGGGAAGTATTGCGCGGCATTCTCTGGGTGGCGCCGCCGCCGGGATAGATGCCCAGGTTGATTTCCGGCAGACCCAGGGTAGCGTTATCTGCAAATATACGGATATCACAGGCCATGGCAATTTCCAGACCGCCGCCCAGAGCGAGACCGTTCACCGCAGCGATAGCAGGTTTGGCATTGTCTTCAATGGCGAAGATGCCCCGATGAACCTTATCCAGGAAAATCTTGGCGGCAAAAGTGTTGTAATCAGCTACCGCTTTGAGATCAGCACCGGCAGCGAAAGCTTTTTCATTACCGGTATAAATCATAACCTTTATCTCAGGGTCGTCGTTGATGCCGGTGGCTATGGCATAGATATCATCAAGGAACTGATTATTTATAGCATTAAATGCCTTGGGGCGATTAAACTGAATAATCGCTATACCAGGGTCCTCAAAGGAGAGCAACATAGTTTCATATTCTTTATCTCTATATGACATGGATTAACCCCCTTAATACTGTCTCTCTATACTCGCTACCGCTGTTTGATCACTATTGATTGCTGTAATCATACCAGCCTTTACCGGTTTTCCGGCCCAGCCAGCCTGCCCGCACATACTGTTTCATCGGAGGAGCCGGACGATATTTAGGATCGCCGGTTTCTTCAAACAGAGTATTGCAGACCGCCAAGGCGATATCAATACCGACCATGTCGCCTAAAGCGAAAGGCCCCATGGGCCAGCCGGCCCCCATTTTCATGGCTTTATCAATGTCTTCAATACTCGCCAGCCCTTCATAATAAATAAAAGCGGCCTCGTTCATTCCGGGAAGCAGTATTCTATTGACTACAAAACCGGGACCTTCTTTAACCTTGACCGGTTTTTTGCCGATAGCCTGGGAAAGTTCCACTACTGCATCCACTACTGCTGGTGCAGTCTGAATGCAGGGAATAACCTCAATCAGAGGCATAACCATGGCCGGATTAAAGAAGTGCATGCCGATAACGTTTTCCGGTTTTTTATAGACGGAGGCGATTTCGGTGATGGAAAGTGAAGAAGTGTTAGTGGCGACGATAATATTATCACCCAGTATAGCGGATAGTTTTGCATATACCTCTTTCTTGATATCCATTCTTTCCAGAACCGTTTCAATAACGAAATCAACGTCAGCTATATCTTCCAGTTTGGCGGTACCGCTGATATTGCCGGTTACAAAATCTTTGGTGCCGGCAGGGGCCTGGCCTTTTTCTTCAGCTTTAGCCAGACCCTGTCCAATTCTTGCCAGGGTTTTGTCAACGATTTCCTCAGTTAAATCGTAAAGAAGCACCTTTTTTCCCGCTGCGGCTACGGCCCAGGCAATACCCATTCCCATAGTACCTGCACCCAGTACAGCAACTTTATTAATTTCCATCTAAAGTAACCCCCTTAACCTATTTCTCTCTTATCTAAGGACAACCGACCGCAATAATTAATTCTCTGTCCCGAAGCAGCTACCACCCCCCTTACCAATGGTTAAACTATGGTATTCTTACCAATGTTTGTTTATGCAATTATTGTACCATCCCGGAAAAAAGCGATTAAAAGCCAAACTCCTGTAACTTTGAGGTCAGTTAAAACGAAGTCGCAATTCTCGTTTCACCAGGTTATTATGATGCTTTTCCAAGACATTATAAAACGAAAGACCTTGTTTTTAGCTGTTTCCCAGGGTGATACATCGGAGAGACACTGTCGTGTGAATGAGACAAATCTAAAAAGAGCGGATCTGGTATTTGTTTATTTTTCGGTACAGTACCGATCTATGTATGTTTAAAGCCCGAGCCGTTTTGGTTTTATTCCCGCCGAAGTTTTTAAGCGTATTCACAATTACTTGCCGTTCATGTTCTTCCAGCAAGGTTTCCAGGCTTCCTTCCGCCTTAGCCGGTGATGGCTCCTGATTTTTGCAGGCCTTAATATGCTGGGGGATATGCTCCGAATTTATGGAACTGCCCTCACAGAAATTTATCGCCCGTTCCAGGATATTCTCCAGTTCGCGGATATTTCCCGGCCAATCATAGCGGCGGAAACATTCGATAACGTCGCGGCTGATTTTATTTACCCGCGTCCCCAGTTCCCGGTTCAGACGTTGCAGCAAGGCCGTACTGATCAAAATAATATCATCGGTTCGAGCCCGCAAAGGGGGAAGATGGAGAATAATTACGTTCAGACGGTAAAACAGGTCTTCACGGAATTTATTTGTTGCTACCAATTGGGGCAGGTCCTGATTGGTAGCGGCAATAACCCTTACATTTATCTTGGTGGTATGGATGCTCCCCACCCGTTCCACTTCTTTTTCCTGCAAAACCCTTAATAGCTTGGCCTGCATGGAAAGAGACATGTCCCCGATTTCATCAAGAAAGATAGTGCCTTGGTTGGCAAGTTCAAATTTGCCCGGTTTACCTTCTTTACGGGCCCCGGTAAAAGCGCCCTCGGCATAGCCGAAAAGCTCTGATTCCAGAAGAGTTTCCGGGACGGCGGCACAGTTTACCTTAATAAAAGGTCCCTTACGGCGGGGGCTCATATTATGTATAGCGTGGGCGAATATTTCCTTGCCGGTGCCGCTCTCGCCGGTAATCAACACCGTTGAAATAGTTCGGGCAGCTTTAGCCGCAAGCTCCTTCTGTTTTACCAGAGCCTGGTTGTCGCCCACGATGCTTTCCAAATAATACTGGGCCGTCCCCTGGTTGTACTGCTCCAGCATCTGTCCCCAGGTTCGCTCCTGACGATAGATGGGGATACCCTTGACGATTATGCCGATGGTCCGGTTGGAGCGGACAATAGGAAGAAACATCAGTTCAACCAGTTTCCCCCGGACGGTAACCAGATCTCCTGCTGTCGGTTGGGCTTTCAGCATAGAATTATTCAGGTTGGTTAGGGGAATCAACGATGAGAGCTCATGGTAGAGCTCATTTTTATTATTGCATTTAAAAAAACGAAAGCAGGTTTCGTTGGCGTAGAGCAATCGCAAATTCTCATCAAATACGGCAATACCCTCATAAGGACTCTGCAGCAGGGATTGTAGCTGAATTTCTTCCTTACTGAATGCATTATGGAGTATGGCATAAGCGGCAAATTTATCCGGAGCCAGTTCCAACAGGCCTTTAACAACCATCACTTCATCACCGTTTATGATGGCTTTAGCCCGTATCAGGCGCTGCTGCTCCCTGATCATAGCTTCCAGATCAAGACTCGGGTTAAGGGTATCGGCATGCTTGCCCATAATGGTTTCGGCATCGGTATGGTATATCTTTTCTGCCTGCTCGTTGAAGAAAATAACGTTTAAAGAAGTGTCCGTAATTAGAATGCCCTCATCTATGTTTTGGAGAATGGGATACAGCAGAAGTTTTTTTGAGTGGAGTTCCAGATTCAAGGACATCTTCCCTTCACCTCTCCTTACCTAAATATTAACATATTAACCTTCGCCACATAAAATAATTTTATTAGTCGCGGGTTTATAATAGTATCTTTTAGATAAAGAATAAATAAAAAAAGAAAGAGTATAAACTCTTCCTTAATGAGACTCAGACCAACTATCCGTTAACCATTTGCGCCGCTCTTTGTCGGGTCGCCTCCAGAATGATGGCATTTAAAGTAAGGGAATCCAGGCTTCCGGTAGGGGGCAGTGACTTTTTTTCCTGAAAATTACGTATAAACTCACTGTAATCGCCGTCTTGATTAGCTCCCAGGCTTACCAGCATATTGACTACCTGTTCTTGTTCGTCTTGGCTTAAAACCAGGTATCCCTGCTCACTTGTGGGAGTCGGCGGCTTAACTGCGGTAACTTTTTTTACCTGGCTATCCGGGTTTCTATCCCCTTGGTCCTCCGATTTGGCCGGATCGCTCTGAAGAACATCCTTGGGCTCATCCGGGTCGGAAGCAGTGGTATCCTGCTGCACGGCTTCAGTTTGGCTGGTGGCGGAGGAGCGGTTCATTATGTAATGAAAGTTGCTTATAAATCCTATAGTCGCTCCAGTGACGATTGCAGCTGCCAATACCATGACCAGGAAGAAGAGATATTCTTTTTTCAACAAAATTATCCTCCTCCCACTAATTTGACTTAATTTTAAAATATTCGTAGCTTTTAGGCAAGAGGGCGTTTTTCTTGGGCCTATTCTCCTACTTGCTCTGTTATTATAGAAATATGACGTGTTTTTGCTCCGCAACCGGACTTAAGATAATCTTAAGGATTTGATAAGGGAAAAGCGGCAGAATTTTTGCTATGCTGAATATGGATTTTTATCGCTGCTTAAGGAGTTGATTGTATGAGGGAAAAAATCCTGGTGGTCGATGATGAGCAGTCTATTGCGGATTTGATTGAAGTATATCTGAAAAGCGAAAACTATCAGGTGCTTAAGTTCTATAACGGACAAGACGCTTTGCAATGTATTGAGAATGAAACCGTGGACTTGGCGCTATTGGATGTCATGCTTCCCGATGTAAACGGCTTTTCCGTCTGCCAGCAGATCAGGGAAAAGCATAATTTTCCTATTATCATGCTGACTGCCAAGGATGAAGAAATAGACAAGATCACCGGCCTTACCTTAGGTGCGGATGATTATATCACCAAGCCTTTTCGCCCGCTGGAAATGGTGGCCCGGGTGAAGGCGCAATTGCGGAGGTTTACCAAATACAATCAGGCGGAACCGGTTCCGGAGGAAAATTGCATCGTATTTTCCGGCTTAGTTTTAAATAAAGACAAGCATGAATGCATATTAAATGAAAAACCGCTTTCCCTTACCCCTACAGAATTTTCTATTTTATGGGTCCTGGCTTCCAACCGGGGAAGGGTGGTCAGTTCGGAAGAGTTGTTCCTCCAGGTGTGGGGCGACAAATATTTTACGGGCAGCAACAATACCGTCATGGTACATATCCGGCATCTGCGGGAAAAGATGCACGACAGCGCGGAAAATCCGCAATACATAAAAACGGTGTGGGGGGTCGGCTATAAGATTGAAGGATAAACAGTTTCGTTCCGAATTTATGAAAACGACCGTCTTTCGGTGCGCAGCAACGGGAATCCTGGTATCGGCACTGTATGCGTTTCTCATTGTTGCCCTTTACTTTATAGGTTACAGCATAAGCTGGCAGCCCTCGCCCTTATATTATTTTTTGAAAAACCTCATGAATTACGCCACCCTCTTGATCCCGCTGATCTGGTTTGTCACGGTGCTGATCGTCATTTATATTTATTGGAGCCGGACCGTCGGCTATATTGAGGATATAGCCGCAGCCAGCACGGCCCTGGTGCAGGCGGATGATGAACCCGTCAAACTGCCGGCGGAACTTCGGGAAATTGAGGATAGTCTGAACCAGATCAAGCGGACTGCCCGTAAAAATGAGCGGGATGCCAAACAAGCGGAGCAGCGCAAGAATGACCTGGTCGTAAATCTGGCCCATGATATCCGAACTCCCCTGGCTTCCGTAATCGGGTATCTGAGCCTGCTGGATGAAGCTCCCGATATGCCCCTTGAGCAGCGGTCGAAATACACCGGCATTACCCTGGAAAAAGCTTATCGGCTGGAGCAGTTGATCAATGAATTTTTTGAAATCACCCGCTTTAACCTGAGCTCTATCGTATTGAACAAAGGAAAAATCAACCTCGCCTTTATGCTGCGGCAGATGGCGGACGAATTCTATCCGATGCTGTCGCCGCAAAACAAGCAGGCGGTGGTTCAGGCGCCGGATGACCTGGTTTTATGGGGGGATGCGGATAAGCTCTCCCGGGTGTTCAATAATATCCTGAAAAACGCCATCGCTTATAGTTATAATGACAGCACCATTACTATCAGCGCTTGGGCCCGGGTGGAAGAGGTGGTAATTCAATTTGCCAACAGCGGCGACCCCATTCCACCGCAGCAACTGGAAACCATCTTTGAAAGGTTTTTCCGGCTTGACGCCGCGCGTTCCTCCTCAACCGGGGGCGCGGGACTGGGCCTGGCTATCGCCCAGGAGATCGTCGCCGCCCACGGCGGTACCATCAGCGCCAGCAGCAATAAGGACAAAACCATGTTTACGGTGCTTCTCCCCAACCGATATGATGAGTAGCCCCCCGCAGCTTAGGGAAAAAGTAAGTTCCTCATAAGGATTTCTTAAGGTTTTGCTAAGGCAAAGTTCCCATATGGCCTGTCCGGTTTCGGTAAGATGAATTTACCGAGCCGGGCAGGCTTTTTATATGCCAAAAAGCTTTCCTGACCATGGGGTAGAAACAGCAGCCCCTATTAACCCCGGTCCCCTATGTTCAGGGGACGTAGCCAATGAAAATAGTCCAATGGGTCTGTTATATTTTTTGACGCGGAATTCAAGGAAATTTAGAGGGAAGAACGCGGAAGAAAAATTTAATAAATTCGCGTTTTCCCCAAAGATTTCGCGGGTTCCGCGTCTGAATAATGAATCGGCGTTGATCTCAAGTCTATTACTAATAAGGAGGGAGCTTATGGAACGAAAAACCGTAGCCGTTTTGTTCGGCGGCCATTCCAGCGAATATGAAGTATCCCTGCAATCGGCCGCTGCGGTGATCGAAAGCCTTGACCCGGAAAAATATCAGGTCGTTCTGCTGGGCATTACCCGGCAAGGGGAATGGAGGAAATACGGCGGCGGCATGGAAGGGATTCGGAACGACACCTGGAGCAGGCATGATTCCTGTGTCCCCGCCCTCATTTCACCGGACCGCCGTACCCACGGCATCCTGGTGATGGAAGGAGGCCGGGCGGCGGCGATCCCGGTTGACGTGGCGTTTCCCGTTCTGCACGGAAAAAACGGGGAAGACGGCACGCTTCAGGGTTTGCTGGCCCTGGCGGGTATCCCCTGCGTCGGCTGCGGAATCCTGAGTTCGGCCTTGTGCATGGACAAAGACATGGCCCATAGGCTGGCAGGTCTGGCGGGGATAAAAACCCCTGACTCCATTGTCCTGCATTCTCCCATTCCGGGAGCGGAACTGTTGAAGCGGACAGCGCATTTGCCCTATCCGGTATTCGTTAAACCGGCCAATGCCGGGTCGTCTTTCGGCATCACCAAGGTCTCCGATGCCGAACTTTTACCGGGCGCCGTCCGCACCGCTTTTCAGCATGACCGCAAAGTTATCATTGAGGAAGCCGTTGCCGGTTTTGAAGTCGGGTGCGCTGTGCTGGGCAATGAAACCCTTACCATGGGTAAAGTCGATGAAATCGAATTGTCACAGGGTTTCTTCGACTATACGGAGAAGTATACGCTGCAAACTTCCCAAATCCATATGCCCGCCCGCATTGATACCGGTACCGCCAATCGCATCAAGCGAGCGGCAGCCACCATTTATCGGGCATTAAACTGTTCAGGTTTTGCCCGGGTGGATCTGTTCCTGACCCCTGAGAATGAGATCGTCTTTAACGAAGTGAATACTATTCCCGGCTTTACCGCCCATAGCCGCTACCCCAATATGCTGAAAGGCATCGGGATGACCTTTGAACAGATTATAGACGAACTGATAAGGCTGGCGATGCCGTCATGAGAACACTGCGCTTGGGGAGAATGGAGATGGGCAAGGGCAATCTGATCCTGGTCAATCCCTCCCATCCTCTTAAGGACGACAGGGTAAAGGACCATCTCGTTGCCGTGCGCTCTGATGCCGCCCATATTCTTTTGGAAAGGCAGACCGCCAAAATGCTGGCGGGAGTCACAGCTCTTTTAGACTGCGAGCATCAGATCGTGCCGGTCAGCGGCTACCGCACCATGCGGGAACAGCAGACCATCTATGCCGATTCCCTGCGTGAACACGGAGAGGATTTCACCTCAAAATATGTTGCCCTTCCGGGATGCAGCGAACATCAAACCGGCCTGGCTATTGATCTGGCCGAAAAGCGGGACGATATTGATTTTATTCGTCCTGATTTTCCCTCCACCGGCATTTGCGGCCGTTTTCGGGAGCTTGCCATCCAATACGGCTTTATCGAACGCTATCCGGCCGGGTGCGAGCAGATCACCTGCATCGCCCATGAACCGTGGCATTTCCGCTATGTAGGCTATCCTCATTCGGAAATAATGCAGGAAAGAGTCCTGACCCTGGAAGAATATACCGATTATCTTAAACAGTTCCCCCATCAGGGCGCACATCTGCTTTTCCGGCGCAATCAACGCGAATTTGAGATTTTCTATGTGCCGGTTCAGCATGAGAAGGAAGCGATGATAGATATTCCGGCCGCAGTCCCTTATCAGGTTTCAGGCAACAACCAGGACGGCGTGGTGGTGACGCTATGGAGGGATCGGCCATGATGAAGCCTGCGGAAAAAGAATACGCCGGCATTGACTATTTCAGACTGATTGCCGCTTTCCTTGTGGTTACGGTTCATACTTCGCCCTTAACCGAGCTTAGCGGGACCGCCGATTTTGTTCTAACCAGGGTTATTGCCCGGGTGGCGGTTCCTTTCTTCTTCATGGCTTCGGGATTTTTCCTGTTTTCCAAAGCGGAGGCAGGAAAGCTGCCTCGGGAAAAATTGGCGGGATTTGTGAAAAAGACCGCTTTCCTGTATGGCATCGCCATCCTGTTCTACCTGCCGCTGAACATTTATGCGGGGACCGTGAAAGAATGGGGGCATTGGCCTAACCTCCTCAAGGATATTGTCTTTGACGGTACCTTTTATCATCTGTGGTATCTTCCCGCCGCTATTCTCGGCGCCTGCACGGCCTGGTTATTGCTCCGGAAACTGAAAGCCGGACCGGCATTGGGCGTCGGCGTGTTTTTATATCTCATCGGGCTGTTCGGCGACAGCTATTACGGGATTACTGAAACCATCCCGCTGCTGCAGGCTGTTTATCAGAGCTTATTTGGGTTTTCCGACTATACGCGCAACGGCTTGTTCTTCGCTCCGGTCTTCTTTCTGCTGGGGGCCTTACTGGCAGGGCCGATGAAAAGAATGCCGCTGAAGACCTGTCTGACAGGACTGGCGCTGTCCCTGGCCTTCATGCTCACAGAAGGCCTGCTGCTGCACGGTTTCAAGCTCCAAAGGCATGACAGCATGTACCTGATGCTTTTGCCCTGCATGTTTTTCCTGTTTCAGAGTTTGCTTTTTTGGCGCGGGAAAAGCCTTAAATATCTGCGCGATTTATCCATGCTTATTTATCTGATCCATCCGGCGGTTATCGTGGCCGTTCGCGGCGGGGCGAAAATGACCGGACTGCAGGACTGGCTGATATATAACGGCATCATTCATTTTTTGGCGGTCGCCTTCGGCTCCTTGGCCGCCGCTGTTGTGCTGGTCATGATCTGGAACCGGAGACGTGCTCCCAAGGATGATTATATCAGGCGGCATAAGGAGCGGGCCTGGGCCGAGATCAATCTGGTCAGCCTGCGACATAACGTAAAAGTCCTGCGGGAAGCCCTCCCTGCCGGATGCCGGATTATGGCGGTGGTGAAGGCGAACGCCTATGGGCATGGCGCCGCCGTAATTTCAGGTGATCTGAACCGTATCGGTATCGACGCCTTTGCCGTCGCCACCATTGATGAAGCTATCCATCTGCGCCAAAAAGGGATTAAAGGGGAAATCCTTATCTTAGGCTATACCCCGGCGGCAAGAGCGGCTCAGCTTTCCCGCTATCACTTAATGCAGGCCGTGGTGGACCTGGAGCATGCGCGGGAACTGAACCGATGGGGCAAACCGCTCCGGGTTCACATCAAAGTGGATACCGGCATGAACCGGCTGGGGGAAAATTATCGCCATGTAGCGGAAATATCCGCCATCTTTGACTGTGAGAATCTTAAGGTTGCCGGTATTTTTACCCATCTGTGCGTAGCGGATAATAGGGAAGAACCTGATGCCGCTTTTACGAACCGGCAAATTCAGAATTTCTATACCCTGCTGGAGGAATTAAAAGCAGAACAGATTCCGATTCCCCCCATCCACATCCAAAGCAGCTACGGGGTTCTGAATTATCCTGAACTGCAATGCGGCTACGCCCGTATCGGGATTGCGCTTTACGGTGTTTTAAGCACTGATGCCGCCCCGACCAAATGTTCTCTGGATTTGAAGCCGGTTTTAGCCTTGAAATCGAAAGTGGTTCTGGTCAGAACCATTGCAGCGGGCGAGAGTGTCGGTTATGGCCGGGAATTTGCCGCTCAGAAGGAAACCAGGATTGCCGTCATCTCCATCGGCTATGCCGATGGGGTTCCCCGCAGTCTTGCCCAGGGCAAGTCCCAGGTTTTAATTCAGGGGCGGCGGGCGCCGATTATCGGCCGCATCTGTATGGATCAGCTTATGGCTGATGTTAGCGGGTGTCCCGGCATAAAACGGGGGGATATTGTCACATTGATCGGCCGGGACGGCGGCGAGGAAATTACAGCGGAGCAGGCAGCGGCAAATGCCGGCACCATAACCAATGAGCTGCTCAGCCGCTTGAGCGAGCGCCTGACCAGGGTACTCCTTCCCGGGTAGATTCCCGGTTCTGCTGGGCCTAAGAACTTATGAAAATAAACCCGGAATTGTTGTAAGATATCTCCTGAATTGTCTTATATATAAAAAAGGGAGCAATGGTCCGATGGCAAAATCCCTTGAATATGATATTGAGGAGATGTGCGGATGAAAAGCATGACCAAGATATGGGGGCCTTTTCTGGCAGTTGCCGCCCTGCTGTTTGCATTGGCCCCTCCGGCTGCGGCTGAGGCCAACGAGCGGCCCGCCCTGCCCGTCGATATCACCGTAGCGGTTGACGAGGGCCAACCAGTCCCCCTGGAGGCCTATACCATTGACGGCTGCGATTATGTCAAACTGCGCGATGCCGCCCAGGCTCTCCGCACCACCAGGAAAGGATTTACCCTAGCCTGGGACGGGGCAAGCAATGAACTATACCTCCATTCCGGTACGGCTTATGTGGCAGCCGGCGGCGAGCTGGTTCCGACTGAGGATAAGGCAAGCAAGACAGCCTTTCCTGCCGCTGCCAAACTATACTTGGATAACCAATACCATGAATTAGATTTTACCCTTTACCGGATTGGCGGCAGCCATTACCTTAAGCTCTCCGACCTGGCCGAGGCTTTGGACTTTTATATGGCCGGCGGCGCCGCCGGCCCCATCGCCATTGATACTCAGGCCGGATATTCCGTCACCGGGAACAAGCTCTACTATTCGGAAGGCAGCAGGTTATGGGATGAGCCGCTTACCGGGGTGAAATCCGCTATCAGCGCGGATATTGACGGCGACGGCGAGAAGGAGAGCGCCCACATTGTGGTAGGGACGGGGGAGGAAAAGACCTGGACCCTGGTCTACCAAGATGGTGATATCGAAGCTTCGGTTCCGATATTCAAAGGCAAGGAAAACGGGTGGAGCATCGCGGTGGCGGCCGGTCATATCGTCAGCGAGCATGCCGTCGATTTTCTGGTGGCGGTTAATCTTGCCAGCACCACGGGGCGTTCCGACTATGAGCTTTACAGCTTTAAGGACGGGGATTTCACCAAGATTGATGTTAAGGAGATCACCGATGGGACCGAATTTGGCGTCAATGACGTCAGGGTGGACGAAAACCAAAAGGCGGTCTGGATCAGCGCCGGGGGAGTCGCAGTGACCGTGCCGATTTCGGAGCTTGAGTTATCCGATTATAGATTCTACGGCCAGGAGATCTTCTGTCAGGAATTGGATTTTTTTATTGAGATGAAGCTGCAGAGCGTTGCGGGCCGTCCTCTGCCCGATGTGGTCACCACGGAAATGCTCGCCGTCGCCCTTCCCCGGGCTTTAACCTATCTGCATACCACCTACCGTTATGACGATGGCGCCTGGCAGGTCCAAAGCGTGGAATTCTATGATGCCGACCTGATGTCGGCGCCCGACCGGAAAAAAGCAGCAGCCGATTGACCGGATAGCGCCTTGATGCCCTGCAAGGCCGTGCGGATTTTGTATGTTGCCCGGGAAGAAACCGGGAAAATAACTGTTGCCTTTCGCTTCTACAATATGTAAAATAAAAACAAGTTGTAGAAACGAAGGGAGATGTTGCTTTGATGAATATTACCGATGCAGAAATGGAAATCATGCGCATCGTATGGGACAGCGGCGAGCGAGTGACCACCAAAGATATCATGGCTCAACTGCCCGGCAAAAAAGCCACCACTATACTGACCCTGGCCGGTCGGCTGATTGGGAAAGGCGCGCTGAAGTCGGTTAAGATCGGCCGCTCTCATGCCCATGAGTATTGGGCGGGGATTAGCGAAGCAGAATATCAGCAAATGCAGACCCGGAATTTCATACGGTCGATTTACAACGGCTCGGCCAAGAATCTGATCAGCGCTCTGTTTCAGGATGAAAACTTGACGAAAGGGGACATTGCAGAGCTCAGAGCTCTTATTGACCGGCAGGTGCAAAGAGATGATTAAGATGCTGTTAATGACTTCTCTGACCGGCAGCCTCATCAGCCTTGGGATTATACTGCTTAAAAACGGGCTTGTAAAAAAATTCGGCGGCACCTGGTATTATCATATCTGCCTGCTGGCTCTGCTGCTGTTTATTGTGCCGCTACAAGTCAATGTGTCAGGGCTTACGCCCCAGCAAACAGTAATTGCGGAAAGGGCACCGGTACAGCAAGATGCCTTGACCGGGACCGCCGCCCCGTCCCTGGCGGACACTATCCCGGCCGCTGCGGCGCAAATGGCTGTCAATCGTCTTCTGCCGGTTCCAGACGTTGAACAATGTTTGTTGGGAATTTGGACGGCAGGTTTTGTTTTTATGGTGGGCCGCTATCTGTCCAGCTATTACCGATTTAAAAGGCAGGTTACCCAAAACCGTCCTGTCGACAAGGTGGAAAATTTAGATGTTGTAGTCAGCGATTATGTCCGCTCCCCTATGCTGATCGGGTTTTTACATCCTAAAATCGTCATCCCGCAGACGGAAATCAGTGAGTATGATTATCAGCTGGCCTTGCGGCACGAACTGACCCACCACACTTCAAGAGATGCTTGGTTTAAACTTGGGGCCGTGTTGGTAAACTGCCTACACTGGTTTAATCCGCTTACCTATCTGGTGGTGCAGAATATCAGCGAGGCCTGTGAATACGCCTGTGATGAAAAGGTGACCCAAAACATGGACGGGGAAGAAAAGCGGCGCTACAGTAACATGATTTTAAATTTCGCCGCCCCCATCTCTCCCGCTTTAAGCAGCAGCTTGGCCAAAAATAAAAAACAACTATACAGGAGGTTTGAACTTATTATGAAAATTCGTACCAAAGGCAGAAAATTTTGGGGTACCCTGCTGGCCGCGGTGATGATGGTCGCTTCCGTAACGACGACTTCATTGGTGTTCGCGGAGGACTTGAAACCGCTGTCCCAATTCGGCGGCGCATTTGTAACCCACTATAATTGGAGCCGAACTCTTGAAGACAATGTGCTCAGCACACTGGATATGCTTTCCGATATAAAAGGTGGTTTTAGATGGAAGGTATCTTCTACACCCGGAACAACCTATATTGACGTCAACGGACGGAAAATAGATACTTATAACCGGACCGAGCCCTATTATGGTGTGGAAAAAGAGTGGAAAGAGAAAAAATCCGCGATTGCCACAATGACCACCCAAACCCTGTCCATAGAAGGAAAAGAGGTTACGGTGGCATTTGCCGATCAGGCCGCTGCCTACCAGGACGATAAAGTGATCGAAAAAATGATCAGAAACCAGATTACCTTTGAACTGAGCTATCATGACGATCACTTTGATTATGACCATCAGGCCTTTATCAACCAACTGATCAGCCGCGGCGCCTATGTCATCAATGAGGTCGTCACGCCGGAAAATTTCAAAACCGTTGAATTCAGCAGGCGGAATGGAGATTTTGTAGGTATGAAAATACTGACCCAATTTGATAAAAAGGATAAGATCACTGATATCTACAATCAAAAAACAGTCATCCCGAAAAACATTGACGGCCGTCAGGGTGCCCAACTGGGGGATAGCTTTGGGATCGGGAAAGGCGAAAGCCTGGCCATAGACATCAAGGAAACCACCGACAAAATGCCCAAGGTCAACTGGGCCATTATTGATGTCACCACTGGGCAAACGGCTGATTGGATACCCGGCGCGCTGGGCGGTTACAGATTTATCTATACACCGCGGGAGGCTTACGTAAACCATACTTTTAAAGTTATCATGAGCGGACGGGAAAGCGATACCGCCAATATTGAAATTTTCACTTATCGGACCGGAGCAGGGCAATCGCAACAGACGGATAAATGATAAGAAAGATTAAAGATAGACAAAAAATCAATTAGCAATTTGCGAATTCATTTTTAAAATTGATAGTTATTGGAAAAACCCATTTTTATGGTGCTTATATAGCTTGAGATTAAAATGAAAGTAATAGGATAAATAAATTAATGGTATAACTATACAATAAGTGCAAAAAATTAGGTAAAAAAAGAAGGAATGTTATCATTAATGTCGAATTAAGTAAAATAATAATTAAATATTGCATATGATAAATGCAGGAGAATGGGAATAACCGCCCTACCGAAGGAGCAAGTCGTTAATGTGCCACATTGACGATGAAACTTTCAGGTCAAAGGACCGCATTTGGATGCAACTCTGGAAAGTCCGACGGACACCGAAGGAGCAAGCCGTTAAGGTGAATCTCTCAGGTATAAGACAGAGCGCAGGTTAAAATAACTTGTGCTCTTTTGTTATTTTTTGCGGATTAATAACCAGACAGTACGAGGTAGGAAGAGAAGATTGAAATTAACCCAATAGATTGAAAATTAATAAATATTGCATATGAAAAATGCGGGAGAAAGAGGGCTGGCCTCTACCGAAGGAGCAAGTTGCTTATGGACCACATTAGCGATGAAACTTTCAGGTCAAAGGACCGCATTTGGATGCAACTCTGGAAAGTCCGACGGACGCCGAAGGAGCAAGCCGTTAAGGCGAATCTCTCAGGTTAATGACAGAGCCAGGCAAATCTTTGATGAGGGAGCAAAACCAATGCATCAAGTATTGATCAATGCAACTCTGAAAAGTCCGATGAACGCCGAAGGAGCAAGCCGTAAAGGTGAATCTCTCAGGCATAAGACAGAGCACGGGCAATAATTTGCCCGTGCTCTGTCTTATTTTAGTAAAGAAAAATAAGGCCAATAAAATCCAGCGTTTGGTTGGGAAATAAGATTGCTGCCCTACATTGGTTTAGATATTGGCAGTTTGTTTTGGTTGAATTATTTTGTTTCAATTCCTTAGCCGTGATTATAAACGGCAAAAGATACGAGGAGGTGTTTCTATAGATTTTAGCGGCGGCGCTTTGGTAATCGCAGCAAATTAAGAAGAATGGAGGAAAGAGGATGAACAAAAAACAGATAGTCTACCCGTATATCCCGAATTCAGTCCCGGAAGTAAAAGCGGAGATGATGAAAGTAATCGGCATAAATGATCCGATGGAACTCTACGAAAGGGAGATTCCGGAAGAGCTGAGATTCAAAGGGGAAATGCAGCTGCCTGAGCCCATATATGACGAATATTCCATCAAGAGACATACCGAAGAGTTGCTGGGTAAAAACAAGAACGCCCAGGATCATCTCTGCTTTTTGGGAGCAGGTTGCGCTCCCCATTTCGTCCCGGCGCTCTGCGACGAAGTAAATGGCCGGGGAGAATTCCTGACTGCCTATGTGGGCGAGTCTATTGCCGACCATGGTAAATGGCAGGCTCTTTTTGAATACACCAGTTTAATGGCAGAACTCTGCGACATGGATATCCTAAGCATACCTATGTATGACGGAGGTACGGCAGCATCAAGCTCAGTCAGAATGGCCAACCGCATCAATGGCCGGGGTACCGTCTTAGTGCCTGAAAAAATGAATCCCGAAAACATGCTCATCATGAAAAACTATACCAACAGCATGCCCGAACCGGACATCAAGATGGTAACCATTAAATGCGATGGGGCCGGTTTAATTGATTTAGACGATCTCAGGAGCAAGATCTCCTCTGACGTATGTGCGGTGTTTATCGAAAATCCTACCTATCTCGGTTCAGTGGAAGTAAACGCGGAAGCCATCGGCAAAATCGCTAAAAAAGCCGGGGCCGAATATATAGTATACGTCGATCCCATTTCTCTGGGAGTTATGGAAGCTCCGGCCAACTACGGCGCTACCATCACCTGCGGCGACTTTCATTCCTTAGGCATGCACCTGGGAGCGGGGGGATGCCAGGGCGGCTTTATCGCCACTTATGACGACATGAAATATATCTCCGAATTCAAAGACCTGATGTATGGCCTCAGTGAAACCTCAGTTGAAGGTGAGTATGGCTTCGGCGAAGTTCTCTATGGCAGAACCTCCTACGGTTCCCGGGACAAAGCCAATGAATTTACCGGAACCAGCACCGGCCTGTGGGCTATAACTGCCGGCGTATACCTGGCCACCATGGGACCTCAGGGCATGGAAGAAGTAGGCACCACCATCATGCAGAGATCCCAGTATGCCGCTCAAAAAATCTCTGCCCTGCCTGGGGTGGAAGTAAAAACGGGCGGACCCTTCTTCCAGGAATTCGTAGTTAACTTCGACATGACCGGTAAAACCGTGGCGGAAATAAACAAAGCCCTCTTAGGCTACAAAATCTTCGGCGGCAAAGACCTGTCGCTCGACTTCCCTGCAATGGGGCAGAGTGCTCTCTATTGTGTAACCGAAATACACACCCAACAAGACATAGACAAATTGGTTTATGCGTTAAATGGCGTAGTAAGCTGCTGATAATATCTCCGGCTGATTCTAAATAAGAAAGGACTGAGAGTTAATGAGTAGGGATAGATATTCGAGATTTAGAAAATTCCATCAGGCAAAATGGGATGAAGAAATTATATTTGAACTGAGTGTTCCCGGAGAAAGAGGCGTGCTGGTTCCTAAAGCGGAAAAAGAAGTGGCCGCTGCGGTAGGCGACGGCGTATCGGCATTAGCTGGTTTAAAGAGGAAAAAAGCCCCGGCTTTACCCGAAATAAGCCAGATGAGACTAAACCGTCATTACCTGAGACTGTCCCAGGAGACCATGGGAACAGACGTAAACATTGATATTTCTCAGGGTACCTGCACTATGAAATACAGCCCCAAAGTCCAGGAGCATATGGCCGCCCGCCATCCTGGCATAACCGAAGTTCATCCCCTGCAAGATCCGGAAACCATGCAGGGAATTCTGGAAATAATATATAAAACCGAACAGATCATGAAAGAAATTTCCGGACTGGATTACTTTAGTTTCCAGCCGGGAGGCGGAGCTCAGGCGGTTTATACCAATGCCTCCATTATCAGAGCTTACCATCAGTCCCGGGGAGATCTTAAAAGAGATGAAATCATCACCACCATGTTCTCCCACCCTTGTGATGCCGCTACTCCCAACACGGCCGGTTTCAAAGTCATAACCCTGATGCCGGATGAAAATGGCTTCCCCCCCATTGAAGCCTTCAAAGCCGCCCTGTCGGAACGTACCGCCGGCATCATGATCACCAACCCCGAAGACACCGGGATTTACAATCCCAGAATCAAAGAATACGTTGATGCCGCTCATGCCGTAGGCGCCCTTTGCTCCTATGACCAGGCCAATGCCAACGCTTTTCTGGGAATTGCCCGGGCTCACGAAGCCGGTTTTGATATGTGCCACTTCAATATGCACAAAACCTTTTCCGCCCCCCACGGATGTATGGGACCAGCTACCGGCGCGGTAGGCTACAGAGAATTCTTAAGACCTTTTATGCCGGTACCCCGGGTAGAATTTGACGGCAGCCGTTACTACCTGGATTACAACTGCCCGCAGAGCATCGGGAAAACCAGAAGCTTCTTAGGGAACTTCGGCGTGGTGCTGAAATCCTATATGTGGATCATGCAGCATGGTGCGGAAGGCTTAAAAGAAGCGGCCATATGCTCAGTCCTGAACAACAATTATATGATGCAGAAATTGAAAAAGGTCCCGGGCGTGGTTATGTACTACGATTTCGGCGTAGGCAAAAACCGTCTGGAACAGGTGCGCTGGAGTTGGGAAAAACTGCAGCAGGATACCGGCTTTGGCACTACTGATGTAAACATGAGGCTATCCGACTTCGGTATCCAGCACTACTGGACTTCCCATCATCCCTGGGTGGTTCCCGAGCCTTTTACTCTGGAACCTTGTGAATCTTATAGCAAAGATGATCTGGATGAATACTGCGGTGTTCTGGCTGAAATCTCCCGGGAATGTTATGAAGAACCTGAAGTTATTAAGGGAGCGCCTCATAACGGCCCCACCCACCGGGTAAAACACATGGAGATTGATGATGAAGAACTGATAGCTGTTACCTGGAGACAATATCTGAAGAAAAAAGGCCTGAAAAAATAACTATATGACCTGTTTCCCGCCTGATTGCAGGTGGGAAACAGGCCGTAATATAAAGAGTGGGGTTTAACACCATGAAAAAATTAGGAGTAATTGTAAACCCGGTTGCAGGTATGGGCGGAAGAGTAGGCCTCAAGGGAAGCGACGGGGACGAAATTCAGAAGAAGGCGCGGGAACTGGGGGCCAAACCGGAATCACCCCTCAGAGCCATAGAAGCTCTGAAGGTTATAGCCAGGCTCAAAGATCAGGTCGAGATTATTGCCTATCCCCATGAAATGGGGGCAGACGAGGCCCGCGAAGCCGGTTTTGATCCCCGGATCGTCGGTTCCATCAGCAGCGGCGCCACCAGTCCGGAAGATACTGTGCGGGCAGTGCATGATATGGTAGCGGCAGGGGCTGATATGATATTGTTTGCCGGCGGTGACGGGACCGCTCGCAATATCTATACCGCCCTGGGCAGCGGCTCCGATATTCCGGTATTGGGAATTCCTGCCGGGGTCAAGATCCACTCGGCGGTTTATGCGGTAAACCCCAGAAGTGCGGGGGAAGTCACGGCTCTGTTCCTGGAAGGAAAAGCGGTAAATATTCGGGAAGCCGAGGTCATGGATATTGATGAGGAAGCTTTTCGGGAAGGCAGAGTGAGCGCTCAGCTTTACGGCTATTTAAATGTGCCCGAAAACAAAAAGTACGTGCAAAGCGTGAAATCCGGCACTCGTTCTGAACAGGCGGAAATTCAGGGAATGGCCGCCGAAATAGTTGCCAACATGAAGGATGATGTTATCTATGTGATAGGTCCCGGCACCACTACCAGAAGCATCATGCAAAGGCTTGAATTGCCTTATACCTTGCTGGGGGTTGATGTGGTTCTGAATAAACAGATTCTGGCCAATGATGTTAACGAGCAGCAATTGTATGATCTGGTGAAAGGGAAAAAAGTCCATATAGTGGTGACCGCCATCGGAGGACAAGGTCATATATTTGGCCGGGGTAATCAGCAGATCAGTCCGCGCATCATTCGCGCGGCAGGCAAAGAAAATATTACCGTTGTAGCCAGCCGGGATAAGCTGACCAGTATAATGCCCCGGCCGTTGCTGGTTGATACGGGCGACCCGGAACTGGATCGGGAATTATCCGGTTATTACCGGATAGTGGCCGGTTGGCAGGATATTTTGATTTACAAAGCAGGGCTGGAGTGAGTGAAATAAAATTTGGGAGTGATTTTTGTGGCCAAAGGATTAGATCTATTCCAACAGAGTGCCATCGGTTTTACCAGACAGATCAGTCCCTGGGATACCATGGTATATTCTACTGTTAATCCCGGACTGATGTATGCTCTCGTTTATCTGATGTGGGCCCCGTTTCTATATCCGGGTGCACACATGGGTTGGGCCATCATAACGGTTGCCCAGATGTTTGTTATCGCAGGTCTGTATTGGTTGATGTCCTGTGCCATGCCCCGACAGGGAGGAGAATATATCTATATCAGCCGTATTCTGCATCCGGCGCTGGGTTTGATGTCCAGCTTCATGATATCCTTTACCGCCATATCCTGGACTGGCGTATGCAGCGACTGGGCAATAAAATATGCGCTGGTGGAGTTCTTCGCCTCCCTGGGGATAGTAAGCGGCAGTCAATACTGGTTCGGCATTGCCGAGATGCTTAACCAGCCAGGTATTCGCGCTATTATAGGTACGGTAATGATATTTATTATCTGGATGGTCTATTATCGGGGCAGCAAAGCCATGATGAAGATGTCCTGGATGGCGTTGATCGGAACTATCGTGGGCGCGCTTACCTTTATAGTAGCGAATATGATAGCTGATCCCGGACAGTTTGCCGCTAACTTTACCCAACTGACCGGAATGAACTATGACGATGTGGTCAAAACCGCAGTCGCAGCCGGTCACCCCGTTAAATTCCTCTTCGGCGCCACGGTTATGGCAGGTTCCACCTACATTATACTTAATACCCTGGGGGCAACCTTCGGCGCCAATCTGGCAGGGGAAGTCCGTAATGTTCAGAAATCTCAATTGCTGGCTATGTTTGGTTCTCTGGCGATATTAATGTCGGCCTGGGCCATTTTCTATGGTTTCAGTTACAAGAGTTTTGGAGCCATGTGGACCAACTGTCTGATGTTTCTGTCCGGTACTGGCAACGCGGCTTATCCCTGGGGTGCCTATGAACCCTTTGCCACGATTTTGATCGGAGTTCTGACCAAGAGCCCCGTTTTTATCTTCCTGATTGCGTTGGCCTTCTTTATGGCGACTTTTGGTTCAGCTGCAGGTATGAGCTTTGGCCCGGCCAGAAATATATATGCCTGGGGATTTGACCGCCTGGTTCCGGAAAAGGTAGCCAAGATTGATCCCAAGAGCGGTGCTCCGATGGTGGCATCCACTATTGCTCTGGTGGTGGCTGAAATGTTCCTGCTCATGGACTGCTTTGCTCCTCAATGGACCGCCTACATCGGCTACACCATCTTTACCTGGTTCCTGGCCTGGATTCTGCTGGGCATATCAGGCATTGTATTCCCCTACCGCCGCAAAATACTGTTTGACTCCGCGCCCCCTATTGTCCGCAAGCGTTTTGCCGGAGTCCCGGTTGTCACCTGGTTGGGAATCCTGACTACTATTATCAGTGTTTCCATTTGTGTTTACCTCCTGATTCCGTTTTTCCAGGGGCAGATACCCAATACCATGATTATTATGTCGGCGGTGCTGTTGGTATTGCCGCTGATAATTTATTATCTGTCCAAATCCTCCTATGCTAAAAAAGGCATTGATATTGATATCCAGTTCCAGGAGATCCCTGCAGATTAGGAGCCAGTCCGTAAAATGGAATATTAAAGCAACTAGAACAAAACGCATAAAGGGGTGAGCCGTTAATGAAGATATTTTATTGTGCTGATATTCATGCAGCTGAAACCACCTTTCGCAAGTTCACCAATGCCGGACCATTTTATAAGGCAGACCTGGTCATCTACGGTGGGGACTTCTGCGGAAAAATGGTAGTGCCGGTTGTGAATAAGGGTAATGACCGTTATGAAGCTACTTATTACGGTTCCACGGTCAGTCTGAAAGGCGATAAGGAAATCCCGGATCTTAAGAAAACCTTGCGGGATGCCGGCTTTTATTTTGCTGATTTGACCGAGGCCGAATTGGAGCGGATTAGCGAAAAGGAAGTTGACCGCATAACTAAAGAAGAACAGCTTAAGCGGCTTGACGAATGGATAAGTCTGATGGATGAACGTTTTAAAAAGAATAATATCCCCTGTATCGTTATTCCGGGTAATGACGATCCGATCTATGTCGACGAGTACCTGAACCGGCTTTCCTATGTCCAAAACGGGGATGGAAAAGTACTGGAGGTAAACGGTTTCGAAGTGCTTTCTTTGAGCTACGCTCATCCGACTATCTTCAAGTATCCGCGTGATATCAGTGAAGAAGAGCTGGGTAAAAAGATAGATCAGCTGGCTGCTCAGGTAAAGCATATGAGCAAGTGTATTTTCAATATCCACATACCGCCGTATGATACTGATCTTGATCAGGATACACTATATGACGAGGACCTGAACCCCATACTGGACGGGGACGCTCTGGCCAGTGGCGCTACCGGCAGTAAAGCGGTCAGAGCGGCGATTGAAAAATACCAGCCTATGCTCAGTCTGCACGGACATGTTCATGGCTCGCGCGGAATATGCAGTATAGGCAAGACCGTATGTATTAACCCGGGCAGTGAATATGACCAGGCTCTCCTGAGAGGGGCCATAATTGAAGTTGATTCCAGTGGACGGGTATTGAGCCATATGCTGACCGCAGGCTAAATATTATCCGGTATCCGCCGGCATCAGCGCGGATTGATGCCGGCGGACCCACTTTGACTACTATCCGGGCTGAGAGCCGGAATTAGAATTTTACCCGAGGATGGTATCAGGATTTGAGTAATGAGCGTGGCAATGAATACAGATGGGTTATAATTACCATTTTATTCTTAGGCATTATGGGCATGAATGTTCTGTGGTTTGTTCCCTCACCGCTTCTGACCGTTATCATGGAAGAGCTTGATTTAAGCCTTACCTTGGGTGGTTTGGGAATATCCGTGGTCTGTCTCCTGATGGCTGTATTCAGTTTGACCGGAGGCTGGCTGGCGGAGCGGATCGGGGCTGAAAAAGCCTTTAGGGATGGACTCTGGTTCATGGCGGCCGGGGCGCTTTATTGCTGCCTGGTTGATAACTATACCGGTTTTTTTATCAGCCGCATCGTAATCGGTATTGGGTCGGGCCTATGTTTAACTATTTCCGGGGTGATTATCATGAAATGGTTCCCGGAGAGAGAACGGCCTTATGTCAATACCATCAACTCCCTCTTGCCCTATGTAGCCACCGTATTTACGTTTACCCTTACGGTTCCGCTGTTTATTTGGCTGGGTCATTCATGGCGCCTGGTAATCGTAGCCTGGGGGATATTCCTGGCCCTTACGGCTCTGGCATGGACTATAGGGGGAAGAGCGGGGGAAAAGTTTAATGTCCCTGACGCAGCCGGGGCGGGCCTGGGAAGGAGTTCATACGTCGAGGTATGGAAAAATCGGGAGGTGCGTCTGCTCAGTGTTGCTTTAGCCGGGGACCTGTGGAGTTTTCAGTTTTTATCCTCTATTCTGCCTACTTTTTATACGGCGGAATCAGGTATGAGTATGGAACTGGCCTCCAGGCTGACGGCTATATTCCCTGTATCCGGCATTGCGGCCGGTTTGCTCTGCGGGATATGGATGAGCCGGCTGGGTCTGCGCAAGCCCTTTACTTATCCTCTGCATGTCATGATTTTTATCGGAACCTTTATGGCTATTAATGGTAACGGTTTCTTACGGGTACTGGGAATAGCCATGGCCGGTTTCGGCAATGCCGGCTGGGCTCCGGCATTATTTACCATGCCGATGGAGTTTGATGATATGAATCCGGAGAAGGTTGGAGTCGTATTTTCAATAATGTTGTCAATAGGATATTTGGCTGCCTTTATTTCGCCATGGTTAGGCGGCTGGCTGGCAGAAATGATCAGTATCCACCATACGATTTTCCTGTTCTCTTTTTCATCGCTTATTGCTGCAATATGCACCTTTTTAATGAAAGAAACAGGACCATGCAGAAATGCATCATAGCTGAGGGAGATGTAAACAGATGAAAAACGTTGTATTGGATGAGTTGACGGCATCGGCGCAAAAGGCCTTAAGGGAACTGCTGGATGTGGCCCGGCTCAAGCCGGGACAGATTTTAGTGGTGGGTTGCAGTACCAGTGAGATACAGGGTGAAAAGATAGGAAAGGCATCAAATATGGAAATTGCTGAAGCCATCTTTAATGGTATTGCACCGGTGGTAGAAGAGAATGCTATTTTTTTGGCAGTTCAGGGTTGTGAACATATTAACCGGTCTCTGGTGGTGGGAGAGGAATGCGCCCGGCGCTATGGACTGGAAGTGGTAACCGTAGTTCCCCATTTGAAAGCGGGAGGAGGATTTGCCACAGTCGCTTATCATAGATTTAAAAAACCGGTGATGGTAGAAAGCATAGAAGCCCATGCCGGAATGGATATCGGCGATACCTTTATCGGTATGCAGCTCAAACCAGTAGTGGTACCGGTCAGAGCTGCAGTTAAACAGATTGGCAACGCTCATCTGACTATGGCCCGTACCAGACCGAGACTGGTGGGCGGAGAACGGGCTAAGTACAGTCTTGATTAAAATATAAGGGGAGGTTAGATGAAAGTATAACTTGTGATTATGTAAAAAATAGAGCAATTGAATATATCGGGGCAAGATGTTTTATATGTTTGACACTCATCCATAGCTGATATATGATGACCTTAGAATAGACAATCAGACAGCAAAGACAATGATTGTATATTATAGCAGTTGATGGCTGCGGAAGAATGAGCCCAGCTCATACCGAAGAAGCAAGTTGCGGTGTCACCAGCACGGCAATGAAACTTTCAGGTACCAGGACCGCAGCCGGATGCAACTCTGGAAAGTCAATTGACGCCGAAGGAGCAAACCCTCACAGGGTGAATCTCTCAGGTCAAGGACAGAGCATTGGTGATAGTGTCAAAGCTCTGTTTTTTTATTTCTTAAAGTATCGGGTTAGTTTTTCAACAAATAAATATCGTAACAAATGAAAAATGCGGGAGAATGGGCTTACCCATACCGACGGAGAAAACCGGTATCATTGCCATGATATTGGTGAAACTCTCAGGTGGAAGGACCGCATTTGGATGTAACTCTGGAAAGTCATCAGACGCCGAAGGGGCAAACCCTCACAGGGTGAATCTCTCAGGTAAAAGACAGAGCGCAGGCAGAAAAAAGCAGCGCTCTTTTTTTATGGATAAATCTGGATAGGAATTAAAGAGGGAGGCGGATTAGTTGCTGACGGAAGAATTGCTTATAGTTACCAACAATCCCAGGGTAAAAGAAATGACTGATTTCAGGCACTGCTGGGTAGAAGGGGAGTGCCGGGAGGTAATTATGCAAGCCTATAATTTCGTGGCTCAGGGGCATCAGCTGATCTCGCATCCCCTGGCGGGAAGCATCAAACCTAACCAGAATCCATATAAATCAATCCTTATCTCGAGGCTATCGGGTGAGGTTGACATAGCGGCCCTCAAGCTGGCAGAGAATTGCCTGCGCAAAGCCGAGGAGCTTATGGAAAATAAAATCCCCATTGATTTAAATGTCGCTTACGGGCAAGATCTGCAGCTTGTGGACCAGGATTTGTTATTAAATGCACTACAGTCAATTCAAGAAGGTAGGTGATTCAATAATGGCAGATGTTTATGACCTTCTGATTCTGGGCGGAGGACCCGGAGGACTGGCAGCCGGAATATACGGTGCCAGAGCCAAACTTAAAACCGGCATTATTGAGAAGGGTAAACCGGGCGGACAAGCCGCCACCACTGAGGAACTGGAGAACTACCCGGGATTTGGACCGGGTACTACCGGCTCCGGGCTGACCAAGGCTATGGCGGATCATGCCGCCCAATTTGGCGCCGATTTTATCAAAGACACGGTGGCAGCCTTGGATCTGACCGGTTCTCCCAAAAAGGTGAAGGGCAAGAAGGGGGAATACCTGGCTAAAGCCGTAATCTTTGCCCTGGGCGCCGAGCCCAGAATGCTGGGAGTACCTGGCGAAGGCAAATTGCGGGGGAAAGGAGTCAGTTACTGCGCCACCTGTGACGCCGATCTGTTTACCGAGCTGGATGTTATTGTGGTGGGCAGCGGCGACGCGGCCATTGAAGAAGCGGAGTATCTGACCAGATTTGCCGAGAATGTCACCATCATCGTTATTCACGAGGAAGGCAAGGTTGATGCTAATAAGGTTTCAGCCGAAAGGGCTTTCCAAGACCCCCGGCTTAACTGGAAATGGAATTCCATTGTTAAGTCCATCAACGGTGACGAACTGGTGGAATCGGTTACCTTGAAGAACATTAAAACCGGGACCGAGGAAGAATTCAGCACCAACGGCGTTTTTATCTTTATCGGCACCCAGCCCAAAACCGAATTGCTGCAGGGCATAGTCGAACTCAGTCCCCAGGGCTATGTACTCACCAACAAAAAAATGGAGACTAACCTGGAAGGGGTATTTGCAGCCGGAGACTGTTGCGACAAATACCTGCGGCAGGTGGTAACGGCCACCGCCGACGGTGCTATTGCCGCCTTTGCGGCGGAGAAATACATCCGGGAAACCGAACTGTGGGAAAAAGAAGTGCTGACCCCTCAACATCCTGTACTGGTGGCTTTCTACAATCCCACCGATATGGCAGGGACCGAGAAAGTAGGTATCATAGACAAATTTATGCAGGGAAAGGATAATCTGTCCCTGGTAAAAGTCGATGCGACCAGAAATGAGCTGGTTAAGAAACGCTATCGGCTGGATACCGGCAAGCTGCCGGTGGTCTATCTCTTTCAACAGGGTGAAGTTAAAGCTTCACTTGAGGATATAAATATGAAGAAGATTCAGGAGTTAGTTAAATAAAAAAGAAGGAGATGAAAACTGTGATTGCAGTAAACAAGGAAAACTTTGAGCAGGAAGTATTACAGGCTGACGGTGTGGTAATGGTCGACTGGTGGGGTCCCAAATGCGAACATTGTATGGAACTTATGCCGTCAGTGGAAGAACTGGCCGGGAAGTATCAGGGCCGGCTGAAATTCTGTTCCGTAGACACCTCCGGCAACCGCCGCCTGGCCATATCCCAGAAGGTTCTGGGTCTACCGGCTATCCTCTTCTATAAAGACGGCCAAAAGATCGGCGAGCTAGCCGGACAGGAAATACAGCCGGAAGATATTGAAGCCACAATCAAACAATATGCCAAATAAGCAATCTTAGATTGGAGGGACCGCAATGCGCTTAGAGTTGGGCTATATTTCGGTAAAAGATGTTAAATTCGGTGAAAAAACCGAACTCAGGGACGGAATTGTCTACGTCAATAAGGCCGAGCTGCTGGAAACCATAGCTGACGAGCGTCTGGCGAAATTGGATGTGGACATCGTTCACCCCGGCGAATCGGTAAGAATCTGCCCGGTTAAGGACGTACTGGAGCCCAGGGTAAAGGTATCGGGCAGCGGCAATGTTTTCCCCGGCTTCTTTGATGATGCCAAAACCGTCGGCGAAGGCCGGACCCATGTCCTGAGAGGCATGGGGGTTATGACCGTAGGTAAAATCGTGGGTTTCCAGGAAGGTATCGTCGATATGGCTGGCCCCGGGGCTGATTATACGCCCTTTTCCCAGCTTATCAACCTGGTTATTCTGGCCGATAAGGTCGAGGGATTAAAACAGCATGAACACGAAGCCGCCCTGCGTATGGTCGGCCTTAAAGCCACTCGTTATGTGGCGGAAGTCTCCCGCAACGCCGAACCTGATGAAATCAAAGTTTATGAAACCAAGCCTTTGCAGGAGCAGCTCTTAGAGTATCCCGGGCTTCCCAAGGTAGCTTATGTATATGCCCTGCAGACCCAGGGGCTTTTGCACGACAGTTACCTGTATGCGGTGGACGCCAAGAAAATACTGCCTACCCTGATCTATCCTACCGAGGTGATGGACGGCGCCGTCATCAGCGGCAACTGCGTATCCGCCTGTGATAAAAATACCACTTATCATCATTTAAACAGCCCGGTCATCTACGACCTTTTTGAACATCACGGCAAAGACCTGAATTTTGTCGGCGTGGTCGTAAGCAATGAAAACGTAACCCTGCTGGACAAAGAACGCAGCTCCAACTATGCGGCTAAGCTTATCAAGTCCATGGGAGTTGACGGCGTTATCATCAGCGAGGAAGGCTTCGGCAATCCTGATGCCGACCTGATGATGAACTGTAAAAAGATCGAAGCCGAAGGTATAAAAACCGTACTCATCACGGATGAATATGCCGGCAGAGACGGCGCTTCCCAGTCCCTGGCCGATGGCCATGTCGCAGCCAATGCCGTGGTTACGGCCGGTAATGCCAATGCTGTTATTACCCTGCCTAAACTGGATAAGGTCATCGGTTATGTAGATGCGGTAAATACTATTGCCGGTGGTTTTGACGGCGCCTTGGCGGCGGACGGCTCTATCACCATTGAGATCCAGGCCATTACCGGCGCCACCAACGAGCTGGGCTTTAACCGGATGGGCGGAAGCGTGATTTAAGGGAGCATATTGCTGAGCGATTCAGTGGTAAGACCATAAATGCTGAAGAAAAATTACCAGGCATGAGTATTTTAAGGAAAGGATGTTTTAATAATGGATAAAAGTTTCTTTGCCAATAAAAAAATCTGTGCTCTGGGTGACAGAGACGGAATCCCGGGTCCTGCTATTGCCGAATGTATGAAAACGGTAGGGGGCGAAGTACTGTTTACCAGTACCGAATGCTTCGTCTGAACTGCAGCCGGGGCCATGGACATGGCCAATCAAGCCCGTATTAAAGAAACGGCTGAAAAATACGGGACCGAAAACGTAGTAGTGATTCTTGGCGGCGGAGAGGCTGAATCAGCCGGGCTTACAGCCGAAACAGTCATCAGTGGGGATCCCACTTATGCCGGACCTCTTACCAATGTTGCCCTGGGTCTGGATGTTTTCCATCTCTTTGAACTCAAAGACCTCATTGATGAGTCGGTTTATGAGGAACAGGTCAGCATGATGGAGATGGTTCTGGATGTTGACGCCATAATAAGTGAAATGGAAAACGTCCGTAAAGACTGTGGCAAATAACTGAAAAGGAGTGAAAATAATGGCTGGAATTCGTGTAGTTCATTATATAAACCAGTTCTTTGCCGGTATTGGTGGGGAAGAAAAGGCTGATACCAAACCTTTTAAAAAGGAAGGGGTGGTAGGCCCCGGTTCGGCATTACAGGCCGCCTTCGGTGAAGAAATGACCATAGTTGGTACGGTAATTTGCGGTGACACCTATTTTAATGAGAACCTGGATACGGTGATACCCGAAATCATCAAAATGATAGCTGGTTTTAATCCTCAGGTCTTCATCGCCGGCCCGGCTTTCAATGCCGGAAGATATGGCGTGGCCTGCGGAGCTGTTTGCGAAGCGGTGGCCCGGCAGCTTAAAATCCCGGTCATCACTGGAATGTATGAAGAAAATCCGGGCGCTGACATGTACAAGAAGAGTGCCTACATTATAAAGACCGGGAATTCAGCCGCCAAGATGCGTCAGGCAATTCCGGCTATGGCCAAATTAGCCTTGAAATTAGGTAAAAGTGAAGCTATCGGCACCCCGGAAGAAGAAGGCTATTTACCCAAAGGAATCCGTATCAATATCTGGTATGAAAAGAGAGGCTCGGCCCGGGCAGTTGACATGCTGATCAAAAAACTGCGCGGTGAAGCATTCCAAACCGAATATCCCATGCCTGTTTTTGATAGAGTAACCCCGCGGCCGGCGCTTAAGGATCTTAGTAAAGCTAAGATCGCGCTGGTCACCTCCGGGGGCATAGTACCCAAAGGCAACCCCGACCGTATCGAATCGTCCAGTGCTTCAAAATTCGGTACCTATGATTTAACCGGTTTTGACGATCTGACGGCTGCAACCCATGAAACGGCCCATGGCGGTTATGACCCGGTTTATGCCAACCAGGACCCGGATCGGGTTTTACCGGTTGATGTAATGAGAGTCCTGGAAAAAGAAGGCGTTATCGGCAGCCTGCACAACACTTATTATGCCACCGTCGGGAATGGAACCTCGGTTGCCAATGCCAAAAAATATGCCCATGCCATTGGCTTGGAGCTCAAGGAAGCCGGAGTGGACGGCATCATCCTGACCTCCACCTGAGGCACCTGTACTCGTTGCGGTGCAACGATGATAAAAGAACTCGAAGAGGTGGTAGATGTTCCCTGTGTGCATATATGCACGGTGGTGCCCATCTCCCTTACGGTTGGCGCCAACCGTATTGATCCGGCGGTGGCTATTCCGCATCCGCTGGGCAATCCGGCTCTGTCTCCGGAAGATGAATTCAGCCTGCGGAGAAAAATTGTGGAAAAAGCCCTGCAAGCTTTGTGCACTGATGTAAGCGAACAGACGGTATTCTAAGCTTATTTAATCCAGGCGAGGTGGGCTTTATACCCCGATATAAGCCCACCTCCATTTGTATAAAAATCAAAGTAACAAAGGAGGTATCAGTTTTGAATTTTCCGGTTATTAAAGCAGCGGCCAATATATTGGTGCAATGTCCTAATATGATGATGGAGCATGGCACTACTCTGATCCAGGAAAAAGCCAAGAATCCCGATTCGGAATATCTTAAATCCATCGGCCAATTTGTGCGCAGTTATGAAGAAAGCGTAGCCTATGCCCCTAATCAGGTATTTATCGGCAATATGAAGCCTTCCGACCTTAATAATGTGGCCGGTCCCTGGTACAGCCATCCGGTAGAACCCAAGACCGATGGCAGATTCGGGGAGATCATGAGCGAAGTGGATTTTTACGGCTTGATGAAAATGTGTGACCGCTTCGAACTGGTGGAATTATCTTCTGAAATAGCGCCGGTCATTAAAAAAGCCCTGCAGTCTAAAGAAATGTTCAGCGAGGCTCAGCTGGCTATGCTGGACAAAGGCGCAGACATAGCTGAAATCCAGGCTTTGGTAGATAAGCACACTGCGCTGGGACTATATGACGGCGATAAACTGCTGGGCTGTGTCCGGGAAGCGCATGAAAGCGATCCCAACCTGTCGGCTCATGTGGTGTTCGAAAACCTGGTCACTAAAGCTTCCGGGGTGCTGGCTATGAAACATCTGTTTATAAAGAATAAGATCGACCCGGCGATTGTCGATTATATCATAGAAACTTCCGAAGAAGCCGTAGGGGATATGAACCAGAGAGGCGGAGGCAATATGGCTAAAGCCTGTGGTGAAGTAGCCGGCTGTATCAACGCTACCGGTATTGATCTGCGCGGTTTCTGCGCCGGCCCGGCCCATGCCATGGTTAATGCCGCCGCTCTGGTGCAGTCCGGAATCTTCAAAAACGTAGTGGTGATGGCCGGCGGCTGTACGGCCAAACTGGGCATGAACAGCCGGGACCATGTCAACAAACAGATGCCGGTGCTGGAAGATATGGTAGCCGGATACGCGGTGCTGGTAAGCGAGAATGACGGGGTCAGCCCGGTTATCAGAACCGACATTATCGGACGCCACAAAATCAGTTCCGGTTCAGCTCCGCAGGCAGTTATCCAGGCCATTGTGGTCGATCCCTTAATTGCCAGCAACCTTAAGATCACTGATGTAGACCTGTACTCGCCGGAATTGCAGAACCCTGAAATCACCGTTCCAGCCGGAGCCGGTGACGTACCTCTGGCCAACTACAAGATGATTGGCGCCATGGCCGTAAAACGCGGCGAAATTGAAAAAAAAGACCTCATGGATTTTACTAAAAAACATGGTGTCAGCGGTTTTGCTCCCACCCAGGGACATATTCCCTCCGGGGTCCCCATTATCGGCCATGCGCTGCTTGCCCTGCAGGCGGGCGCCATCGAAAAACTCATGGTCATCGGCAAAGGCAGTCTGTTCCTGGGCCGCATGACCGATCTATTTGATGGAATCAGCTTTATTATAGAGAAGAATTCCGGCAAACTGGAATCCGACGATGATGCTGCGGCTTCCGATGAGTTTAAGCAGGAACTCAGAGAACTCATCGCCGATGCCATGCAAAAGGTCGCGGACTCTCTGGCCGGGAGGTGATTTTTAATGACTGACCGTAAAAACGAACTGACCGTAGAACTGCTTTCCGAGATGGCCCGGATGATCAGGACAGGCGAATCGGCTAAGAAGGTAAGCATCGGTTTAAGCACCGTGGGCAGCGAAGTCCCGGTGGAGGACCTGGTACAAGGTGCGAAAGATGCCATGCGGCAGGACCGCAGTCTGGAAGTGGCGGTTATTGGTCCATATGCGGGTAACGACCTGCCGGTTTACCAGGCCCATAGCGATGAAGAGGTAGCCGCGGTTCTGGAAGATCTTCTGGATCGCAAGATCCTGGACGGGGTAGTAACCATGCATTACCCTTTCCCCATAGGGGTATCAACCGTGGGCAAGGTAATAACTCCGGCGCGGGGCAAACAGATGTATATTGCCACCACCACCGGAACCAGTGCTACCGACCGGGTGCAGGCGATGGTTAAAAACGCGGTCTATGGTATCGCCGTTGCCAAAGCGGATGGCATTGAAAACCCGACCGTCGGTATTCTTAACGTGGAAGGCGCCCGTCAGGTGGAAAGGCACCTCAACGGCATGAGGGACAAAGGCTATGAATTCGCCTGGGGAACTTCCCGGCGCAGTGACGGGGGACACGTCCTGCGCGGCAATGATCTCATCATGGGAAGCGTGGATGTGGTGGTAACCGATACCCTTACCGGCAATGTCCTGATGAAAATGTTCAGCTCATTTAACAGCGGCGGCAACTATGAGACCATAGGCTGCGGCTATGGTCCGGGAATCGGGGAGGATTTCAGCCGCTTGATCCTGATCCTGTCCCGCGCCTCCGGTATGCCGGTGGTGTCCGGTGCGATTCAGTATGCCGCCTCCATGGTGCGGGGCAATATTCAAAAAGTTAAAGCAACCCAGATCAATAAAGCCAAGCAAGCCGGCTGGACCGTGGAAAACTCCAAACCGGCTCAGGAAGCAGCCCCGCAGGAAATAGCCCCGCCGGCTGAGAAAGTGGTGGATTCCCAGATACCCGGTATTGATATCCTGGAATTGGAAGATGCGGTTAAAGCCCTCTGGCAAGAGAAGATATTTGCCAGCAGCGGTATGGGCTGCACCGGGCCGGTAATCCTGGTAGCCAATGAAGACCGTGACCAGGCCTTGGAAGTATTAAAAAACAAAGGTTACCTATAATAGTACTGGGGGCAGGCGCCAGGACAATTGAAGAGGAAGGCTGTGCGGGGAAGCAACTCCGAACCTTTGACAGCATTGAAGCGAGGGGGAAACGGGAATGCCGTCCCGGTGTTCCTGTTTGCCTTTGGTAATGAGGGAGCGTATTGCCAATAGAGCACACATTTATCAACGCCCCGATTAAAAATTGACTGAGGTGCTTGTTCAGTGTCTTTGAGTGATTTATGATCTTTGCTTTTAAGTAAGCGTTTCCTTTTTGCGAAATACCCCATCTTTTATTTCACGTTGTAGGGTTGAATGTCAAGACAGTCAGTAATAAAATGAAAGTTACTAATCACTAACTTTTAAATTTCTCATTTATGAGCCGGAGGTGAATTCCATGAGTGTGCTGAAGAGCTTTTTTCAAAATACGCGCAAGCCGCAAGGCATTGGCGGCAAACTGATGCTGTCCAGAATGAACGCCCGCCATAACGCGAATGCCAGGTGGGGCCTGGCGCATATTGAAATACCGCCGGCCGCCAGAATCCTGGATATTGGCTGCGGGGGCGGGCAAAATATCAGCAATCTGCTGGACCGCGCACCGCAGGGCATTGTCTATGGCGTGGATTACTCGCCGGTAAGCGTGGAGAAATCAAAACGCAAAAACAAAAAAGCCATTCTGCAGGGACGGGCAAAAGTTACGCAGGCGAGCGTTTCCTCGCTCCCTTTTGAAGATGGGGAATTTGACTTGGCCACCGCCTTTGAAACCATTTATTTTTGGCCGGATCTGCTCCATGATTTCATGGAAGTAGGACGGGTGCTAAAGGAAAACGGGCTTTTCTTTATTTGCAATGAGATCGCCCGGCCCGAAGGGGCTGAAAAATGGATCGAAATGCTGAATTTATCGGTCTACACAAAGGAGGACCTGTCCCGCGTACTGCTCGAAGCCGGATTCTGCGGAATTTCCTGTCATGAACATCCCAATGGGAAATGGCTTTGCGTAACCGCGCAGAAAGCCGGGCGAACCTGATCGGGGAAACTAATTAGGTCCAGGAATTGTAATGAGGATAAAAATAATGAGCTCTAATCAAAAAAAGTTTTGAACCCAATAGTTAGGCCAACCTAATTAATTTGTTTATCAGTATATACCCTTGTTTGGCAGCGTCAATGCAGCGAGGAAAAACAAGTGCAATATTTAAGGATGGCCGACGGGGACGTCTCCCTGTTCGGCTACCGGGGGGAGGTGGTTTCCTGCGATTTCAGCCTGAAGCCCTTTAAGGGGATCACCGTCATGGTCTATCTGCCGGATATCACCCAAAGCCTGAACATCATGCCCGGAGCAAACGAATTCCGACCGGAAGGCTTTTTCCGGAACGTATTCCCTTCGGATACCTGCATTATTAAACACGCCGGCCAAATGATATTGACAATAGTTTAATTTGTGTTATATTCATAACAGCGTTTCGTAACAATGTTATGAATATTGATGGAAGGGAGAGCCGGGATGGCCAGGCAAATTGAAGGCGTGTATGAAAAAGTCCTTGAGTCCGCCAGGCTTGAGTTTTTGGAGAAAGGCTTCAAGGATGCCTCCCTGCGTACCATTGCGCAAAACGCGGGCACCAGCACCGGCTCAATTTACACGCGCTTCACGGATAAGAACGGCCTGTTTGAAGCGCTGGTGGGTCCGGTTGTCGATGGTCTGAAAGAATGGTTTCGCACGGAACAGGAGATATTCGCCCAGCTCCCCGCGGATCAGAAAAAAGGCGACGTATTTGAGTATACCAACGACAAAATCAAAAACCTGGTCGACTATATCTATGATCATTTCGACGAGTTTAAGCTGCTGCTCAGCTGCGCGGAGGGAACCGCGTTTGCGGACTTTATCCACGACATGGTGGAGATCGACGTGGCCTATACGGTGAAATATATTGAATCCACCGGCAATGACGCCCTAGTCTCAGGCCGGGCCACCCCGGAATTCCTGCACATTCTCTCCAGCGCTTTCTACTCGGGCGTATTTGAGGTCGTGGCGCATGACATGACCAAGGCGGCGGCGTACAACCATGTCAGCCGTCTCAGACGCTTCTTCAGAGGCGGATGGGCGACCATCCTCAGCCCCTGACCATAGCCGCTCTTTGATTGAGGTCCCTCGTGGGGCTTAAAAAATTCGGATAAAGTTAGTTTTACCTAACTAATAAAAAGGAATTCATATGGAAAGTATGCAAGCGCAAAGTCCCTTTCTCCGCCTGAAAGACTTGGCAAGCCCTGCCCCGGACCTCTGCGCCGCCTCCGTCCTCAGGGCATCCAGGTTATAAAAACTGACCAACGGAGGATTATCAATGGAAAACCCAAATGAAAAAGGCCCCATTCCACTGCTTCTCAATTTTACCCAGCCATATAACGGTAAATAAATGGCCGCGGTTTTTCAATCAAGTAAACCTATGTCTGGAAAAGGAGGAAACATATATGAAAACTGCAAAAACAGACATGCGGGCCGAGCTGCTGGAAAATAGTCCGTGGGAGCTTATGCTCAAGCTCAGCGTTCCGGCCATTATCGGGATGCTGGTCATCGGGCTCTATTCGCTGGTGGACGCGGTTTACGTTGGGCAATTGATCGGCCCCAGCGCTATGGGCGCTATTTCGGTGGTGTATCCCTTCACTCTGATCAACAGCGGCATCGCCACCTTGATCGGAATCGGCTCCGCTTCCGTGCTGTCCAGAGCCATTGGAAGGAAGGACACCGAAACGATCGACAGGATCATGGGCAATCTTTTGCTGTTGATCCTGATCTTATCGGCGGCCTCAACCCTGGCGGGCATGATTTTTACCCGGCAGCTTTTGGCTCTGAGCGGCGCGGAAGGTGAGATACTGGAGCTCGGCGTCCGCTACATGCGCGTGGTGTTTGCGGGCTCGGTGCTCATCAACTTCGCCCAGAGCGCCAATATGATTCTGCGGGCGCAGGGGCTGATGAAACACGCCATGGTGCTGATGGGGATCGGCGCAGTCCTGGTCATGCTCCTGTGTCCCGTATTTATCCTGGCTATGGGGGAACGGGGGATAGAAGGATCGGCTCTTGCCAACATCGTTGCGCAGCTGGTCCAAGTCGGATTGACCCTGCACTATTTTCTCAAAAAAAACGATGTTGTCCGTTTCCATGGCATACGTCTGGCCTTCTCCCTGCTGCCTGAAATCCTTTCCGTAGGCGTATCCGCCATGATGATGCAGGTCATGACCCTGGTGCAGCAGACCGTGCTGTACAACATGGCATCCCGCCATGGCGGAGACGCGCAGATTATTCTCATTGGCGCGGCCCTGCGGGTGATGGCGTTTTCCTTTATCCCTTTGTGGGGCATGAGCCAGGGGATGCAGCCCGTTGTGGGAACAAATTATGGGGCCAGGCAGTATGAGCGGGTCAGGAAATCCGCCAACACCTTTTTTATAGGGGCCACGCTGCTGGCCCTGTGCTTCTGGATACCCATTCAGCTTTTCCCGGAAGCGATCCTTTCCATGTTCATCAAGGACGCCGCTATTGTGGCCCAGGGAACGGGTAACTTCAGGCTGATGTTTTCCATCTTTCCGACCCTTGGCATTATGATCATGGCCCTGACATTTTTCCAGGCCATCGGAAAAGGCGGCCAAGCCAGCCTTTTGGTCATTCTCCGCCAAATCGCCCTGTTTGTCCCCCTTGCTGTTCTCCTGCCCAGGGTGATGGGCATTACGGGCGTATGGGCGGCCAGCCCCATAACGGACGGGGCCGTGCTAATCCTTTCCGCAGCGATGGTCGCCATGGAATATAAGAAATTGCGCCAAGCCGGCAGTACACTGAACGCAGTTGTACAATAGCTGATCGTCCACCATCTGAAAGCGGTCCGCACCGCCGCTTCAATTAAGCATTACTTATTTGGTGATCCTCGCTGAGAGAATGCATAAACAAAAGGCAATCATGTCTAAAATCAACAGGATTGCCTTTTGTTTTCGGTTCTATTTATTATTAGGCCAATGCCTGGCCTAATGCCCTGCAGGCATCGCTCGCTTCGTCGTCAGGAGCTTCAATGCATATTACGCTGTCGCAGGCAAGCGTTGCGCCCTCGGAGATGCATACTGCTTTCCAGTCTCTCATCCATTCGCCGTCGCCCCAACCGTAGGAGCCAAAAAGAGCGATTTTTTTGCCCTTCAATTTAGTTTGGCAAGAAGAAAACATGGGCTCAAATTCCGTTTCTTCCAACTCTTCCGCCCCCATAGACGGGCAGCCAAACGCGATGGCGTCATAAGCATCCATTAAACTGGCGGAGAATTTCGAGGCTGTATATATGTTAACTTCAGCGCCTGCTGCTCTTGCGCCTTCCGCGACCAAAGCAGACATCTCCTTGGTATTACCCGTTCCGCTCCAGTAAACAACCGCGATTTTACTCATAAAAATTACCTCTTTTCTTAGAATGATTATCAATTAGGCAGCCACAGTCAACTGCATAATAGACCTGCCGCAAGAAAACATTTTTTGGTATATGCTCTTGCACTTTTTGTATTTGGCGAACAGTTTCATGGTTTCGCATTCATTGCTGTAGACCTTCCAACAGCCTGTGCATTTGCTTTTCTGACCGGCATTCTCAATGAAGCCGATAACGTCCTCTAAGGGATATCCCAGAAATATACCGATTTCATGGGGGAAATCTTGTCCCAACGCGAATCGGTGTTTTAAATTATCAATACAATCTACAATAGAATTGCTTCGATATCCGTAAGCGGACAGGAACTCCCTTACCCCGCTCTTCTGCAGGTCTTCTTTCAATTTTGATTTCCGATATATAAAAATCAAGGCACGGGAATCCTGCACGTGCAGTACTTCAAGAAAGACTCCTTTGCAGTTAAGCTGACGATTGATCGTATGCAGGCACTGTTCCAATTCGTCTTCGGACGGAAAATAATATTTGAACAAGCTTGCCGTTTTCAGGCTCGCCAATGTCGGAGCGCAATGGTTTATGAGAAATTGTTCTATGTCGCTCACTCCTTTCCCTATATTGCAGAATATTTTCCGAAATATTGCCGATAGTGGGGCGCTGTCTGAGAATGTTAGTATAAACTAACATTTATATCTTATTATAATCTCTCTAAATCTGTCAATAGACCTTATGCTATAAGCGGCAAAATGGACTGGCTTTTCAAGATTATCAGCGGAATTTTCGATGAGACATGTCTTTATCAGCGATAATTTCCAACGCGTATGGGCTCTCCACTTTTTGCGGCGGAAGGGGGAAGTTCCAACATCCTTGCTCAGTTTATATGTTTTAGATCTTCTTTATCGACACTTCCAGAGATTCCGGCATCTTTAATTTGACCGTCTTTTATGGTATAGAGATATATTGCCTCAGGTTCGTCAACATATTGCACTCTTATTATCCATTCATTATAGGATAATAAAATATTTAAAAACGAGTGTTTTACGTCAATATTCTCAATTTGCTCCGCAGCATATCCTTTAGCTTTAAGATATTCCCACATTAGTTTTTCCGAGTTCTTGGTTCCCCCAAGAACGTATATGAAGCAAGTTAGGGCAATAACCAAAATGGAAGCAACTATTATAGTTAATCTTTTCTTCATATCTTTCATCCTATATATAAAATATAAATAATTTTAAGTCCAAGGTTGGGATTTATGAGTTTCGTTTTATCATGATGATCAAACCGCATAACAAGTTTCTGCTTAGCCATAATTCCGATACCTCATCTTTTTGATCATACCACGTCTTTGCGCATAGGGAAAGGCGCGCTTGTGAAGGCCATGCTGCAGCAGCAACCTGCAGCAGCATGACCTATTCGGGTTATATATCTTTACCGTTAATTATAGGCTTTTATTTGCTCTCTTTTCCGGTTTAGTCTCTGCAAGTATGGCAAAGTGAAGAAGCAAGAAGCATAGCATTCCAAATCCTGGTGTGGGCGTATTCATCTCCCAGGATTGAGGTTAATAAATAGCGTATTTCCAGGTTGGGAGCACATTGGGCCAGTTGCGCATACCGTCTGATTGCTTCTAATTCTCCCATGATAGCGGTTCTTACATCATCCTCAAAGTCGCCTGTCGCAGAAGGACAATCCGGAGGACATGATACTTCAGGCGGACATAAGCCTAACAGAGAAGCCTGCAGTCGTGCATGGCCATATTCGTCGCCTACTATACTTGTTATCAGCTCACGGAGCTCATCTGTCGGAGCTTCTTCTGCTATTTGAGCATAAAACCCAGCATCACAGATTTCATCCTGCATTGATTGTTCTAATTGTTGCAGATAATCATCACATTGCGAACAAGGCATAATAGTACACCCTTTCATTGAATATTTGTTTCTTAATTAGCAATCATTTTGACTGTGATAGTAAATTAACAACTAATTCCGGTTGCAGACTTGTAAAAGAACACACTTAAATTTCAGGACATGATTTTATCTCCAGTTCTGCAGAAATACTACTTGTCAAAGCGGCCAACATCTTCTTAATATATCAATTTGGCAGTATGATATTGGAAATATAATGCTCAATTCAATTTGCACCTCCCTTAATAAACTCTGTTTTTCTTCCAAATACTCTTTGTGTCTCAGTATT
>ENA-UOOH01000152-UOOH01000152.1-fermentation-metagenome-genome-assembly--contig:-NODE-152-length-83006-cov-5.048908_pt1 | contig 83006 bp, 81 predicted proteins | sample MGYA00245778_ERZ724025 | MGnify/ENA primary metagenome ERZ724025 (study PRJEB28704, sample SAMN03018313) | fermentation metagenome | biome: anthropogenic terrestrial biome; feature: soil; material... | reverse complement strand
TCGCGGTGAAGTTCTGGAGCTGTGTGGAAAATATCCTCTTTACGCAGGGTTTTAATCATATCTACTCCTTTACAAAATAGTAGGCTGGGATTTTTTCCCAGCCTTTTCTTTTTTGCAGAACTGTAACTTGAATAAAAATCTTTTCCAGTGTATTCTTTCTCTCAGAATTGAAGTCCGTGTTTTGAATATGGAGGAAATTGTAGTGCATTCAATGGTTCGTCGAGCGTTGTCTTTTTCGTTAGGGGCTCTCTATTTTTCCTATATTTTGGCCCCTATTTTTTTGATTTTAGTGGGGTCTTTGGGGGCGAAATGGTTTGGTACCCTGCTCCCAGAAGGATTTACGTGGTCATGGTATTTGGATCTTTTTTCTCAGCCCATGTACATGGATGCCTTGAAAAGAAGCCTTCTTGTAGCCTTTCTGACTGTTGTCGGCAATGCTTTTATCTCTCTTCCTGCTGTATATGCCGTTCATGTTCTTGACAGGCCAGTGTTGCGGTCTATCTTCAACTTTACAATTCTTTTGCCAGTAGCTATTCCTCCTGTCGTAATGGGACTCGGCATGATCCAGGCTTTTAACTGGCCTGGAATGGCTCTTATAGGTACATGGCAGCTTCTTGTTGCTGCCCATATGGTTTATACTCTCCCCTTTATGCTCCGTCCCCTCATGGCGAATATGGATCTCATAAACTGGAAAACACTGGAGGAAGCGGGATTTTCTCTTGGCGCTGGAACCATGGTTATGATGCGCCGTGTACTGGTTCCTAATCTTCTGCCAGGGCTTATTTCTGGGGCTCTTATGACATTTGCCATGTCTTTAGGGGAGTTTCAGCTCTCGGTAATGCTTACGGGCTCTCAGAGTCAGACCTATCCTGTTGTTTTATATCAGGCCTTTTACGTAAGTACGGGCTTTGCCTGTGCTGCTACTACAATATTAGCTGGACTCTCCCTTTTCTCTCTCTTTTGTGTGTTGGGGCTAGGAGCCCTTTTTGGTAAATCAGGTCACGAACAGACACTTCTCGGGAGTTGAGAAATATGAAAATAGTGAGTGTTATAGGCACATCAACTGCAGATGAAACCGTTTGGAATAATGCGTATCAAGTAGGACGGCTTCTTGCGAAAAACAGATGTGTTGTGGTGTGTGGTGGTCGCGGTGGAGTTATGGAAGCAGTGTGTCGTGGCGTCGCCGAGGGAAAAGGGATATCTATTGGTATCTTACCGGGAGAACGTTCGGAAGCTAATTTATGGGTGACGATCCCCCTTTCTACGTGCCTTGGAGAGGCGCGTAATACGGTTGTAGTTTCAGCTGGGGACGTTGTAATTTCTATTGGAGGAGCTTTTGGGACCCTCTCTGAAATAGGGTTTGCCCTAAAAATGGGGCGGCCGGTAATAGCTTTGGGGACGTGGCAGATTCAGGATGAAAAAGGCGAACCAGCGCCGCTAATTCATGCCGAAACTCCTGAAGAAGCAGTACAAGTGGCTCTTTCCATATTTGAAAATGAAAGGGACGAAAAAGAGTGAGTAGTGTAGATCTTCAACATGTAGTAAAACGATTCGGCCATTTTATTGCGGTAGATAATATTTCTTTAAAGGTAGAGAAGGCCGAATTTTTATCTCTTCTTGGCCCCTCAGGTTGTGGTAAGACTACAACGTTGCGCCTTATAGCGGGCTTTCTCCGTGCTGATGAGGGGAAAATCGTTATTGGGGGAGAGGATAAAACCCATACTGGGCCTCGAAATCGAAGAGTGGGCCTTGTCTTTCAGAACTACGCTCTTTTCCCCAATCTCAGCGTTTTTGAGAATGTAGCTTTTGGTCTCAGAGTTCAAAAAGTAAAAGAGAAAGAGATAGAACAGCGAGTTATGGAACTTTTGGAAATGGTAGGGCTTGCAGAGAAGCGTTGCGGGTACTCCAAAGAACTTTCTGGTGGACAGCAACAGCGAGTAGCTCTTGCTCGAGCTCTTGCCATTCGTCCCGATGTTTTGCTTCTTGATGAGCCTCTTTCTGCTCTTGACGCTAAGGTAAGAAATTCTCTTCGTTTTGAAATTAAAAAAATTCAAAGGGAGAGCATGATTACCACTATTTATGTGACTCATGACCAGGAAGAAGCTCTCTCTATTTCAGATAGAGTGGCAGTTATGAATCGGGGAAAAATAGAACAGGTGGGGACTGCCTGGGACATTTATTCTTCTCCTCGAACCCTTTTTGTGGCAGATTTTGTTGGTGTTAACAATATTATTACAGTTTCTACCTGTGGAGATGGGGTTGCCCATTGGCAAGACATTTCGCTAAAGCTAGCCTGTCTTGAGCGCCGCCCTGCTGGTACATATAAAATTATGGTTCGACCAGAACGTATGAGTTTGGGAACGGAACATGGCGGGTATAACGTACTCACCGGAGTTGTGGAAGGTCGGGTTTTTCTTGGTCCTCTCTCTCGCATTGCTGTAGCCATAGGGGGAGAACGGTTATTGGTGGATGCTTTGAATTCTCATGTGGTATCTATAGAACCTGGAGATCCTGTTCGCCTCGCATTTTCCCCGGAAGATGGGCACGTTTTAGAATAAAAAAGAGAATACGGAGGTTACGAAGGATGAAAAAAATTGCTACTTTAGTTCTCATAGCACTTGCTATCCTTGCATTTGCAGCCGGCTTCGCACTGGCTGCAGAGCAGGAACTTTATTCTGGCGAAAAAGAGTTGGCCGAATTGGCCAAACAAGAGAAAGGGCTTAGCAGCTACGATACAGGTCCTACTTGGGCGAACTGGCAGGGGTTATTCGATGGTTTTACAGCACGTTATGGCATTAAGCTTGTATATAATGACCTTGGGAGTGGAGCCACAGTTGTTCGTCTTGAAAAAGAGTTGAACAACCCTCAGGCCGATACTGCCTATTATTTTATGCCTTTTGGTGCTCTTGCCAAAGAGAGAGGTGTTACTCAGCCTTTTAAGCCTGTAAATTTCGATAAAATTCCAGATATTTTAAAAGATCCAGATGGACATTGGTTCTCCATTCATAAGGGAACTGTGGTTTTTGTAGTGAACAAGCGCCTAATTAAAGAATCTCCCACTTCTTGGGAGGCTCTTCTCGACCCGAAATATAAAAAATCAGTGGTATATCTAGACCCCAGAACAGCTGGAATTGGTTACGCTATTGTTATTGCCACGGCATACTCTCACGGTGGGTCCTTGGACAATCTAGAGCCAGGAATCGATTACCTTGCAGAACTTCAGAAGAACGGCAACGTTCGTATGATCGAAAAAACAACTCCTTTCGATAAGTTTATTAAAGGTGAAATCCCCGTGTGGATTACCTACGATTGGAATGGGTATCGGGCTAAATATATTGCCGGTCTTGGCGATGATGTAGATATTATTATTCCCGAAGAGGGGACTATAACGTCTCCCTATGCTGTCAGCATGGCGAAAGGAGCTCCGAATCCTAATAGTGCCAAACTGTGGTTGAACTATATCCTTTCCGATGAGGGGCAGCAGACCTTCGCAAAAGGTTTTGTTCGGCCCATTCGTGATGACGTAGAGCTTCCCGAAGAGGTTGCTGATAAGTTCCTTCCTGCCTCTGAATATGAAAAAGCTAAGAACGTAGACTGGGTTGCAGCTCAAAAAGTGCAGGAAAAAGCAGCACAGATGTGGGGCAACAAAGTCTTAGGAGAGAATTAGACGTTAATGGAATAAGGGGCGGCTTCCCTTTCCCGCCCCTTTTATTTGAAGGAGTGAACATCTGTGGAGAGACGTTACGTAGCATTTTTCTTTCTTGTCCCCCTTGTGCTTTTACTGGGGATTTTTCTCATATATCCATTGGCTCTGGTTTTTATCGAGAGCGTAAGTATAGATGGGCATATTTCCCTTGCTAATTACCTTATGCTCTTTACTAAAAATCTTTACCGGGAGTCTCTTGGTACAAGTCTTGCCCTCTCTTTCTCCACAGCCATTTTAGGGACAGTTATCGGCTTGCCCCTTTCCTACATCGTCTATAAAAGCCAAGGACGTTTCCGACAGTTTCTCATGGCCCTTACAGCTGTTCCCTTAACGTTTAGTGGCCTTGTGATAGGCTTTATGTTTATCATTTTGTTAGGTACAAGTGGTTTTATCACCATGATTTTCAGTCAGATATTCGGGTTTAACCCCTTGGAGTTTTCTGCTTTCCTCTTCACGTGGCGAGGTTTGGTAGTGGCCTATCTCTATTTCCTTATCCCTCGAATGATTCTTACTATGACAGCTGCCTGGAGCAATGCTGACTGGAGCCTTATTGAGGCGGCAATGAATCTGGGTGCTTCCCGAATGACTATTCTTTTTAAAGTGCTTCTCCCCATGTTAGGCCCTGCTATTTTTGCCGGATCCTCCCTTCTTTTTGCCGTAAGTATGGGAGCTTTTGGAACGGCCTTTGCTCTTACCGGTACAGGCGTTAAAATTCTTCCCCTCGTGATCTATACTCATATATCCGAGGTTTCTGTGGATATTGGGCGAGCTGACGCTCTGGCAGTGGTCCTTGCAGTCGTGACCACCGTGGTTATTACCCTTTACGAAAGGCTTTTTGCTTCTAAAGGGAGATAAGACGACAATCCCCCCCTCCTTCTATGATAAAATGTTGAGCACTACCGGAAGGAGGGAGTAGCATGGATTTTTTTATTACTGGAAGCGGTGGACAACTGGCATGTGCTTTCCAGCGCCTTTTCAAAGAAGAAGATCTTTCTTTTTCTGCATACTCCCGCCAAGAACTAGACATAACAGACATAGGGCGTCTCAGAAGGCGCATAGAAGAAGATAAGCCGAACTGTATTATCAACTGCGCGGCGTGGAACGACGTAGACGGTGCGGAACAAAATTGGCGGGGAGCGTATATGGTTAATGCCATGGGCTCCAAAAATGTAGCTATAGTTGCCGGGGAGCAGGGTATTCCCCTCATCTCTTTCAGTACAGACTATGTTTTTAATGGTAAAAGCGTACGCTCGTGGACTATTGCTGACGCACCTGATCCTCTTAATGTGTATGGGCGCAGTAAGCTTTTGGGAGAACAGTTTATTCGGGATCACACCTCTCGGTTTCTTATAGTAAGGGCGAGTTGGGTTTTTGGACCTGAAGGGAAAGAATCATCAAATTTCCTCAAAAAAGTGTTTCAATGGAGTCTGAATCAGCGGGAGCTTCGAATTGTCTCAGATCAGATATCGAGCCCTACATATGCTCCAGATCTGGCAGAGCGAGTATTGGAGCTCCTTTATCGTCGGGAATGGGGACTCTACCATCTTTCGTGTGCTGGCCGGTGTAGCCGTTTTGAATGGGCTTCTTTTGCTCTTAAAGAACTAGGATGGCAGGGAACCATAGAACCAGCACGAAGCGAAGATTTTCGGCCTTTAGCTCAGCGCCCAGCAATGAGCGCATTAGATTCTTTCCCCTTAGAGGAGTTGAGTATTCGTATGCCTCGTTGGGAAGATTCAACTCTTCGTTTTTTAAAATCTATTGGACAGAAGAATGGTGACATTAATGACATATAGTGGACATTTTGATGGAGCTTCCCGTGGAAATCCAGGTGAAGCAGGAGCAGGAGCCCTGCTTTATGACGGAGAAGGCAATATTATATGGCAAAAAACGACGTATCTTGGCTCCAAAACGAATAATGAAGCAGAATACGAGGGATTGCTCATGTTGCTTCGCGAAATAAGAGAGCGGAATATAGAGCAAATTGTTATTCGTGGAGACAGTCGACTTGTAATCTGCCAGATGAAAAAAGAGTGGAAAGTAGCCAGTCCCCATCTTAAAATACTTTGGGAAGAAGCCCAACGTTTGATCCGTGGCCGCTCCATTGCCTTTGAATGGGTTCCAAGGGAGGAAAACAGCGATGCAGATTGTCTGTCAAATCAGGCCATAGACAAACATTCTGCGGATAAGCCTTCCGTCAATGTTTTTGATCCTTCTCGCCTTGAAAAGGTGGCGCCTTCTATCTTTATTGCCCATGGGACGGAAGATTATGCTGTAGATGTAAAACATAAGGCATGTACCTGCCCGGGTTTTATGCACCAAAAGCGCTGTAAACATTTAGACGCAGCTCTCTCCTTCTTAAATGGCGCTAAGTCTTGAGACTCTATTGAGCTCTCGATAAAAACCTAGTATTAGGAGGCATTTGTTATGGCGTCGCAACTTGATAGAAGAACTTTCCGACTCTGCTGGCTCGTAACATATTTCAGTCAGACATTTGTCTCTATGTTCTTTCTCTATCCAGTGGCCATTCAACAGCAGGGATTCCCTTTTATCCTCACCGGGTGGCTCATGAGCATTTTCAGCGTCACATCTACGTTGGTTCGTCCTTTTAGTGGAATAATAACAGAGCGGATAGGCGTTCGGAAAAGTTTGCTCATAGCTTCTATTTTCCTTTTTGCTTCATCACTTCCGTTGTTGTGGGTTCAGTCTTTTTCCGGTCTCATGATCTTGCGGGCGTGTATGGGCTTCTTCTATGGAATAGTGATGGTAGCTATTACTACGTATCAGGCCCTGAGCATTCCGGCCGATCGCCGGGGGCGTTTGTACGCCTGGATCGCTATTGCGTATGTATTGCCTCTCGTAACAATTCTTCCAATAGCCGAATTCTCTCTCTCCCGTATGGGAACGAGCTTTTATCTTATTTTGGCCCCTCTTCTTGTCCTCGCTCTCATTTTTTCTACGAAGTACCTTCCGCGTCTCGCCGAACTGGAACATTCCGATGAAGATGACTCTCCTTTCCCCCATAACAGGAACCAGGCGCAACAATGGGGAAGTTGGAAAGAGATGTTTTCCGTTCCAGGTTTTTGGCCTCTTATGGCGACTCTTCTGACGTGGTCTCTCGTCAATTCCTCTACCTTACAATATATGCCCTCCCTTATTCATTCCAGAGGAATGATTGCCAGTGCTTTTATGATGACAAACGCAGTAGTTTCTCTCTTCTTGCGCTTCCTTGCCACGGGAATTATGGACCGCATAGACCGCACGTTGATAGGAAGCCTTTCCATTGCTCTTATGGGCGCTGTAGTGGTAGGTGCAAAAGTAGCTTTCAGTAACCAGGCTTTCTGCTTTTTAGGAGCTATTTACGGGATAGGCATGGGAATGGGTTTCCCTGTAATGCTTGCTTTAATGCCAGATATATTCCCTCGCCATCTTCAGCCGAAGGGAGTGGCGGCGGGGACTCTTCTTATGGAAGGGGGCTTCATTATAACTCCCTTCATTATGAGTTATGGAGGCTTTCTATGGGGGCTGGAGAATGTTTTGGCTCTTATGGGCGCTTTTGGATGTGCAAATGGATTGTTCCTTGCTTTTAAAGGCTGGAAGCGCTCACGTCGGTGAGAGTGGGCGTCGCATCTATAAGCCTTCGAGTGTATCTGTGTTTTGGGAAGGATAAGAGCTTTTGCGTTGCTCCCTCTTCGCAGCATTCCCCCCGTAACAATATCATGCCTTTCTCTGCTGCAGCCCTGGCGAGATAGAGATCATGTGTAACGAAAATCATAGACATGCCGTATGTTACTCTCTCACATAAAAGATCTACAATATCACTTCGAGTCGAGGCGTCTTGCATGCTTGTAGGCTCATCGCATAAAAGAAGCTCTGGTTCTAAAATCAGAGCTCGAGCCAAAGCGATACGCTGTCTTTGCCCTCCAGAAAGACCAGATCGAACGCGGGTGGAGAGAAGTCGATCTTCCCGTATCCCTAATTTTTCAAGAATATTTCTAGCTCTACCGTACGCTTCAGAGCGGCTTTTTCGCCCATATACGATAATCCATGGTTCTGCTACAGCATCTATAACTGTCAATGTGGGAGGCAGACTGCCGTAAGGATCCTGAGAAACATAACCACATCGTCGTCGAAGCCCTATGCGTTCTTGACGCGAGCAACGATGTATATTTCCCCCGAAAAGAAAAGACGCTCCTTCTGTAGGAGAAATAAGCCCTAATAAAATTCGTAAAAGAGTTGTTTTGCCACTACCTGATTCTCCAATAAGGGCAAGACTTTCTCCCTTTCGTAATATGAGATTTATATTTTTAAGAGCCCAACAACCACGTTCATTTCTTCTCCTGGATGGGAAGAAGACGCTAACCTTTCTTGCCTCTACGAGGAATCCGTTTGTCATGACAAATCTCCTTCTATCTTTTTCAGAGCTTGAACAAGCTGAATTGTATGAGAGTGACGAGGAGCGTTCACTATTTTTGAGGGGCTTCCTTCCTCAACAATCTCTCCGCTTTTCATTACTGCTATCTCATCACAAATATGGGTAGCTAAAGGGAGATCATGGGTTACGAAGAGCATGCCCATATTTCGTCTTTTTACTAAATTCTCTAGCATAGATATAATCTCTTTCTGAGTAATTACATCAAGAGCAGTTGTTGGTTCATCTGCGAGAAGGAAGGCTGGATCACACGCTAAAGCAATGGCTATGGCCGCTCGTTGCTTCTGCCCTCCAGATAGTTCATGGGGGTATCTTTTTGCAAGAAAAACTTCAAGTTCGGCCTCTTCGAGCAGAGAGGCGCATCTCTTTTTGGCAACTGAGCCGGAAAGTCCAAGATGAACCTCTAAAACTTCTTCTATATGTTCTCCTATGGTGAGCACTGGCGTAAAGGAATTCATAGCTCCTTGCGGAACCAGCGCTATCTCTTTCCATCGAATAGAGTTCAACATACTGTCATTAAGAGTTAAAAGGTTAATATTATCGTAAATAATGGCCCCTTCTACCGTGACTTGGGGAGAAAGGAGCCCTGGGATAGCCATGAGGAGAGAGCTTTTCCCACTTCCAGATTCTCCTACAAGGCCCGTAATGGTGCCTTTATGGAGAGTTAGAGATACGTTCTTGATGGCGAGTACCTTGTTTTTCCCTTCATAGGTTACGGAGAGGTTGATTATATCAATCATGACCGCGCTTCCCCCTTCAAAAGAGGATCCACTCGTTCTTCTAAATATTTCCCCAGATCAAGAAAAACCAGACAGAGCAATGTAATCCCCAACCCTGGAGGAATAAGTAGCCACCAGGCTCCTTGAGAGAAAGCGCCAAAAGCATAAGCTTCGTGAAGCATCCGCCCCCACGAAATGATGCGAGGATCTGAGAGCCCTAGAAAAGAGATACCTGCCTCAGATAGAATGGCGCTAGGAACTCCCAAGGCGATATTTGCCAAAAGCAGGGGGAGGGTTTCTGGTAGCAAGTGGCGCCAGAGAATATAATGAGTCGGAGCACCAAGACCTCGCAAGCCCTCGATGTAGCCGCTATCTCGCAGAGTAAGTGTCATTGCTCGAACTGTACGAGCCGTCCCCATCCATGAAAAAAGCGAAAGAATAAGAACCAATTGCCAAAGGCCCTTCCCCCAAAAAGCGGCTAAAACCATGAGGATGGGGAGGATTGGGATGGAGAGAAGCACATCTACACCTCTCATAATGAGGGCATCAAGCCATCCCCCAACATAACCACTTAAGAGTCCAAAAGAAAGGCCTAGAAAAGTGGCCAGAAAGGTTGCGCTGATCCCCACTATCAGGGAAACTCTCACCCCCTCTATAAAAAGGAGCAAGACATCTCGGCCGCGCTGATCTGTTCCTAACGCTCCCCACCGCCCTCCCTCTATATGTAAAGCGAGGTCTCCCTTTACAATATATTCTGGGTGATCAAAAGCAAGAGTGTACTCTCCCTCTTCAGGGAAAAGAACCTGAGGAACTTGTGCAAAAGGAGAGGCGCCAAGCATCTCTTTAAAAGCCATGTCCCGCCCGTCTATCTCCAGAGTTGTTTCCCCTTGAGGAAAGAGCAGCAAAAAAAGTTCTCGATCTGGCATTATCCAGAGGAGAGAGACAGGCTTTGTAGCTACAATATACCCTACGAGACGAAGGCGAGCTGGAGGGCTATATGTCCATGCAATAGAGGATTCCCCTTTGTTTTTCGATATGGCGAGGTCTATCGTAGGAGGAAGATTGTGACGTAGCCATAGTGGTTTCGCAAAGGGCGGTGCTACTTCATCAGAAGGAGAAATGCTAAAAAGGGAGGGGCCCACCATTGCCAAGAAGAAGAGGCATAGGAGGACACGGAAGCTCCATCGTCGACGCAGCTCCATTATTTTTCTCTCCTTTCAAAACGAACCCTCGGGTCTACTATGCCGTAAAGAAGGTCAGCAGCCAGGTTGCTGAAAATTGTCAGTAAAGCGAGAAGATAGAAGGCAGCGCTGGCAGCAGGATAGTCGCGACCGGTTACAGAATCGAAGAGGAAACGACCTACTCCATGCAGAGAGAAAACAGTTTCTGTAATGACTGCCCCTGAAATAATCCCTGGTATGGAGAGGAGCAAAATAGTGAGGAGGGGAGGGATAAGAGTGCGGAAAGCGTGATTCCAGACAATTCGTTTTTTCGGGAGGCCTCGAGCCTTTCCCATGGCAATAAAATCTTCCCCCAAAACTTTCACCATAAGGTTTCGCACATAGAGAGCCCATCCTCCAAAACTGAGAAGGACTAAAGATCCTACAGGCAACATAAGATGCCACACGTAGTCGATTATGGAGACCCAGAATCCTTGAGGAGGAGGGATGGAGACACTGCCTCGAAGTGGGAAGAGGGGAAGAGCGTAAGCAAAAGCCATAAGTAGAATGAGTTGCAAAAAGAAAGAAGGAAAAGAGAAGGAAAGAGCGCCGCCCCATAGAACAATTCTCTCTCCCCAGCACCCCCTTTGTAACGCAGCTCGTATACCAAGCCATGTGCCAATACCTGCAGAAAGGAGCAACGCTGATCCGAGCAGCGCAATAGTATTGGGGAGACGGGAGGATAGCTCTTCCCAAATAGGCCGAGCGGTGAGAAAAGACAATCCAAAATGGAAAGTGACCATTTGTTTCATATAGAGAATAAATTGAGTCTCCAGAGGCTTATCCAGACCGTATAGACGTTGCAATTCCATCTTGGCTTCAGGAGAAAATCTGGGATCCAGAATGGTTCCTACAGGATCTCCCGGCATAAGGCGGAAGAGCAAAAAATTTAAGACAAGAACAATGAACAGAACGAGAATGGAGCCTGCTATTCGTCGAGCCCAGTAATTTTTCATGGTTGATCCCTCATTTGCGAAGAAGCCAGAAGTGGGGGTTGCGTATAAAGTGAACGTACTCTCCAGGGCGATATTCTTTGAAGATAAAGGGCCCTGACCCCACCAACTGGGAGAGTCCCTCTTCGCCTTCCAACGGGGTTTGTGCTGGTTTCCAACTCTGCCAATCCGATACTTTTTCCAGTATATGACGAGGAAAAATAGGGAGCCCCCCAATATTATGGAGATGCCAATAGCTCGTGGTCTTCATAGTAACCTCCAAGGTGTATTCGTCAGGCGTCTCAACTTTATCAACATCACTCACAGCATCATAAAATCGAGGTGGCCGATGTTTTTTAAGAAAGCTAATAGTAAAAGCAGGGTCAGAAGCTGTCAGGGGACGTCCGTCCTGCCACGTAACCCCTTTCCTAATATGGAAGGAGAGTTTTGTTGCCGGAAGGTCTCCCTCTCTTATAGTCTCTATCTTCCATGATTCAGCGATCCATGGAAGATCGCCCAGGTTTTCAGGATTTATTGCCAGAAGGGCGTCGTAAATAAGTGACAGAACGTTCCAGTCATAGGCGGAACTGGCTGTTAGAGGGTTGAGAGAGCGTGGCTCATCTGCAAGAGCTACACGAAGGGGTTCCATAGAACCTTCCCTCGGTTCCATGCGCAGGAAACTCCATATATTATCCGATGTTGTATAGGAAGTGGCATACGTCCCTTTCCACAACGTCGAAGCGGCGGATATGGAATATCGACTGTAGATCGGAACTACTGGCACAATGTCTGCCAACATCTTTTGGGCTTCAGAAGCTGCCAATCGAGCAGAGGCTTCGTCGTGGGCCCATCGAAGCCTTTCGAGAATGCTATCCAGGTTGGAATTATATATGCCAGGAATATTATATCCGCCCTTTACGTCCATAGAGGAGTGGTATAAGGCGAACAAGGAATCTGGGTCCCGTGTCATCTGCCACGCCAAAACATATGCATCGAATTTTCGCTCGTCCAGCAGTGCGATCATAGTAGAAAAATCCATGGGTTCGACCTCTATGGGAATCCCAATGGCTCGAAGAGAAGCCGCAGCTTGTTCGGCGATCTCTGCTGTTGTGGGAGCTATCTGAGCAGTAGGCGAGAGGAGCTTCTGTGGAGTAAGAGTTCTTTTAGCATCAGGTCCGGTCCCATCTGGAGATACGAGGATGCCATTTTTGTTCCAGCTCCAGCCAGCTTCCTGTAGACGTTTTTTCGCATGATCAGGGTTATAAGGGTAGGTAACCACATTTTGTTCAAAGTAGGGAGAAGCTGGAGGTAAAAAGGTAGACAGTGGCTCTGCATAGCCCGAGAAAAGGTCTCGTACCAGTTTCTCTCGTGGAATTGCCTCGCAAACGGCCTGGCGTAACGCTACAGAGTTCCATGGAAAGGCTCGTAAATTAAAACCGAGGAAAAATCCGTGGAATCCTTTTGCAAGAGACATGCCTATTGAGAGATTCTGAGACAACCTCTCAATATCTACAGGTCGAGCAATATCACTGAGGATATGAACCTGCCCCTTCTCCAGAGCCAAAAGTTGGGCATCAGGATCACGTACAATTATCAAATATAAATCTGTAACACGAGGACCAGAAAAAGAGCTCATCTCAAAAGCTCTTGCAGACACTGGTAAAATCATGACGAAACTAAGAATAAAAATAGCTACAATTATCAGTGTACGCTTCATCTTCTCACCCCCATAAAATGGTGCCAGGTCTTGAATTGCGCAGCGTTTTTATAACTTCATTTTTATCGTGTTCTTTTTATTGTCCATTGTAATATTATTTTTTATTCCTGCCCCATGTATTTACCGATAAAGATGTTTAGATTGTTTCATTATATAATATAGGGATAACTATTTTTTAATATAGGGGGGATACCATGTCTATCTTAAAAGAATTCAAAGAGTTTGCCGTGAAGGGTAACGCTATGGATATGGCGGTAGGAATCATTATTGGTGGAGCATTTGGGAGCGTTGTTTCTTCTTTGGTGAATGATGTAATAATGCCGCCTATTGGGTTACTTATGGGCAATGTAGATTTTAAAGATGTTTTTTGGGTTTTGAAGGAAGGGGCGACGGCTGGGCCCTATGTTTCTTTGGCGCAAGCAAAAGAGGCTGGAGCTGTTACATTGAATGCAGGTTTGTTTATTAACTCCATAGTAAGCTTTCTTATAGTGTCCTTCGCTGTTTTTGTCCTTGTGAAAAATTTGAACCGACTAAGAAAACCATCAATGCCAGCACCGAAACCACCAGTAAAAATATGCCCGTACTGCTTCACTGAAATTCCTGAACAGGCTCTTCGATGCCCAGCTTGTACTTCTACTTTGGAAAAATAAAATAAGGCCAGATCTTGAAATGTTCAGGATCTGGCACGGCCTTATAATATGGGAATGTAGGTGCAGATTAATGGAAATATGGGGTTATAGGAGATGAAAATACGTAAGTTAAGGTTTTGCAACGCTGGATTTCTGGGCTCGGGACATGGCATCATTTGTTGTTCCTTTATACTATATGCCTTCCTCTTTTTTGCCCCAACATCTCAGGCTGTAACGATAGCTCCTGTCCTTCAATCTGATCACGGCATTGTTGTTGCGATGAATCCTGATGCCGCTAAGGTTGGGGCAGAAATTTTGGAGAAAGGTGGGAATGCTTTTGATGCGGCTATAGCAGTGAGTGTGGCTTTGGGAGTGGTAGAGCCCTATGGTTCTGGTTTGGGGGGAGAGGGGTATCTTATTGGCAGAACAGCTGATGGGGAGAGATTTGCTTTGGACTTTCGCAGCGTTGCTCCTCATTTGGCTACATATGAAAATATAAGAAAGAGTAAGATGTCATTTGCGAAGACGATGCAAACTCTGAAGGGGGCAGGTGTTCCCGGCCTTCCCGCTGCTCTGGAATACATTCATAAAAAGCTGGCAACCATGCCTTTATCGGATTTGATATCGCCGGCTATCCACTTAGCGGAAGAAGGATTTGTGGTTACTAAGGAATTCGCCCAGGCAGTGGCTTTTTACTACGATCACCTGATCCTTTCCGCTCCTGATTTTCTAAAGAACGGACAGCAACTTTGGAAAGAGGGAGACCGATGTTTCAATCTACCTTTGGCCCAAACGCTTCGCATTTTGAGTCAAGAAGGATTGCAATCGTTTTATAGTGGTTCTATTGCTGATTCTATAGAAACATTTATGAAACACAACGAGGGCTGGATTCAAAAAGGAGATCTTCAGTCTTATAGTGTATGTGCGCGAAGCCCTCTTCATGGAACGTATCGAGACTACGATATATATGTAGCGGGAATGCCAGCAGGAGGGCCGCGTCTTATTGAAACCCTCAATATTTTGGAGAAATTCAATATCTCTGCTTTTGAATGGGACGACCCATTACGAATACACCTTATGCAAGAAATTTTTATCCTTACAGCACTGGATCAGGAAAAATTCGTAGGTGATACATCTTTTGACGATCTGCCAGAACATGGTCTAGTAGATAAAAAATATGCTCAACGTCGTTTTATGGAGCTTAATCTATCTCAGGCTTCTTCCCCAGAGGAATGGAAACAACGCTACGGAAATCCTCTCCTTTTTGAAGAGGGCAAAAAATTCTCAGATATTTTAATAGAAGAAAAACCCTATAAAGCTCCTATAGAAAACAAGGAAATTGTGCCTGTAGAATCATCCTCTACAACCCATTTTGCCATAGTGGACCAATGGGGGAATACTGTTTCCTGGACACAAACCATATCCGATTTTTGGGGAACAGGCTATTGGGTAGGAGGTTTTTTTCTTAACAACGAATTATGTAATTTCCAAGATGGATCTGCACAGGGAGACCCGCTTTACATGGAAGAAGGGAAACGCCCTCGCACTACAATTGCCCCTTTAATTATAGAAAAGGGCGGAAAGATTAAGTGGGTGCTTGGAACGCCTGGAGGAGGACGTATCGTTTCCACCTTAGTTCAGGTAATAGTAGATCTTGTCGATTTTCATATGACCCTTGAGGAGGCTGTAAAAGCTCCTAAATTTGTAGGCTACACTCTGTATCCAGAGTTGCGCATGGAAGACGCTTTCCCTGTGAACACTATAAAATGCCTTGAGAAATTTTTCGGCCATACTGTGAAATTGTACCCATATCCAGATGCATTTTTTGGTGGATTAAATGCCATTGGTGTCAATGAAAATGGCATCGTTCAAGGAATAGGCTCTCTGCGCCGCAATGGTGCTGCTGGAAAATAAATGACATCACCCTTACAAACAAGAAAACAAATGACAGTAAAAAATAAGTATTTTTTAAGTACTTTTAATGGACAAAGGCAATTTTTTCACGAAAGGAGAGGGAGTATTATGACTATCGATAAGAGGATCCGCCTCTACGAGGGAGACATAACGACTATGGCGGTGAATGCCATTGTTAATGCCGCAAATACGTCTCTTCTTGGCGGTGGCGGAGTGGATGGTGCTATTCATAGAGCTGCGGGCCCCGAGTTGCTTAAAGCCTGTCGTTCTCTTGGAGGGTGTGCCACTGGAGATGCAAAGATAACAAAGGGATATAATCTTCCCGCCTCTTACGTCATCCATACCCCCGGGCCGGTTTGGCACGGCGGAACGAGGGGGGAAGCAGAGCTTCTGGCTTCATGCTACCGTCGAAGCCTGGAACTTGCAAGGGATCATGACTGTACTACAATAGCGTTCCCGGCTATAAGCTGTGGTGTCTATGGCTATCCTGTTGCGGAAGCATGCTCAATAGCGCTGAATACGATTTCGGATTTCCTGGCGAACGACCAAAAAATCAAGGTAGTTTATCTGGTTGCCTTTGGTTCGGTGATTGCGAGGGAATACGAGAAACTTGGGGTGCCTGCGGCGGAAGAAATATAATTTCGCAGAGAGGGAAAAGAGAGGCGCCGTTTTTCCTTCTCTGCTATTCCACACTGTATCCTTGCGAGCATCGCTATCCGAATCTTTTTTGATGCCACGCCCAGGCTGTTTCGACAATCTGTTCCAAAGCGGCATAGCGTGGTTCCCATTCCAAAGTCTTGATAGCTTTTTGAGAGGAAGCCACGAGTTTCGCGGGATCTCCCCAACGTCGTGCTCCGTCTATAGTGGGGACGGGATGTTGGGTTACCTTTCGTACTGTTTCTATAATATCGAGTACAGAATAGCCGCTTCCATTCCCAAGGTTATATGTTTCTATGGAGGCTTTCCCTGCTAAAAGGCGCTGTAATCCTAAGACATGAGCTTGTGCCAAGTCCGTTACATGAATGTAGTCTCGCACACACGTACCGTCCTTTGTAGGGTAGTCTCCACCGAAAATAGCAATAGACGCACGCCGCCCCAGCGCCACATCAAGTACAAGAGGAATCAGATGGGTTTCAGGAGAGTGATCTTCCCCTGTACGTCCCTGGGGGTCTGCCCCTGCGGCATTAAAATAACGGAAAGAAATACTTTTAAGTCCATAGGCGTCATAATAGCGGCGCAACACACTTTCGAGGAAGAGCTTTGTTTCGCCATATACATTTGTGGGTGTTTTGTTGGCTTCTTCTGAAATTGGCACAGTTTCAGGCTCGCCATAAACAGCGGCTGTAGAAGAAAGCACAAAAGACATAACGTTATGGCTTCTCATCGCGCGTAAAAGATTGAGTGTCCCAGTTATATTGTTCCAATAGTATCCTTCTGGTTCCTTCATAGACTCCCCTACAAGACTGAGAGCTGCGAAGTGAAGTACACCTTCAATAGGATATGTATCAAAAACTTTTTGTACAAAAACTTCATCCCGTAAGTCGCCTTCCGCGAGATAGGGAGAAAAGACAAGATCTTTATGCCCGCGGCTGAAATTATCGAGAACGACTACATGGAAGCCAGCTTCCTGTAAAGCCAAAACTGCTGTGCTACCTATATACCCAGCTCCTCCTGTGACGAGAATCATTGCTATCACCCCTTAAAAATACAAACAATTGAAGTATACCTGAAAAAGTTTGAGAGTGCTTTCTCTTTTGTGTTTTTTGTATAATTGAATAGAGAGTGCTAGACCTTTATTTAGAAATATGATAGCGTGATAAACGCTGGTTTGAGGCCGGCTATTCGATTTATTTAGGAGGAAAAATCTTGAAACAGGGAACAGTCAAATGGTTTAATGCGACGAAGGGCTATGGGTTTATTACGAGCGATGAGGGGAAAGATGTCTTTGTCCATTTTAGCGCTATTCAGGGGGATGGTTTCAAGACTCTCGATGAAGGTCAGCGAGTTTCCTTCGATGTAACAGCCGGCGCAAAGGGAGATCAGGCAGCAAACGTTATAAAACTTTAGTTTTATAACGTAACGTCAAGTCTTGAATGTATGCAATTGCGCTTAAAGTATACGAATAAAGCATGTTGATAGAGAAGGTGGCCCAAAGGTACATGGGCTGCCTTTTTTTATGTGCCACTTCCTTGCTGCTCTATACCTAAGTTATGCAATGTATCCTCTCTTTTCTGTGCCCATGCGAATTGTTGCGTGCTATACGCAATGTTGACAATTACAACTGAAAGTGGATCCGCTTTTTTCTCCTCATTTGAAACCGAATTCTATTTTTCTTAAGTATATACAAGTTTAAAAAATTTAAAGATATCCTCTTGACTGAGAAATATTGCTGTGTTAATGTTCAAATGTCCAACAGCCATACTGTAGGATATTGTTTAAAGAGAGGGGGGTGCGGAATGTTTGATTCGAAACCGCTTCTGCAAATGTGCAGTATCTGTAAGGACTTTTACGGCAATAAAGTTCTGGAAGGTATCGATTTTCACTTGAAGCGGGGAGAAATTATAGGCTTAGTGGGGGAAAACGGAGCTGGAAAATCAACCCTCATGAACGTTCTGTTTGGAATGCCTGTTATCCATGACACAGGCGGTTATAGTGGAAAAATTCTAATAGAAGGGGAAGAGGTTCATTTTACTAACCCTTTGGACGCTATTGATAACGGAATAGGAATGGTTCATCAAGAATTTTTCCTCATCCCAAGCTTTACCGCAACAGAGAATATCCTTCTCAATAGAGAAGTCTCTCGATACAACCCTTTAGTTGAAGTTTTTGGTGATCGTTTTCGATTGTTGGATAGACCCGCTATGAAAAAACGCGCAGAAAAAGCGATACAGGTTTTGGGGGTAGATATCCACCCAGATGCGCTCGTTTCAGAGATGCCGGTAAGTTATAAACAATTTACTGAAATAGCGCGCGAAATAGATAGAGAGCAGATGAAAATTTTAGTTCTCGATGAGCCCACTGCCGTACTAACGGAGTCTGAGGCAGAGACCTTCTTGAAGACATTAAAGAGACTATCTGCGAAAGGAATTGGTCTCATCTTTATATCTCATAGGCTTCAGGAAGTTCTAGATGTATGCGACCGCATTATCGTTTTAAGAGATGGCCGGGTTATTAGAGATATTCCCACATCAGAAGCGGATAATCGAAGCATTGCATCGTGGATGGTTGGTCGCGAGATTAAAGAAAGCTCAACACAAGTCAATAAAAGAGAAAAAACAAAAAGGCCTGTAGTTTTATCTGTTCAGAACTTACAAGTGGATATGCCTGGAGAAAAAGTAAAAAATGTTTCTTTCGATGCTTTTGGTGGAGAAATATTAGGTATTGGAGGACTTGCAGGGCAGGGGAAGCTCGGTATCCCCAATGGCATTATGGGATTGTTCCCTTCCAGGGGAACTGTCTTATTAGATGGCAAAGAACTTAAACTTAATGATCCTCTTTCCTCATTACGGTCAGGCCTGTCTTTTATCTCAGAAGATAGAAGGGGAGTTGGTCTTCTCCTCGATGAGTCCATAGCTTTAAATATTGCCTTTACTGCCATGCAGGTCCATGAACGATTTATTAAAAAACTCCTCGGTGGATTTATTAAATGGAGGAATGAGGAAGAATTGTATCAATATGCAGAGGACTATATAAAAAAGTTAGATATAAAGTGTACTGGACCAAACCAAAGGGTTATAGAACTTTCCGGAGGAAACCAGCAAAAAGTGTGTGTCGCAAAGGTCCTTGCCACTTCCCCTCACGTCCTCTTTGCTTCAGAACCTACTCGGGGCATTGATATAGGGGCAAAACAGCTTGTCCTTGATGTTTTAAAGGAATTTAACGAAAAATTGGGGACGACTATTATTGTGACGAGTTCTGAACTTCAAGAGCTTCGTTCTGTCTGCCATAGAATTGCAATTGTTAGTGAAGGGGAGATAGCAGATATCCTCCCAGCAGATGCTCCTTTGGAAGAATTCGGTCTCCTTATGCTTGGCAATAAGAAAAAGGAGGAAGCAACTCATGCATAACTCCCAACAAATAGAAAGAATCGTAGCGCAATTTGGTTGGCCTCGTGTCATTATTGCTTTCTTTCTTGTGATACTCTTTGCTATTGCTCCTTTTGTTGGCGTTCGCGTGGATACGTCCTTAAGCGACACATTAGTTAGGGTAGGAATGAACGGCATTATGGTGTTAGCCATGGTTCCCATGATCCAGTCCGGTTGTGGCCTTAACTTTGGGTTGCCTTTAGGTGTTATAGCTGGGCTTGTTGGCGCAGTGACATCTATGGAATTTTCCTTACAGGGATTTACAGGTTTTTTTGTAGCTCTTTTAATTGCTATCCCTCTCGCGGCTCTTTTAGGCTATATCTATGGCTGGATTTTAAATCTGGCGAAAGGCGATGAAATGATGATCGCCACCTATGTAGGTTTTTCCTCTGTGGCTTTTATGTGTATGATGTGGCTCCTTTTGCCCTATCGTAATCCACTCATGCTGTGGGGATTTGGTGGTAGTGGTTTGCGAACTACGATCAGTCTCGAAGGTTTTTGGCTTGAAGTTTTGAACAAATTTTTAGCTTTCCGTATTGGTAATTACTTCTTTTTCCCAACAGGCACCTTCCTTTTTTTTGTGGCGGCATGCTTTTTAGTGTGGGCTTTTTTCAGAACGAAAACAGGAACTGCTATGACATCTGCAGGGAGTAACCCGCAATTTGCCAGAGCTAACGGCGTTAATGTCGATCGCATGAGAGTTTTATCGGTAATTATATCTACTGTTCTGGGTGCAGTTGGGATGGTTGTGTACGAACAAAGTTATGGTTTTATCCAGCTCTATATGGGGCCTTTTTACATGGCTTTCCCAGCTGTAGCAGCAGTGTTGCTAGGTGGAGCTTCTGTAAACAAAGCGACAATTACGAACGTTGTTATAGGAACGTTGCTCTTCCAAGGAATACTGACCATGACCCCTTCTGTTATTAACGGTCTTCTAGAGACAGACATGTCAGAGGTTATTCGAATCATTGTCTCTAATGGCATGATTTTATACGCTCTTACCAGGAAAGAGCAGGTGAAAAAAAGATGAAAAAACATTCTTTAAAGGGGTTTATATTATCGAACATAGTTCCCATCATATTTCTTGTTTTCGCTCTTTTCGCCATTCCTATCTCAGGCTTAAGTTGCCACTATCTTCTTCAGGAAATGATAACTCGCCTAAGCCGTAATACTTTTCTGGTTTTATCTCTTCTTATACCAGTACTTGCCGGAATGGGATTGAATTTTGGAATGGTTCTTGGCGCAATGGCCGGGCAAATTGGTTTAATCCTTGCCGTCGATTGGGGTGTTGCAGGTATTCCGGGCTTGTTGATAGCAGCTTTGATAGGAACCCCCATATCCATTCTTTTAGGCCTTCTTTGTGGGTATGTAATGAATAGAGCAAAAGGCAGGGAAATGGTGACTTCGTATATTTTAGGATTCTTCATGAATGGGGTTTACCAATTCGTGGTTCTTTATTGTATGGGATCGATTTTCCCACTCAAAGATCCTGAACTTTTGCTCTCTAGAGGGTACGGCGTAAGGAACACAATGGCTCTTCCCGGCATTAGGAAGGCGCTGGATTCTCTTGTGACAATAGAAATACAAGGGCTTTCTATCCCTGTAGCAACTTTTGTGGTTATTTTAGCCTTTTGTCTCCTTTTGGTCATGTTTGAAAAGACAAAACTTGGGCAAGACATGCGGGCTGTAGGTAAGGATATGGCCGTTGCAGATGGGGCTGGAATTCCTGTGGAAAAAACGCGTATCGTGGCCATTATTATTTCCACTCTTCTTGCTTGTTACGGGCAAATTATCTTCCTGCAAAATCTTGGAACCATAAATACCTACAATAGTCATGAACAGACAGGTATTTTCGCTATAGCAGCGCTCCTTATTGGTGGTGCCACAGTTTCGAAGGCACGTATTTCCAATGTTTTTATCGGAGTCCTCCTCTTTCACTTAATGTTTGTGATCTCACCGACTGCTGGAAAAAATCTTATAGGGGATGCGCAGCTTGGTGAATACTTTAGGGTATTTGTTTCTTACGGGATTATTGCTGTAACTCTTTTGCTTCACGCGTGGGAACGACGTCGAGCTCGAATAGCTCGAATGAAAATGGAAGACGAAGATCTGGTTTAGAAGAGAAGAGGTGATTTGCCTTGAGCACTTTAAAGAGAAGAATACTTTTACGGACTCTTCTTGTGGTGGCTTTAGTTTTCTTTGGGGTTTTTTTAGTTTTTATAGGTAAACGGCATGTTGTCGTTTTTGCGAATGAAGAGATACAGCAAAATGGAGAAGTTTTTCCAGCTTTAGATTGTGTTCGTATTACAGCAGGAGAAGAAAAATTTGAACTTGAGTCAGAAGATAGGATTGCAATAGAAGTTGCCGGCTTAAAGAATGTCTTTTTAATAGAGACTTTATCAGATGGAGTGATTGGTAAATCTATAACTTTTCCTCTTTCTTTAAAGCTTGAGCGAATGGTTATCGTCTCTCTACCTCTTGTTGCAGCAGGTTCCTCTGATGTCATAGTGACAGAATAATCATAATGCATATATGTTGGAGGTGTAGTTCATGTCTCAGTATGAAGATCTTGCACTGAAAATGGACGAGTATATTTGCAAAAACCTTGATGAACTTGGAACACTCAGCGACTGGATAGCAGAGCACCCAGAACTCAGCCATGAGGAATACGAGACGTCCAAAGTTTTATGTGAAGCCCTAGAAAAAGAAAATTTTACAATAGAACGACCATATGCGGGGTATGACACAGGTTTCAACGCATTCTTTAAAAATAGAGGAGACGATGCCCCTACTGTAGGGCTTCTTGCCCAATATGATGCCTTACCTGAAGTAGGGCATGGTTGTGGCCATAATATGTGTGGAGCTATTTCAGTTCTAGCGGCAAGAGCTCTCAAACATGTACTGGAGAAAGAAAATATTCCTGCCCAGATCAGAGTTATTGGCACTCCGGCGGAAGAAACAACAGGTGAAAAAGTACCCATGGCAAAAGCGGGACTTTTTGACGACTGTGATCTTGTCCTCATGGCTCATCCAGAAACAGGGAGCTCTTTTATAGGTTTTAATTCTCTAGCTGTAGATCCCTTCGAGTTTACTTTTGCTGGGAAATCAGCCCATGCAGCGGCGTCTCCTTGGGAGGGAAAAAATGCTCTTAATGGCCTTCAGCTGTTTTTGCACGGAATAGATATGTTACGCCAGCATGTCAGACCAGAAGTACGTATGCATGGCATTGTTACAGAAGGAGGATCGGCGCCCAATATAGTTCCAAGCAAAGCGGCGGCGAGACTGCTTTTAAGAGCCCCTTGGAGAACCTATTTAAATGAAGTTGTAGAGCAGGTTTTTGATTGCGCCAGAGGAGCGGCTATAGCAACTCAAACGGAAGTATCTTGGAGCAAATGTGGATATAGCATGGATAATATGCTCCCCAACCCTACCGGTAAAAATATGCTCAAAAAAATTATGGAAGAAGAAGTAGGAGAGCCTATTAATGATTATCCGAGCCTTACTGGTTCTACAGATATGGGTGCTATTTCGTGGAGGCTTCCCACTTTGGAACTGCTTATTTGTGTTTCTGAACAAGAAATTGCACCTCACACTGTCGATTTTGGGCGAGCATGCCGTGGAGGCAAGGCGAGGAGTGCCCTGAGCAAAGCTGCAAGGGGATTGGCCAGGGCTAGCCTAAAAACTATTTTAGATGAAACGTTGCGAATAAGGATGAAAGAAGACTATGAAAAGCAAAAACACATTCAACTATAAGAACGTAATGAAAAGGAGGAGGTAAAGACTATACGTTTCAAAGAGTTGCAAAGGGGAAACATTGAGAGGGAACTGTGAAGATAAAAATGTAGTAGGGGGTGCTTTTTATGAAAAAGGTTGTTTGTCGTTTTTTATGTGCTGTATTTTTAGTGTGCTCTTTTTCTGGATTAGCATTAGCAGAAGCGCCATTCCATATCGGTATCGTTACTCCAACAGTTTCTCAAGCTGAAGATAATTACCGGGGAGCAGAGGCTCTATTGAAAAAATATGGTGATGTGGCGGATGGAGGCATGGTTAGACATCTCACATCTCCAGATAACTTTAACGCGGAAATGGAGACGACAATTACTCAAATTGTAAGTCTTGCCGATGATCCTCTAATGAAAGTAATTGTTGTTGATGAGGCTGTTCCTGGAACAACAGAGGCTTTTAAAAGAATTATGGAGAAGCGGCCAGATATTGTAAGACTTGCAGGTAATCCCCTCGAAGATCCTAATATGATTTGTCCAGTAGCTTCTCTTGCTGTAATGCCAGATCATATTAGCCGAGGATACACAATTATATATGGTGCGAAAGAAATGGGAGCTGATACGTTTGTCCATATTTCTTTCCCACGTCATTTGAGCATAGAACTTCTTTCAAGGCGTATGCATATAATGGAAGAAGTATGTAAAGACTTAGGTCTTAAGTTTGTTCAGGAAACAGCGCCAGATCCTACATCAGATGTAGGAGTGGCAGGCGCGCAACAGTACGTCCTTGAAAAAACGCCAGCATGGCTTGAAAAATATGGGAAAAATGCGTGTTTCTTTACGACGAACCAAACTCATATTGAGCCATTGTTGCGACAATTGACCCACCATCATGGCGGTTACTTTTTGGAAGCAGATAGTCCGTCTCCATTGAAGGGATATCCAGGGGCTTTTCATCTAGATCTTGAGAAGGAGAAGGGTAATTGGGAAGCCATTATGGCTAAAATAGAAAAAGCAGTAGTAGATGCCGGAGCTGGTGGAAGACTGGGTACATGGGCGTACTCTACTGCCTATGCTACTGCTGCAGGGCTTGGCGAGTTCGGGAAATGGGTAGTAGAAGGGAAAACCGACATTAATGACACGGAGGCGCTAAAAAAAGCTCTTGAGACATATACTCCGGGAGCATCATGGAGAACAATGTACTATACAGATAAAAATACAGGTGTAAAGATGAAAAATTATCTCCTTATTATGCAAGACTCCTACGTCTTTGGGAAAGGGTTCCTCCATTTGACGGATGTTGAGATACCTAAGAAATACTACAAAATAAAGTAAGAAATAGTTTGTTTTAGTAAGAAAGAGGGAAGCAGATAAAAGCTTCTCTCTTTCTCTTATACGAGGAGGATATGATGGATTACGTAAAAAGATTTAACAAACTTCTCGAAATTCTTCAAAATAGCAATTTAGATGGAATTTTTTTAGCTCCCTCTTCAGATCTGGAATACACCACAGGCCTTAAGCTTCATCCTGACAGTCGATTTAAAGGAGTCATGATCTCTAAAAATGGAGAATCTTTTGCTCTCTGCCCCTCCCTTTATCGCGAAGAAATGGAGGCAGCTCTTCCTGAAAGTACGGCCATTTTGGAATGGAAAGATGGTCAAGGATTTGTGGAAGTATTTAAAGATGGGATAAAAGCCTTAGGCCTTAACAATGGAAGAGTTGCATTTAATGCAGGAGTGAAAGCTGTAGATATGCTTGATGCAGTTTTAGAGACGAACATAACGTGTGTAAATGGGGCATCGGTTCTTTCGCCTCTTCGACGTAGTAAAGATGAGCAGGAACTTGATTTTTTGAGAGCGGCATCAAGAAATAATGATGCAGTTATGGAAGACCTGAAAAATTTCATCCGCCCAGGAGTTACGGAAAAAGATATAGCGAAGCATATTATGTTTCTCCATGAGAAAAGAGGGGGGGTTCCCCGGTACCCTGTTGTAGCCTCTGGAATAAATGGGTCGATGCCACATTATGGAGGCCAAGACAATCGAATTATTCAAAACAAAGACATTATTATCGTTGATACTGGGGCTTGGTATAACAGCTACAATTGTGATATGACACGAATGTTTTTTATAGGGGATCCGACGGAAGAACAGAAAAAGGTATATAGAATTGTTCTAGAAGCACAAAATGTTGGAGAAGAAGAGGCTACGCTAGGAGCCATACCGGAGGATATAGACAATAAGGCGAGAAAAGTTATTGAAACAGCAGGTTATGGTGCTGCTTTTACCCACCGTTTAGGTCATGGAACTGGTATGGATCCTCATGAAGATCCCTTTATCGTAGCAGGAAATAAAAGACCTCTGGAGGTTGGGAACTGTTTCAGCATAGAACCGGGGATTTATCTAAAGGGGGCATTTGGGGTCCGTATAGAAAATCTTATTGCTATTACAGAAACGGGTCCTGAAGTATTAAATAAACTAGATAAAGAAATGATCATTCTATAAAATTGCGAGTAGCCCTTTGAAGGGTTACTCGCAATTCTTTTGCGCATCAAGGCTTAATAATTGACTTTTAAGCATATGTTCAATGTGTTTCTTTACGCTTTCACGTGCTTTACCTATGTCTCTATTGAGTATGCAGTTTAATATTGCTTCATGTTCTGTCATCATCTCTTGCCAGCTAGACAAGGGAAGCCTTGTATATCTATATCTTTGTGCATTAATTTCTTCTCGTATGGAGGCTAATATTTTAACAGCCAAGCTGTTTCCTGCTATTTCAGCTAGATATTCATGGAATTTAGTATGTGAGGAAGGATTGATAGCTTCATTTTTATTGCCTCGTTCTAAAAAAACAATTTCTTTGAGAGTTTCAAGGTCCTCTTCTGTTGCCCGTTCTATAACCCATTCTACAATTTGTGTCTCTAAAAGAATTCGAATTTCCATTAATTCTCGTATGGAAACATTTTCCGATAAGTGTTCAACGAGCTCATTGTTTGCCAAATATCGCAGCGCATTGGCAGAAATGTATGTGCCATCTCCAGATCGGGATTCGACGATGTTATATATTGAGAGAGCTTTTAAAACTTCTCGGATGCAATTTCTGCTGACTTGAAATATCTCAGCAAGAGCTAGTTCCCCTGGGATCTTTTCTCCAGGTTTCCATGCCCCTTTTTTTACTGCTTCGAGCATTTGTTCTAAAACATTTTCATATAACGTAGATTTATTAGCAGGCTTTATCATTTATATCCTTTCTGAAGCATTAAAAATAATGTGTTCTTATTTCAATACGACCTAACGCTGTTCTTTTTCGTGTAAACGTTCCAAGATCTCATATTGGCCGTGAGACAGGTGTTTATACATAATCTTTTTGGCTTTCTCTGGATTCCGCTCTTTTATAGCTTGACATATTTCCCAATTTTCTTTCTTGAAAGCAGCAAGGTTCTCAACTGGCGAGGTTTTGAAAATGAGTCGTTGCGTCGCGAGTTCATTGCGAATAGATCCAAGTAACCGCAATAAAAAACGATTTCCCGCCATCTCTGCTAAGACATTATGAAATTTATCGTGAATATCTACATCCGGATGTTCCTCGTCTTTTAATAAAAGCTCCTCCATTTTTTGAATTTGTTGCTCAGTAGCCCGTTGTGCTGCCCAATAAGCAATTTGGCCTTCTAACAATTGCCGAGCTTCCACAAGCTCTTTTAATGTAGACTCTTCAAAAAGGCTTGCAACAAACTCAGTGTTAGTAATATTGCGAAGAGCATTTATAGATAAATACGTGCCATCACCAGGACGCGCTTCAACAATTCCTGAAAGTTCAAGAGCCTTTAAAACTTCTCGAATACAATTTCGGCTTACCCCGAAGGTTTTCGCTAAAGCTTGTTCTCCAGGCAACTTCATACCAGGTTCCCATATATTTTTTTTAATAGCATCAATAATTTGGTTGAGAACGCTTTCATGAAGTGTCGATTTACTTGCCGGTTTAAACATTATATCCCCCTTACGTATAAGACCTTGTTAAAGTATATACTATTTGAACTCCATGAAGAGACATAAAAATAGATTTTATATTTTATATAACAATTTTATAGTCTCTCTTTCTCCTTTTTCTCCAGAATCCCTTTTTGCGAATGGGCGAGGTGTTGGATCATAGTTTCTCGTGCCTTTTCTGGAGCCCGTGCTTTTACCGCCTGACAGATTTCCCAGTGGTCTTTCCGAAATTGTTCCAGATCTGTAGAGGGCCATGACTTAAACATAATTCTTTGAGCAGATACTTCATTTCGTATGGAATCTAAAAGACGCAATAGAAAGGGATTCCCGGCTACTTCCGCCAGAAAATTATGAAATTGGTTATGTATATCTACGTTGGGAACGTCTGTTTCTTCCATCAAAATATGCTCTAAGATATTCACATCTTCCTCAGTAGCCCGTTCGGCTGCCCAGTAGGCAATTTGTCCTTCCAGAAGTTGCCGTGCCTCCATGAGCTCTGCAAGAGTGCTTTCCTCGAAGAGAGAGGCAACAAGTTCTGTATTAGCTATGTTACACAAAGCACTGTCGGAAAGATATGTGCCGTCACCAGCTCGGGCTTCGACTATCCCTGTAAGCTCAAGAGCTTTTAAAACCTCTCGTATGCAGTTCCGACTTACGCCGAAGGTTTTCGCCAAAGATTGTTCCCCAGGTAATTTCATACCCGGTTCCCAAGCCTTATTTTTTATGGCGTTGATCATTTGATGTAGCACATTTTCATGAAGAGTTGCCTTGTTTGCGGGTTTAAACATAAGATCCTCCTGTATTCAATACAGTTTTATTTATAAAATTTTATTTTTTCAGGCTTGACGTTATTGCCTTGCTGTGATAATGTTCAATTGTTCAACAGCAGGGCATAAGATCATTTCTACTATATCCTGCCATTCTCTATCAGTAAAGCTCAAAGATACGTAACAATTAATGAAGGGGGAGGTTTTTTCTATGAATACGTTGTTGATGAGCCAGAATGAAATCAAAGAGCTTATTACGATGAAAGATGTAGTTGAGGCCTGCGACAAAACCTTTCAAGGAATGGGCGACGGAACTGTTATTAACCCCACGAAAGTCAATCTAGATCTTGGAGAAACAGCATCGTTCCCTCCTTATAGTGGATTTATGAATGCTATGCCTGCCTATGTTGGATGGTCAGACACGGCTGGAATAAAGTGGGCTGGCGGGTTCTTAGGCGAACGTAAAAAAGTTGGTCTTCCCTATATTACCTCTCTTATTATGCTCATAGATCCTAAAATGGGCAACTTCACAGCAGTGATGGATGGTGCATACATTACCAATCTTCGTACAGGTGCTCAGACAGCGGTAGCCCTTAAGTATCTTTTCCCTAGAAAATCTCTTCGTTTATGTCTCTATGGAGCGGGAATGCAGGGGCATACTCAGACCATGGCCATTTCCCAGCTTTTTGACATAGAAGAAGTACACGTATACGACATTAGTAAAGCAGCTGCTGAGCGCTATGCCTCTGACATGGCTTCTTATGTAAAAGGGAAAATTCATATTGCGAATACCCCCGAAGAAGCAGCGGATGGAGATGTGGTCGTTTGTGTTACTCAATCAAAAGATAAGTTTTTTAAAAATGAGTGGTTTAAGCCAGGAATGTTGCTTTTCCCTATGGGATCATATCAGGAATGTGATAATGATTGTATTTTAAACGCGGATAAAATAATAGTAGATCATATTGGACAGACCCTTCACCGCGGCGCTCTTGCAGAACTTGGTACCTCTGGACGGATCACAGAAAAAGACATTTTTGCCACCATCGGCGAATTAGCTGCTGGAAAAAAGAAAGCCTCTGTAGCTAACGGAGAAAAGATTCTCTGTATCCCCATTGGAACAGGCGCTATGGATATTGGTGTGGCTTCAGTTGTGCTTGACAGAGCTAAGAAGAGCCAACGCGGAAAAACGTACGCATTTGTATAGAACAAGCGGGTAGCGCCGCACATAAAGAATGGGTGTCGTTAGGCGAGTACGACACCCATTCTTTAAAAGAGTAAGAGGGGAGGGTCTGGGATGTCAGAGTCAAAAAGTTTTTTTAACACCATTCTTTATTGGGCAGCAAAAGCGCAAGATGTAGTTTTGGTTTTTCTGATGTCATTCATCTCGATTCTTGTTTTTGGCCAGGTTGTGTTGCGCTATGTTTTTAAAGCCCCCCTTATGGGAATAGAAGAGTTGCTTCTTTTTCCCACAACATGGGCATATCTTATCGGGGCTATAAAAGCTTCGGCAGACAAAAATCAGATAGTGGCCAGGGTGCTCGAAGTTTTTATGCGGAAACAGAAATCAGTGTATTTAGTGCGTGCCATTGCTGCTGCTTTAAGTGGAGTTGTTCTAATTTGGCTTTCCTATTGGGGATACGATTATCTCAAATATGCTCTACGTGTCCAAAAAGAAAGTCCCACGCTCTTTATTCCCATGATTTGGTCTGAGTCTCTTGTTTTTGTCAGTATGGCTTGCATGACCTTCTATACCATCGTTGAATTTTTTGGTCATGTTCGAGACTTTATCCGAACACCTCAAGACGTGCTAACCCAGATGGAAGTGGAAGAGGAGGTATATTAAATGGTATCTGTTGCTCTTATCGCTTTATTAATTCTCGTTGTATTCCTCTCCCTCGGTGTTCCTTTACCTTTCTGTTTTGGTGGAGCCCTTATGTATATGAGCATTATAGGTGGCGTATCCATGAAAGGCATGATGATGTGGGGGTTGCAACAGATTTTGAGCCCTGTCCTGCTCTGTGTCCCCCTCTTTATTTTTGCAGGAAGTTTAATGAGTCAAAGCGGTATTGCAAAATATCTACTTGATCTAGTGGACGTTTTTGTAGGGAGAGTAAAGGGTGGTTTAGGTGTTGTAGCTACAGTAAGTTGCGCCATTATTGGCGCTATCTCTGGCAGCGGTTTTACAGGAGTAGCAGCAGTGGGTCCTATCCTTATTCCACGCATGGTTGAGCAAGGATACCCAAAAGGTTACGCTACGGCTCTTGTCACAGATTCTTCTATTCTTGGGCTCCTTATTCCTCCAAGTGTTATTTTGATTGTCTACGGCTGGGTCACCGAAACATCTATCTTAGCCTGTTTTCTTGCCACAGTAGGGCCGGGAATCCTCGTTACTATTTTCTTTTCCATCATTAATCTTATATGGGCTAAACGGTTCCCTCTCAAACTGGAGCCAGAGCTTAAAAAAGAAGAAAAAATGCGCGAAATTGTTCATCGAGGTTGGAAAGCATTACCAGCCCTCATGATGCCAGTTATTATTCTTGGCGGAATTTATGGGGGAATTATGACTCCTACAGAGGCCGCAGCAGTAGCTGTTATATATGCAATTCCTGTAGGTTTCCTAATTTATAAAGGGCTTAAAGCTAAAAATTATTATGAGGTAGCCAAAAATTCTGCAATATCCGTTGGATCTATCATGGTCATGATTTTATGTAGCCTCATGCTCAGCCAGACATTTGTTATGCTTCAAATTCCTCAAGCTATTGTAAAAACTATGTTTGGAATTACACAGAATAAGGTTATATTGTTGGTCCTCATCAATCTTCTTCTTTTCTTCATAGGCATGATTGTGAATGACCTTACAGGAGTTATTCTTGTCGCGCCCTTACTTTTACCATTAGCTTTAGCCATAGGAATTCACCCTATCCATTTTGCCTCCATTCTTGGTGTTAACCTCGCAGTCGGCGGTGTCACGCCACCCTATGCGAGCATCCTTTATTTAGGAATGAAGATTGGAGAGGTGGAATTTGTTGAGATTCTTCGTCCAGCAATGACTTTTCTTTTGTTGGGCTATATCCCCGTTATGATCCTTACTACATTTTGGCCCCCTCTGTCCCTTTTCCTTCCTGGAATTATGGGATTTTTACAGTAGTGGGTATTAAGGGAAGTGGCGTCTATGAACTTTTGTCAGAACCGTAACAGACTCGTGAGTCTTTTTGATTCCCTCGGTCCTATTATGACAGGACCCTCTAGTTCTCATACAGCGGGAGTCCTCAGAATAGGGCGAATGGGCCGACTCTTTTTAGGAGGAGACCCTGAGCGCATTGACCTTTTTTTCTATGGCGCATTGGCTGAAACCTATAAAGGACATATGAGCGATTCTGCTATAGTAGGCGGCTTGCTTGGCATGAGAGAAGATTCTCCGGAAATAGGAGAAGCTCTTTCTTTGGCCGAGCAAAAAAATATCCCTGTTTTATATCACTTGGAACCACTCTCCAAAAGAAACCCGAACACTGTAGATATGCTTCTTGCGAGACGAGATCAAAGCCTTCGGGTTGTAGGAATTTCTGTCGGTGGTGGCGAAATTCTTATGACAGATATTGAAGACTTTCCTATTTACTTGCAAGGAAGCGAAGAAGGGATTCTCTTTATTGCAGATAAGCTTTTCACAAAAGAGTTTTTAGCTGAACTTTTGGAAGAGAACGTTTTATTCCTTGAAAAGAGTGTCTCGTCAAACCATGAAGAAAAGGACGTCCTTTACACCTGCCTTACGGAAAAACCTTTGTCAGATATTCAGCTTAAAAAAATAGAAAGAGAAGCAGGAGTTAGAAAGGTTTTTCCCCTTACTTGTTTGCTTGATTACAAATTGAAAAACGATGAACCTCTTTTCTCTTCTTTCGAAGGATGGCTTCACTATGCTGACTCTCTCCATATTTCTTTACCTGAAGCAGCAATTGCATTTGAAGAAAAAAGGAGTGGCTTATCCAAGGGTTTTATTCGTGAAAAGGTACAGATTGCGTGGCAAACAATGTCTCAATCTGTAGAAAAGGGGATGGGGAACGATCTTTGTCTTTTAGGTGGGCTTATGCCCCATGATGAAGGTGTAAAACTTATGGCTCTTGTAGAAGGAGGGCGATCTCTTTCTGGTGAAACTGTAGGAAAGGCTGTGGCAAGAGCGCTGGGCGTCATGACATTGAACGGATGTATGGGGTGTGTAGTAGCAGCTCCGACTGCGGGGTCAAGTGGTGTATTGCCTGGAGCCCTTCTAACAGCAGCTGAACATTTAAGCTCAGATATTGCGGAAATAGAAGATGCGTTACTTGTAGCGGCAATGACAGGGGCTCTCATCGCTATGAGGGCACCAGTTTCCGGAGCATTGGGAGGATGCCAATCCGAGATAGGTGTTGCTTCTGCCATGACTGCTGCTGCTTTAGCACAGCTTTCCGGAGGTACTGCAAAAGAGGTTGTTCATGCTTCTTCACTTGCTTTAAAAAATATTTTGGGACTTATCTGTGACCCTGTTGCAGGACCAGTTGAGATTCCATGCATTAAACGCAATGCTATAGGGGTAGCCAATGCTTTTGCGGCTTCAGATATGGCTATTGCTGGCATAGAAAGTATTATCCCGCCAGATGAAGTGGTCGATGCTCTCATCAATGTACAGAAGCTTTTGCCTGTTGAACTTCGAGGAAGCATGCGAGGAGGGTTAGCTTCTACCCCTACCGCACAAAAACTCAAAGACAAATGGTTTGCAAAATTGGGAGTAAAGAATAGTTAAGCATAAAGGAGGCGGTGTTCATGAAAAAGTTTTTTGCAGCACTATTGGGAATTTCTTTTGTTTTTGCGGCTCTCTTTATGGTAGGCGGAGAAGCTCTGGCCAAAGAGAAATCTTATGTCTGGAAGATTTCTCATATCCGCCCGGCAGATACGGCAATTGACAAAGATGTGAAGTGGTTTGCAGAAAAACTTGAACAGGAATCTAACGGTCGTATTAAGCTCCAGATTTTTGATAACAGTCAGCTTGGCGACTACACCGTCGTTCATGAAAGAGTGAGTGTTGGTGCGGTAGACATGGCCATTCAGCCTGTCGTTACCACTGCCGACAAAATGCTCCAGATATTGAATCTCCCGTACATTGTGAATGATTGGGAGGGAGTAAAGAAAAATTATGTAAGCGGCACTCCCCTCATGAACTGGGCAGCGGAACGTTACGCCAAACAAGACCTCAAAATTATTAGCGTTTGGCCGGTGTATTTCGGAGGAACCGCTCTCATGAAAAAACCTGAGAAACCTGGCGATCCTTCCGTCTCTAAAGGGCTGAAAGTCCGAGTCCCGACGCAGAAAGCCTTTGAGCTTCTGGCAGATGCACAAGGGTACATGGCTACTCCTCTTGCTTTTGCTGAAACATTTACAGCTCTTCAGACTGGAATTGTAGATGGGGCTTTTGGAGCCGGAGCAGAAGGATATTATGCGAATTTCCGCGACATTATCAAGTGCTATGTTCCATCGAATACTCATTTTGAGCAGTGGTATCTCATTATAAACATGGAACTTTGGAACTCTCTTTCTGAGGAAGATCAGGCTTTAATTACTACGTTGGCTCGCGAAATGGAAGATCGCCGCGTTGCTCAGGCTGAATCTGATCAAGCGGCAAAAGAGAAGCGTATGGAAGAGTATGGCATTGAGGTTGTTCACCTTTCCAAAGAGGAGCTTCAAGCCCTTACTGATAATGCTCGAGAAAAAGTTTGGCCTGAAATGAGAAAGATACTTGGAGAGGCAAACTTTGACGAAGCTGTGAAGCTAGTTATGGATTAAAACTGTTTATAAGTAGGGGCTTCAATAAGCCCCTACTTTCTAAAAAGGGGGAATTGTAGTGTCAGAATCGTTGCTTACCATTTTGAAAAGAGAAGTTAAGCCAGCCCTTGGATGTACTGGCCCGACCTCTGTTTCTTTTGCTGCAAGTGTGGCTCAAGCAGCTGTGGAAGGGGAAGTAAAATCCATAAAAGTTGTGATGGATCGGGATACGTATAAAAATTCTATAGCAGTGGGTATCCCAGGTACATCGCTATTAGGGCTTGATATAGCGGCTTCTCTTGGTGCCGTTGCTGGGGATGCAGAAGCAGGCCTAGAGGTTTTACATAATATCACGAAGGAAGACGAGAAAAGGGCCATAGCCATGCTACCCAACACCCACATTTCTATCGATTGGACTCGAAAAGAGGTTGGTCTTTATATTGATGCTACAGTTGAAACTACAAATGGAGTTGGACGAGCAGTTGTCGTTAAAACCCATACAAATGTAGTTCTTATAAAAGCCAATGAAGAAATGATATTGGCTAAACCCCAAGAAGATACAGCAGCTTCTGACTATTCGAAAGATGCAATCCTTTCTTATAAGCTTAAGGATCTTTACGATTTTTCTTTAAGTGAGCCTCTTGAGAATTTATTATTCCTTCAAGATGCCATAGTGATGAACGAAAAACTTGCCAAGGCTGGTTTTGAAGAACAAGCAGGAGGAAAGTTTGGACAGGGGTTCCTCGATTATCCCTATATGAATCCTATTATCAAGGCTAAAGCCTTGACAGCCGCTGCCTCTGATGCACGAATGGATGGCCTGGGGCTGCCAGCCATGAGTTGTGCCACAAGTGGAAATGTTGGCATTACAGCTTCGTTACCCCTTGTTGTTATGGCTCGTGAACTTGATAAAGATAAAGAAGCGCTTCTTCGATCTCTTGCCCTTAGTTTTCTTGTCACTATTTATCTAAAGAGTCATATTGGTCGCCTTTCACCGATGTGTGCTTGCGCCATAGCTGCGGGGTTGGGTGTTACTTCTGGAATGGTCCTTATGCTTGACGGTTCTTTTGAGCAGGTGGAAAGAGCAATCAATACTGTTGTAGGAAGTATTGGCGGCATCTTGTGCGATGGCGCAAAGCTCGGATGTGCTATGAAGTTGGCCAATGCGGTAGGTACGGCAATGGAATCAGCTTATTTGGCAATGAATAATACGTCTATCCGTTCAGGAGACGGACTCGTTTGTGAGAGAGCAGATGATACCATCTGCATTCTTGGCCGGATAGCACAAAAGGGAATGGCTCCTGCCGATGAAGAAATGTGCCGTGCCATTATAGAACGAGAACAGGGTTAGGGGGGAACTTTATGGAAACCTTGAAGCTGAGACGAATCTCAATTTCAAACATAGAGTTTGGGACAGTCACTGAAATTAAGGATAAGACTCTTTTTATAGATAAAGAAGAGCTCGTTTCCCTTCTTCTCGAAGATAAGCAGCTTCAAAGTGTTGATATTAAAGTAGCTCGGCCTGGGGAAAGCAAGCGAATTATCCCTGTAAAAGATGTCATAGAGCCTCGAACGAAACTCGAAGAAAAAACCTACACCTTCCCGGGCTTTTTTTGTGACCCTAATTTCCTTTCGGGTCGAGGAACCACAGTTGTTCTCGATGGGGCAGCTGTGGTGACGTCAGGTAAACTTGTGAATTTCCAGGAAGGTCTCATAGATATGAAGGGAAAAGGTGCGGAATACAGCATCTTTTCGAAGAAGAACAATATAGTTTTGCTTTTTGAGCCAGTCCCTGGTCTTGGGAAACATGAACACGAGCGAAGTGTACGAAACGGCGGCATTAAGGTCGCCCGTTTCCTGGCAGAAACAGTAAAGAACTACCCTTTATACGAAGAAACAACGTACACGGTTCCTACGTTGGCGGAACTCCTAGGAAGAAACAGCTCATTACCTAAAGTGATTTATGTCTGTCAAGCCATAGCACAAGGATTGCTTCACGATAACTATTTCTATGGTCTCAACGCGCAGGGATGTCTTCCTGTGTTCATGAATCCGACAGAGCTTATGGATGGAGCTGTGGTAAGCGGTAATTGCGCAGCCCCATGCCACAAACATACTACGTACCACCATCAAAACAACCCTATTGTAGAAGATCTTTTATTAGAACATGAAAAAAATATTAATTTTCTAGGAGTTATAGTCGCTCCTGTTCGCACAGCTTTCGTAGAGAAAGAGCGGATCTGCAACCAGGTATTCAAAATAGCTGAAATGCTGGGAGCAGATGGGGCCATCATTTCCGAAGATGGGGGAGGCAACCCCGAGGCCGATCTCATGATGCTCACGAGGCTCTTTGAAAAGCGTGGCATAAAAACAGTGCTGGTCACAGATGAATATGCTGGTTCTGATGGTGCGTCTCCAGGCCTTGCAGATGTAACTCCAGAGGCAGATGCTGTTGTAACGAACGGAAACGGGAATGAGCGAGTGATTTTACCTCCTATGGACGAAGTTATTGGCCATATTGAATGTGTTGATGTCATTACAGGCGGTCATTCCGGCAGTCTTCTCCCTGATGGGTCTGTGTCTATGGAAATAGCTGGCATCATGGGGGCTACCAACGAATTAGGCATAGAAAACCTCACCACATGGGCAATTTAGGAGGAGGAGCTATGAAAAAGATCAAAGTCGTTCATTACATAAATCAATTTTTCGGGCAGATTGGTGGGGAGGATAAAGCAGGTATACATCCCTTTACGACAGATGGGCCAGTGGGTATTGGTAATATTTTTCAACAAGAGTCTGATAATCGGTATGTAATAGTAAAAACGATTATTTGCGGAGATAACTATGCAGCGGAGAACTTAGAGACAGTGAAAGAACAGGTTCTTCTATGGGTTAAGAAGGAAGAACCAGATCTATTTATTGCAGGGCCAGCCTTTGCTGCGGGACGATATGGAACCTCTTGCGGCACCCTATGTCAAGCTATAACAACGACTTTGAAAATCCCAGCTATAACAGCCATGCATCCTGTAAATCCAGGGGTAGATATTGCCAGAAAAGATCTTTTCATTATTGAAACAGGTGATTCAGCTCGGGAAATTTCTTCTGTTGTGCCTCGAATGATTCATCTCGCGGATAAAGTTCTGGAGAAGAAAACTATTGGAGGCCCTGAAGAAGAAGGATATATCCCAAGAGGCATACGAACCAATATACGGAAACCTCAAAGGGGATCTCGGCGAGCAGTGGATATGTTGGTTAACAAACTTTACAACCGTCCTTACATTACAGAACTCCCCATGCCAGTCTTCGATACTGTTCCTCCAGCTCGCCCTGTCTTAAACATGAGAGATGCCGTAATCGCCATTGGTACGGAGGGTGGGATTGTACCTCGAGGAAATCCAGACCGAATAGAGGCTCATAACGCTTCGAAATGGTGTCACTATTCCATAGAGGGCCTCGATGCATTGCAAAAAGGGGATTATGAAGTCGCTCATGGAGGCTACGATCCTGTAGCTGCAAATGAAAATCCTAATCGTGTATTGCCTCTTGATGCTGCACGGATTTTAGAAAAAGAGAAGGCTTTTGCTCGTCTCCATAACGAATATCCCGTTACTGTAGGAAATGTTACGGCGGTGAGGTCTGCGGAACGATATGGGCGAGAAATAGGAGAAATGCTTTTAAGCCAGGGGGTACATGGAGTTATTCTTACTTCCACTTGAGGAACGGGTACTCGTTGCGGAGCAACGTTGGCCCGAGAAATAGAGCGAGTGGGGTTACCAGCAGTTCTCATTACAGCCATCCCATCGGTTGCCTTCACAGTAGGGGCCAACCGAATAATACGAGGGGTTGCTATTCCTCATCCAGTAGGCGCTCCTTCAGAGAAGCCAGCAGAAGAGCTTGCCATCCGGAAACGTCTTCTTGAAAGAGCTCTCAAAGCCTTGTCTGAACCCATTTTAGAACAGACTATTTTCGAGGAATAGAAATGCGTATCCTATCGAACAATCCTCGGGTGATCAGTGCTTTCTCCCAAGCAGAATCTATAAAAGGTTCGGCCTCCCTTGTGTTGGAGTTTGCACGGAAATACATCCATGTGGGGTTTGTTCTCTTTGCGCATCCATTAGCTGGGAATGCTCGTCTTTGCCGAAATCCTTACAGATCTGTTGTACTCGATGGACCTCAGAATGAAGTGTGTGCCCGGTCGGTACTCTGGATTGATGATGCAATTGAACGTCTATCTCGAGGACAATTCGATAGCGATATAGCCAAGCAAGATGACTATAGCTTCATTGATTATGATTTGCTCTTATCGACGATTCGCTTAAATATAACCTAAAGGAGGGGTAGCAATGGATCATAAATTTGCAGTACTTGGCAGCGGGAATGGAGCACGGGCTTTTTGTGCACAGATAGGGGCTAAAGGGTACGACGTTATGATGTGGGAACCTCTCGAGGCTACCGAAGATTACAAACGACTTCGGGAAGAAAAGAAGATGTATCTTAAAGGAGATATTAATCTAGAAGGTAATTTAATGGGTGTTACCATGGACATTGCTGAAGCTATGGATAAGGCGAAAGTGCTTTTTGTGGTCGTTCCTTCTTTTGCACATGAGCCTATCTTCAAGAAAATGCTCCCCCATCTTAAAGATGGACAGCATGTAGTAGTAGTACCTGGTAACTATGCTGGTTTCAGACTTCGTAAAATAATGAAAGAAGCTGGAGTTGATGTAAAAATTTCCATTTCAGAGACAGCTTCTATGCCTTATGCTTGCCGCATTAGCAGCTACAATGCAGTCCGGATTTTTAAAAAGAAATTTAAGTTGCAAATTGCCACTTCTCCTGCAGCTGAAGCAAAAGAAGTATTCGAAATAATGCAAGATATTTTTAAGGGGTATGTAGAATTTATTCCCTCCAATAGTTTACTTGCCATTGACCTTGATAATATCAACTTTACCCTCCACCCACTGCCAGTTCTTCTAAATTATGGCGCTATCGAAAAAAATCCGGAAGGATTTCGCCATTACATGGATGGAATTACTCCCGAGATAACAAAGCTTATGGAAAAAATGGATGAAGAGCGAAGAGCCATTGGTAGAGCTTATGGAGTAAATCTCATTGAAGCCCTTGAACAGCTTAAAATGTTTTACGGAGACAACGACACAAAAACATATTATGAGTACGTGCAGAGTCCTCAATCTCCCTATGAAGACTTAATAGGGCATAATATAAAAGGGCGATACCTTACAGAAGATGTTCCCGGAGTTCTTGTTCCGGCCCTGCTGCTTGCCCGAAAAGCTGGTTGTAGTGCTCCTACAGTGGAGCTTGCGGTGGAATTGGCTTCTCGTCTTCATGGAGTGGACTATCTGAAGAATGGAACCACCCTTGAGACACTGGGTATTGCAGATCTTTCCATTGACCAGATTCGTAATATTTAACAAAAGAACTGAAAAGGGGCAGCCTTAACAAGGCTGCCCCTTTTCTTTATGAGATGTTTGGGGTTGTTTTATTTAGCAGGCAGAGCGAGAAGCCATAATATCGAGAATAATTTTGTCTACGTCACTCATTCCCTGGGTGTTTACCGTTACCACATTGGCGACGGTTTCTTCGATCTTCTCGTCAATAACTCCCTGGGGGATTTCAATGCAATGTCCGTTCATAACGAGCTCTGCGGCCTGTACAGCCTCAAAAGCTCCAGTTCCGACCTTCAGTGAGCATGTTTCCTTGGCTCCATCGCACAGCATTCCAACAAGGTTCCCCAGCACAAGCTCCATGGCTTTGGCTGCCTGGACATCGGAACCTCCCAGAAGATGAACGATCCCGCCGGCAGCACCGGCTCCAGCCGCTACGGCACATCCGCAAACCGGGCTCAGTCGTCCCATCCGGCTCTTCACGAAGCTTGTACACAGGTGGCTGTAAATAATGCCTTCCGCTATCTCTCTGTCGCTTTTGCCCAGTTCACGTCCCAGAATATAGACGGGCAGGATGGCGGTGATTCCATGGTTCCCACTCCCCGCGCTGCTCATGACAGGGTAGGGGGCTCCAGACATTCGAGCGTCGGAAGCTGCGGAACTAATAGCGCGAATTTTAATGGACCGGTCCAGGGTCTCCCAGTTGGCAGCGGCTTTTTTGAGGGTTTTGCCCACCTCAAGACCGAGGGTTTGGCTCTCGTCGAAACCATGTTCTGCCATGTCCATATTCATTTGTGCCCCTTCCAGCGCATAGGCGGCATCATTGTCGTCCATCTGCTGGATAAGGTCCACCACAGATGAGAAGGGCATTTGGGCGATCTCCTGCGCGGCAGAAAGAGACTCTTTCTCTCCAGATTTATTCTCTTTTGTCTCTGCCTCAAGAGAGAAGACAGTTTTCCCATCAAGGGTGACCTGTACAATGCCTGTATGGCTGCCTTCAATGATACAGATGGCTGTTTTATCCCCGCCCTGCACGCTTGCTTTGACATAAACACCGTTCCGGTCGGGATCCGGGAGGACCTGTACATGTCCGGCAGACACCATTTTCTGAGCTTTAAGCACCATGTCGTCAGTACAGTCTTTGAGGACTTCGAGACCGAGGGAACTCTTTCCGCACAAGGCGCCTAGCGCCGCGGCAATGACATTGCCCCGAAGGCCGTTTGTCCCGGGAATGCCTACAGACATTCCATTCTTGAATATATTTCCACTCACCAGAACCTTAATGGAATTTACAGAGACCTTTCCCAGCTCTTCCGTAGCCCGGGCGACAGCCAAAGCTACCGCGCCGGGCTCGGTACATCCTAATGCAGGCTTTACCTCTTCTTTAAGGAAATTCTTGAGCGATACCATGTATATAGACTCCTTCTCTTCAGCAGATTTACCGTGCTGTCTCTTCGATAAGTTTCTTGACAAGCAGCAGACGCTCGTCGGATGTGTTCGGGTTAACTACGCAGCCAGGAGCAAAAATAACAGCTTTTCCATCATTATGTTTCCATGTATCTTGAACCTGAGCGCGAAGTTCTTCTTCTGTCCCATTGGGAAGAGTGTGCTTGTGGCTCAATCCTCCGCAGAAGCAGCGGTCGGTTTTAGCCCGAGCTTCCTCCATGGAAGGACCGTCATCTCTATCATGCCAGTTCAAAACTTGAATTGGGTAATCAAGAAGTTCCTCGAAATAGATGTTCGATCCATGAATGTGAAGCACGTTAAACCAAGATGTATCTTTAATGGCGTCAAGGATGACTCGGTCGTACTTTTTCATGAACTCGTTGAGTTGTGTTTCGTTAAGACGGTCGCGGCTTGCCATCTGCGTAGAAAAAAATACTCCCGCCGCACCGTTCTCAACAGCAGCCAGAGCAAATTCCTTCGTGGTCTCGGTAATAACTTCCAATCCCTTATGAACCTTCTCTGGGCACTCTACCAGGTGCTTTTTCAGAGTCTCTTCACCAGCCATTTTAAGAGCAGTTGTAAGGGGACTGAAAACAGTCTGTACAATAGGAACCTGACAATGGAGTTCTTTAAGGGCAATTCGCTGAGATTCAAGAACAATGGCATACTCCCCAGATGTACCGCAACGAGGAGTAATCTTGTCCCAATCCTCAGGCGTAGCTATAGGGAAATTGGCAGCTACGGGTGGTTCGCCAAACCCTTCGAATACCTTGAGGTCTGTACCCCAATCAATGGTGGAGAACATTCCGTAAGGCATGTATTTAATAAAGTCCAGATCCAGAGCTTCTTGATAATGAATAGCGAGCTCCGCCAATCTTCGAGGCATTCTGTCTTTGTTGGGGAAATGCCACCAAAGGCTGTACGGTAAACGATCTGTCTCTTTCCCAGCTATAGCATGTTCGATTCGTTCGCGATGATTCATAGATAAATCCTCCTTAGTAAAGAAATTTGGCATAAGCGACATATGTCTGTCTAAGGTTCACAACGCGTACAGTTCATAGAAAGAACTTACCGCGTTAAATACTGAATTATGTGATGTTCTGCGTTTTTTAAATGCTCTTTCAGAAGATCTACAGCTTTTTCTATATTTCTTTCTCGTAAAGCAGTTATCAACTGCTTGTGAGCTTCGATAGATTCAGATTGGAAACTTAAAGTTCTTAAATAAATACGAATATAGCGATCAATATTCTGGTTGAGAGAATCAATCATAGCGAGAAGGCGAGGCCTCTTCGCATATTGATATAGAAAAGAGTGAAACTTCCAGTTTTGATCACTCCAATTGGCAGAATCTTTTTCTGCGCCAGCTTCTTCTACAAGCCGCAGTGCTTCATCAAGGACGTCGTTGGAAAGATTGGGAAAGGCGAAACGCAAGGCTTCAGACTCTAAAATAAAACGAATTTCGAAAATTTCTTTTGCTTCATCGGGAGAAAGAGTGGAAACGACCGCTCCTTTATAGGGGTAAAAAGTTACAAGCCCTTCTGCCTCCAATTGCATTAAGGCTTCTCGAACGGGGATGCGGCTTACACCTAGCTGGAAAGCGATGTCATCTTGTCGCAGCTGCTGCCCACTTTCCAAATATCCTCTCATAATGGCTTCTCTGAGACTTTCTAAGACCTTTTGCTTCATCGTCTTGTCACCGTCAGAGCTAATGGGGGTCAATTGCGCTAAAGACAAAAAGAACTCCCTCCCTTCGTTCAATAGTCAGTTTATTTCGCCAATGATTTTATACGATATTTTATATTATTTTTATCTCACTATACTAAATATCGTAAAGATGTCAATAATGATGACTGGTTTTGTAAATGTGCAGTGCTTGAACATGATGGGGGCATAAGGAAAAGGGGCGTTCTTTCAGAAATAACCCTTGCCTAATCAAAAAGGTGGCTTCTCAGAAACGAAGCCACCTTTGTAATCAGTTCCTCAGTTACATAGAGTATCAAATATGCTTTCGTCATTCATTTATATTGCGTTCTTTCAAGACGAGGTACTTCCTCTTTCTACTTTTTCCTTCGCCCGGATTCCATAAGAATAGCTACTGGCCGAAGGGAAGGGATATTTTCACAGACAATTTTAATGACAACAGCGATGGGAACGGCGAGTACAGCTCCGAAACCACCCCAGAGCCATCCCCAGAAGAGCAGCGATACTAATACGATAATTGGATTGATGTCGAGAGCGTCTCCCATGACCTTGGGGGTTAAGAAATTTCCTATCCCCATTTGAATTATTAATAGAGCGATAGATGCGGCTATAGCAGGCCCCAAATCGGGGTAAAATTTTACCAACGCCACTAAAATAGGGGGGATAGACGCTAGAATCGATCCAATGTAAGGAATAAAGTTGAGAACAAAGGCCAGCACTCCCCAGTTAACGGCGAAATCCACTCCGATGGCCGTTAAGGCGAGCCATGCGGCTATGCCGGTCGCGGCGCTGATGATCACCGCTGTAACTAAATATCGACCTATCTGTGCGGATATGGCGTTAATAACCTGCTGCACTCGCTCCGCAGTAGTGGGGGAAAAAGCTCGTTTAAGTTTCCCCCCTGGCGCAGGTGTCCCCAGCAATATGAAGATCAGAAATACGATCACGAGAAAAAGATTACTAACCAGAGAAATAGCAGTTCCTGGAAGTGTAAGAAGCCAGGAAGTTAAGCGTTTCCCCCAATCAAATTCAATCAAAAGATCTGTTGGTAGGTCTGTGGATTGGCCGACATCCTGTATAAGATGTATCAGGCGTTCATAATAGGCCGGGAATGCGTTTACAAAGGGCATTAAACGCCTATAGAGGAAAGTGAACGCCAGTAAACAGACACCTAAAAAAAGAATAAGTAACAACGTTATAGAGAGGGTAGGAGGAATTTTTTTCTTCTCGAGCTTTCTCACTATAGGTTTAAAAATATAAGAAAGAAGCCATGCCACTACCAAAGGCATAACAACGCTTCTTGCAGAGCGAAGCACGGCGCCTGCCGCTACAACACAAAGAAACCCCATAAAGAAAAAAAGGCTTCGGAACCCATATCGACTTACAACCTGAACCCTTTCTTTTATCTCTTCGTTACTATTATTCTCAGAAGAAGAGCCCATATTTCCCCTCCTATCCTAGGAGGTCTGCGTTGATACGACCACCTATGCAGCCAATGTAACCGATGTGGCCAATATAGACAATAATTAAATGGTGCCAGATTTTGACGAAGAGTGTTTCCCCTATACAGTTCACTCAGATGACGTAACCTCACAAGTTTCAGTACGCCCACCTCTAGATGTGATCATTGCAGGCTCCAGTGCTCTCATGCCACTAAACATGCTGAAGAAAGGTGCATTTCCCCTCTCTTGCATATTTCAAGACTTGGCACCATGCTCTCCAACGCATTCAGCGGAGGCAAGAATGTGAGAGCGCATTAATTCAACAGCTCTTTCTTCATTATGCTCCTTCAGTGCATTTACAATTTCTCTATGTTCATCAAGGCTGGGGTTCCCTCCGAAGTCAAAAAATGATTCAAAAAGCACTAAATAGACGAGAGAGCGAGAGAGTACGCTTACGATAAGATCATAAAGAACTACATTCCCGCTGGCTTCCGCAATAATTTTATGGAAAGCATTGTTTATCTCCAGGTACTTATCCAAATCCTTCTCTGCAAAAATACTTTCTTCTTTTTGCATCTCTTCTTCCAACATGCAAAGCTGAAGAGGCGTTATGTGATGTACCGCTTTTTTCACAGCCAAACATTCTAAATATGCTCGCATCTCGAAGGTATTTTCAATCTCTTCTTTAGATGGGTCGACTAAACTGGCACCTTCGTTGGGTATCATGTTAATAAGCCCTTCATTTGCAAGACGTCTAAATGCCTCTCGCACAGGGGTTCGACTCACATGTAACTGCTCTGCGATAGCTATTTCTGGAAGATGTTGCCCCGGTTTGAATTCTTTATTCATGATTTTACGGCGTAGTTCTTTGTATACATAATCTACAGATGATTGTGTTTGAGAATGATGCCTCAATAAAAAAACCTCCCTGTCCACATAGATTTTCTGTCGAAGGAACCCTATTCAGAACTCCCCACGAGAAAATTCTCCATAACTGCTTAGATTCAGACATAGATAAATATATTTATATTAAAGAAGATGTTATTTAAGAAGTTGTGAGAGAACGGAAAAATCAATTAAAAAGCTGGCTTTATTTTATCAAATTTTTCATAAAGACCTCCAACTCATCATACATTTATTTCCCTAGTGTCTTCATTGTCGCCTTGTTTTCCAGAATTCTATGTATCCATTGAATGCTAAAAGATGCAATATCGATTGTCAAGGACCTTAGAAATTTATGCGGCGAGAAGGAAAAGATGTCGAATCTGGTTGTTCCCATTCTAAAAGTATCTCTTGTATCGAGTTGTTTATGAAATTTTAGAAATTGAAAAAACTTGACAGGACGGGGAAAATGGATTATGAATACTATGTATTCCATGAATACTAAAAGAATTATATAGTAAGAAAGAGGAGGAAGCTCATGGACAAGAAAAAGGTCGTATACCCTTATATTCCAAACTCCGTTCCTCATATTCAGGAAGAAATGTTGAAGGAAATAGGTGCGGAAAGCATTGATGAATTTTTTGAGTGTATCCCTTATGAATTAAGGCTTCACAAACCACTTGATCTTCCCGCCCCCCTCCTTTCTGAAATTGAGCTTAAGCGACATGTGCAACAGGTTCTTTCAAAGAATGCCACTACTACAGAAAATATTAGTTTTCTTGGCGGAGGGTGCTGGAACCACTACGTTCCCGCCATATGCGATGAAATAAACCAACGTTCGGAATTTCTTACGGCCTACGCAGGAGAGCCTTACGAAGATCACGGAAGATTTCAAGCTCTTTTTGAATATGAAAGCATGATGGCCGAGCTTGTGGATATGGATGTTGTAAACGTTCCAACATATGATGGAGCTCAGGCCGCAGCCACAGCCATCAGAATGGCTTCCAGAATTGCGAACCGCAGCGAAGTGCTTGTGGCTGAAAATATTCATCCAGAAACAAAAGCAGTTATAAAAAATTACTGCAACCCAGATCTCTCAATAGTCTGCGTCCCCTGCGATCCTAAAACAGGATGCCTTGATGTACAGAAACTCAAAAGCCTTACATCGTCTAAAACTGCTGTTCTCTATTTTGAAAACCCATCTTTTATCGGCACTATAGATTCCAATGGTTCCCACATAGCGAAAATCCTTCATGAGGCTGGAGCTCTTATGGTTGTAGGTGTGGATCCTTCCTCTATGGGACTCCTGACGCCTCCGTCCCGTTACGGGGCAGATATTGTTTGCGGAGACCTACAACCTCTTGGTATGCATCAATGTTATGGTGGAGCCCGGGGTGGGTTCATGGCTACTCGGGACGACGAAACCTTCGTTAGAGAGTATCCATCCCGGCTTTTTGGAATAGCTCCCACAACCCATGGTGAGTGGGGATTTGGAGATGTAGCTTGGGAACGAACATCCTTTGCAGAGCGAGAAAAAGCTAAAGAATTTGTTGGAACAGCAGCGGCTCTCTGGGGAATTACTGCAGGGGTCTACGTAGCTCTTATGGGGCCAAAAGGCATGAAGGAGCTTGGAGAGAACGTTTATATACGCTGTCAGTACCTTATGGAAAAAATGGCGGTGCTTCCAGGCGTAAAAATACCCCTTCAATCCACCCCTCATTTTAAAGAGTTTATTGTGAACTTTGATGGAACAGGAAAGTCTGTGAAGGAGATTAATAAAGCTCTATTAGATAGGAATATTTTTGGTGGCCTCAATGTCTCGAAACTTTTCCCAAGCTATGGCGAGAGCGCTCTTTACAGCGTAACAGAAGTTACAACGCAACAAGACATGGATACTCTCATCACAGCTCTAGGCGAAATTCTTGTATAAATTGAAAGAAAGGAATGAACGCTCATGGGAATGAATATGCAAACCAAACTGAGAGACTTCCATCAGGCGCGGTGGGACGAACCCATTATTTACGAGCTCTCAACACCAGGCGAACGGGGAGTGCTCTTGCCCGAGATAGAAGAAGGAATACAGAACACCGTTAAAGATCCTATAAAAAAGCTTCCTGCCCATATGGTCCGATCAGATGAGGCAAACCTTCCTGAAATGGGACAAATGAGGGTTTTAAAACACTATCTTCGCCTTTCTCAGGAAAACCTCGGTGCTGATCTGAACATTGATATTGGGCAGGGGACGTGCACGATGAAGTACAACCCCAAAATAAACGAGGTCCTGGCACAAAATCCCAAAATAAGCCAGCTCCACCCATATCAAGATGAATCTACAGTTCAGGGGGCTCTTGAAATTATCTATAACATGGATATTGCTTTGAGGGCTATTTCTGGAATGGACGCTTTTTCTCTTCAGACAGGTGGAGGTTCTCAAGCTCTTTATTCCATTATTTCCATTATCAGAGCCTGGCTTGAGCATACGGGGCAGACAGAAACAAAAGATGAAATTATCACGACCATATATTCCCATCCTTCTAACGCTGCGGTAGCTAAACTTAAAGGTTTTAAAATCATCACAATATACCCTGGCGACGACGGACGTCCAGATTTCGAAGCCCTTAAAAATGCTGTTTCAGAACGAACAGCTGCTCTTATGATTACAAACCCTGAAGATATTGGAATTTATAATTCGCGGATCAAGGATTTTACAGATCTGGTACATAGCGTTGGAGGTCTTTGCAGCTACGATCAGGCAAATCTCAACGGCATTATGGGCATAACTCGCGCTCGGGAGGCCGGCTTCGATATTTGCTTCTTCAACCTTCATAAAACCTTTTCGGCTCCCCATGGCTGCGGCGGCCCGGGAAGTGGTGCTGTCGGCGTTACAGAAAGGTTGAAACAGTATCTTCCTGCCCCCCTTGTAGAAAAAAACATGAAGACGGGGGCTTTTTCTTTAAACTATAACCTTCCCCATTCTGTAGGGAAAATTAAAAACTTTTATGGGACCCTCCCCGCCATTCTCAAAGCCTATGCGTGGGTTCGGGCTTTAGGAGCCGATGGTATTAAGGAAGCGGCCAGGGTGGCAGTCTTAAATAATAACTATATTTTTAGAAAAATCCTGGCTATACGAGGTGCTTCTGCACCATATGCTGAAGGGGAACACAGGGTAGAGCAAGTCCGTTACAGTTGGCAGAAACTGAAAGAAGAAACGGGTGTAACCACAACTGATGTACAGAACAGGATGTTCGATTTTGGTGTCCACTATTGGACAAGCCATGAACCCTGGATAGTTCCAGAACCTTTCACTATCGAGCCAACGGAATCTTACTCAAAACAAGAGCTGGACGAGTTTATAGCTATCACTGAACAGATTGTGAAAGAAGCTTACGAAAACCCGGAGATAGTTAAAACAGCCCCTCATAAGAGTACGATCCATACAGTAGACCACTCTTATTTTGATGACCCTGAGAAGTGGGCTATTACGTGGAGGAGTTATCAAAAGAAATATCAGGGCTATTTTGAAAAAAGACGGATAGAGGAGTAACAAGGCATGAAAAAGCTGGGGCTCATCATTAATCCAATTGCTGGAATGGGTGGCAAAGTTGGGCTCAAGGGAACTGATGGCCCCGCTATATTGGCACGGGCTCTGGAGATGGGAGCCACCTCTCATGCTCCGGAGCGCGCTGCTGAGGCCCTGGAAAAACTTTTAGACATAAAAGAGGGAATACAAATTCTTACCTTTCCGGGAGATATGGGAGAAAGAGTAGCAAAACAAAAGGGGTTCTCCCCAACAATCTTATTGAAAGGAGTGATATCTGGAAAAAACACTACTTGTGAAGACACAATCCTTGCAGCAAAAGAGTTGTTAAAACAAAAAGTGGATCTTCTACTTTTTGCCGGAGGAGATGGTACGGCCCGTGACATATGTGAGAGTGTGGGCTCTCAACTTGCAGTACTCGGCATCCCCTCCGGAGTGAAAATTCACTCAGCTGTTTTTGGCTGTTCTCCGCAACAGGCTGGTGAAGTGGCTCAATTATACTTGAAAGGGCAGAGTACACAAAAGAAACTCGCAGAGGTAATGGATATTGATGAAGACCTCTTCAGAAGCGGAGTTGTAACTGCTAAGCTTTATGGGTATCTCAATATCCCTTTCGAAAGAAGAAGAGTGCAACGGCTTAAAGCAGGAAGTCCTGCTTCTGAAGAAGCTGTACACCAAGCAATAGCTGATCATATTATTCACAACGAAATGGATGCCGATACGCTGTACATCATTGGGCCGGGAACAACCACAAGGGCTGTTATGTCTGCTCTGAACCTTGATTACTCTCTTTTAGGTGTGGATTGTGTTTGCAACAAACGTCTTGTAGGAAAAGATCTTTCAGAAGAAGCACTATTAAAGCTTTGCGCTCAGCATAAAAAGGTGAAACTTCTTATAACCCCTATTGGTGGACAGGGTTTTCTTTTGGGGCGAGGAAACCAGCAAATAAGTCCTCGTGTTCTTCACTTTGTATCTCGTGATGATCTCTTTGTTCTCTGTACACCAGCTAAACTTTGTTCTTTGGAAGGTTCTCCTTTACTTATCGATACCGGCGATACACCCATTAATCAGAAATTTTCCGGTTATATCCATCTCATTACAGGATATAAGGAATATGTAGTGTATAAAGTACGATGAGACGCTGCAGCGTAATCGTTGACAGAAGGTTTTTTTGTGATATTGTAATTGATGTACACAATGGATTCAATGAATTCATTTCGTTGCTGAGCGAGTCGTACGTAACTTTAACTTCTTTTCTGCGCGTTTAACGCAAAAATATTCAGAAGGGAGTTTTCAATATGGCTAAACGCAAATCATTACAAATTGGTGCAGGGATGGTTGGTCGTTGTATTGTCAACGATATGATAAAAGATTTTGATGTTACTGTCCTTGATATGAGCGAAGAGAATTTGGCTGAAACGAAGCGCCTCTTCCCTGATGTAAAAACCGTCAAGGGGTCTGCCACAGACGAGAAGCTTTTTCAGGAAATTACCAAAGATGTAGATATCGTTACCGCTGCTATGCCTGGAACAGTAGGGTATAAGGTGACTGAGATCGCTATGAAATATGGGAAAAAGCTTGCCAGTGTCTCCAGCATGCATGGTCGTTCCGACGAACCTTTCGATAAGATCGGGAAAGAAACAGGCGGGCTCGGTATTTCAATGATTGGCTTTGAGCCTGGGATGAGCAACTTTTTTGCTGGACGTGGTTACCACCTTCTCGACAAATGTGAGGAGATGTATGTTTACGTTGGCGGCATTCCTTATAATCCGCGCCCTCCTTTTAACTACACTACCACCTGGTCTTTCACAGATAACCTCAATCAGTTTGCACAGCCTACCACTGTCGTCCGTAACGGACAGGAAATTGTAATTAAGGCATTGAGTGAGCTTAAAGAATTTCAAATCGAAGATTATCCGGTTATGGAAGCCTTTACCAGTAATGGCCTTGGAAGCCTTTTCCGCAGCTTCCACAATGTGCCCAACATGGCCGCCTATACTGTTCGTTGGCCTGGGTTGACTCAGCAGATGCGTTTCCTGGTAGATCTCGATCTCTTCGATTGGGAACCTAGAGAGATTGCCGGACATAAACTTGTACCGCGTGAAATTCTCTTCAGCCTCTTCGCTGATAAATATAAGAAACTTCCTGGTGACCTTGATATGTCTGTTATGCGCATTATCACCAAGGGATATAAAAATGGCGATGCCGTAAATTACACGTGGGAAATAGCACAAGTTGAGGATCCTGACAGCGGCTATTCATCTATGGCTTGGTGTACGGCCAGTACCTGCGGCATTTTTGCCCGTGCTATGTGTGAAGGCAGAATTAAGGGATGTGGAATGGTCTCTGCTGAAAAACTTGCAGCTGATGACGATTTCTACAACTGGGTTATGGCCGAGCAGGATAAACGTGGCGTTCATTACAAGCTCAAGATCGACATTAAAAAGGACGCCAAGAAAAAGTGGAGTCGTGGCTAGGTGTACAGAGGAGTTATTTATAGATAAGAGAAAAGTTAGGAGTTTTTCCTAACTTTTCTCTAGCACCTATTGTTTCCAGTTTTAAGAAAAGAACTTTGATAGGAATCGTTACGATTCGTAACAGTCATATCTCGTATTTTAGATAGCTTAGGGTCTAAACAGCGTCAAACCACCTTTATATATCCCTTTTATGCGCTGGCAGTTTTTTTACTCCGGCACTGTAAGGTGTCACATTACAAGGAGGTGCCTGTAGCCCATGGACGTTGCACTAGTAACGAAATGGTTAGAGTTCTTCGCTTGGAAAGTTCTTTGGAACCGTTTTTTCCCTATTATTTTTATTGTTATGGGTTTGTACCTGACAATAGGAATGCGTTTCTTTCAATTTAGACGGGCTGGAGATATCGTATATAACACTATAGGAACCCTTTTTAGAAAGAAGAAAAAAGAGGAGAAAGAGAAAGGATTTATTAGCGCTTTTGGAGCCTTTGCCACAGCCCTGGGGGGGACTGTAGGTACAGGTAACATTGCTGGAGTTTCCAGCGCCATAGCCATTGGTGGCCCAGGTGCGTTATTCTGGATGTGGATTGCGGCCTTGGTGGGAATGGTCACTAAAATGGCCGAGATTATTTTGACTCAACATTATAAACAGCGTTTCCCAGATGGGACATGCTACGGAAGTGCCGCCTTTTACATTGAAAAAGGGCTTGTTCAAGAACGAGGTTGGAAATGGTGTAAGGTACTAGCTATTGTATTCACCGTTTTCATGATTGGTGCTTTCTATTTTGCTCCTGGCCCATACACCATAATGGAATCTTTTCAACGCTCTTTCAATCTAAGCAAATATACCGCTATTGGGATGAGCATTGCTTATACCCTCCTTTGTTATTACATTGTTCTTGGCGGTATCCCTCGCGTGGTTAAATTCGCAGAAAACGTCGTTCCTGCTATGGTTGTCCTTTATGTTACGGCAGGGCTTTTTGTTATTTTCCAAGACTTTGGAGCTCTTAAAGATGCGTTTGCCAGCATCTTTTATTATGCATTTACGCCCTGTGCCGCTGTCGGCGGATTTGCTGGTGTAGGGGTTATGAAAGCTGTTCAGGTTGGCGTTGCCCGTAGCGTCTATAGCAATGAAGCCGGTTGGGGAAGTTCCGCCATTATCCACGCTACAGTGGAAGTGGACCACCCTGCTCGTCAGGGTATGTGGGGAGCTTTTGAAGTCTTTGTAGACACCATTATAGTCTGTTCCATCTCAGGCCTGATGGTGATAGTTACCGGTGCCTGGAAGAGTGGTCATGGCGGGGCTGGCGCTGTAGGCGACGCTTTGACAGCAGTATTTGGGTCATACGGTGCATATGCGCTGTCATTTTTCATGCTTATTTTTGCTTTGACCACCACAACAGGTTGGTTCTCATACTTGGAATCCCTGATCGTCTATTGCACTAGAAATAAGACACGTGAACAGCGCATGAAGTATATTCAGTTCGTTCGTTTCACTGGTCCTGGTGTTCCCCTGCTCTTTACTCTCTATGCTTTCTATAACAACATGGTTCCCTCAGTGGTCTGGATGGTTTTAGACATTCAATCTGCCGTTCCCGTATATGTGAACGTTGTGGCGTTGGTCTTGTTGTCTCCGCTCATATTCCGTCTTACGAAGGAGTTTGAAACCGATTATCTTGATCCTGAAAAAGCTGCTCGGAAAGCCGCCAAAAGAGACGCTCAGCTTGCAGAGTAGCCTATGAGGAGGACGTGTAGATGTCTGATTTTTTTGACGCTGTTAAGGTTAAAATTCAAGTCAATAGCTTCTTTGGAGGGAAAGTTCAGAGTCGTACTCTAATTTTCCCCAACGGAAGTCGTAAAACGTTGGGAGTGTATCTCCCAGGCGATTATGAGTTCCATTCTGACGGGCCAGAGAAAGTGTTAATGACTGCAGGTTCTGTGGAAGTCTTTTTCCCTGGAGACGCTGACTGGCGAAAAGTAGGCGTAGGCGAGGTCTATATGGTCCCTGCAAACACTGTCTTCAAGATCAGATGTGCAGAACTGTCGGAGTATATTTGCGACTTTCTTTAATATATGTCGATGTTCTGCCGCTGCAAAGCGGCAGAACATCATACTTTTTCCTTAAGGAAGCGGAGGTTTAGAGGATGAAGAATCTCGATGAATTAGTACTCTCTCGATCGCAAGAACTGATACAGACTGTTCAGGAGAGTGTCCGCATTCCCAGCATTTGTTCCGCACCTCAGCCCGACTGTCCCTATGGCAGGGAGATAGGGCGTACCCTGGACCATGCTCTGCATGTAGCCCAATCCTTAGGGTTTCATACTGTTAATCTCGATGGCAAAGTGGCATGGGCTGAATATGGTGATGGCGAGGAAATTGTTGGAGCCATGGGGCACCTTGATGTGGTTCCTCCAGGAGAAAATTGGGATTTCGATCCTTTCTGTGGAGATATAGTTGATAACCACATACGGGGCAGAGGAACACAAGATGATAAAGGACCTCTTTTCAGCTCCCTCTTTGCATTAAAAGCGCTGGCAGACTCTGGCGTTCCTTTGAAAAATAAGATTCGGATTATTTTCGGTCTAGACGAAGAATCCGGCAAAATGAGAGATGTAACAGCCTATCTAGAATCTGAAGGCCCTTGGCTGATGGGGTACACTCCCGACGGAGAATACCCGGTAATCAATGCAGAGAAAGGGGCTCTCAAGTTTATTGGCAAAACCAATTTCACTGGAAATCTCCCAGGTAAAATCACGCCTCTTTCTTACAACGGGGGTGAAAGCACGGGATCTGTGCCAGCAAAAGCGGAAGCCCTCCTTTCAGGGGGAAAAAGGGAATTGGAAGAAGCGAAGGGTATTCTGACAAAGATGGCAGCAGAACTTCACTGGCCAATTTCTACCAGTTGGCACGACTCCCATCTGAAGATTTCCGTTATGGGTAAAGCTGCGCATGCAACCTTACCTGGATTGGGTGTGAATGCCATTGGAAGGCTCTGTTCTCTAATGGCAAAATTGGATATGGCAGAAACATACCGTCGTTTCTTTCGCTTTATTGGAGAAAACATTGCCCTTTCCCCTGATCTATCAGGTCTAGGTTTAGCGGCTTCTCATCCTCATACGGGGGATATTACCTGTAATTTGGCTCAACTTAAAGGAGACAACAACAATGCTTCTTTCTTTGTAGGGATCTATATACCAGCTGAGACAATTTCTTTCGAAGATGCTTGCTCTAAAATTAAATCTATTTGCCTCAAAGAAGCTATTGTTCTTGATATACAAACTCAGATGGCACCACTGCTTGTATCTCCTCAATCTCGTCTCATTCAGGCCTTATCCAGGGGCTATAAGAGCGCGACAAATGAGGAGCCTCGATTACTATCTATGTGTGGCAGCACATATTCGAAAAAAATGCCGAATATGGTTCCATTTGGGGGGGCTTTCAATGATGAACCGGACTTCGCTCACGGGGCGAATGAAAGAGTTCTCATAGATCGCCTGCTCCGCAGTACGTGCATCATGTCTCATGCTCTTAGAGAGCTGGCGAACGATTAGCTATGACATATAGCCCAGTAGTGTTCCAACTTCTATTTATGACGTTTTCAGCAGCGGCGATGGATAGTGGCTACTACTTCCTTCCGGCCTATTTTTCCAGTGTTGGTTTCGATACTGGCCCATGGCTGGGATGGATAATGGGGGCCGGGTATGGAGTATCAGCTCTTTCTCGACCATTCGCTCCTTTGATAGTAGAACGAATTGGTCTTGATCGCTCTCTGAAAGTTGGATTTCTATTACTACTGGTTGCTTCCGTAGCTTTGGCTGTTGGTCCATTAACAGTGGGACTTGCTATCTTCTACAAAGTACTTCTTGGCTTCGGCTTTACGCTTCAGGGAGTTTCCATGATAGCTTATCAAATGGTTCTCGTTCCAAAACAGACGCGAGGACGGGATATCGCCCTGATCTCTTTGGGGTACGTTCTTCCATCTCTCATACTTGCGCCTTGCCTTGAATGGATTCTCCTTAAAGGCTATCCGCACGTCTACTCTTTAACTCTTGTAGCAGTTGTGTTAGGCGGATTATTGCTCAGTCTTCGCTTCAGAGGAGAGCTAGAACACCCCAGCCTTTGTAAAGAAGAGAAAGGGGCTGCTAGCTACAAAGAAATATTCACCATGCGCCCAATCCTTGCATTCATGGCTGTCATGTTCGTTTTCTCCTTAGTGGATGCCATGCAGATTACCTTCGTGTCTCTTGCTTATGAACGACATCTTGTGGCTACGGCGTTTTTCCTTCCTGTTGCCGTTACGTCTCTGGCAATCCGTACTTTAGGAGGCTCCCTTTTGAATCGTTTCCCTCGTCGTCTTTTAGCAGGAGCTACTACCTTTGTTACAGCCATTGGTATTTTAGGTACGAGTTTCGCCTCATCCTCATGGCAACTTGTATTCTTAGGAATTTTTTTCGGCATTGGAATGGGAATCGGATTCCCTGCCATGACGTGCCTGGTAGGGGATTTAGGTGATGATCGAACGCGTACAAAGCTTGCAGCAATCTATGGGCTGCTTTATTCAGGTACTTTCTTTATAGTCCCTGCAATTATTAGCTCTATTGCGGCATACCTGAACTATACAATAGCCTATCGTCTTGTATCTATTGCCTTTTTAAGCCTGAACGTTGCTGCTTTTCGCTGGAGTTATGGTATACAGCAAGCCGCGACTTCACAAAATATAGAAACCATATCGGAGGTATGACATTATGAAAATTGGATTTATTGGTGCGGGTCTCATTTGTGAAATTCTAACTCAAAATATTTTGGGCAGCGGGCTTGTTAAAGCGGAGGATATCCACATTACCGATGTTTTTAAAGCTCGTGAAAAAGAAATGCACGATCGCTATGGCCTTACAGTTGCTTCTGATAAGGCTGACGTTATTAAGGCTGCAGATTTTGTGTTTATTTGTGTTCGCTCTGATAATGCAATAGATCTTGCAGAGGAACTTCGTAAAATGAACCCTGATTTCAGTGGCAAAGCCCTTGTTTCCATCTCATCGGGCATACCCATGAAACTTTATGAGGATATCTTCCCAGACCTTGCCATTGCCAGGGCTCTTCCCAACCCTCCCAGCCGCATTGGCCATGGAGTAGTTGCTGTAGCCTTTAACAAAAAATTTAACGATACTCAGAGAGAAAATCTCATGAAACTTTTTGATTCCATGGGGAAAGCTTATATGCTCGACGAAGAGAAAATCAACGTTGCTACAGCTACTACAGGCCCTGCACCTGTCTATGCTTTCTTCGAAGCCATGGTAGAATCTGCTCTACTTCTTGGCATTGACCATAAAACGGCATCTCATATGGCCTTTGGGACAGTAGAAGGTTGTTTAAAAGTTTGGGAACGACAAATTGATAATATAGCAGGCCTATTGAAAGAGACGAGCACTCCAGGTGGTATCTCTGTCCGTCAGCTTTATGCACTTGAAAAACGGGCTTTCAAGGCTATTGTCAAAGAAAACTATGAGGAAGGCTGGACTCGCACAAAGGCTTACAGCGATTCTATTCGAGAAATGTTAAAAAAGTAAGTTTTTAAAAGAAAGTCTCGAAGGTAGTGTCTGTGAATATTATTGGAGTTTTTTATAGCCTTCTTGTCGCTTTTGTGTGGGGAAGTGCCCCTATTATCTATCGCTATTGCATTGCGAGCAGTTCTGCATTGAAGATGCAGGCTGTGCGTAGCATTGGATTTTTAGGATGTGGTCTGGTTATAGCGGCATTTTCTCCAGATATAATGCGAGTTGCTTTCCATTCGGCCTTCCTGGTTTCCATTGGTGGGCTATCGGCTCTTTTAGTTGGCGACTCGCTTTTTTTCCACGGCATTAAACTTATAGGGCCTGGTACCGCTACCGCTATTACAGGTACCTATCCCTTCTTTGCAAGTGTTGCGGCGATTCTTTTCCTTGGCGAAAAAGCTACCACGGCAACGGTTGTGGGAACAATCTGTATTTTTGTTGGATTAGTGGTCTTCCGCATGAAAAAAGAGGAACCAAAGCAGAAATCTCTTAAGGGAGTTCTTCTGGCACTCTTCGCAGCTTTTTTTTGGAGTGTTAACTTTGTTTTAACTAGATGGGGAATGACTGCAGGTAATATTTCGCCCAAGGCCCTTGTTTTCTGGCAATCTATTTCTTTCTTCATATCTATATGGCTGTGCTGGGGCATCTCTTGGTTTAGAAACGGGCGACAAGAGCCTTTTTTTAAAATGCCGCTTAAAAACATGCTCATGATGATAACAGTGGGAGTTCTATCAATGGGGTTGGGAGGCTTCCTGACGTCAGAAGCGATGAGATATGCTCCTGCATCGGTAGTAACTCCTATTACTGCATCTAGCCCCCTCTTTGCGGCATTTTGGGGGAGAGTACTCTATAGGGAACCTATTTTAATTCCCCAATGGATTGGCATTGTCCTTATACTTGCTGGTGGAGTTGCCATCAACTTCGGTTGATAAGGCATTCATAGAACAGTAACAAAGCCCCTCTTGTAGTGAAAACGAAGCAGCGTTTCAACTACGGGAGGGGCTTTCTCCCGTCCTCTTACCCACACTATCAATAGTATGCAACAAGCAACCATTGGCCGGCATGTAGTACATAGAGCAAAACCTAGCACCACCCTACCTCCAAAAACCTTCCAGCGACGTTATTTACGCGCTCAGGAAGGGCCATCATGTACCAAGAACCTCTCCTGGCTTTACTGCACGTTGCACAGCCTGATGCCACGTATTTTACAAGGCCAGCTGTTCGACGAAAGGCCCTACTTGGGGAACTTCTCCCCCCACGTATTTGTATCTTTTACCCCTTGACCCCACTTATAAGGGTGAAGGCTGGTAAAAGAAAGGAGGTGTGGCTCGTGTCTCTGTATATTCCTGTTGAAAGTCGGCTACAGCTTCGCATTAATCTTGGTCCCGATGAAAATGGCGACATGGTTCTTAAAAGCATGAACTTCTCTGATGTATTACCTGAAGCCGAAGCTGACAAAGTAGATCTTGTCGCGAAATCTCTTGCTTCCTTGCTTGAGTATCCTCTCGAGGAAACGCTGAAGATCGATAGTAACGCCGTTGAAGAGCAGTAGTTATCAGGTATCGTAGAGTTTAGATAAAAAGGGGGGATACATATGAAGAGCGTACGACTCAAGTTTGGAACGTCCGACGGAAAAAAACGAACCATCTCCCTGCGATATCCACGGGCAGATATAACAGAGCCTGAGGTCCGCAGTGCCATGCAGGCCCTTATCGATAACAACATTTTTGTAAATGGCCTTACTGCTATTGCAAGCGCAGAGATGGTAGAGACCACTGTGACTCCTCTTATTGAAGGGTAAACGACTATAAAGGCGGCCGGGAATTTCCCGGTCGCCTTTTCATGTTTCTAAAAGGAGGTGATAGAGATGGAGGACTTTTGGTCCTTGTGTCTTCAAAATGGCTTTTCTGTGGCGGTAGCAGCCTATCTGCTTGTACGTATGGAGAAAAGGCTTGACGAACTCACGGAAGCCATCCGGCGCCTCGAAAGCGCTATCACACATATTGGAGGAGGCATGAACAGTGAAACAGCTTCTTAATGATTTCCAGCTTACACCCCACTTTAACTTGCGGGAATTTCAATGTCGTTGTTGTCAACAGGCAAAAGTATGGCCTCAATTGACGCTATGCCTTGAAAAACTGAGAACCCTTTGGGGAAAACCTCTTATTCTCACGAGTGGATACCGTTGCCCAACCCATAACAAAGAAGTAGGCGGTGTCCCTCATAGTCTTCATATGAAAGGTTGTGCTGCAGACGTGGTAGTTATGCATAAATATCAATCCCATTTCTGCAAATTAGCAGAAAAAGCCGGATTTCACACCATCTTGCCCTACGGTCGTCGTAACTTCGTTCATCTCGCCATAAAAATCAACCAAAAGAGGGTGAGAATGGAGTGAGTGCCAATAAACGAATTGAAGAAACAGAAAAATTTAAGTGTTGGGTTCGTCACTTTATTGAAATAACGGCACGACGATATGTTGGTAGAGGTGCCGAGTTTGAAGATTTGAAACAAGAAGGCATTATAGCCTATCTCTCTCTTATACAAAAATGCCCGCCGGAAAAGTCTAAAAAAGAGTATATTTCCAAACGATTACCGGGGCGAGTTCGAGACGCAGCCAGACGATATCGCAGAACTCCTTACGCCTGCGAGTTTACCCCTCAACTTGAAGTGGTAATGGCAGCCCCGAGGAAAAACCTTCCTATTGAATATATCGATATGCTAGAGCGCTATTTTACCCGGGAAGAGATCTTCCTTATCCAGGCACTTTTCTTAGGGTATACGCAGAAAGAAATAGCTGAAAAGTTACAACGTACCCAACAGGCTGTGAGTGCTCGCATAAAGAAGATACGGCGCAAAACGAGGAATATTCTTCATCGTTATTGGCCGCTATAAACTTTTAAGGGAGCCAGATGTGGCTCCCTTCCCCCGCTATCATGATATAATTTCAAATATTGCCTCTCAAGCAAAATATATCCATGGAGATAGTAAAAAACATGAACAAACACTTTATTGGCATTCTTTTTGCACTCTGCACAGGAATTTCCTGGGGCGTGGTAAGTCCTTTAGGGCGTGCTCTTGCCCTTCGAGGTGTGGATATGGCAACAGTTATAGTGCTGCGAGCCTTTCTCGTTACCATCTGCTGTGGCACCTACCTGGCATGGTGCGACCGCGCCTCCCTGAAAAAGACAGTACAGGAACAGGGGCTTCTTTTTATCTACGGTATTCTCTCTGTAGTGTGCACCTATACGGGATTTCTTTACTCTTTAAAATATCTCACAGTTTCTGCCGCCCTTATTATTCACTACACCTTCCCTCTCGTCACCCTCATAGGTGGAATTTTTATTACGCGGGAACGCCCCACCTTCGCCCAGATTGTGTCGGCTTTTCTTATTCTTCTCGGTGTATGGGTGGGCATGTTTTTCGGAAAAGGCGGAGCTCAAAACATTGCCCTTCCAGGAATTCTTTGGGGGCTTGTAGCCGTTATGGGGCTAGCCGGTCAATCTCTCTTGGGGCGAAAAATAGCGAAAGAAGGACGCATTACCCAAGGCAGCCTTATTTTTTATTCCCATCTCTGGGGTGGACTCTGCATGGTTCTTGCAAAGCATCTCTCTGCTGGATGGCACGATATTGCACTCCTTTCCCGCAGCGATTGGGGATCTATCTTCCTTCTCACCGCTATAGGAAGCTTGTTGGCGTACGCAGCGTACTACACAGCCCTTAAATATATTTCAGCCACAGCTGCCAGTCTTGTATGTACAGTGGAAATAGTAACGGGCATTAGCCTTGCCGCTCTCTTGAGCAAAGAGATGCCAACGACCAACGAAATATGGGGCAGTGCCATTATTATTCTCGCCATCTTTCTTGCAGCTCTGCCGCCAGACCTTTTCCAGCGGCGCCCGCGGCATTCCATGCGAGATAATGCGTAAAAAGAGGTGTAGATTAAGGGGAGCACTTTTTTAGAGAAGGTGCTTCCCTTGTTTTTTGACAATCTCTATTTTGAGTAATAAAATGACTCAAAAAGGGAAAGGAAATATTCAATAACACATGCTTGAATCTCTTATCACATCAAAAACCCGAATAAAACTGCTTTTAAAATTCTTTCTGAACCCGGAAAACAAAGGGTATTTGCGGGAACTCTCCGATGAATTTGGCGAGTCGACTAACGCTGTGCGGGTAGAACTGAATCGCCTTACAGAAGCAGGCCTCTTAGAGACCCACGACGAAGGTCGAACAAAAGTCTATAGGGCCAACATAAAACACCCGCTCTTTCCAGAAATACGGGCCATTGTGGCAAAAACGCTTGGAATCGACCAACTTGTGGATCAGGTTATAAAACGCCTTGGCAATGTGGAACTTGCCTTTATAACTGGAGACTATGCAAAAGGTATTGACTCTGGCCTTATCGACCTTGTTTTGGTTGGTGAAATTGACAGAGCTTACCTGCAAAGTCTAATAGACAAGCTTGAAAAGATGATTGAACGAAAAATTCGTGTGCTGGTGCTGAAGCAAGAAGAGTTGCAAATGGTGAGTGATACTTTTGCCGATAATGTACTTGTGGTTTGGGAAGGGAAAGCCATAGCTAGTTCTGAAGGGTAGGATTAATAATGCTATTTAATTCCTATAGTTTTATATTTCTGTTTGTTCCAGTTGTATGGCTAGGTTTTAGGCTGTTTTCATCATATAGGCTTTTATCAGTGGCTTTGGTGTGGTTAACAATTTCCTCTTTTTGTTTCTATGCCTATTGGAATCCCCCTTTCGTTTTCTTGTTGCTTTTTTCTATAATATTTAATTTCGGGATAGGAAAAGCCCTCAATAGGGAAAATGTATATAGACAGTACTTTTTATTCTTTGGAGTAGCTGTAAACCTTTTATGGATTGCGTACTTTAAATACGGAAATTTCTTAATGAGTAATGTATATGCTCTAGCTCACTCTCATTGGGTGAATAGAGATATATTCCTTCCATTAGGTATCTCTTTTTTCACTTTTCAACAGATAGCTTTTTTAATAGAAATATATAAAGGGGAGATCACAAATCCTTCTCTATTGAACTATTCATTATTCGTCTCTTTCTTCCCGCAGCTGATAGCGGGCCCTATAGTTCGATACACTGAGATAGTTCCTTATTTTTATCAAAAAAGAACATTTGTAGTGGACTATAAAAATATTGCACTTGGTCTCTTCCTTTTTTCGATAGGTTTAGCTAAGAAGGTTGTAATAGCAGATTCCTTATCGCCTTGGGTTGCCGAAGTTTTTGATAAGACAGGGCCATTACATTTCTGGTCTGCATGGAGTGGTGCTCTTGCCTATACTTTTCAGATATATTTCGATTTTAGTGGTTACTCAGACATGGCCCTAGGTTTGGGGAATTTATTTAATATTAGTCTTCCCATAAACTTTAATTCTCCATATAAAGCTCTTTCTATTACAGATTTTTGGAGACGTTGGCATATTACTCTATCGAGTTTCTTGAGAGACTATCTTTATATACCTCTCGGAGGAAATAGAAAGGGAAAATTAAGCCAGTATAAAAATTTGCTAGTGACGATGACTCTTGGAGGGTTATGGCATGGTGCTTCATGGACGTTCGTCTTTTGGGGGTTTTACCATGGCTTGTTACTTTTAGGGCATAAAGTTTTGTCAGCTTTTTTGAAAAGACATAATTTAAGCAAAAACCCTAGATTTTTGAAATGGGTTGCAACGTTTTTCCCCGTTACTTTGGGATGGGTCTTTTTTAGATCTCATTCTCTTGCACAAACTTACACCATAATAAAAGCGATGGTAGGTTTTCAAGGGATTCCTTCTTTAAATGTATCGTTATTGCGAGGGATGCATTTTCCGGAATTGGTGCTTTGTCTCTTTATCTGTTTGTTTATGCCTCAATCTTGGGAAATGATTTCTTTCCACGGAACAAGTGGTAATACGGGGCGACGTTCTTTATCAAAAATGAAAATTGCTGTAGCGGCGTTTGTTTTTTTGCTTGCAGTGATACTCATAGGTACGAAACCAACAGAATTCCTTTATTTCCAATTTTGAGGTATTGCTATGAAAAATAAACGATTGGTTCACCTTTGGCTTTTTCTAGTAGGAGTCGGACTGTTATTTTTTTGGGGCAGCCTGATTATAGTAGATCCCTTGGGAATATGGCATTTCCCTATAATAAAAGGATTTAATAATTATAAAGTATCTCAGCCAGCTCATTTAGATTTTTTTAAACCGTACGAATATCGTCTAATAAAACCAGATGTAGTTTTTCTAGGCTCGTCTCGGGTTTACGTAGGTTTATGTCCTGATGATTATCCTGATAAAAGCGTGAAAGTTTATAACATGGGTATGAGTTCCCTATCTATACGAGATGCTTATCAATATCTTAACTTTATGATAAAGGTTCATAAGCCTAAAAAAGTCTATTTAGGATTAGACTTTTTCCAATTTGATTCTCATAATTTCTATGATTCTCGACAGGGTTTCTCTCAAGTACGTTTGAATAAAATTGCTAGTAATTGGCTTTCATATATGATGTTTAAAATGCAAGAGACGGCGGGGCTTCGCGGGATGATAAAGCCTACTATATTGAAAAGCCAAGAAGATGCAGATACTATTTTATTCAATAAAGGGTGGGATGTTAAGAGAGGTAGTGCATTAGGAACGAATGAAGATGCTTACATACATACATTAATAAGTTTTTTTAAAACATATCAGCAGGTTTCTTTATGCGACGAAAGTTTTACATGTTTAGAAAAAATTATTAAGATAGCTCGTGCAGAAGAAATTGATCTTGTACTATTTTTTAACCCTATTTCGGCCGATCTTTTGTCGCTTATCTGGGTGACAGAGCAATATGATAATTTTAAGAGTGTAAAAAAACGTGTTGCGGAAATGGCAGATTATTACGATTTTGCTTTTATAAACAATCTTACTAAAGATAGGGGTTTATTCTATGATGCATCCCATTACAGAGATATAATAGGCAAATTTATTATTTCTAAATTATTACAAAAAAAGCCAACATTATTTTCTCTTCTTTTAACAAAAGAAAGATGTTCTACTTTTTTATCTGCAACAGAGCATAGCTTATGTTCTTATGTATATTCGGAGTCTCTTCTCCTCTATAAAATAAAAGGTTTGATAAAAGAGAAAAACGTTGAAGAAGCAAGGCGCTTGGCGCGGGAATATTTTCGAGAAAAGGAAATATTCCCAAAATAATATTAAGTTAAAAATTTAGGAAGTTTTGAAGCAAAGAGATCATGGGCGCTCTGGGAGTGACCTATGTTAATTTTTAATGGTGCATGTTTATGAATAGAGTTGGAGATTTGAAAATGATAATAAGTTTTTTTAGAAAGTTTCTTGAATTATTAAAAAATAAGTTTGAATCAGGATCAGCAGCTAAAAGTGTTTTTCTTTTAGCTGGAGGTACAATCATTAGTCAAGCTATTTATGTTCTTGTAACCCCTATTTTATCCCGGCTTTATTCTCCAGCAGATTTCGGTGTCCTTGCAATATATATGGCGTTGTTGAGCATTCTAGGCGCATTTACTAGCTTATCGTATCATTTAGCTATTCCATTACCTAAAGAAGATGTATCAGCCATAAACATCCTCGCTTTAAGTTGTTTGGTGCATGTTGGAGTAGTGTGTTCCTTAGCTCTCTTTATCTATTTTAAGGCAAGTATTTTTTTAGTTAAATGGGGATGGGGGGCAATAACACCGTACCTGTGGCTTTTCCCTTTAGGCGTGTTTTTCATGGGGCTTTATAGAATAATGACTTATTTTGCTCTTCGTTTTAAAGCTTATCCAGCCATTGCACGAACAAAAGTAACTCAAAAAATTTTTGGAGCGATGACGAGTATTTTTATGGGGGTTATGGGGCTTACTCCTTCTGGCCTTTTATGGGGGCATATTGTTGGTTTAACCTTCGGTATTCCGACTCTTTTTCGCAATACGATAAATCAATCCTCCTTAAAGAACATAAGTAAAAATAATATGGTTTATGTTGCTAAGGAATACATAAGCTTCCCCCTTTATCGAACATGGGGGACAATGCTCGATTGTTTAAGTGTTCAAATAACCCCCCTCCTCCTATCTTCGTTTTTTTCTCCAAGTGTAACTGGATGGTTTGCTATGAGTATGAGAGTTCTCCAGTTGCCTGCGAGTTTTTTAGGTCAATCTATAGGGCAAGTTTATTATCAACGAGCAGTTGTTGCACAAAGAGAAAATCAACTAGCGGAGATGACTTTGCAGGTTTTTAAAACGCTTCTTACGTTTGGAACCTTCCCTATTTTATCTTTAGGATTTATTGCTCCAGTTCTTTTTCCTTTGCTTTTAGGAAGAGAGTGGGAGATCGCTGGTTATTACACTTTATTTCTGGCGCCTTACTTGTGGATGCAATTTGTATCATCCCCTATCTCTTCTGCTTTTTTGATATTGAATAGACAAAGATTTTTGACGATATTTCAGGGCTTTATGCTTCTTGCGAGCATTTTTTCCTTGTGGATTGGGAGTCTATTTAAAAGTACATACACTCCCATTATTATTTATAGCGCTTGCAATGTCATAGTATACTTTTTATACCTCTTAATAATTATGAACTTAATAGGGGAAAAATTAAATAAGTATGTAGGACAAATTATAAGAGAGCTTTTTGCTGTGGCCTTACTTGTTGTTCCGATGGCTACGCTTTATTTTTTCTCGAAGTCAGCTTTCCTTAGAGTTAGCGCTTGGTGTTTTTCGTGTATGCTTTATGCTATTTGGGTTCTTTGGAATAAACTAAGATGAGGAGACGACATAAATAAAGTTATTGTGTTCTAGTGCAAATTAGCAGGGAATATATGATTATTCAATCAGACTATAAACGAAGAAGAAATAAAACAAGTAAAAGAGCAAGTATTGTTTAGCTTAAATAATTAATATGAATTTTGAGATATATTTGGCGAATTATTCAAAAATTAAGATTCGCATAAAAAGGCTAATTGATTGTGAGATTTTATTCAAGCCTAAGAGGAGAGTGTCAATATGTGCGGCATTTCAGGTATTTTGAGTATGGGTAATAAACTAAATGTTAAAAAATTAAAAAATATGACAGATATAATAAAACATAGAGGACCGGATGATGAAGGTTTTTATTTATGTGGAAGAAATTACCAAAATTTTGCTTTTGGGGAGGACTCTTGTGAAGATGTAAAAAAGCTTGCTTTTCCCCCGTTAGAAAAGCTTTATGAAAACGATTATTTTCTTGGATTAGGACATAGGAGACTGAGTGTCATAGATATCTCTGCTAAAAGCCACCAACCAATGACTTATTTAAACTGCGTAATAACATATAATGGCGAAATCTACAATTATGTAGAACTTAGAGATGAGTTGCAGAGATTAGGTTACGAGTTTGAAACAAGTGGAGATACAGAGGTAATAATAAAAGCGTATGATCATTGGGGAGAAGATTGTGTAACGCATTTTAATGGCATGTGGGCATTTGCCATATGGGATAGTAAAAATCAAAAAATATTTTGCTCTAGAGATAGGTTTGGGGAAAAACCATTTTATTTTTACTTTGATAACAATAATTTTATTTTTGGATCAGAAATAAAACAGTTATTAGCATATGGAATTAAACCTAGGGTAAACGAAAAAATATTATTTGCTTTTCTTTTCTATGGTTTTCATGATTTTTCAGAGGAAACCTTTTTTGAAGACATATATGTTTTGAAAGGAGGGCAAAATATCTCTTTGAACGTATCGTTAAATGATAATGCTTATAACTTTAAAAAATATAAATATTGGGCACTGAACAATGAAATATGTAACGAGTATAGAAGTTTTCGAGATGAAAGTGATGATTTAGGAAAGCTTCTAGAAAATAGTATCAAGATGAGACTTAGAAGCGATGTAGAGGTTGGGAGCTGTCTCAGCGGAGGACTCGATTCATCTAGCATTGTTACTTTAGCATGTAGACAACTGCTGAAGGAAGACGAAAATTACGATCTTAAAAAGTTTAAAACGTTTACATCTTGTTATGATTATGCTAAAGAAATAGATGAAAGATTTTTCAGCGATTTAGTTGTCAAGAATTCAGAATGTAGCAATTTAAAAGTCAAACCTCATGCAGACAAGATCAAAAGAGATTTTGAATCTTTAGTATGGCATCAAGACGAACCTTTTGCAAGCCTTAGTGTGTTTGCAGGTTGGTGTGTAATGGAAGCAGCTAAGGAAAGCGGAGTGAAGGTTCTACTGGATGGACAAGGAGGGGACGAAACCCTTTTAGGCTATGAGAGATTTTACGCATATGCATTAAAGGAAAAAATTAAAGATTTCAAAATTTTAGAAGCGATTAGAGCGTTTATTTTAGCTAATAAAAACTCGAGACTAAGCTGCAAGAGCCTTGCAGAATATTTGCTTTATTTCAATAACTTAAATGTTAGGAGAAAAATATTAAAACTAAAAAAAGTAGATTTTATAGATATAAATTTTGTTTCAAAATTTATAAATGAAAATATAGTGGATAATTTATTGGGATTCAAGACAACGATGGAAGCTCAAAATGGCGAATTATTCAGCTTCATTTCGCATTTATTAAGATATGAAGATAGGAATTCGATGGCACATTCAATAGAAACGCGGGTTCCATTTTTAGATCATGAATTTGTTCAAAAAGCGGCAAGCTTGCCCACGAATTATAAATTACGGAATGGTTGGACAAAAGCTCCTTTGAGAAAGTATATGGAAGATAAAATGCCTCAAAATGTAGTATACAGAAAAAATAAATTAGGATTTAGTGTTCCTCAAGAAAAATGGCTCAACGAACTAAATGGTTATTTCCAGGAGAATCTATTGGACAATCCTAAGAGTAGAAAATATTTTAATATGGAACAGATACAAGATATTTTTAAAAATAAATCTAATGACGAAATGAGATTTAAGTTTGTTATGGTAGAAATGTGGATGAGGATTTTTAATGTGGATTAAAAAATTAACATTAATTCAATAAGTAAAATTGCTATGAGGTGTTTTTTCGTCTCTGAATGGTAGTGTATAGAATTTTATTTATGACGACGAAAGCCATCCCAAGAACACGAATAAAAAACAAGGGACTAAATTTTCTGTATCTACATCATTGACGTAGATACAACTTAAGTCGATTTCGCAATGTTTGTCTTTATTAGCCAAAGTAAAAAAATTCCAAGAGCTAGACCATGGGTAAGAAGACCTGTAGTTAAGTCAGAACTAGTGAACACGGAAAATATTGGAATAGCTATTAATGACGAGCCGACCCAGAATGGATAGGTCTTAGTAGAATTATTTACAATCCTTAAAATAAAACCTATTAACACTGAGTATACTATTATGCCTAAATAACTTAGTTGAGCGTATCCTGCCCCTAAAAAACCTGTATTTGCCCACGATTCAGGATTATGGCCTATAAATTCACTTATTAGCAAGGGAACAGGAATATCATATGGGTAGTGAATTAATCTCTTTATAAAAACACTGTTAGAAAAGTATATTAAAGGGTTATTTTGAAAGAATAAATAGTACTTGAAATTTAAAAAAGCAGGTACAAAAAGAGCTCTTCTTACGATAAGACTTAAAGGCCATATATTATTAAAAAGCAAGAATATGTTTAAAGAGCACCCAATCCCTGTCAAATAGAAAAACGGAAAGAGAACGGGTAGTTGCTTTTTAGAGCTTATGTATCGTATTAATAAAATAAGAATTGGGGAAAATAATACAGATTTATGGGCAGAGATAGCAAAGAAGAAAACTTGCAATAAGAGAGAAATAATAATAAAAATCTTCTTATTTTTATATAGCGCCCACGTAAGAAGAAACATGTTAAAAACTTTAAAAACCCAATTATTGAGATATGCAAAAAAACCCTGAGCAACTGTCTGAGCGGAAGCTCTGCGAAATTCATAGACTTTTGATAGATTTAAATTAAAAAAATGTAATCCTTCTTTTGCAATAATATGGATTGTTACAAGAACGACAAAAAAGGCGGAAATGCAAAGTGCAATTTTATACCCCTTATGTAACGATTTAGAAATAACCAATTGAAAGGGTATTTTTACACATAACCAAACAATGAAGAAAGAAATAATACATATCATCATATACCTGTGGGTAGCAAATGAAAAAGCATAGATCGTGAGCATGGGCATAAGTGGACATAAAACTAGTAGGTGTAAAAAAAAGTCGGATGGAGTTTTGATTTTTACAGGGATACTTATAGAGAGTAAAAATACGTAAATATATGAAAAAATGATAGCTTCATTAGTTTTACATAAAGTAAATCCCATATATCCCCACATCGGAACTATATATGAGCAATATATAAAGTCTAATGATCCTTTTATAAGAAAATATAAAAGAATCATTAGAAGGCGGGTTTTTTTTATGGTAATTCTCATTTTAATTTTCTCTCTTAATCCGCATATTTCTGTTTAAATACCCTCATAAGCTGCTTCAATAATCTCCACAGTTTTTCGTGCCTCACGCCCTGTAACTATGGGATCTGCTTTGCTGTCGAGAACATCTATAACGTGTCCATAGTAATCAAGGTGTCCAGAACCATAGACACTCTTGGGGTTAGTGTTAACGACATTAATAGCTTCGTCCATAGGATCGCTATCGGCAAACTGCCATGTTTCAATTTTATTCATGGCGACTCCGCCAATTCGTACCGTTCCCTTTTCTCCGAGAATAGTGATGCTGCCCTCAAGGTTTTTGGGGTAGGTAAGGGTAGTGACATTTATAGAGCCAAGAGCACCACTTCTGAATTTGATATTCACAACTATAGTGTCTTCTGCTTCAATACGCCGCGCAAGAGTAGAACTGAAGGCGCTCACCTTTTCTACAGAGCCGCCCATCCACTGAACCATATCCACATAATGAGCGGCTTGGTTTGAAAGGCAGCCGCCATCAAAATCCCAAGTTCCTCTCCATTTGGCTTGGTCATAGTAATCTTGTGGGCGGGTCCAGAATACATTAGATGTAATCATATAAATCTGACCAAAGCGATTGGCTTCAAGAGCTTTACGCAAAAGTTGAATGGTTTTGTTAAAACGGTTTTGTTTCACTACAAGATAATAGACGTGTGCTTTATCACATGCTTCTATAGCCGCATCTACTGATTTTAAAGATGTGCCTGCCGGTTTTTCGCTAAGAACATGTTTCCCCGCATGTGCTGCCATTATAACGTGGTCTGGATGGAGGCCAGAAGGAGTGCAAATCGAAACGATGTCAAACTTTCCATCGTTAAGCATTGATGCATAATCGTAATAGGGAACGCACCCTGTTTGAGAAGCCACAGTATCTGCCTTTTCTCGAACAAGATCGCAACAGGCAACGATTTCTGCTTTGCCTTCTTCTTTTAATTTTGCTAAAGCTTCTATATGATTTTTGCTGATTCGGCCGCAGCCAAGCAGGGCGAACTTATACATAATGGATAACTCCTTTTTATAAAATATGTAAAGTTTCTAATGTTTCTGGTTTTATGTTAAGAATTTGACTTAAAATATTTTTGGTATCGAAGATTAATTGAGCATTCTCCACAATAAGCTGATAATCAACATTTTCTTTATGAGCTGTTGTGATGATTACTACATCTGCTTTTTGTACAACCTCTTTTGTAAGAGGTGTAGAAAGTACTTTCTTGCCATTCCACATTACAGAGGGGCAACAAGGGTCGTAATAACTAACGATAGCTCCCTTTTTTTCAAGAAGCTGCCAAATCTTTAGGGCTGGAGATTCTCGAAGGTCGTCAATATCTCCCTTATAAGCCACACCACAAAGAAGAACAGTGCTGTTTTTAAGGGGCTTAGCCTGTTCGTTAAGAAGGTTCATAAGCCGTTCTACAACGTGTTCAGGCATAGAGTCGTTAATTTCTCCCGCAAGTTCAATAAGACGAGTATGGTAATCATAGGCTCTTGCTTTATAAGTGAGGTAGAAAGGGTCTATGGGGATACAATGCCCGCCAACTCCAGGCCCTGGGAAGAAAGGGACAAAACCAAAGGGTTTTGTGGCCGCAGCATTAATAACTTCCCAAACATTAATACCCATTTTATTGCACACGATAGCCATTTCATTGGCTAGGGCACAGTTAACAATACGGAAAGTATTTTCAAGAATTTTCGTCATCTCTGCTTCTTTGGGAGACGAAACAGCACATACAGGGGCATTAAGCACGGCTTCGTATAAAGCTTTTGCATGTTTTGTGCATAAAGGTGTACATCCACCAACGACTTTAGGCGTGTTTTTTGTTTTATAAATATGATTCCCAGGGTCTACGCGTTCTGGAGAAAAAGCAAGATAGAAGTCTTCACCTACTTTTAACCCTTTTTCTTCAAACAGAGGTAAAAGCACTTCTTCTGTTGTGCCAGGATATGTTGTTGATTCTAAAACTATAAGCATTTCTTTATGTATGTGGGCAGCAACAGACTTTGCAGAACTCACCACAAAAGAAAGATCTGGCTGTTTAAATACATCTAATGGAGTAGGTACACAAATGGCAATGACGTCACATTTGCCAATATCAACAAAATCACTGGTAGCACGCAAGTGCCCCGAAGCGACTAAATCTTTAAGCTCTTGGGGAATAATATCCCCTATGTAGTTTTCTCCCTTGTTTACTTTCTCGACCTTCTCCGATTGAATATCAAAACCAGTTACGTGAAATCCGGCTTTTGCTTTTTCAACAGCTAAAGGAAGGCCAACATAACCAAGGCCAATAACACCAACGGAAGCTGTTTTTGATTGAATTTTTTGAAGTAAAGTTTTCATATTTTATTCGCCTCAAATATTAACAAGAATATCCACCATCAATAATTAAGCTAGATCCAGTAACCCATCTACTGGCATCTGAAAGTAAATAGATGGCCGCGTAGGCAATATCATTTGGTGTGCCAAGACCTAGAGGGTGAGAAGATACTATATTTTGTTCAAATAGTTCTTCTCCCAGTTTTTCTCGAGTACTTTTTAACATTGGAGTATCCACCCATCCGGGGCAAATAGAATTAAAACGGATTCCTTTCGAAGCGTATTCTAACGCAAGACTCCGAATAGAAGAAATTAGGGCTGCTTTTGATGCCCCATAAAGACTTAAGGCAACATTTCCTTTCAAGCCGGCCACAGAAGAAATAGCAACAATACTACTTTGGGGTAACATTTTCCCTTTTTTTACCAAGAATTTACTCAAGAGAAGAAAAACATTGTAATTAAGTTTAAAGATTTCTTCACTTTCTTCATAACGAAAACTCCGTAATGGAGACATGACATAAAGTCCGGCACTATGTACCATCCCATGTAAAGGTCCCCATTCCTGAATAAGATTGTCGATTGTCTCTTCAATCTCATATTCTTGAGAGAGCAAATCAAGAGGGACAATTCTATGATTGCATCCTTCAAGCAAGGAAAATGTCTTTTCAAGCTTTTCTTTAGATCGTGCAAGAAGAGCTACTTGTCCTCCCATGCGGCTGATCCATATAGCTATAGCTTGTCCTATTCCTGAAGATGCGCCGGTTACCAGTATTTTCTTGTCTTCGAGAGAAAAAAGGTTTTTAAAGTTATTCATGCATCTCATCTAGGATGTCTTGAACTATTTTAAATTCTTTTAACTTTTCGACAGAAATGTTTCGTCCAAAGGATTTACTGAACATTCCAATCAGAGAAATTAATGCCAGAGAGTCCCATTCGTCTAAAGAGTCAAGAGAGCGAGTAGAAATTAGATTTTTAGAATCAGTTTCTATAGTTTCTGCAAGTAATGCTATCTTTTGTTCCAATGTCATGTTTCATTACTCCTTCCATGTTAGTACGGCAGATCCCCATGAATATCCAACACCGAATCCAGCGAGGAGAATTTTTGCTCCGTTATGAAAAAGTCCTTTCATTCGAGTGTTTTCAAGAGCAATAGGAATTGTACTAGATACAGTATTCCCATAATCTTTCATATCGATAATAAATTTTTCTTCAGGAATATCCAGCTTTGCGCGAAGAGTTTCAAGCATAAACTTGTTAGCTTGGTGGAAAACAAAAAAATCTATGTCTTGCATTGTTAACGATGCTTTTGCTAAAACTCGTTCTATTGTCAGAGGCACTGTATTTAATGTAAAAGTGAAGATTTCAGGGCCATTCATATATAGATTATCAAGAGAACGGATATTACCATTAGCATCAGCTTGTTCCTTAGCTGTTTCAGAGGAACAATGCAATGCATCTCCACCAGCTGGAACGATAAGATTCTTGGCTCCAGCTCCATCTGTTCCCCAATCGAAAGCATCAAGAGTAGCCATTCCTTGAGTTTCTGATAGAAGTGTAGCTGTTGCTCCATCGCCAAAAATTGTACGCGTACTTTTATCTTGAGGATTAATATAGCGGCAATATTTTTCTGATGTTAACAGTAATACATCGTGGACGTGTTTTGCTTGCATCAAAGATGTGGCTAAAAGCAATCCATAAATATAACCGGAACATCCAAGGTTGAAATCTAACGCTCCGATTGTTTGTTTCAAGCCGAGTCTTTCTTGTACCAAACAGGCCGTTGTTGGAAGAAAATAGTCTGGACTTTGCGTACAGAGAAGAAGAAAGTCAATGTTATCTTTTATAATATCTTGACTCGAATTAAAGAGAGCTTCTGCTGCTTTTACGGCCATTTCTGATGTCGCTTCTTCATTGGCAATATGGCGGTTTTCAATGCCTGTCTTCCGGTAGATTTTATTCGCAGACCATGATTCATATTCTTTTTCTAGTTCTTCATTTGTTAAAATATTTTGAGGCAAATAATAGGCAATTCTAGCAATACTTGGCATTCAAATCATCCCTATCGCTGTTTATTTATATATTAGAGCGAGTTCTTAACATCCGTTTAAAATGGTCCATCGCGAAATTTCCTGAAACTCTTTCGTTATCCTTCACATTTCTTACTACTACTGATCCGATTAATACTTGGGCGTTGTGTCCTAGCGTAATTCTGTTAGAAATGGTAGCCCCAGGGCCTATCCAGATGTCGTTTCCTGTCGTTACAGAACCAGATATGATAGCTCCTGCTGCTACTAGACAAGAGCATCCAATATGAACTCTATGAGCTATGTGTACTAAGTTGTCTATTTTAGTATGATCACCGATGATAGTATCACGTCCCATCAGTCCCTTATCTATTGACACATTAGACCCGATCTCTACATTTTCTCCTATAATGACTTTCCCGTCATGGTAAACTTTCTTTTTGTTTCCATTGATATCATCATAACAATGAAAACCATGAGTTCCAATAATTGTTCCGGGCCCTATTATTGTACCTTTTTGTATGGACACGCCATCTAGTATGGCGGCTTGGGGATGTATGATTACTCCTGATTCTATACTTACATTATAAGGAGAAACATAAGCTGATGAAGCTATGCTCGCATCGGGATCTATTTTAGTTACCTGACGTGATACATTTAATTTACAAAATTCATTATGGATATCGAAAAAAATACTTTTAGGTTTCTCTATAATAATTTTTTCTATTTCAACATCAATTTTTTGTGCATCTTCTGGATTGACTAAAATAGCAACGATATTAGAATTTTGAGCTAATTTAGAAGCAAATTTAGGATCAGAAAGAAAACTTACAGTATTAGAATAAATGGCATCCATTAATCCAGTGTGTTCTATTTTATTTTTAAAAGAATCATATCCTGTATATTTAGTTATTAGTTTTTCTATTTCCATTTAGACCCCTCTTTTGCTATTCTTGTGCGTTACTTTTGAAACAGCTTTTTATAGAAGATAATAAGTTTTTTGCATTCATTGTCCCAATTATACTTTGTTTCTATTGCTTTTAAACCGTTTCTTCCCATTTTTTGAGCTTCTTCTGGATGATCTAATACCCACTGCATTGCTTTTGCTATCTTTTTAGGACTAAGAGGATCAACGAGGAGGCCACACTTGGCTTCCTCTACAATTTGCCTCCATAAAGGGAAGTCTGATGCTATTATAGGAATTCCTGCAGACATATATTCGAAAAACTTATTAGGTTGAGCCCCAATATGATTGGGTACCGGATGAAAAAGTACAAGCCCAGCTTTTGCTTTTTTTAATATTTCGACAACTTCTTTTCTACCAACAAAACCTTCATATTGAACTTTGTTCCATCCATGGAGAAGTTTAATTTCTCTAGATAATTTTTCAGTGCTAAATTTTCCTGCAAGAATAAGGTTTACTTGAGAATTCGCCATGTATTCTAACGATTTTACCATTTCTTTAATCCCACGAATTACTGTTATCCCCCCAATGTAAGCAAAATATGGAGGACGGTTTGAGTAATTTTTTAAGTCCAATTCTAAAAACTCTTCACGAATAGGAAAGTTTTGTACCATAATAGTTTTATGAGAAGGGAATCTATGTTGCTGCACGGGAGCAACGATTACAATGCCATCAAAAAATTTTGCTCCTATCCATTCAACAAATTCTGCTGCGAATGCAATACCCTTTCGACTCCAACTTGGTAACCATTCTTTAGTGAGTATTTGACGAGGAAGGTCTTCATGCACGTCATATACTACCTTTTTGCCTATAAATTTAAGTATAAGCCCCATGAGAATAAGTTCAGGGTCATGAAAATGATAGAGTGAAGCTTTTAGTTTAACTGCTTCTTTTAAGGCATGCCATTGGCCACGTATCAAACGAAGAAAACGACCGTGTTCTTTGTGTATGAATTTTACCTTCACAGAGATATCTGTTAAAGACATAGGCGTTTCTGGCGCAACCAAAAATACTTCATAGCCTGACTGGCTCAATGATTGGCATTCTTTTGCGAATATTCGAATATCATTTGCGGAATGTACAGTTGTAATATGACAAATTCTTTTTCTCATAGTTTTTAAAGGACCTCATTTATTCAAGTATGTCATAATATTTTTCACAATAGCTTTTGCTGCATTTCCATCTCCGTAGAGATTGTCAGGATATGCTATAAATTTATTTTCTAAGATACGAGGCAAAAGTTCTTTTGCTGCGTTTCCTGGTACAAGTTGATTCCAACCAGATTCTATGATTTCCTTCCATCCTGTATCGGGCATAATTACAGCTGCTTGCTTTTTTGCGTAGTATGCTTCTTTTTGTAGGCCTCCACTGTCCGTAACAACGTTTGAACACCCTTCAAGAAGTCCCATGAGTTCCAAATAACCGACGGGTTTGATAATGTGCATAGTGTCAACGTATTTAGTGAGGTTTAATTCCTCTATTCTTTTTTGAGTTCTTGGATGCATGGGGAAAATGATAGGAAGTTTTGTTCTTTCAATCAAACCATTTAGCCCTCTGAGAATAGAAAGAAAATTCTCTTTGTTATCAACATTAAAATCTCGATGTAAAGTGACAAGTATATATTTGCCTTCTTGAAGGTTCAGATTATGCAACATCTTATTTTTCATAAAATGTGGTTTCATTCGAAGAAAAAGGTCATACATTACGTCTCCTGCAATATAAACACCGCTTGTTATATTTTCTCGCTGGAGATTTTGATAAGAAAGTTCAGAGCAACAAAAGAGGAGAGATGATAAGTGATCTGTTACTACGCGATTGACCTCTTCTGGCATATTTTTAGGATATTGGCGCATACCTGCTTCAATATGAGCTACGGGAATGTTAAGTTTTGCGGCAGCCAGAGCCCCTGCGATGGTGGTATTTGTGTCCCCATATACAAGAATCATATCAGGTCTTTCTTGAAGAAGTATATCTTCAAATTTATCTAGCACAGCTGCAGTTTGTTTGCCGTGGCTAGAAGATCCGATTCCTAAAAAGTATCGAGGAGTTGGAATTTGTAGCTCTTGAAAGAAAAGATCTGACATGTTGGCATCATAGTGTTGGCCTGAATGAACCAGTATATGGTTCCAAGCGTTGGTTTTATATACTTCAGATGCTATAACGGCTTCTTTTATAAATTGCGGACGTGCGCCTACGAGTGAAATAACTTTATTCATTTAGAATTTATCTCCTGTTCTTTACTAACATAAAAGGCTCTTTATAGTTTTTAAAATAATTTTTATATCCCCTTTTACAGACCTATTTCGTACATACTCGGTATAATACGTAAGCTTAATTGGAAGTATCTCTCGTATGTATGTTTCTTCTGGATTTCTTGATTCTTGTAGTAGCGTATTTTCGTCTTTAAATTCAATTGAAGCTAAATCAGTAATTCCAGGAGGCACAGAAAATATTATCTTCCGCATCGAATCAGGGTAATGTTCTACATATCGAGGTACTTCTGGCCGAGGCCCTACAAGGCTCATTTCTCCTTTGAGCACATTGATAAGTTGCGGAAGTTCATCTAATTTATACTTCCTTAAGAATTTCCCAGGTCTGGTGACTCTTATATCTTCTGCGGTTGTGAGTTGTAATCCTTTTTTTTCAGCATCTGGAACCATTGTGCGAAATTTATATACATAAAAGTATTTCTCTTTATGTCCCACTCTTTTTTGCTTAAAAAGCACAGGCCCCTTAGAATCTAACTTGATCCATACGGCGATAAAAAAAAGTATTGGAGCTAATACAAGAAGCCCAGGTATAGCAAGGATCAAATCAAAGAGACGTTTTTTTTTCATGATAATAATATAGATCTAACCGTTTTAATTACTTTATCGGCATCTTCATCAGTCATTTTCGAATAAATCGGAAGACTCACTGCATTTTCATATGCATGTGTAGCTTCTGGAAAACTATCATTTTGTAAGTGATATGTGTTCTGCCAATATGGTTGCATATGCAGAGGTATAAAGTGGACACTACAACCTATTCCGGCTTCAGACATTTTTTGAATAAAAGCATTTCGCTGAATGGGGGCGTCTTGAGTAAGTCTAATAACAAATAAATGCCAAGCATGGTCTTCTCTTTCATCTGGAGAGTGGGGAAGAATAATGGGAAGATCATCAAAGGCTTGAAGATATCGTTTCGCAATGGCAGCTCGCTTTTCTTTAAACGATTGAGCTTTTTTGAGTTGATGAATGCCAATAGATGCAGCTATATCTGTCATATTGTATTTAAAACCAGGGGCAACTATTTCATAGTACCAAGATGGTTTTTCAGAAGTATACCGGTCAAATGCATCACGATCAATTCCATGAAGCCGCATTATACTGCAACGTTTTGCTATCTCGGGATTGGCTGTAACAACCATTCCCCCCTCACCTGTGGTAATAGTTTTTGTTGCGTAGAAGCTGAAAACAGCAACATCAGAAGATAATGTTCCTACATACTTATTTTGATAACGTACGGGAAAAGCATGTGCAGCGTCTTCAATTACCTTCAAATTATATCTTTGGGCAAGAGATAGTACGGAATTCATATTACAGGGTAATCCTGCAATATGAACAGGGATGATAGCCTTTGTGTGAGGAGTTATAGCTTTCTCAATAAGATTGGTATTGATATTGAGCGTTTGGGGATCAATATCAACAAAAATCGGATGTGCACCTAAATAACGAATAACTTCTGCAGTGGAAGTGAATGTATATGTTGTTGTAATCACTTCATCTCCAGGTTTGATTCCAACTGCTTCTAATGCTAGATGTAGCCCTGCAGTGGCAGAACTTACCGCTAAAGCCTGTATCTTCCCACCTAAATAACTTGCGAAATCTTTTTCAAACTGGCGAGTTTTAGGCCCTGTCGTTAACCAGCCGGATTGTAATGAATCAACAACTTCATTTATTTCTTCTTGACCAATGTCTGGTAAAGCAAACGGCATAAAATTCTTATTCTCCATAGCAATCACCTTTCTTCCATTGCATGTAAAAAAGAAGCAGCTAATACAGGATATGCGTTATGTTCTAAAACATACTTTTTGCCTTTTTCTCCCATGTGACGTCGTTCTTCTTCTGTCATGTTGTATATTTTTACAATCCCTTTTGCTATAGCCTCAGGGTTTTCAGCTTCAACAGATAAACCGCATCCTGCTTCTTTTACAGGGTCGTTTCCTGCTTCTATAGCATTTATTATAGGTCGTCCAGACATCATATAATCAAAAATTTTGTTTAAAGAAATACCATATTGGCATAATTTGCTCCTCCTAGCCGTCATGATTAAGCAATCAAAATTATTTAAGCATAAAGGAATGCCGATTTTAGAAATAGTAGGCAAGAAGAATACATTATCGACTTTTAGTTTCTTTGTTAGACGAATGAGGTTAGTTTTTTCTGCCCCTTGCCCTATAAGTACAAATACTATTTTTTTATCTTGAAGCATAGGAGCTGCGCTTATTAAATAATGTAACGCATTTGCTAAACCGAAACTCCCCGCATATCCTACGAAAAAAGAGCCTTGATGTTCTTTAAAAAATGTTTGATGTTCTGGCGGTAATTCAATGTTGTTGTTTTGCCATTCGTCCGCATTAATTCCGTTAGGAACATGAACAAATTTCTTAGGGCTCATTCCTCTGGTTGCTAGATGCTTGTTTGCGAAGGGTAGAATAGAAACAATTTTATCTGCATATTTGCATGCATAATCTTCTCCACGTTGCATTACCCATATAAAAGGATGTAAAGGCGACATATTTCCAATTTCCATTGGGGATAATGGCCACAAGTCATGAACCTCAAAAATAAGTTTAGCATCAAAACATCTAGCTATATGGCGTGCAGGGAAGATATCCAGAGGGTACGTAGACGATGCTATTATTACGTCAGGACGGTCTTTATTTGCTATTTGAGGCAAATATTTGTATAGCTTTGCGACAAAGCATAGCATATTCTTAACTCTGCCCAATCCGTTACCAGTATATGAAGGTGTTTTTAACCATACATAACGAATTCCATCTATTTTTTCTTCTTGCATAGAAGATGTTATGTAAGGTTGTTGGGAACGAAGATGAGAAAAAGATGCAGCTACAATTGTAACTTTATGGCCAAGTTTTAACCATTCTTTTGCCATATAGTAGGGACGATATTCCATTCCCATTGCAGGAGATCCCGCATAGTGATTGATAAGTAAAATATTCACTTTTAACTCCATTCTTTAACTTAACTTTTTTATAAGGTAAAAACTATGGTTTTCTTCTTTTTCTAATTGAAATCCCATTTTTTTGTAAAAATTTATGGCCCTTTTATTTGTATCTTTTACCGACAAGCCATATTGAAGTACTCCTTCTAAGTGTTGTTCAAAAGTACTGACAAGAGTAGAAGCTAAATCTGTTCCCTGCATTTCTTTCGAAACAGCAATTGATAAAAGACGAATAGATTTCGAAGAAGAGGTTTGAACTTTTTTTTCTATTGGTTTATTCTTCATTTGTTTTACACGGTATAAAGCATCTATATATAGAGAGGGTATACATATAGTAGATAATAAAATCATCAAGAGATTTTTCTTAATAAAATTTTTTTTACATGTTTGTAGTTTTGCGGAATCTCCTCCCATAACAAATCCAACTACATTATTTTCTCGAAGTGCCGCAAAGAACAAAGGGGTGTCTAAAAAAGATTCATAAAATTTCTCTATAATAAATATAGGATAATGCCCTAAAAAATGATCTCGAAATTGCTCTTTGTGAAGAGATGCAATTCCTTTTATATCTCCAATTGTTGCTTTTTTAATAACATAAGGCATAGCTAAGTTAAGCCTCCTTAAGAAAAAATTATTCTTTAAATTTACAGCGTGGCACAATTTCTTTTAGAGTTGAAACAATCTCTTGTTTGTTGCAACTTGAAGCCGCTTCAAATAAAGATGTAAGTTTGCCTTCCATATCGTTTGGCAAATCATTGCTTTTTGCCTCAAATATCTTTTTATGGTGGGTTGCTGTTGTCCCTTCTTCTGCCGTAAGAAGTTCTTCATAAAGCTTTTCACCGGGGCGGATGCCTGTATAGACAATTTCAATATCTTCGTCAGGCTCAAAGCCCGAAAGGCGAATAAGGTCTTTTGCCAGGTCCACTATTTTCACAGGTTCACCCATGTCAAGAACGAAAACCTGTCCATTTTTGTCCATGCCCCCTGCTTGGAGTACAAGCTGTGCCGCTTCCGGAATTGTCATGAAGTATCGTGTCATGTCAGGATGAGTAACAGTTACAGGGCCGCCTCTGCGAATTTGTTCTCTAAAGGTGGGGACCACACTGCCTCGGGAGCCAAGTACGTTTCCAAAGCGTACAGAGATAAAATGTTGCCCCTCTTTAGCTTCTTGGGCGGCTTTCCGTACAACCATTTCTGCTACACGTTTAGAAGCTCCCATAATGGACGTAGGGTTTACCGCTTTGTCTGTCGATATGTTGACAAAATAGCGTGTATTCACACATAAGGCGCTTTTTACTAAATTCTGTGTTCCCCCCACATTGTTAAGAATAGCTTCGTCAGAGTTCGCTTCCATCATTGGTACATGTTTATGAGCTGCAGCGTGAAAAACTACGTCTGGCCTGTACTGTTCAAAAATATGTTCAATTTTAGGCTTGTTTCGTACGTCGGTTACTATAGTAACCGACGAAATGTCAGGGTACTGTTCTTGTATCTCTTGTTCTATGTGAAATAGGCTATTTTCACCGCGGCCAAGGAGAATAAGAAGCTTTGGAGAAAAGTGGCATACCTGCCGGCAAATTTCAGAGCCAATAGATCCTCCTGCACCTGTTACAAGTACCGTTTTGCCTGTAAGGTAGCCGGCAATAGAGTCGATGTCGAGCTTTATAGGTTCCCGTCGAAGAAGATCTTCCACTTCTACAGGGCGAAGCAGTGATATAGAAACTTTCCCGCTCAGAACTTCGTAAATACCTGGAATAATGCGGTATTGAACGTTTACTTTTTTCGCAAGTTCTATAATGCGGCGGACTGTAGCGCCTTCCGCTGATGGTATGGCTATAACAAGCTCTTCAATGCCGTGATGGCGAACCACATGAGGAAGGTCTTTAATGGCGCCAAATACGTCGAGGCCTAAAAAACGAGTATCTCGTTTCATGGGGTCATCATCAAGAAAACCTACAGGAACAAGGCCTGATTCAGGGTGGCGGAACATTTCTCGGACAATCATTGTTCCAGCTTCTCCAGCACCAATGACAAGGGTCCTTCTTTTATTAGCCCCAACTTTTTTGCCTACAGCTCTTTCGAACATTGTCCGACAGGCAAAACGGCTAGCCCCCATAAAAACAGCGTAAGCGAGGGTGTCGATAAGGGGGATGCTGCGAGGAATATTGTAAGCGCCGCCTACTAAGAAAGAAATAGAAGAAGCAACGAGAGCGAGGGTAACAGTAGCTTTAATAAGAACCATGGCATCGCGAGTGCCGACAGTACGCCATGATTGACGGTGAAGTTTAAAATAAAAGTTAATGGCTATTTTGATAAAGACGCTTAAATAAGTGTAGGTAAAAGCCCGTGGCGCATACTTCCCGAGGGGCAAACCTATACGGAGAGCGAAAGCGCTATAGGCGGCAAGGGCGCCAAGCATAATATCAATACATAGTTTTATAAGAAGCATACGTTTACTTTTAGACATAATAATCTAATCTCCCAATCGTGCAAACCATAATACTGTTCGCTCAAGCCCTTCGCCTATATCAACAATAGGCGCATAGCCAAGCTCCCGTTCAGAGAGGGTAAGAGAAGCGTAAGAATGACGAATATCTCCTGGGCGGCGGGGAAAATAGTTCGGCTCAGCGGTTGCGGGAATATGTGCTTTTCTAGAAACTATTTCATTAATAATGGCATAAAGCTCGTTAAGAGAGAGTCGATGCCCACATGCGACATTAAAAGATAATCCAAGAGCCTTTTTATTCTCCGTTGTGGCAGCGAGTAAATTAGCTTGAACGATATTATCAATATAGCAGAAGTCGCGAGTATTTTCTCCATCTCCATAGATACGAGCAGGTTGTTGAGTAAGGCGGGCTGTTATCCACGCAGGAATAACCGCGGCATAAGCGCCATGGGGATCTTGGCGCGGCCCGAAGACGTTAAAGTAGCGTAGCCCTACTGTGGGAACATTATAAAGGGTTGTGTAAAGAGCTGCATACTCTTCGTCCTGAAGTTTAGTGAGGCCGTAGGGAGAGAGGGGCGCAAGGGCCATTGTTTCGGTTTTAGGAAGGCCCGGTTTGTCGCCATATATGGCACTTGATGAAGCATACACGACCCTTGTTTTGTTCTGTCGGGCACCCTCTAATATATTTAGAAAGCCTGTGACGTTCACGTCATGGGTTGTAAGAGGCTGCTCTATTGAGGCGGGCACAGAAGCAAGGGCGGCCTGATGAAGAATCACGTCTGCTTCTTTACAGAGATGGGAACAGAGCTCGGGATCTCGAATGTCCCCGGAAAAGAAAGTGAAGTTCTCTCTTTGTTGAGGAGAGATCGCAGATTTTAGTTCCTCTATATTCTCTTGTTTCCCCGTGGAGAAGTTATCGAGCCCTACAACCCGTTGATTATATAGAAGCAGGGTTTGGGCCACATGAGAGCCTATAAAACCAGCAACGCCGGTGATAAGCCAGGTGCGGCGTTTTTTTTGTATCAGGTCGAGGCAATTTTTATATACGCTCATGAAGTACGGTTCCTTTCAAATATTTATGATGCCAGGTCTTGAAAGATGCGGTTACTAATTTTAAGACCTACTATTATTTATTTAAAAAGAGCAAACAATATATAAATTTTTACCTTTTAAATGTTAAAGATTTCCGTATGGCAGCTATCTTGTTGGCTCTTTCCGGATCCTTTTTCGCGTTATATATAAACTCCCGAATGAAAGCAATGAATACCCCCACAAAAAGGCCTAGCATCGCAGCGAGGGTTACTATGAGGGATCGCCTCGGCTTTATGGGCGAAGAAGGCACGATGGCCTCTTCAAGGGCCATTATAGATACGGGGCGCTTCAGTTCAGAAAGAGCAACTTTACGTTGTTGAAGCACGTGATACTGGTCTTCAAGAAGGGTAATTTCTCTAAGATGCCGAAGATATTCAAGGCCGCCATCTGGAAGCTCAAAAAGGGCAGCGGCATTTTGGGAACTTTCAGGTGAAGAAAGAGAATAGAACGG
>ENA-UOOH01000150-UOOH01000150.1-fermentation-metagenome-genome-assembly--contig:-NODE-150-length-83606-cov-11.718280_pt1 | contig 83606 bp, 51 predicted proteins | sample MGYA00245778_ERZ724025 | MGnify/ENA primary metagenome ERZ724025 (study PRJEB28704, sample SAMN03018313) | fermentation metagenome | biome: anthropogenic terrestrial biome; feature: soil; material... | reverse complement strand
GTAATCTTCAACTCTTTGGTGTTCGTCGTACTTGACCCTTCATACCGGGCACGCAGAGCAGACATGTTCAATGCAATCAGATCGGTTTTGGCGGTGACGGAAGTACCTTCGGGTGTTCCCCCGATGGCAAGATCGATTACGATGGTAATTTCGTTGGCTCCGGCATCCGGGTTATCAATCAAATAGAAATTCACATTGGCACTTTCTCCTTTTTTAGCTTCATACGCATACTGGAAAAGCCAGTAGTCACCCAGATATATCTCATCGGTTGCATATACGGGTGGATCAATACTCAGAAATTTCGCCGGTGTTTCTGTTTCCGGCGGATCCTGGTCCATCCGCAACGACACCCTATCAATCTCCACCGGATCCCCGGCAATCACTACGTTATCGGCATGGGCAACCTCCGTTGAGGTACTACCCAGGCGGATGGGTGTTGTGCCGTATTCTTCCGTCCAGCTGTAACGCAAAAACTGGAAGGAACCGGGCGTCATCAGCTGCATTTCGGATGAGGTGATAAATTTTCCCGTTAAGGTTCTGCCATACACACGTCCACTTGTCATATCCGTTGCCATGTAGGCTACAGACGTTTCGTCGTAATTCCGGCTTCCTTCTTCCAGACAAGAGGTCAGCAACAGGGTCATGCCGATCATTCCCCACAATAAGATTGTTCTGTTCATGTTCATTTTTATTATGTGATTATTTAAATTCATACCTCAGCCCCACACTCAGATCCATCACGATCTTGCTGTCGGAATAGATGGTTTTATATTCGTTGTTTGCATCGAAGTAATAAGCGCCTCCTATCTTGCCGTATAGTTTTACATCCTGATAGACCGGGAAAGAGACTCCCACCCCGGCATTGACGGATATCTGCGGGTTGCGCTGAGATATCCGGGTGATCTCTTCCTCCTCCGACGAGATATTCAATTCAGGCGACACCCCTACGCCTTTTCTCCGGTATTCACCGTACACATCCTTTTCCAGCATCCCTCCCACAGAAGCATACACATTCACTTTCTTCACCGAAAAAAGATTGTAATTTACGTTCAGGGGTATGCCCAGATAATGAAGACGCTGCGTTTCCTGTACCTGCAGATTGACGCTGGAATTTCTCACTTTGGAAGAGAGATGAGTATATATAAGTCCGGTCTCCAGAGAGAGGTCGTTGAACAGCGACTTCGATACCGTAATGCCGAAGGATACGGGCTGGTCATGTTCCATCTCCGACACATTGCCGGCTGTATTGTTTGTGGTAAGCAACATCTTGGAATCCGACAACGGTGGATTATTCTCAGCATACTGAGCACTACGCAATGTCATGGGCGAATTTACTGTCTGCTGAAAAGGAGTCAAGCCACCACGACCGCTCATCGCCAGGATTATCTGCCTGTTGTCTGCTCTCCCCCGGTCCTGATCTTTCCGCAAACCTTCCTGTTCACGGCCAACCGTGATATATTCCTCCACGCCGGCATCTTGGGCAAGTGGTGTCGCCTGTAGCACCCCGGCCTTCTTAACGGCCGAGGAAAAATCTTCTTCCCTTATATTTCTCCTGGGGGTTGCCAGGACCGTCTGTCCCCGTTGCAGCCACGTTTCGTTCCGATCCGGTTTATTGTATGCAGTAAGGGGGGGGGTATTTTTTTTGATTTGGTTTGTTGCACGAAAGGGAGTAACCGATGCCGGTGATACTGCCTGCTCTGCGTTTTTGGGAAAAACCACCTCCGGGTTGCTGTCATGGGAAGAGTCGGTCTGAGAGACGGAAGATTCCGAAACCAGTGCGACTTCGTCGGATGTGGGCAGAACAAAAAGGAGCCCTCCCACAAGCAGGATCACGGCTGCCACAGCCGATGCAGCGTACCACCGGCGACGGACAATCGTGCGAGCATTGCGGGCTGCATTCAGCGATTGTTCAATCCGATCCCATCCGTCGGCAGGCACCGGTGCTCTGTAATCGCCAAGCTTCGATTGTATCTCTCTTCTAACCTCGTTATCTGTATTCATTATATCTGCCATTGTTAAGATGGAGGATGGCTTTTATCTTATTCTTTAACATTGTCTTTGCCCTGAAGAACTGAGAACGCGAAGCTGCCTCCTTGATGCCCAGCATCTGTGCAATTTCTTTGTGAGACATTTCTTCAAAAATAAACAGGTTAAATACTGTCCTGTATCCCGGGGGTAAGTTCCTGATCATCTCCATGACTTCCTCGCGGGGAATATTTTCTATATCGAGTAAATCGTCGGCATCCTCTTCGGCTTCGTGAGCATACAAGTAGCCATATTCTTCCAGAAACCGATTCTTCTGTTTTTCCTTCCGGAAATTTTCCAATGCCAGATTTACAAAAATACGTCTTAGCCAACCTTCAAAAGAACCCTTGCCCGAAAATGAGCCTATTTGCGTAAAAGCGCGGATAAATCCATCGTGCAACAGGTCACGGGCAGCTTCTTCCTCCCTGCAATAGCGCATACACACAGCCATCATTACAGGAGCATAACGCTCGTATAATGCCTTTTGGGCATTACGGTCCTGTTTCTTACACGCTATTATCAGTTGCGAATCATCCATTCTTATCGCAGTTCAAATCATAGATGAAATAAGAGTAAAAACGTTGCACCAAATGGATTGTTTTTATCCTAATTTATCGTTTATTAAGAAAAAGACATGTATAACCCACCTATGTATGCATTTCGTTCTCAAATATACTATCAGCCTTAAAACAAAGCAAGTGAAATTAATTAAGAATGTGTAAATTTATATTGCAGTATAACTGTTTTTTACTTATTTTTGTCCTATCAATCCACTAAAAGTCCTCTTTATGAAAGATTTTCTAAAAATCATGCTCGCATCCGCTATTGGATTTGTTATCGCGCAAGTTATTCTTTCACTGATTGCCATGCTCTTTTTTTTAGGCATGATGGGCTCCCTCGTGAATTCCGTGGCTACCGAGAAATTCACGCTTCAGGAAAATTCGGTTTTAAATCTGCGACTCGATGGACCTATCACGGAGAGGACACCGGAACAGGACCCGTTTACGTCCATGATTGGAGCCGACTACCCTTCCGCCATGGGGCTCAATGATATTGTGGGTGCAATTCGCAAGGCGAAAAACAACGATAAAATAAAAGGTATTTACCTCGATTCACGCATGCTTTCGGCTTCGATGGCCACATTGGCAGAGATCCGCCAGGAACTGATCAAATTCAAAGAAAGCGATAAGTTTATTGTGGCATATGCCGATACCTACTCACAAGGCGGCTACTACCTTGCTTCGGTAGCCGATAAAATAGCTATCAACCCACAGGGGATGCTCGACCTGCATGGATTGGCTTCCACTCCCATTTTCTTCAAGGATGCCCTGGATAAATTGGGCATCCAGATGCAGATTTTCAAAGTCGGCACCTACAAATCGGCAGTAGAACCCTTCACTCAAAACGAAATGAGCGAGGCAAACAGGGCTCAGATTACCTCTTATCTGACCGACACCTGGAGCTTCCTACGACAAGATCTGGCGGAATCACGCTCCCTCACGCCGGCGAAAATAGATTCACTGGCCAACAGCTTCCCCTTGTTACAGTCGACAGACTATCTGCTTACGGCAAACCTCGTGGATACTCTGTTGTACGAAACCGAAATGAAAGACTACCTCCGCACACTGCTGGATATCAAGGAAGACACCAGAATCCCTTCAGCCACAGTTGCGGAAATGAAGTCGGTAAGCACCAAACCAGTAAAAAAAACCGGCAACACCGTCGCCATCCTCTATGCCAGCGGGAATATTGTCTCCGGCAATGGTTCATCGGAGATACAGGACAAGTACATGGTTGATCAGATCGAAAAGCTAAGAAAAGACAAGGATGTAAAGGCTGTGATATTTCGCATCAACTCCGGCGGGGGAAGCGCATATGCATCGGAACAAATATGGAAAGCGATCGCCAGGTTGAAGGAAGAAAAGCCTGTGGTCGTTTCGATGGGAGACGTGGCAGCTTCGGGAGGATATTATATTGCCTGCAATGCCGACAGAATTGTGGCACAACCCACCACGCTCACCGGCTCCATCGGGATATTCGGTGCCATCCCGAACCTGGAAGGTACCAGCAAAAAAATCGGAATCTATACAGACGAGGTGAAAACCCACGAGTTTTCCGATTTCGGAAATATCACCCGCCCCTTTAACGAAAGGGAAAGAAAGATGATGCAGGCTTACATCGAGAAAGGGTACGACCTTTTTCTCACCCGCTGTGCTGAAGGGCGCAACATGCCGAAAGACTCCATGGCATTGTATGCCGAAGGCCGGGTATGGACAGGCAATCAGGCAAAAGAGATCGGGCTTGTCGACGAATTGGGCGGCATGGAACGAGCCATTGAAGTAGCGGCTGAGATGGCCAACCTGGGCAAAAGCTACGTCGTTTTCGAATATCCGAAGATGCGCTCCCGCATCGATGAGCTGCTAAGACCTGCCAGGGAAGATCTGGCTGCCCAAACATTAAAAGAATATCTGGGTGATAGTTATGAATTATTTATGATTTTGAAAAACCTGAAAGAACAGGATTACATCCAGGCTCGTGTTCCTTTCGACTTGAATATCAGGTAACAACATGGACAAACCCATTGTAGAAATTCGCCGTTCCTTGCTGCCATTATCCTGGCTGTACGGGATTGGTGTAAATTTCCGGAACGGATTATTTAACAGAAAAATACTCAAACAACGCACATTTCAGATCCCGGTGATCTGTGTAGGAAATATCACGGTAGGCGGCACCGGAAAGACCCCTCATATTGAATATCTGATCAGGCTGCTTTCCCCCCGGTACAAAGTAGCCGTACTAAGCAGAGGATACAAACGCAAGAGTAAAGGTTTTCTGATTGTGGATCCCGACTCCAAAGTACGTGATGTGGGAGATGAGCCCCTGCAAATCAAAAAGAAGTTTCCGGGAACGCTGGTCGTGGTGGATAAGAACAGGGTTGCTGCCATCGAAAAGATACTCTCCATTGAAAAGGCGGAACGCCCCGACGTCATCTTGCTGGACGACGGCTTCCAGCATCGCCATGTGTTGCCATCACTCTCTATCCTGCTGGTGGACAGCAACCGACCGGTATTTGAAGACCGGTTGCTTCCGGCGGGGCTGCTGCGGGAGCCGCTCAACGGAAAAGACAGGGCTTCGATCGTGCTGGTCACCAAATGCGATCCAGACATGCAGCCCATCGATTACAGGATCTACACAAACGGTCTGGACCTGTTTCCCTATCAGGATCTATATTTCACGGCACTCGATTATGACGCCTTGAAACCGGTATTTCCCGAGTTGAAACCCGAGCCACTTCACTTGGACGAATTGCGCAAGAAACACCTTTTCCTGGTTACGGGCATCGCTTCTCCCGCTCCACTGGTAGATAAGCTGGAACACAAGACCTACAACCTGTACACGAAGTTTTTTCCCGACCATCATCCGTTCACCCGGGAGGACATACAATCTATCCGCCAGATGATATACTCGGTAGAAGATGACAACAAAATAATTCTCACCACCGAAAAAGATGCGGTGCGCTTTCGCGCACTGCCTTTTCTGGACGATGAGATAAAAAAAATGCTTTATTATATTCCGGTACGCGTCACCTTCGTGGATGACGCCGAAAGAGATTCATTCAATCATAAAATTCTTGAACATGTTAGAAATTATCAAAGAAACAGCAGATTATCTGAATAATAAAATCGGGGAGATACCAAACACCGCCATCATTCTGGGCACGGGACTGGGAGAGCTTGCACACGAAATTGCCGACAAAAAAGAGATTCCATACACCGAAATACCCAATTTTCCGGTCTCCACCGTGGAGGGGCACAGCGGAAAGCTGATCATCGGCACATTGGGTGGCAAAAAGGTACTGGCAATGCAGGGACGCTTTCACTATTACGAAGGATACGACATGAAACAGGTTACGTTTCCCGTGCGTGTTTTTCAGGCACTCGGCATTGAATATCTCTTTGTATCCAACGCGGCAGGCGGCATGAACCCCAGCTTCGATATTGGTGACATCATGCTGATTGAAGACCACATCAACATGTTTCCGGAACATCCGCTACACGGGAAAAACTTCAACGAACTGGGTACCCGCTTCCCCGATATGAGCGAAGCCTACAGTAAATCATTGCGCCTGATGGCCATGGAAATAGCCAAAGAGAAAAACATCAAGTTGCAGCATGGTGTATATGTAGGAGTGCAGGGGCCCACGTTTGAGACTCCGGCCGAATACAACTTTTTCAGAATAATCGGTGGTGATGCAGTGGGAATGTCTACGGTGCCGGAGGTGATCGTGGCCAACCATGCCGGCATGAAGGTGCTTGCTTTCTCCATCATCACCGACCTGGGCGTGATCGGCAAGATCGTGGAAGTATCGCACGAAGATGTGCAGGAAGCCGCCAAAATAGCACAGCCCAAGATGGCTGAGATCATGCGTACCATCATCGGGAGAATCGAATGAGGAAAACAGAAATAGCCACGCTGGGAGAATTTGGGCTGATTGATCATTTGACCAGCGATATCCGGCTTACGCAACCCTCCTCCCTCAAGGGGGTGGGCGATGATGCTGCCGTGCTGGATTACGCGGGGAAAAAGACACTGGTCACCACCGACCTGTTGCTGGAGGGGATCCACTTCGATCTGGTATATGCCCCCCTGAAACATCTGGGATACAAGGCTGCCGTCATCAACTTCTCCGACATCTACGCGATGAATGGCACACCCCGGCAAATCACCGTTTCGCTGGGCATATCCAAACGCTTCGCGGTGGAAGATCTTGAAAGCTTCTACAGCGGACTGAAGCTGGCTTGTGAGATTTACGGGGTAGATATCGTGGGCGGTGACACCACTTCATCGCTGACCGGCTTTACCATCAGCATCACTTGCATCGGCACAGCAGACGACGACAAGATTGTTTACCGGGATGGAGCCAAAGATACGGACCTCATCTATGTATCGGGCGATCTGGGTGCTTCATACATGGGGTTGCAGCTGCTGGAAAGAGAGAAAAGCGTGTTCGATGGCAGCGGTGAGGTGCAGCCCGATTTTGCAGGGAAAGAGTACCTGCTGGAGCGGCAGCTCAAGCCGGAGGCACGGAAGGATATCGTGGCCCTGCTGGCGGAAAACGGCATTGTTCCGACCGCCATGATCGATATTTCGGATGGATTATCGTCCGACATACTGCATATCTGCAAGCAGAGCAATGTGGGATGCCAGCTTTTTGAAGAGCGACTTCCAGTTGATTACCAGACCGCCATGATGGCGGAAACATTCAATATGAATGTGACCACCGTCGCGTTGAACGGAGGCGAGGACTACGAGCTCTTATTCACTGTACCGCTCACGCTGCACGAGAAGATGAGTGCAGTGGCAGGTGTACATCTGATAGGTCATATTGCCAAACCCGAACAGGGTTGTTACCTGGTGACCCGCGACGGTCAGGAGATGCAACTCCGTGCCCAGGGCTGGAATCATCTTGTGGACGAACAATCGCTTTGACGATTGTTTCCCGGACATCACTTCCCATTGAAGCGTAATTGAGCAATATTTTTTTGACTTTTTCGTTGGCAAATTTTGCATTTCACAAAAATGCGCTTATCTTTGCACTCGCAATTTAAGCAATGTTGGTGCCATAGCTCAGTCGGTAGAGCAACGGACTGAAAATCCGTGTGTCCCCGGTTCGATTCCTGGTGGCACCACCCAAAAAAACACTTGAATATCTGATTTCAAGTGTTTTTCTTTTTTATCTACCCATCAATTCAGCAGATAATGAAGGATCCGGGATCAACGGAGTACATTTTCCGGCACTGCACTACACTTTCTCCTTTACTCGCTCGTATAATACTCCAAATATTCAAGACGTAACATCGACTCAGATTAAAAGGAAATACGGGCTAAAAAAGGAAACATCAGAGTTGTGGTAGCACGGCAAACTACAGTTTGTTATATCAACGACCGTGAAATGCCTGCAGATATTTATCGATGTAGAGTTGCTTTTCTTTCAATCTGTATTGCTGGATAAAACGGGGGTGCTCCAGAACCGTAAGCCGGTCGAATAACTTCTCTTCGGCATTAAGCCTGCGGATATAGTCTGCATTCTTCTTTCCGAGGATAAACACTTCGGTCGTGTCAAGTCCCATACCGATGTGTTTATGCAAGGAGTCGATCATAAACTCCTTCACCGACTCAAACAATTCCGGATCATCATAATAATTTGCATTGAGCCATGCACCTCCTGCTGTCTCCCTGATAATAGCCAGAGGAAATGGGGAATTAATATAAAAATTCTGATAGAAGCGGGCTGTTCCACCATATGCCTCGATCATATCATAAAGAAAGACCGAGGAGACCTCGTGCGTGCGTGCCGATTTCATTTGAATATCACAGGCGCTCTCCAGCCTCTTTGTGTCCGTAAAAGGTACTCCGGTCACTCCCGCCCCATTGCGGCTCGGATTTATCCCGATAATAAAGCGCCGTTTTTCCGTATCGTGGTAATATTTGTGGTAAAACTCGTCCATCACCTTCATGGTTTCAGGATTGTCCATAAACGGGTTCATCACCCGAAAGCCCTCCGGCAAATTACCGGTGTACGTCAAATGACGGTTGAATGCAATTACTTTGTCTGCGAATGTCTCCATAATTCAAAGATAATATGCAGAAATTGATTTCGGAACAATGCATTTAAAGCATTTTTCTCAGCGCTGCCCTGTCGTTGATTTGAATATCACGCCGGTTCACATTAATCATCCCCTCCTCTGCCATCTCCATCATCACTTTTACCAGCGCGGGACGCGAAACGCCAAACAGGCGAGCCATACTTTCTTTCGATGTTTTCAACCGAAATGACTTTTCCCCTTCCGATTCTTTCAGCAGGTAGTATGCAAGCTTCGCACGGATGGTACGCAGGGAGACCAGCCGCAGTTTCTCGGAAAGAAAAAACACCTTGTTGGAGATATATGCCAGAAATGACATCATAAAACACTCGTATTTTCTCATCAGAAAATAGACATTATCTCTCGGTATTACCGCAACAGTACAGGCTGTATTGCAAATGGCAGATACGGGAGAGCGATTATCCGAAGAGAATAGAAATCCCGTTGCCATCGGATTGGGCGCCCTGATCTGTTCTACTTTCATAAAGTCGCCTTTCTCATCGGCCATCTCTGTTACGATCTCGCCCATAATCAGGACGTAGAGCGAATCATAACGAACCCCCCGGGCAACAATCACGTCTCCCTTCTGATAACTCCTGACTGAAAACCGCACGTCTTCCAGAAAGGAGTCACGTTGTTCATCGGGAATTGAACTGCACAAGGGACATTGAAAGATCATGCGGCGATAATCAAGTTCAGGGTGCTGTAGTTTCATTTTTTCCTTCCGGTATTTTATTATTGTTGACAATCAGGCTCAGACGGGATTATCTGCTTCTTCCTCATTGATTTTTCGATTGTACATTTCTCTTCCTCATTTTTTACAAATGTCATAATTATTACAGTTTTTTGCAAATATTATTCCTTTCTTTGTTATTGACAGATATATTTAAAGCGTTTAACCATGAGCAAGCTGCGGTTCTTTTGGAATGAAGTCAGGCCCCGCGGAGGATGGAAATACCCTGCCATCATTATCTGTGGCGCTTTCGTGGGGCTCTTCGTGTATACTTTTTTTGCTTCCCGTGCTTACAGCTATCTGTCAAACGATCCGGCCACATGCGTAAACTGCCACATCATGGGGCCCTACTACGCCACCTGGATGCACAGCTCACACGGCAGAAATACCACCTGCAACGACTGTCACGTACCCCAGGACAATAAAATCAAAGGGTATTACTTTAAAGCGACAGACGGATTACGCCATTCCGTCATTTTCACTGTACGCGGCGAAAGCCAGGCGATTCAGGCCATTGAAGCCAGTTCTCAGGTAATCATGGACAACTGCATTCGCTGTCACACCCAACTCAATACCGAGTTTGTGAATACAGGGCGCATGGGTTACAGAGAAATGAAGGATACCGACGGAAAAGCCTGTTGGGACTGCCACAGAGATGTGCCTCACACACGGAGCAGATCGCTCTCCTCCACTCCAAATGCACGTGTACCGATGCCGGCAAGCAATGTGCCGGACTGGTTGCTGGATATGGTAAAGAATGCCGAAATGAAAAAATAAGGGCCAGGAGCCAAAGTGCAAGAACCAGGATATAACGAACAAGAACGAAAAGCCGGACACTGAATTCAATATATACAATAATAACACTATGAACAGGAAGAGGAATAACAACAGGATGAAGCCATGGGTAGGCTGGCTCCTGTTTTTCGTGACAATGGGTGTGGTTTTCCTCCTTGGAATGCTGGCAGCATCCGTGACGCAACGCCGGGCAGAAATTGCGAGCGTGATGAACAACAAAAAGGTTGAAATCACCGGAATCGAATCGCGCAATGAACTGTTCGCCGTAAATTATCCCCGCGAATACGAGACCTGGGCGAAAACAGCCGACACCACTTTTCAAAGTGAGTTCAACGGAAGCAGCGTGAGAGACGTCCTCGAACAGCGCCCGGAAATGGTTATCCTTTGGGCCGGATATGCCTTCTCGAAAGATTACGGTACCCCAAGAGGACATATGCATGCCGTGGAAGATGTGCGCCATACCCTGCGGACCGGCGCTCCCATGACGCCGGAAGAAGGGCCGCAGCCTGCCACCTGCTGGACCTGCAAAAGCCCCGACGTACCCCGCTTGATGGACTCTGTGGGAATTGCCGAATTTTACAACAAAACCTGGGCACACTGGGGACAGGAAATAGTGAATCCCATTGGATGTGCCGACTGTCACGATGCCGCCACAATGGATCTGAAAGTAAGCCGACCCGGATTGATTGAGGGATATGAGGCCATGGGTCTGAATATCCGGGAAGCAACCCATCAGGAGATGCGTTCGCTGGCCTGTGCACAATGTCATGTGGAATATTACTTCACTCCCGAAGGGAAATACCTGATCTTCCCCTGGCACAACGGCATCACCATGGAGGGAGCGGAACAATATTACGACAGCATCCGGTTTACCGACTATACACACGCACTCAGCAAGGCACCCATCCTCAAAGCACAACACCCCGATTACGAAATATTCAAAACAGGGATCCATGCACAGCGGGGTGTTTCGTGTGCCGACTGTCACATGCCTTATATTTCCGAAGGAGGAATCAAATACAGCAGTCACCACGTGAGAAGTCCGCTGGCAAGCATGAACAACACCTGCCAGGTATGCCACCGGGAAACAGAGGAAGATCTCCGCAACTCGGTTTACGAACGGCAACGCAGTGCCAATCAGATTCGCAACCTGGCAGAGCAGGAGCTTGCCACCGCCCATCTGGAAGCACAGTTCGCATGGGAAAGAGGAGCCACAGAGACACAGATGAAAGAGGCGCTGCAATTGATTCGTCAGTCGCAATGGCGCTGGGATTATGCCGTGGCATCGCACGGAGGAGCGTTCCACTCGCCGGTAGAATATCAACGTATTCTTTCCCTGAGCCTCGACAGGGCCCACAAAGCCCGTTTTGAGATATCCAAGGTGCTGGCGGCACTCGGCTTCACCGGCGACGTTCCGCTGCCCGACATCTCCACGAAAGAGAAGGCACAGGCATACATCGGGTTGGATATGCAAAAAGAAAGAGCCGACAAGCAAAACTTCCTGCAAACGGTCGTTCCCCGTTGGCTCGAAACAGCCAAAGCCAACAAACGGCTGGCAAGTCTGAACTAACATAATGAGAAATAGATTCGAGTCCGGATTTTGGAGGACACAAAAACATTTTATATTGATTACGCTGAGTGCATGAAGAGTAGATCCCGCAAAATATGGGAGCAGCCATGGGGGTATGCAGAAGGTTTCATCGTGGCGGCTGGCATCCTTTTAACGGGCTTGATGCTACAGTTGACCGTCGGGAACATCGAGCCTGCTCTCTTTGCATCGCCGGTCAACGTGATCATGGGAGCCTCTTTGACGGCAGGGCTGATTGCTGTCTACTTTCTTCTCCCGCAAAACAAGGCAATAAAGTGGTTATCCGGCGTTTATGCTGCCGTGCCGGCCATCGTCGTCCTGCTTCTTCTCTGCATGATACTGGGACTCACTCCACAGCTTCCACTCAGCACAGGTCGCATGCAGGCAAGCGACAATCTGTTCTCCCGGCTCGGATGGGCTCAGATGACCACCTCCTGGTCATTTATATTGCTCTGCTTTTACATTCTGATAATTCTGGAACTCACTTTGCTCAGAAGGACCCGCAAGAAACAATCGTGGCGCGATATCGGCTTTTACCTGAACCACCTGGGATTGTTTGTTGCTCTTCTGGCTGGCTTATCGGGCAGTGCCGATCTGAAGCGGTTCACGATGAGTGTGCAAGAGGGGCAGGTAGAATGGCGCGGTACCGGACAGTCCGGAGAAACCATAGAATTACCGGTAGCCATCCAGCTGGACACGTTCCGGATAGAAGAATACCCTCCCAGGCTGGTCGTCGTTGAAAACATGACAGGGAAAATACTACCCGCAGCACATCCCGAGAGCTATCATTTTGAGGAAATTGGCAAAACAGCCCGGCTGGCAGACGTATCGCTGGAAATTATGGATTACCTGCCTCATGCTGCCATATTGCGGGACTCCACCTTTGTCAATGTAGTACCCATGATGATGGAGGGCGCCGGCACCGCCATCAAGGTGAAAGCAGCCAAGCCAGGGATGGAGCAGCCAGTGGAGGGTTGGGTCAGCAGTGGCAGCTACCTCTTTCCCCATAGCACATTGCCGGTTGATGAATTCACAAGCATAGTGATGCCACCGCAGGAGGTAAAAAAATACAAATCGTTTGTGACCCTGTATTCTGAAAAGGGGACCAACCTTCAAGCCGTGATTGAGGTAAACAAACCTCTCACTGTGGAAGAATGGATGATTTACCAGTATAGCTACGACAATTCGAAAGGGAAACATTCAGATGTCTCTATCTTTGAACTGGTACGGGATCCCTGGTTAAAGGTGGTTTACACCGGTATCTTCATGCTGCTCGCCGGGGCGCTGTTCCTGTTTATTGCGGGACCTAAAAAGAGGACGGCATGAGTTGGGAACTATTTATATATTTTGCTGCAGGGGCACTGTTATTCTGGATTATGGGCGCCATCGCGGCACTTGGAAACAGACACAGGGCGCTGTCCATATTATGTACGACTGCCGGACTGCTGGTCTTCGCGTTTTTTATTGCCGCGCTCTGGCACTCATTGGAAAGGCCACCCCTGCGCACCATGGGAGAAACAAGACTCTGGTATTCTTTCTTCCTTCCCATAGCGGGACTACTCACCTATCTGCGCTGGAACTACAAATGGATACTATCCTTCACCACGCTGCTCTCCGCCGTCTTTATCATGGTGAATATCACGAACCCGGACATTCACAACAAGGTGCTGATGCCGGCACTGCAAAGTCCCTGGTTTGCCCCGCACGTCATCATTTATATGTTTTCCTATGCCATACTGGGCGCAGCTACACTGGGCGCCCTCTACTATCTTGTCAAAGAGAAAAAAGTCAGCAACCCCGAACGACTCATGCAGATGACCGATGAGCTGGTATACGCCGGAACGGCCTGTATCACGCTTGGCATGCTGATGGGAGCCATCTGGGCCAAGGAAGCATGGGGTCACTACTGGAGCTGGGATCCGAAAGAGACATGGGCTGCTGCCACCTGGCTGGGATACCTGCTTTACATCCATTACCGGCTGAAAAAAAATGCCTCCCCTAAAGTATCGATGATCCTCTTACTCGTAGCTTTCATGTTGCTGCAGATATGCTGGTATGGCGTGAATTATCTGCCGTCGGCACAACAAAGTGTGCATGTCTATTCGTAGTGGCAGGCTTGAAACAGCAAGAGGTCCCTTTGAAGACAAAACTTCAATTTTCTCTATTTTTTACGTAGGAAGATTCTTTTGTGTTGTAAAATTGAACTATCAAATCCAAAATGTGTAATTTTGTACCGGATTTATTTCGCAATTCACCAATAAGGTTATCAAAACCTCCACAATAAAAACCGTGTAACATGTCAACATTACGATTTAAAGCTGTAGTAGAAGCGTCGAAAAGAGTACCCGTCGAGATTGCCGTTCCCGGCCAGTTACCCTCTGAGTATTTCGGAAAGTATGTGTTCAACAGAACACAGATGGCGAAGTACCTCTCGAAAGAGACAATGAAAACCGTTCTCGAGGCGATCGACCAGGGAACCACGCTTCATCGTGAAATTGCCGATCATGTGGCAGCCGGCATGAAGATGTGGGCTATCGAAATGGGGGCGACTCATTACACACACTGGTTTCAACCGCTCACGGAGGGGACAGCGGAAAAACACGATTCGTTCATCGATTACGTGAACGGCCCCGACGGGGGAATCATTGAACGCTTCTCAGGCAAGTTGCTTGCTCAGCAGGAACCTGATGCATCGAGCTTTCCCAGCGGCGGCATCCGCAATACCTTCGAAGCTCGCGGGTATACTGCCTGGGACCCATCATCCCCTGCATTCATCATAGACGACACGCTCTGTATTCCTACTGTTTTTATTTCCTATACCGGCGAGGCCCTCGATTATAAAACACCACTCCTGAAGACCTTATCGGCTGTGGATAAGGCCTCTGTGGATGTTTGCAGGCTTTTTTATCCGGATGTGAAAAAGGTCTATTCTTTCCTGGGTTGGGAACAGGAATATTTTCTGGTAGACCAGGCATTGTATGCAGCCCGGCCCGACCTGAGCCTGACGGACCGCACCCTTATGGGGCACGAAAGTGCCAAAAATCAGCAATTGGAAGACCATTATTTTGGAGCAGTTCCCCCGCGTGTGGCTGCGTTCATGCGCGAAGTGGAGTTTGAAGCTTACAAGTACGGCATCCCTTTGAAAACCCGCCACAACGAAGTAGCTCCCAACCAGTTTGAACTGGCGCCTATTTTTGGGGAGACAAATTTGGCAGTCGACCAGAACCTGCTGGTGATGTCTCTCATGCAAAAGATTGCGACCAAGCATCATTTTAAGCTGTTGCTTCATGAAAAGCCTTTTGCCGGGGTAAACGGATCGGGAAAGCACAACAACTGGTCACTCTGTACCGATACCGGCATCGGCTTGTTTACACCAGGCAAAACGGCCAATGACAACCTGTTGTTTGTCACGTTCCTGGTGAATACCCTGGTAGCCGTTTACAAACATAATGCCTTGCTGAAAGCCTCCATCATGTCGGCCAACAATGCGCACAGGCTGGGAGCCAACGAAGCTCCTCCGGCAATCATCTCCGTATTCCTCGGGAAGCAGTTATCGAACGTGCTCGATAAAATTGAACACAGTTCGGAAGACAACGACATCACCGTGGATGAGTTGAAAAAAATGAAATTAGGCATCTCCCATATTCCGGAAGTACTGATTGACAACACGGACAGAAACAGGACCTCACCGTTCGCATTCACTGGAAACCGCTTCGAGTTTCGGGCGGTGGGTTCATCGGCCAACTGCTCATCAGCCATGACAGCATTGAATGCCGTAGTTGCCGCACAGCTGATTGATTTCAAAAAGGAAATCGATGCGAAGATGAAAAAAGGGATGAAAAAGGAGCAGGCCATCTTCGACACCCTTCGTCACTACATCAAGATGTCGAAACCTATCCGTTTTGAAGGGAACGGTTACAGCGACGAATGGAAAGAGGAAGCCCGAAAACGGGGCCTCGACTGTGAAACAAGCGTCCCGGTCATATACGACGCATACACATCGGATCAAACGGTGGAGATGTTTGAGAGCATTGGCGTATTGAACGAGAAGGAACTTCATGCCCGCAATGAAGTGAAATGGGAAACCTACACCAAGAAAATTCAGATTGAAGCACGCGTATTGGGCGATCTGTGCATGAATCACATCATTCCGGTGGCGACAGAATACCAGTCTATGCTGCTCGATAACCTCTACAAGATGAGAGCCGTCTTCGACAAAGAAAAGGCCGATAAATTATCGAAGGAGGATGCCGCACTGATCGAAGAAATTGCCGATCATATTTCTGCAATAAAAACGAATGTGGATGACATGGTGGATGCACGCAAGGCGGCCAATAAGCTGGAGGATGCACGTGAGAAGGCCGTGGCCTACCACGACACGGTTGAGGTATACTTTAATGTAATCCGTTACCACGTAGACAAACTGGAACTGATTGTGGACAATCAGATGTGGACACTGCCCAAGTACAGGGAGTTGTTATTCATCAGTTAAATCGCAACATAAACCGATGCATTGGACAAACAGTGAAAGAAGAGGCTGTCTCAAAATAAAATTTAACCTCCTGAGAAATGAATATTGGGATATGTTCTCAGATAGATTCCCAATAAAAAGAGGGTGAAATCACATTGAACACCCTCTTCTTTTCTAAACTAATCTTAAAACACAAGGCATTTTGTCAATTTAGTATTTTTTAAGATGCCGCACAACAAGGCATAAACTACTGGCTAACAGAGAATACTAAAATAATCTTCTCTAAAATTAAGGACAAATTATTTTTTCCCTTTCGTATGTTAGAGAAATTTATTTACCTTTGACGAATTTAAAACATATCAGACTGTGGACGCACACAACTCTGGAAACAAGCACATTATAAGCTATTAAGTCTAAATAAAACATAATTTTTAAAGCAATGAGTAATTCGGGATTTCAGACTATCGATTATGTGATAGTCGGAGTGTACATGGTTCTGCTGGTAAGTTTGGGCCTTTTTCTCTCCAGAAACAAAAAAGGACATGAAAAAACCGCAAACGACTACTTCCTGGCAGGAAACAAACTAACATGGTGGGCAGTAGGGGCTTCCCTGATCGCTGCGAACATTTCAGCTGAACAATTTATCGGGATGTCGGGATCTGGTTATAAAATCGGGATCTGCGTGGCGGCCTATGAAATTATGGCAGCTGTCACACTGATTATTGTGGCCAAGTTCTTATTACCTGTAATGTTGAAACAACGAATCTATACCATCCCCCAGTTCCTTCGTGAACGCTACAATGGCGGAGTAGGTATGGCTTTTTCAGTTTTTTGGCTATTTCTTTATGTATTTGTTAATCTCACCTCCGTAGCATGGCTCGGTTCTATAGCCATTGAGCAGATCCTTGGGCTGGAGGGGTATCGTATGCAGATAGTGCTGGCATTATTCATCATTGCCGGCGTCTATTCTATCTATGGCGGTCTTGCCTCGGTAGCCTGGACCGACGTGCTGCAGGTTGTTTTCCTGATCGGCGGCGGATTAATCACGGCCTACTTTGCACTGGAGGCTGTATCGGGTGAAGGTAGAGGAGCGTGGGACGGTTTGGTCATCATTTACGAAAAGTTAAAAAGTATTCCCAACGACACCCACTTTAATCTGATTGTGGATAAATCAAAATCGCCCGATGCATTCAAGGATCTTCCCGGCATCGCCGCAATTGTGGGAGGTGTGTGGCTGACCAATATCGGCTATTGGGGATTCAACCAGTACATCATCCAGAAAGGACTTGCAGCCAAAAATATTGGCGAAGCTCAGAAGGGTCTTATTTTTGCCGGTTTCCTGAAGATACTGATTCCTTTTATCGTGGTTATCCCCGGTGTTACAGCATTTATCATGTTCAATTACCCACAGGATATCCCCGGCATACAACAAGGATATTTCGACATGTCGGGATCGATCAATGTCTCTGACGATGCCTATCCCTGGCTGATCAGGAATTTTGCCCCGATCGGCATCAAGGGAATTTCTTTCGCTGCACTGGCGGCGGCAGTCATCTCATCTTTGGCTTCGATGCTAAACTCAACCTCCACCATCTTCACGATGGATATTTACAAACAGCACATCAAGAAAGATGCGTCAGACAGAAGGTTGGTGAGAGTCGGCCGTACCACAGCTCTTCTGGCACTGGTGATTGCCATCATCGCGGTGGAACCCTTGCTGGGAGGTTTGGATCAGGCATTCCAGTATATTCAGGAATATTCCGGATTCATCTACCCGGGAATTATTGTGGTATTTGGTTTAGGACTTTTGTGGAAAAGAGCCTCATCGAAGGCTGCAGTGTGGACCTCCATCCTTACTATCCCTATGGGGCTGCTGTTTAAAATAGCCATGCCGGAGATGCCATTCCAGTTCAGAATGGGTTATGTCTTCATCATTCTGTTCGTGATCTTTGTAGCCATCACATTTGTCGACAACACAAAAGTAGAAACAGAGAAGGCAGACGAAGCCGACAGGAAGAAGATGCTGAAATGGGGCAGAATCACTCTGTTCTTCGCGTTGTTTTTCATTCTGGCTGCAGCCATACATAAAATACTGCTTGTCAGCGGAAGCACCAACGAATGGATTCTCTACCTCGAGAACATTGGTTTTGAAGCCTTCTTTTTCTTTGGCTCACTCATATTCTCTGTCTCCCTCTTTTTGTTCTCGAACGCTAATTCACAATACAAAGACAAAAAAGCGGTCCCCTTCGAACTGGCGCTTTTCAAAACAGACAGGGGTTTTGCCATCGGTTCCTTTGGTATCTGCCTGCTGGTAACACTCATTTATATTTTGCTGTGGTAAGGCAGAGTTAGACAATAATATCGATTATTTTATCAAGCCATACAGCAACAATGCTCTATGGCTTGATTTTTTTTAACGAAACACTGATATGCGCAAAATCTTTATACAGATCATGTTCTGCATGTTACAATTGGCAACACACCTGACGGGACAAAATTATCCCGCCATAAACCACAACAATCTGTTTCCCGTCAGCACCATCACGGAAGAGGGTGCATGGTGCTGGTTTGCTGATCCACGTGTGATCCATTATGAAAACGAAAGCGGCACCATCAACAGTACCTATATCGGCTACATCGATGTACACGGATACATCAAAGCCACACAGATCGACCATTTGAAAAACAGGACGAGCGAGGTGATGATTCGCTCCTGCTTTCAACCGGATGATCACAACAATCCGACATTCCTGGTGCTTCCCGACGAACGCATCATGATCTTCTACTCCCGCCACACAGACGAACCCTGTTTCTACTATCGTGTATCACAAACTCCGGGCGATATCACCACACTCGGAAAAGAGAGAAAGCTGGATACAGAGCACAATACGACCTATCCCTCCCCTTTTATTCTATCCGACGATCCCGACCACATCTATCTCTGCTGGAGGGGAATTGGGTGGCACCCTACGGTTGCCCGGCTGACCATTCCGGATGAGAAGGATAATGTTGCATTCGACTGGGGTCCCTACCAACTAATCCGTTCCCTGAAAGGTGCGGGTGGCGTCCGGCCTTATGCCAAATACGCCTCCAACGGAAAAGATAAGATTTATCTTGCCTACACCACCACACATCCGGATAATCAGGCCGAGAATTGGATCTACCTCAATTACCTGGATATCCACACCAAAGCATTGAAGGATATCACAGGAAATGGGTTATCCGTAATTGGTGAGACGCAGCTGCACGAAGTAGACACCACCCCAGCTTATAAGGAGAAGTACCCTGATGCGGTGGTCGATGACACTCCCCTTCGAAACTGGATATGGGAACTGACACTTGACCATGACGAAAATCCTGTGATGGCAACAGTCAGTATCAGTCACGACAAAACGTCGCATGATTATTATCATGTCCGGTGGACAGGCAATGAATGGCAGAAAACATTCCTGTCGCATGCCGGTGGGCACTTCCATCAAACACCCGATATTGAAAAATGTTACAGCGGCGGCATGACCCTCGACAAGCACAATCCGCAGATCGTCTACGGTTCTGTTCCCGTGGAGGGCAATCAAGGTAAAAAATATGAACTGAAGAAATTCATTGTCGGCACCGACGGTAAATTGATCTCAACGGAACAGCTGACCCGTCATTCGCCGAAAAATAATGTCCGCCCATTCGCCATCGCGAAGAAAACAGCAGACCTCTCGCTTGTATGGATGCAGGGCGATTATTACGATTGGATTGTAAGTTCCGTGCGCCCACAGGGATTCCCCACAGCCATCAAAACAAATATGCTCCTTCCTCAGGACAATATCGACCTGAAAAAGGGGTTGAAGTGTCAGAACAGAATCGGAAAAGTAACTGCCGGAAAGAAAACGAAACTCAAAACGCCAAAATCCGGAACGTTCACCATTGCAGTCACACTATCGCTCGATTCGCTAGCGGAAAATGGAGAACTCTTGAATTTCGCCGGCCTCTCATATGGAATATATCCCGGAGAAATGCCGAAGCCTTACATAAGGTCGGGTGAAACAACGCATATAAGTACAAACGTACTGGGGAATTCAGACACATGGCAGCACAAAAACAGGGGTACCGACGGACAATGGTATCTGCCTGAAATAACTCAATCATTCCACCTGGCCATATCTTACGATGGCCAGAGATTGCGCACCTATATCAATGGACTAACGGATCAAATTCTTGCTATTGACAGGCTGTCGCTTTCGGATATTCATATAGGCGGATTCGACGGAGCTGTTGAAAATCTGAAAATCTACGACCGGGCACTCTCACAGGATGAGATAAAAGCAGGAGCTGAAGTACTTGGAGATCGTTGAAAACATCTTACTCCGAAAATATTTAAATAAATGAGCGATATGTGACAGATCGGGAAAACATCAATAATTTTATTTTATGTGTAGAAAAAACAAATGGCTACTTGTATTTTCAATTTTGTTAATTAACAGTTCGTGTGGAATGAATACATCAAAAGAAAAAGAAGAAATCCTCTCAATTATTCATCAAGTAAACAGCTTCTGGCAAAAGAATAATCCCGAACACGGTAATGCTTTCTGGCATAGAGCGGCCTATCATACAGGCAACATGGCGGCCTATGAAGTAACAGGGAACAAGAATTATCTTGCATTTTCACAAGCCTGGGCCGAACACAACGAGTGGAAAGGAGCCAAATCTGACGATCGTAGTCAGTGGAAATATTCTTATGGAGAATCGGATGAGTACGTGCTCTTTGGCGACTGGCAAATCTGCTTTCAGGTCTATGCCGATCTCTACAACCTTGATCCTGATGATCGCAAAATTGCACGTGCCCTTGAGGTGATGGAGTACCAGATGAGTACCCCGCAGAACGATTACTGGTGGTGGGCCGACGGGCTCTACATGGTGATGCCGGTGATGACAAGGCTGCATAATATCACTGGGAATAAACGCTATTTGGAGAAACTCCACGAATACTTTCACTTTGCAAAAGAGTTGATGTATGACGAGGAAAGCAGCTTGTTTTACAGGGATGCCAAATATATCTATCCCGGGCACAAGACCAACAATGGCAAAAAAGACTTCTGGGCACGAGGTAACGGATGGGTGTTTGCCGGTCTTGCAAAAACATTACAGGATCTGCCCGAAGACGATCCCCACCGGAACGAATATATCCGGATATATCAGGCCATGGCGGGGTCACTCAAAGTAACCCAACAGGAAGAGGGTTATTGGTCCAGAAGCATCCTGGATCCCAACCATGCTCCCGGTTATGAAACCAGCGGAACGGCATTCTTCCTTTACGGATACCTGTGGGGCATAAACAACGGCTTCTTTTCTAAAAAAGAGTACGGCGCCGTAGTTGATAAAGGATGGGATTACCTCACGAAAATCGCGTTACAGGAAGATGGGAAAGTTGGCTACGTGCAACCTATAGGAGAACGAGCCAATCAACACAAGAACGTCGGACCAGAAACAACCGCCGACTTTGGAGTAGGCGCTTTTTTATTGGCAGCGTCAGAATACAGCCGTTATGTCTGTTCTAAATGAAAGCTAAAAGTATTTTTCTGGTGATCCAGCAAGAAGAATGAAGCCATATTATTTTTTTGAAAAATTACGATGAATTATAAGAAATGTCTTTTATTAGCGCTCACGCTTGTTTTGCTATCGAGTTACGGCAAGTCTCAATCAGCTAACAGTCAGAATAAATACACCTCCTTCTCCCCCGGTGAAATATGGAAAGATGATCGGGGGGTTCACATCAATGCGCACGGGGGAGGTATCCTCTACCACGAAGGCACCTATTACTGGTTTGGCGAACATAAAGGCGAGCGATCCAATGCTGCGTTGGTGGGGGTAACCTGCTACTCCTCAACCGATCTTTACAACTGGAAGAGCGAAGGGATTGCCCTATCCGTAAGTGAAAATCCGGAAAGTCCGATCGTAAAGGGAAGCACCATTGAACGTCCAAAAGTTATCTACAATGCCAAAACAGGTAAATTCGTGATGTACTTTCACCTGGAGCTCAAAGGAAGAGGATATGAAGCGGCTCACGTTGCGGTTGCAGTTAGTGATCAGGTGACAGGTCCCTACAATCTGGTGAAAAGCGGAAGGGTAAACGCAGGTGTGTGGCCAATGAATATGACGGAAGAACAGCGGACTTCTACCGTGCAACCTTCGGAGTTCGAACAATGGTGGACGCCCGAATGGATGGCAGCATTGAAAGAGGGCCTGCTCCTGCGCCGCGATTTCGAAGGAGGACAGATGTCGCGGGACATGACCCTCTTTGTAGACGACGATGGCAAGGCATACCATATCTACGCCTCCGAAGAAAATCTAACCCTGCATATTGCGGAATTGACCGATGATTTTCTGGGTCATACCGGGAACTACGTACGTGTGGAGCCGGGAGGGCACAACGAGGCCCCGGCGGTCTTCAAAAAAGGAGGACAGTACTTCATGATCACCTCCGGTTGTACGGGTTGGGCCCCTAATGCGGCACGCCTCCTGACCGCTGATCACATCATGGGGCCATGGACATTGCACCCGAATCCCGCCCGGGGGGAAGATGCCGGGCTCACATTTCATTCACAAAGTACATTTATCATTCCGGTGCAGGGAAAGAAAGATGCTTTCATATTTATGGCAGATCGATGGAGACCCGATAACCCTATTGACGGCAGGTACATATGGCTTCCGGTTCTTTTCGAAAACGGCCTGCCCGTTCTTACCTGGTTTAATGAATGGAATTTGAATATTTTCGATGAAATAAACCCTGACTCCAATACCCCAAAAGGATAAAAGGAACAGGGAATATATCGAATACAGTTCCTCCACCATAAAAACGGAAGGCAAGGAGGAGTTTCAATACGGACGCTTCGAGATACGTGCCAAGATACCTGTTGCCGGAGGCTCCTGACCTGCTATATGGACGTTGGGGAGTGAGATGGAGTGGCCCTCCAACTTTAAACACTCTATCGCACATTGAATGATTTATTGCCCTTTTTTGAATGATTTCACCAATAGGAGATCTATTATTAAGTATATCTTTGTATGAGATAAATGAATACTATCTGAGATCACAATTTCTAAAAATCTATCGCTGCTGATTCGAGTGTCACCGATCCTGGAAAACAGTTGTCGAGATAACATATAGAACTTCAAAAAATAATCGTATGCGAAAAAAAACTCTGTCAATAGTCATTTTACTCGTTATGTCTATAGCCCCGTCTCTTAGGGCACAAGTCTCTTTCGGTATCCCTGAAAAGATTAACGATAGCTGGAAGTTTGTCCTGAATGATGTTCCCGACGGGCAGTCCGTCACGCTGAATGATACAAGATGGCAATCGGTATCGCTGCCCCACGACTGGAGTGTAAAAGGGCAGTTAAGCCCTACACTGGCCAGCTGTACCGGGTACCTGCCGGGAGGCATTGGCTGGTATCGTAAAACAATCGATATCCCTGCCGACAAGCAAGGACAAAAAGTATATCTCTATTTCGAAGGTGTATATAACCGCAGCGAAGTATTTCTGAACGGACATTCACTTGGCAAACGCCCCAACGGCTATATTTCCTTCATGGTAGATGCAACACCCTATATAAAATACGGAGAAAATAACACAATTGCTGTACGCGTGGACCACAGCCAGTCCGCCGATTCTCGCTGGTACACCGGATCGGGGATTTATCGTGATGTATGGATGATTTATGCAAATCCTGTACATATTGCCCAATGGGGAGTATATGCATATCCCGAAAAAATAAAGGATGACTACAAGCTGAATGTGGAGGTAGAGATCAACAACGAAGAAAAGAACAATTCCTCTTTGACAGTAATGAATGAATTATATGCTGCCGATGGAAAACTTGTGGCAAAGGATTCAAAGAAGCTTATTGCAGAACCTGGCAGGAAAAATAAACTTACCACATCCTTGAAGATAAACAAACCGGCACTTTGGTCCTTATCCGACCCGAACCTGTACGAGTTGAAAACAACAGTATTGAAAGGCGGCGTTGTAATGGATCAGGCTTCCACTCGCACAGGATTTCGCTCTTATACTTTCGATCCCGACAAGGGATTTGCCTTGAACGGAGAGTGGATGAAGGTAAAAGGAGTATGCATTCACCACGATGCCGGGGTACTGGGTTCAGCAGTACCACGCGAAGTATGGAGAAGACGTCTGCAAACACTCAAGGAAGTGGGCGTGAATGCAATCCGTACGAGCCACAATCCGCAGGCAACCGGTCTATACGAACTTTGCGACGAGATGGGCCTGCTGGTTCTCAACGAGATGTACGATGAGTGGGTATTTCCCAAACGCAAGTGGCTGGAAGGCTGGAACGTGGGGACTCCCGGGTTTCAGGGCTCTTACGATATATTCAAGGAATGGAGCGAGATTGACCTGGCCGACCTGGTACGGCGCGACCGGAACCACGTCTCTGTTTTCGCATGGAGCATTGGCAATGAAGTGGATTACCCCAACGATCCCTATTCTCATCCGGTGCTCGGAGGAGAAAAAGCAGGCTTCACGCAGGCCTCTTACGGGGGGTATAACCCCGATGCACCCGATGCCATGGAGTTGGGTATTATAGCAAAACGACTGGCGAAAGTAGTGAAAGAGTATGACCCGATGCGCCCTGTGACGGCCGGTTTAGCGGGGGTGGCCATGTCAAACGAAACCGAGTACCCGGGGGCCTTGGACATTGCGGGATATAACTACACGGAAGACAAGTACGACAGCGACCACAAAAAGTATCCCGACAGGGTGATTTACGGAAGTGAAAACCGGCACGATATGGCGGCATGGAAAGCGACACGAGACAGGGAACATGTTTTCGGTCAGTTTCTCTGGACGGGGATCGATTATCTTGGTGAGTCGGGCCGATGGCCTTCAAGAGGTTTTTATTCGGGACTGCTCGATTTCGGAGGATTCATCAAGCCAAGGGGATACTTCCGGCAGTCGTTATGGTCGGATAAACCGATGGCTTACCTGGGAACATACCCCACGCCGGGAAGAGGATCACGGAGCCAGTCGAGAGACGTACTGTCTCAAACCGAAACCGGAAATGCATCCGACAACGTGGAAAGGGTGCCCTCCATGGATGCCTGGTCTGTTTGGAACTACCGTGAAGGTCAATCGATCCGGGTAGTATGCTATACCAATGCCGACAAGGCAAAACTGCTGTTGAACGGATCTGTGGTAGGCGAAACAAAGGAATATGACGACAACAGCGGCATCATCTACTGGGATATTCCCTACAGCGCCGGTAAACTGGAAGTGGTGGGCCTGGATAAAAACAACAATCCTGTATCTGGTTATTCCATACAAACATCGAAACGTCCACACGCCCTGCAGATCGTGCAAGCCGAAAAGCAAATCGACAAGGAGAACGGGTTGGCCCAGATTGTAGTGCAGGTGGTGGATGAGCATGGTGTGCCGGTGATGTTGTCCGACAATGAGGTGACCTGCCGGATTGCAGGCCCCGCCAAACTCATCGGACTGGAAGCCAGCAACAATTCAGACATGAGTGATTATACCGACAACGTACATCGCGTGTATCATGGACGCATCCTGGCCTACGTACAGGCTACCGGCGAAGCAGGCGATATAGAAGTATCCTTCACTTCTCCCTGGCTGCTACCGGTTGAAACTACCTTGAAAGCCGACTAGTTATATTTTAACATTCAGCATCTCCAATGATGAAGATTACGGTTTTCTCTCTTTTGTTTTTGATTCTCTTCCATGTGAATATGTCGGCTTCCGACAGAAAAACCAACTTTAATAAAGATTGGAAATTCCATCGGGGGATCGTGGCCAATGCCGAACAGCCGGAGTTTAACGATAGCCGGTGGCGATTGCTGAATCTGCCTCACGATTGGAGCATTGAACCGGCTCCTCTGCAAAGGAAGGGCATAACCATTGGCCCCTTCTCTAAAATGACCGAGGGGGGTGCCGGTGGAGCCGATACGGGACAGACACTGGGCGGGGAAGGCTGGTATCGCAAAGAATTCACCATCAACGAAAAGGATAAGGATAAGCTCTTCTCGCTTTATTTCGAAGGGGTGTACAACCAGTCGGAAGTATGGATCAACGGCAGAAAAGCGCATTATAACCCGTACGGATACACCTCCTATAAATTGGATATCACCCCGTTCTGCAATCCTGCAGGGAAACCGAATGTGGTTGCCGTAAAGGTGGTGAATACCGGAGAAAACAGCCGCTGGTACTCAGGATCGGGCATATACCGGCATGTGTGGTTGATAAAAACGGATAAAGTTCATCTCGATGAGTGGGATGCTTTTGTGGATGCTTCGGAACTGAAAGGGAAAGAGGCATCAATAAAATTTTCCACAGTCATTCACAATAAAACGAGAGATAATATCCCGGTTGCAGTGCATGTAAAGATCCTCTCACCGACCGGTAAGGAAGTATACAAAAATAATTTCGAGCAGGAGTTACCGGAAACAACTCCGTTCTCTACCTCTTTTACAGTGAGAGATCCCGAGTTGTGGTCCCTCGACAACCCCATATTATACAGTGCGGAAATTACCGTTTCCGGTGGTGGCAGACAATACGACAAGATCACTCTCCCCTTTGGCATTCGTACGATAGCTGCCTCGGCAGAAAAAGGATTTTTGTTGAACGGTCGATCCGTAAAACTAAAAGGTGCCTGTATTCATCACGACAACGGATTACTGGGTGCCGCAGCGATAGATCGTGCGGAAGAGCGAAAAGTGGAATTGCTGAAGGCCAATGGATACAATGCGGTGCGATGTGCCCATAACCAGGTATCGGAACATTTTCTGGATGCATGCGATAAACAGGGGCTTTTGGTTATCCATGAGACGTTCGATCAGTGGCAGGAAGCAAAAAGAAGCGATGATTACCATCAATTCTTTGACGAATGGAGCAAAAAAGATCTGACCGCTTCGGTACGTCGCGACAGGAACCATCCCTCTATCATCATGTGGAGCATAGGCAATGAAATTGCTCAACGGGCAGATTCCATCGGTGAAGTGATCGCAAAAAGTCTGGTTAATGTTATCCATCAATATGATACGACCCGATTAACAACAGTCGGAGCCAATGATTTCTGGGACAGGCGTCACGTTGGATTTGAATGGGATAAGGATATTCACCGGGCTTTTAGGAATGTGGACATCGCCGGTTATAATTATATGTGGTGGAAATACGAAAGCGACCATGCTGCTTACCCCAACCGTATTATTTACGGTAGTGAATCCTTTCCGAAGGATGCCGCCCTAAACTGGAATCTGGTGGAGAAATTTTCCGCCATCATCGGTGATTTTGTCTGGACAGGCATCGACTATTTGGGTGAAGCGGGTTTGGGACACGCCCTGGAACTGGCCGAAGGAGAACATAACCCTCAATTCATGGGCTGGCCCTGGTATAACGCCTGGTGTGGCGATATTGATCTCTGTGGTGATAAAAAGCCACAGTCTTTTTACCGGGACATTGTATGGAGAGAGAAAGAAATTGCAATGGCTGTCCGTCCTCCTGTCGCCCCGGGAAAGAAAGAGGTAGTCAATGGTTGGGGATGGACGGATGAGCATCTGAGCTGGAACTGGGAAGGCCGGGAGAACCAACCGATGAGAGTAAACGTCTACAGCCGTTCCCCGAAAGTAAGGCTCTACCTGAATAACGAGTTGATCGGCGAGAAGGAAACAGGCAGAGAAAATTACACCGCCACCTTTGAAGTACCTTATAAATCAGGCACGTTGAAAGCTGTAAATTTAGACAAAAGACGTGAAACGGCTTCTGTGGAGTTAAAAACCACAGGAGAGCCTACCGCAGTACACTTGGTGGCCGATCGGAGCAGGATCAATGCCGATTTAAATGACCTGGCCTACGTGAAAATTGAAATTGTTGATAAGGAGGGAAATATTGTTCCTGATGCCAATCTTCCGGTTACAATAGAGTACTCTGGCAACGGAGCGGTAATCGCCTCGGGGAATGCTGCTCCGGATGACATGGAGAGCTTCCGCTCATTGACACCGAAAACATTCAGGGGAAAAGCATTGGCTATTCTTCAGCCGGATGGGAAAGCTGGGAAGATGCAGGTGAAGGTGTCGGCCGATGGATTAAAAGCAGCTCAAATCATAATTGATCTTGAAGATTAATGAAAAATGCATTTATCAAGCGATCCCACTATTTTAGCAGATCTGAATACGAGGATGTATTAATGAAATGAGGCATAGAAACAAACACCGGGTAGCCCCGTGAACAGTGTTTATACTTTATTTGCATGATTTCACACCCATAATTACACGATTCTATACTGTCTACTGGCCGCAATTTGTCATAATTTTGTCGTTATAAGCATCGTGCTTATTGACATGACGAATACCTATACGGATAATATTTAAATTACATGCGAAAAATTAGAACAACCCTGATTTTTTTATTTCTTGCCGCAACCTGTACCGTAATGAGAGCCGGCCAGGCCTATGCCTCCAATATCGCTGAGAAAGACTACGTAGCCTATCTTTTTACCTATTTCCACGGAAACAGTGTGGAACAAGAGCAGATTTGCTTCGCAGTCAGTCTTGATGGGTATCACTACAGAGCTTTAAACAACGACAGGCCTGTGATTGATTCAAAAGAAATCAGTGAAACGGGTGGAGTCAGAGACCCACATATCCTGAGGGCTCAGGATGGAGAGACGTTTTACATGGTAGTGACAGACATGACCTCTTCCAAAGGATGGGATTCAAACCGGGGGATGGTTCTATTGAAATCGAAAGATCTTGTCAACTGGACTTCGTCGGCCATCAACATCCAGAAAAAATATCCGGGACAGGAAGACCTGAAGCGGGTGTGGGCTCCCCAAACGATTTATGACCCACATGCCGAAAAATACATGATTTACTGGTCCATGCAGCACGGGAAAGGGACTGATATTATCTATTATGCTTATGCCAATCAAGATTTCACCGATCTGGAAGGCACACCGAAGCAGCTTTTCTTCCCGAAAAATGGAAAATCCTGCATCGACGGCGATATTATCTACAAAAACGGGATATTCCATATGTTTTACAAAACAGAGGGGCACGGAAACGGAATCAGGAAAGCCATGACCGATAACCTCACTGCTGGCTGCTGGATAGAACAACCCGACTATAAACAGCAGACCCGCCATGCCGTGGAAGGGTCTTCTGTTTTTAAACTGACCAATCAGGAAAAATACATTTTGCTCTATGATGTGTATGGGAGGGGTGAGTACCAGTTCTGCGAGAGTGTGGATCTCGACAATTTCAAGGTTATTGATCACGAGATCAGCATGGATTTTAAACCCCGCCACGGGAGTGTTATTCCCATCACAAAAAAAGAGCTGGAGGCCATCACCGGCAAATGGGGCATACCCGAGGGATTGGAGATGCCTGCCACCAAAAATCCTGTGCTGACGGGGTATTATGCCGACCCGGATGTGCTTTATTCAGAAAAAACAGGCAAGTATTATATCTACCCTACCAGCGACGGTTTTCCGGGATGGGGAGGATACTATTTCAAAACCTTCTCATCCGATGACCTCCGGGAGTGGAGGGATGAGGGAGTGATTCTGGACCTGAAAGACGTTTCGTGGGCCGACAGCAATGCCTGGGCCCCATGCATCATAGAGAAGAAAATAGGCAGGGATAAATACAAATACTATTATTACTTCAGTGGAGGCAGGGATGGTGAACCCAAGAAAATTGGGGTAGCCGTTGCTGACCATCCCACCGGACCTTTTATTGATTCGGGGAAACCGCTGATCGATTTCAAGCCCGAAGGAGTGAGTGGCGGACAGGAGATTGATCCGGATCTGTTTTTCGATCCGGTAAGCAAAAAACACTACATCTATTGGGGAAATGGGTATATGGCGGGAGCGGAACTACAAAAAGAGATGGTTTCCATCAAGAGGGGTACCGTAAAGAAGATGACTCCCGATCGTACCTTTCGGGAAGCGATCAACGTGTTTTACAGGAACGGACTGTATTACTTTCTTTGGTCGGAAGACGATACCGGCAGCCCCAACTACAAGGTGCGTTACGCCACCGCAAAGTCACCACTCGGCCCCCTGAATATTCCCACCAACAACATCGTCATCATGAAAGACGAAGCAAGAAATATATACGGAACAGGGCACAATTCGGTATTGCAGATTCCTGGAAAAGATGAGTGGTATATTGTGTATCACCGTATAAACAACTACTCGTTGAATGACGGTCCAGGTTATCACCGGGAGGTGTGTATCGACAAAATGGAGTTTAACGAAGATGGAAGCATTCAACAAGTGACCCCATCGTTATAACGATTTTTCGTATGAACTCATTGGAGGGAACCCCTGTCAGCGCTTTATCTGAAGTTCCCTGTATTTCAAGCCTACCTCTTTCACCAGTGCTGCAATATTTCCTCTGGTAACACTCAGCTTCCGGTTCTGGGTTTCCGTTTTTCTGAACTCCAACAGCTGATTGATCAAATCCTGCAGCCACAGGACATTCTGTCTGACCATATCTATTTTTTTGATGCTGTATGGGCGCAAGTTACGCTTCATGCTGCAAATCTTCCAACGGGCCAATGATCAAAGTGAGGGACGTGTACGGCTCATAGGTAATATTTGTGTAGAACCGGAGCCGCTCATCGTTCAACTCCTGTTCCTGTACAAGCTTTTCCTTTTTGATTTTGTAGATGCTCTGGGGATCCGGCTTTTTCTTATAGAAATACAAGATAGAAAGAAGCAAGGCGGCCATGAGCAACGCATAGATTGTCTTAGCCTACCAGATCAACCAGAGCGGAGGTGCAATCCGGATGGGGATCGTATACACCCGTATTCCGGTGGTCATTACCGGAGGAATCTCTGGCTCCTGCAGCACGGAATAGGGTTTGAAAAAATAGATCCTGTTCCATTTCCAAGTATGTGATCAACAAGGGTTGGGCAGGTAGGCTCACAAGGAAGAACCATAAAAATATGAGGAGGTATTCTCTCATCTTCGGGGCAAATTCACATTTTTTCCACTCAAATATACGACAAAGTGATAATTTAGTAAAGGACTTCTGCAATATGCACGATTTACCGTCTATTAATGCACGATTCGCTGCGGCTCAGTCTTTGTGTTTTATAAAGGTTTATTGTATGTTTGTAACAAATCAAGATCACCACAGAAGAACAATTCAGAATTGCCCGTGCAATTCCAGCAACCGTACAGACACAGAGAAAGAAATTCAAACACATAATATTGTTATTACCAGACAATAACAGCACAACAGCACATTCCACACATTTCGCTATTGATTGGAGGGTGCACTTTGAAGTATGGTTTGAGTGCGAATGAAAAGAGAAATTAAAATCAAACTCGGAATTTCACAAAATGATCAATCTAAACTTACATGAAGAAGATGAAACAGAAAATTTACCAATCAACGGGCATTCTTTTTTTGCTGCTACTCGGCCTTGCCGGATGCAAAGAAGAAAACTATGTCTTTTCAAATCAGTTGTCGAAGGGGGATCCGTTTGATCCAAACCGACCGGTGCAGGTCACCAGTTTTTTACCTGACTCGGGGCGCTTCTCTGAAAAAATTGTGATTAGCGGCTCCAATTTCGGGAACGACAAGGATGCGGTGAAAGTGTATTTTGTAGATGGAAACATCGAAAAGGAAGGGGCCGTGGTGAGCGTCAACGGCAATTCGATCTACTGCATTGCGCCCAGATTATCTGGCGGAAACAGCCAAATAAAAGTGGTTGTGGGTGAAAAAGCCGAGGGGATCGCACCCAAAAGCTTTCATTATACGGCCTCAGCACAGGTTTCCTGGGTCGCAGGAGTGGGTACGCTTGAGGGTACTGGCGCATTTTACCGAGACGGCACACTGGCCGAGGCGCACTTTCACAAAATCATGGGGATCATGGCACTGGGTAACGATCAACTCATGACCTTCGGATCATGGGAATCTGCAGCCAATAAGGTGCGGTTTATTTCCGTTCCGGAAAACAGGGTCATCACCATTCAGGATGGAGTGTATCTCGGGAAGCCAGCTATCAACGAAGACAAAACCATCGTGTATGCCACGACCCTGAACCCTACACATACGGTCTATGAATACAGAAGAGATAATGGCTGGATGCCTTACCGAATAGGAGAGATCGAGGCGCGGGGATCCGGCTATGACCACATTCAGGGGCTGGTGATGATGGACAAGGCACACGACCCCAATCAGGAGTGGCTCTATTTCTGTCACAAAGACGGAAAATTTCTGCGTTACAACATCAACACCCAGGTAACGCACGAATTGGGTAGCGGATTGTTTGATCCGGCAGCCTGGGTGGGTTACATCGTGTATGACAAGTTCAACGACTGTTTCTATGTGTCCCATTACGCAAGGTATTCGATTTACAAAATCAGCAAGACCGGAAACGACTGGGCGGATGGCGTCAAATCGGAAATATATGCCGGATCGCCCAGCCAGAGTGCTGTGGTGGACGGAAACCTGGAAGATGCCCGGTTCAGGGATCCACGCGGCATGTGCATGGATGAAGATGGCAATCTCTACGTCTGTGAGTTCAATAATTCCAACGTGATCCGGAAGATATCCGCAACCGACGGCTATGTTTCCACGGTTGCCGGCACATTGGGTAAAGAGTCACCGCAGACAAATGGCGATCCGGCCGAGGCCATCTTCCTCGATCCACGCGACATCACCTACGACGGAAACGGGAACTTCTTTATTGCTGAATGGTGGGAGTCCACAATTAGAAGATATGCTGTTGAATAAAATAGACCTTACACATCATGAAAAAAATATTCATATTTACAATCACACTGATCGTATTAACATTCAATACATGGGCACAGGCTCAGACAATCAGCCTTGCCGGTATTGTGATGGATGACAAGGGGGAAACACTCATTGGTGTCTCTATCAAGGTCAAAGGCACCACGACAGGAGTGGTGACCGATTACGACGGCCGATTTCGGATCAACGACATTCCTGCCGGATCCACACTGATCTATACCTATATTGGATACAAACCGGTGGAAGAGACATACAAGGAAAGCCAGACCCAACTCCGGATTGGCATGACACCCGATGTGAGTGAGCTCGACGAAGTGGTGGTTACCGCCAGAGGAACACAACGCAAAGTGTCGGTAGTAGGTGCCATTACCAGCGTGCAACCCAATGAACTGCAGGTTCCTGCCACGTCAGTATCAAACATGCTGGGGGGACGTGTTCCGGGTATCATCTCCGTTTCACGCACCGGTGAGCCCGGTCAGGATTTCTCCGAATTCTGGATCCGGGGGATCAGCACCTTCGGGGCAAACCAGGGAGCACTGGTCCTGGTGGATGGGATAGAAGGCAACCTCAACGACATCGACCCGGCGGATATCGAAAGTTTCTCCATCTTAAAAGATGCATCCGCCACTGCCGTGTACGGCGTTCGCGGAGCAAACGGAGTAGTCATTGTCACCACAAGACGGGGCAAGGCGGGCAGAATGCGTATCAATGTCAAATCAAACGCCACATACTCCTACTCTCCCAGGATGCCCGAATATGCCGATGCCTACCAATACGCCCTGTTGGCCAACGAGGCAAGGGTTGTCAGAAACAACAACCCGCTCTATACGCCTACCGACCTCGAACTTTACAGAACCGGGTTGGATCCGGATTTATACCCGAATGTGAACTGGCGTAATGTAATCCTGAAGGATTATGCATGGAACAACCAACATCATATAGGGCTCTCCGGCGGAGGTGAAGCGGCTCGTTACTACGTGAGTATGGGCTTCCTCAACAGTGATGCGCTCTTCAAACAGGATGCAGCGTCGCCTTTCAGCGCGAATGTAGACTACAACAAATTGAATTTCAGGGCCAACGTGGATGCCAACGTAACCAAATCGACCCTGCTCTCACTCAACATCGAGAGTGTCTTCGTCACCCAAAACGCGCCCGGGTTCGGGGATGACAACAAAGCATTGTGGCTGGCCCAGGCCAACCTGCCCCCCAATCTCGTGCCGGTGCGCTACTCCAATGGCCTGCTACCGGCTTACGGCGTGAATGCCGACCAAATGTCTCCCTATGTGCAACTAAACTATACCGGATACAAAAACATCGAACGCTATACCACCAAAACCAACCTGAAAGTTGAACAGGATCTGGGCATGCTTCTGAAGGGACTTTCCGTTCAGGGGCTATTCTCGCTCACCACCAACGGACTCCACACGGTGCACAATTCCATGAGGCCGGATCTCTATTTCGCGGACCCTAAAGTAGGAAGAAACCCCGACGGATCACTCCTCACCGAAAGAAGGGTTACCAAAGAAGACCTGGAGGCTTCCCAAACGTCGGCATCCGACAGACAATATTATATCGAAGCCCAGATCAACTACAACCAGGTTTTCAATGAGGAGCACCGGGTCACCGGACTGGTTCATGCCTATCAACAGGAGACCAAGAACAGTGGCTGGGGGGATGGCATTTTTACCGTGATTCCGCAGCGTTACCAGGCCTATTCAGGCAGAGCAACCTATTCATACCGCGACACCTATATGATTGAATCGAATATCGGTTATACCGGCTCCGAGAACTTCAACCGGGAAAGCCGTTTCGGTGTGTTCCCCTCCATCGCCCTCGGTTGGGTGCCCAGCCAGTACACCTGGATAAACAAAAATTTACCGTTTATCAACTACCTCAAATTTAGGGGATCCTACGGGCAGGTGGGTAACGACCGTTTGAAAGTTCGCTTTCCCTATCTGACCATTGTGGGAGGAGTTGATTCGGGCATCTGGGGTGGTCCCGCGATCGGAGAGACCCAGATTGGTGCGGAAAACATGGAATGGGAAACCACAACAAAGCTCGATTTGGGCATCGATACCAAGCTGTTTGACAACAAAATAGACCTGACCGTGGACTTTTACAGAAACAAGACAACCGGTATTTTTCAGAAGAGGGAAAGCATCCCGCTCGAATCGGGGCTCAACTCCACGCTCCCCTATGCGAATATCGGCTCCATGAAATCGTGGGGGTTCGACGGGAATGTGTCGTTTTTTCAGAAGATCAACAACGACATGAATTTTACCGTCCGCAGTAATTTCACATTGGCCAGGAACAAAGTCGATTACTGGGAACAGTCGGGAGTGAACTACCCATACCAGTCATACACCGGCGTTCCTTACGGCGTAATGCGCGGATTGATTGCAGAGGGGCTCTTCAAAAACGAAGAGGACATCTTAAGCAGCCCTCGGCAAACCTACATGGAAAACGTGCTCCCGGGCGATATCAAATACAAGGACGTGAACGGCGACGGCGTTGTGGATGACGACGACATCGTGCCGCTCTCCTACTCCAATATTCCCCAGTTTCAGTATGGTTTCGCACTGGAATACAATTTTGGGAACTTCCGCATCAGCGGGTTGCTGGAAGGAGTTGAGGATGTGGAATATTTTTTGGGAGGGAACGGCTACTACCCGTTTGCCGGAGGATCTACGGGCAACCTGCTGAGCATTGTCGCAAACCAGGAAAACCGCTGGATACCGGCTTCCTATTCGGGAAATCCTGCCACCGAAAATCCCAACGCCCGATTTCCTCGACTCACCTATGGGGTCAACGAAAACAACAACCGGAATTCAACCTTCTGGTTAATCGATGGCAGCTACCTGCGGTTGAAGAACGTGGAACTTTCCTACACACTCCCGAAGAGCTGGATGCAGCGAACAAAAATTTTCGAATCGGCATCCATCAGCCTGATCGGTGACAACTTACACGTATGGGACAAGGTAAAACTTTGGGACCCCGCACAGGCCTCCGATAACGGTGCAGTATATCCGTTGCAGAGAAGATATACCATTCAACTATATGCAACATTCTAATTTTATGAACATGAAAACAATCGCCATAAACGCAAATCATCACATTGTCACAAGAGTGGCAATCCTATTGATGTGGATCAGTCTGTTCTCCTGTAAAGATTTTCTAGATGTGGATGATTATTTCAAACATACCACGCAGCTCGATTCCGTCTTTCAGAGAAAAGAGCAGGTTGAGCAGTACATCCGGGGTGCAGCCAGTTTTCTGCCCAACGAAGGCAATCTCTGGACCAATGCTCCCAATCCCTTCCAGGGAGCTTCCGACGAAAATTTCACCTCTTTCAATGACAACCGGCATGCTGCCATCAAATTCCTGCTGGATGAGATCACGGAATTCAGCACCTACTTCAACAATTATGCCAATTACTATACGGGAATCCGACGAGCATCCATTGTGCTGAAACGCATCAGCGAGGTGCAGGATATTTCCGACCTGGACCGGCGTGATTTCATGGGGAGATGCTACTTCCTCAGAGGGTACTACTATTACCAGTTGCTCCTGCAGTACGGGCCGGTCCCCATCATGCCTGACGACCCCTTCGCCGTGGATGCCGGCGTGGATGAGATGTCGATTGAAAGAAGCACCTACGATGAGTGCGTGGAATACATCTGCGAAAACATGAAACTGGCATCCGAGCTGCTTTACACGGAAAGGTCACTGGAAGATATCTCGTTGCCGACCAAAGGAGCAGCTTTGGCGGTCATTTCCCGTGTAAGGCTGTATGCTGCCAGCCCCTGGTTCAATGGCGGAAGCGGAGGATTGTATACGGACTGGAAACGGGAAAGCGACGGGGCTCACTTCATCAGTCAGAACGTGGAAAATGAAAAGTGGGGGAAAGCGGCTGTGGCAGCCAGGCGTTTGATCGATATGAACCAGTATGCACTGCACACTTCCCAAAAGAAGACCGACACAAAGGCATTGCCCGATGTAGTGACAGATGCATACAACACAAGGCCCATCTCCCAGTTCAACCCTCTCGAAATAGACCCTTTCAGGTCGTATGCGGAAGTATTCAACGGAGACATTTCTCTCGCCATGAACCACGAAGTCATCTATTCCTGCTTCCCCACACAAAGCGGCAAAGACGCACCGGCGGGTATAGCCATGCCTGCCATTATGGGAGGGATGAACGGATTGAATCTCACACAGGATGTGGCAGATGCATTTTATATGGAAGACGGCACGCCGTTTACGATGCCCGAAGCGGCACATGAAGCCATTGGAGTAGGAAAAAGTTTTTCCGGATACAACCTCTCGGGGAAAGCGGCCAAAATGCACAACAACCGGGAGATGCGCTTTTATGTCTCCATCGGGTTCAATCATGCAATCTGGCCCAATGCCTCCTATACCGGATCCAGCAACCTCAAAAACCTGGAGGTGCAATACTATGCGGATGGGAATGCCGGTCCTCCCGCCAACTTTGCGGTCGACTACAACCATTCTGGATATACCAGCAAAAAATATGTCAATTCGGAAGACATCATCACCAACGGATCCATTCGTCCCAAGGCTTTTCCTATTTTCCGTTACGCGGAGATACTGCTCAACTATGCGGAGGCCCTGAATGAATTGAATGGCAGCTACAGCGAAGACAGCATCACAATCAATGGCCGGGATGAGGCCGGAATTCTCGATGCTTTCAACCAAGTACGATACCGTGCCGGATTGCCCGGTTTGACTTCGTTGCCCTCACAGGCAGAAATGCGGGAGTTGATCAAGGCTGAGCGTCGCATCGAATTCAATTGTGAGGGCCATCGCTATCACGATGTGCGCAGATGGGGTGAAGCTTATGAAGCATACAACAGGCCGGTATTGGGGATGAACATCAAAGCAAGAATGTCCGAAAGGGAGATCTTCTATACCGTCACAACCCTGACAGACGATAAAGCCAGAAGATATTTCGATTACAAAAACTATTTTTACCCGATTCCAAAATCAGCTCTGAACCGGAATGACAAACTGAAACAGAATCCCGGATGGTAATCACGTTAAAAGTTATGATTATGAGAAAAGTTCTATTATTTTCAATTTGGATAGCGGCAACGGCGTTTTTTACGGCATGTGAGGCTATTGATCCTCTGTCATCCGAGCAATACCGGAAAGAGATCTACATCATCGGATCATATAAAGATGTGCTGCAATCTGATTTGCCGTACGGCGAAAATGAGGAGACCTTTGTGTCCATTGCAGTAAGCGGTTCGCAGCGGATTGATCGTGACGTGACCGTCAAACTCAGGCACAATGATGAAATTATCCGCAGGTATAATGACAAGTACATGCTGGATGCCCCGGTGAAATACCAACAATTGGATCCGGCACGGATCCGGATCCCCTCATGGTCTGCCACAATCAAAGCAGGAGAGATTTATGCACATCTCCCTTTCACCGTGAACAGTAGCGGTCTGCACTGTGATTCACTCTACGCAATCAGTTTTGAGATTGAGTCTGTTTCCGAATACATGAAATCGGAAAATGACACTTCGCTCATTCTGACACTCAAGCTCACAAACGATTATTCCGGCTCCTATCAGCTGGAGGCAAGCAAAAGCAGTTTGACAGAGAACGACAACGGAGAATGGGTGGAGGTGGGACTGCCGGTGCCTGTCAGCATTCAACGGTCTCTCACCGCCATATCGGAAAGCGAGGTGAGATTCTTCCACGAAAAGCAAAAAGAGACCTATAACGATTATGTACATTCCTGGGACCCGGGAGGAGATTATTTTCGGGCCATTGACAATTACTGCATCGTGTTCGAAAGAATTGGGGAAAGCAACAACTTCACGGTCAAACCATGGGGCTCCATGACCATTCTGGATGGAGAAGCGACCTTTGACAAGGGCTCTTTTTCGTTCTGGTATGACTATGAGATGGGAGCTATACGCTATCGCATGAAAGGGGTATTCAGAAAGTAAAAGTAAATGACTGATCCATTTTTTGAGTAATAAAGAGGCCGCCTCATCATAAACCATGAGACGGCCTTTCTTGGTACCACGCTCGGTATCCCTTATATAAACCATCGTTGGGGATGGCATATCGGGAACGTTGACCGGAACTATTTCACCTTTTCTTTACGAGTCGGCCAACCCGATGGTTGATTTCTTCATTTCGATTTCTTGCCCCAGTAGGTGGCATTCAGATTTTTTTCCGTGCCGGCATACACCAGTGTGACACGGCGGGGGTTGGCTTCCCAGTCCACCTCACGTTCCACGCATACAATGACGTTACCCAGGGTAAGTTGCCTTTTAGATGCATTGAAACTCCAATTACCTGTGAGCGCACCCGACAGGGTGCCGTTGGCATGGAGGGTTAAGGTGGTAGCCCTGTTTTGCTCTCCATAGGCATACTCCAGTTTGATGTGTTCCCACGTTCCCACAAGTGAATCTTTTGTGATGGTCCCATAATCGGGCACGGCGGCATAACGTTCAGGCAATGCAAGTGGCCAGAGGTTGTCGGGCTCGGCAGGAGAGGCCGGACACCATACAATGCGACGGACATGCCCCATCATAATGGCATTGGAGTAAGGGTTGCCACCCACGTTGGCAGGCAATCGCCCCTGTGACATGTAGAACCACTCGTTGCTGTTTTCCTTTTGAAAGATGGCACAATGTGATATACCCACCCATCCGTTGCTGAGGTTGAATCTGTAGGGGTGAGTTACAAGGGGATAGCAGTCTCCTCGTCCGTTGGTGAAATTGCGTCCGGTGATATCCAGATAGGGTCCTTCGATGTTTTCACTGCGCACCACCCGCGTATTGTAGGCCACATCGAGTGCATCATAAGCCAGGAACAGATAGTAGTAGCCATCCTTGTAAATGATCTCGGGCGCTTCACTTCCTTGCCAGCGGGACGAAGCATTCCGTGTTCCTATCCTCATACCGTAGCGGGCTGTGAGTTCCTCCACACTGTCGGCATAAGGCTCACCCAGCGTATTGACCGGTTTACCGGTGGTGGCATTCACTTCAAGTAGTGCAAAACCGCTGTGCCAGGAACCGTATATCAGGAAGTGTTTACCTCCCGGTGTGACAATATAGGCAGGGTCGATGGCATTGTAATAGAAATAGGCATTCCAGTCCGACAAGCTCGTGCGGTTGTAATTTTTGCCCCGGTCCGAGGAGGAGCTGGTCACAAAGCCCTTGTCGGTCCATACTGCTCCTGCAGGATCGGTTGATTCACACATCCCGATGAAGGCTCTTTCTGTCCAGCTTCCGTCGAAGTTGGCAGCCGTATTGGCTTTGCCAGTTTTGATGTAATTGTCGATGATGATGCAGTAGTACATCCGCAAGATCTCCTGCCCCCCTACATTGACGCGGCGCACCACCGGCGCCCAGTAGCCGTAGTTGATGCTCGCTTTGGGAATAATCTCGAGTCCCATCCGTGAACGGATAGCATTGAGCGAGTCGGCCACCCAGGCAGGAGGATCGTAAAAGGGTCCCCCCACCCACTCCCAGTTTACCAGGTCGGTGGACCGTTTCCCCTGAAAATGCCCGTGTCCCTCGTGCTCATTGCCATACGACGCATCGGTGCCATACATGTAGTAATATCCTTTATAGTAAGCAACAGAGGGGTCATGTACATTGGCCAGGTTCCACTGACTGCGCTTCGACCAGGAGGATATCACCGAATAATCATCGGCGTAAGTTGGTATGCTCCATTCGGGATTGGGTTTGGGTTTGGGTTTTTCCACAACGGGAATATCTTCACCCGCACACCCTGTGACGGACAAGGTGGTAATGATGATAAATATAAGAAACAAATATGGCTGTCTCATCTCCGTGCTGTTTATGGACAAGACTTCCTTACCAAACTTCATTGGGTGGAGGTCGACAAGAAAGTCTCCAAGTTAAGTAAAAAATTCCTACTGTACAACAGGGTGAATATTGTATTTCTCCCTGAATGCAGGTCCGTTATCTTCATTCTTGTTTGCTGAATTGCCCTCCAGGTTGGGATTGGCATTCAGCGTAGATTGAAAAATGGGAAAATATTCATGTCCCTTGTAATAGTGTTGAAATGAAGAAGCACTGGCCGTTTCGGCGGTGAGTTCTTCGGTGGAGGCTGTGCCGTCGAGTTTATAATAGCCATGCTCAATCAATTGATTCATGCGGCCCTGATCGTAAAAGAAACCCCAGCGAAGCAAGTCGATGCCGCGTCCGTTTTCGCAACCAAATTCTTTGGGTCGCTCCACGTTAGCGATCTGTTCGAAAAGTGCATCCGCAGAAGGGAAGTCGGCAAGTTTCAAATCCTCGAGTGCCACGCGTCGACGTACCTCGTTGATATAATTGATGGCCGTCTGTGTGGGACCGTTGATTTCGTTTTCGCATTCCGCGGCACGCAGCAGCACATCGCTGTATCGCATCAGACGCAGGTTTACCCCACAGTGCAGACCATTGGTAATGGAGCTGTAGATGTTATTCCGTGCGTTGGTAAACTTGGCGATGGAGATGCCCCCTTGTGCATTGTTTGACAGGGGTGTTTCAGTGATCTCGGTTTTATACACCACGTTGCTGCGCGGATCACCATTAGGATAGGCCGCCGTCTTCTGGCCTGTATAGCTGCTGTATGCATCTTCGTAGGTTACCAGTGTCCAGTAAAGGCGGGGATCGAGGCGACCATCTGTGGAGTGTTCTTTTTTGAACAGGTTGTACAGCCAGGGGGAGCCGGCCAGGTCGCCCCAGCTACCCAGCTGCTGAGAGGCATAATTGCTCTCCACCGCATGGCCCTGCGTAGCCTGAGAGCTGATGTTCACCGGGGTCCACTCTTCGTCGGTACCCCCTGTACCATAGTCCATAAACTGTACTTCAAAGAGGCTCTCCGCATTGTTCTCGTAAGCAGCTCCTTCCCTGAAATTGTCCCCATAATCGGCAGTCAGTGCATATCGTCCATACTTCCCTGCGATGATATCTTTCAATATGGTATAGGCCTCATCAAATTTATGCCGAAACATGAGCGCACGGGCCATATAACCCGCAGCAGCGCCACACGTGGCACGTCCCTTGGCCCATTCCCCCCCTTTATCGCGTGAAGGCAACATTTCCATCGCTTTTGCCAGGTCCATTTCTATCTGGTCGAACACCTCATCCTGCGTATTGTTGGATGCATACATTGTGTTGATGTCGGAATAGGCTGCGTAGTCGGTGATAAGGGGTACAGTCTGATAATAGGTCGACAGATGGTAGTAAGCCAAAGCTCTGAGAAAAAGAGCCTGTCCTGCGATCTGATTGTACGAGTCGCGCGACATCTCCACGACGTCCACTTTCGACAACACGAAGTTGGTACGGTTTACCACATGATACCAGTCGCGCCAGATCCATTGATCTCCAATCTCAATGGTGCCCGGAGAGTTCAGGTTATCGTACTCAAGATACCACTGCTGCGATGAATTCCACACTTCGTCGCCCCGCACGGCATCCATCGTGTAGCCAACACGGGCAAACGATCCTTCGAGGCGAATGCGGTTATAACATGCGATAACCGCCTCCTGAAGCTCCGCCTCCGTATCGCCAAAATCGTAGGTGGTCTGGTTGTTGGGGTTTACTACATTGAGCGCGTCATTGCAAGCCATAAAGCCTCCCATGAACGCCAACATGACAAGAATAATATTTAGAGGTTTCATACGATTAAATTTTTAAAATGAGAGATTCAGGCCAAACATCACACTTCGGGGTGTGGGATAGGAAGAGTAGTTGTAACCGGGTGTAAAAGTGCCACCCGCAAAATCCACATTGTAACCCCTGTATTTGGTGAGCGTAGCCAGATTCTGACCCGACGCATATATACGTACGTTGTGCACATAGCCGTTGAACCATTTGTCGGGGAGGTTATAACCCAGCGTGACGTTGCCAATTTTCAAATAGGTACCATCCTGCAAGAAACGTTCGCTGAACATATCATTGGTGATAGAACCACTCGACTTATAGGCTACGCGTGGCACATCTGTATCCATGTTGTCCGGTGTCCAGGCATTCAACAGGTCAACGCTCTTGTTGAGGGTACCATAGGAGCTACGCAAGGTGACATCCACGAAATCGACTACTTTAAAACCGGCGGCTCCATAAGTCGACACACTCAAGTCGAACCCTTTCCATTCAATTCTTGCATTCAGTCCGAAATGAACCTTGGGTATGCCACTGCCGAGGTATTTGCGGTCCTCGTTGGTGATTTCACCGTCGTTGTTAAGGTCGGCATAAGCCACATCACCGGGTTGTGCCCCTGGTTGATTGATGTAAATCCCTTCGGCATTGACCCGGTTGTCGATCTCCGCCTGCGACTGGAAGATTCCATCATACACGTAACCATAGAATGCACCCACTTCGCGACCCACTTCCGTACGGCTGTAGCCATCGGTACGCGGTTCGCCCGAAACACCCAGCCTGGTCACCTTGTTCTTGAGAGTGGAAAAGTTGGCGGAAATATCATATTTCACCGCATTGCGGCGGTTGCGATAGTTCACCAGGAACTCAAGACCGGAGTTCTCCATGGTGGCCGCGTTCATGGTGACGGTTGCGTTGGTAGCGCCGGCATTGGCTGGCACAGCTACACTATACAGCAGATCCTCCGATGTGGACTTATACCAGTCGACCGTAAATTCCAGCTGGTTATTGAATAGTCCCAGGTCGAGCCCCACATCGAGCATTTTCTTCTTCTCCCACCGGATAGCCGTGTTGACATAGTTAGAAATAGATGACCCTGTCACCTTGTTATTCCCAAAACTGTAGGTATAATCTCCTCTTGCCATCACATCCATATACTGATATTCGCCGATGTTTTCGTTCCCGAGCTCACCATAGCTTCCGCGAAGTTTGAACAGGTTGATGAGCGAAGGTGCAACGGGAAAGAAGTTTTCACGCTCCATACGCCAGCCTGCCGATACCGACGGGAACCAGCCCCAACGGTCGTTCGAAGAGAGGCGACTGGAACCATCACGACGGACAGTAGCCGAAAACAGGTATTTCTCATCGAAATTGTAGTTGATCCTGCCAATATAGGAGGCCAGTACGTGCTCGCTTTCGTAGGTTGTGGCGGACGTCTCCTCGGCATTATTCACCTGCAGATAATAGGGCTCGGGCAGATTCACCCCTTTCCCGGCGAGTGTATGGTAGAGTTCCCGTTGGAAGGTCTGCCCCACGGTTACATTGAGGTTGTTGAGACCAAATTTCCCATCGTAGGTCAACAGGTTCTCCACCAGTGCATCGCTATAATTGCGGTAACCTTGAGAGAGCGTCTCGTTGCTTTTCGACAAATAGTTGGTGGTGCTCTGAATAAATGCGGGCACAAAGGTAAAGTCCTTCGCAAAAGTTTTGCTGTAGGACAGATTCAGTTTGTAATCGAGCTTATGGTTGCTGCTTTCACGACCCAGCATCTCCATGAGGTTTACATTTGCCGAACCCGATGCAACGATGCGATCCACCACAGCGTTTCTCTCCAACAGGCTGTTGGTGAGCAGCACGTTGGTCACACGCAGGTCGCCATGCACATCATCGTAATAAGTACCAAAGCCATATGAGTCGTAGTTGTACTGTGATGCGGCAGGGATTTTGTCGTCGAGCACCCAGGTCGATTCGTCATACGCCTTGATGGTGGGCGGCAAGAGCAGTGCCGATGCCATGACGGGGTATTGTGCACCGTAGAGACCCTGCACATATTCGTTGGCATTGCTGAGCGCCATGTTATCCTGATCGCTGTGACTATAGACCACGTTGGTCTGCATTTTTACAAACTTCACGTTCATGCTGTTGTTGATGCGGGCGGTATAACGCTCGAAGTTGGGGCCCGCGCCCACCATGGTACCTTCCTGGCTGAAGTAGTCGAGACCGATGTTGTAGGTGTTGTTGACCCCACCCCCTGAGATGTTGATGTTGTGATTCTGGCGGATACCGGTTTTGAACGCCTCATTGAACCAATTGGTGTTCACCACCTCGGGATCGATATACTTGTCACTCGCAGGGTTGTAACCGGCAGGCACGTCCATGCCGCTGTTATGGTAAGCCATGGTGGTATATATTCCATACTGGCGGGAATCCATTACATCATATACGCCCCTGCGCACCTGGTCTACACCCACGTAGCCGCTATAGTCGATCTTCATGGGTTTGTTCACGGCACCCTGCTTGGTGGTGATGATCACCACCCCGTTGGCGGCACGCGATCCGTAAATAGCCGCTGCGGAAGCATCCTTCAGTACCTGCAGCGTTTCGATGTCGTTGGGTGAAAAGTCGCGGATGGTTGTTCCCATGGGTACACCATCTACCACATAGAGTGGTGCGGTGCTACCAAAGGAACCGAAGCCACGGATGCGTACGGTGGGATCTGCTCCCGGCTGTCCGTCGGAAGTAATCTGCACACCGGCTATCTTACCTTCGAGCATGGTGGAGATGTTGGAGTGTGAGACCTTTTTCATCTCGTCGGTGTTGACAATGGCTACCGACCCGGTGAGATCCACCTTGCGTTGTGTACCATAACCAATCACCACCACCTGCTCGAGTTCCATTAAATCGGAAACCAACGTAATGACGCCGAGGTCGGTCTTTCCATCCACGGCCAGCTCGGTACTTTTGTGTCCCACAAACGATACCACCAGCGTGGCATCGGCAGGAACCGCAAGTGAGAAGTTTCCATTCATGTCGGTAACGGTACCAAGGGTGGTTCCCTTTTGTTGCAGGGTGGCACCCGGAAGGGGTTCACCCGATTCGTCCACGACGTTTCCCTTCACGGTGATCAAGCCTGCCTGCATGGAGCGCAACTCCCGGGTGTTGCCCTTTCCTTCAGCGTGGGTTGCAGAGGCGAATGCCAGACATCCCAGCATCATCATAATTGTAATTGTATGTCTCATAGATATTTTTTTACATTTTGGTGTATGGAACCCGCTTCGATCATCATCTTGTATCGATGTTATTCTTGCTCGTTCCTCTTGTTTGTTTTTATCCTGATGATTATTCTACCATGACAACGTAGGATCCCTCTAATACGATCGCGCAATTCAGATCGGCGCTGTCCACTGCAATACCCTCGTAATTTTGAAAATGTGTTTCACCGTTGGCATACGTCACATCGTAATGAACGTTCGCCGTATTGTCGCCCTTGTTTGTCACGGTGATGACCACTCTGGAACCGTTGATGTTTGGCTTGAATGTATCCCAGTTCCAGTTGGAGGTGGCAGTGGCTGCAGCATAGCCGTCTCCCCATCCGAAATGGTCCATGCGAACAACCGCATATTCAGTTTTGTCGGCTTTGCGCAGAATTGCGCAAGGACTGTGATAGTTTTGCAGGTTATTGGAGTAGCAATACATGGTTAGCGTCTTGCTGGCGCCGGAAGCTACGGTATATTCATCGGAGAACTGGGTCCACCAGGGTGTGGAAAAGTCATTGAACCCTACCTGCGCAATGCCTTTCACCATCGTCACAGGACAAGTAGTGGTTACCGTGCTGGTAGCGCCCACGTAACTGATCATCACCTCCCGGATACCTTCCGCTGCGGGAATCCTGCTGAAAGTGAGTCCAGCGATGGGCAGGATACCGGTCGTACCGTCGGAATAAGTGGCTGTCACCACCAACCCCTTCGGACTGAAAAGAACTGGTTCGTCGCTGAAGAAATAGTATCGGGTGATGACCGGTATGGTTGTAACGACCATGCTTGTAACCGGATTCGTCACTTCCAGGGTATAGAGCGTAGAGACAGCGGGACCATACGCCCCTTGCTTTGTTTTGCTATAAGAGACTATCACGGTCTTTTTACCCAGCGTAGACATGTCGGGGATCACCGTGAAGGAGATATCATCCTTATCTACCACATCAGAAGAACCGTCGGCGTAAGTAACCGTGGCAATCGCCTCGCCCCAGAAGTCTTCATTGCCGAATTCAACAAACTCGGGGGTTCCTGTCACCACAATGGAAACCGGAGCCACATCTTCCACCACCGTAATTTTTGAAGGAATAAGGTAGGCTTTCTTCATTTCAAAATAGCTGCCGTCGGTAACCAAGAAAGCCACGATATTATTGGCTGCGGAAACCGGTTGCTGGTAAGTCATCACCAGCTCTACACCGTTTGTACCCACGGCCGTGGCGGTAACAAATGCATTGCCCGTAGCAGAGTGGTCTATCTCTATCGTCACTCGGGCACCTTGCATGGTTTGGCGGAAGTCGTTCCAGATATCACCATCTCCGTCGGTATCGGGATAGTTGTACGAGATCATGGCGGCATCGTAGGGAAAGCCCTCCGCTGCCATGGTACCTCCCCAGCCATAAGCATCGGAGCGAAGCACAAAATACTCTTTATAGCCCTCGCCATTGCGATCAGCCACTTCATTGGTCACGGCAAGGTTCCAGTTATTCCAGTTATTGACGCCGGTACCGTGATTCACAAACTCAAGATGAAAGAGCTTGTTGGGAGGAATGGTAAAGTAATCGGAAAAAGCAGACCACCAGCCGGAACTGTTGTCTTCTGCACCCACAATCGCCGTGGCAATGTCGATATAGATGGTGTCGCCGGTGGAATGTTTGGCCTTTTCAGCGGCAATCGAGTCGATCCTGCTCTGCAGGTCGGAGGGCGCCTGGATGGAATAGGTCTCCAGCTTTTCGCATCCAACCAGGACAAAAACCGCCACAATTTCCGCGAACAAAGTGTTTCTCATAATTTTTTTCATATGTAAATTGTTTAATATATAAATGACTTTTAATCACCTACTTAATTTTTTATTTTATATTTCTCCGTTTGGACAAAACAAAAGACAGCACTCATCTTTTGGACAAGTGCACCGGTTATCGGAAAGAAAAACAGGCTAGAAGGGTTTAAAATTTCATATGCATGTTCTTGGGTAACAACCTTGGGGGCTTACCTGTTGAGGTCTGCTTCATACTCGACTTGGAGGCCTTATCGCGCCGTACGCCAGTAAAAATCGGCCTTTGGGTCCTGTTTCCCGTTTATGTCAGGGGCGATAGCTTTCAACTTGCGCCTTGCTTCCACCCGGCTGTTCAAATAATCGGTTCCCAGTTCATAATAAGGGATTTCGTCTTTCAAGACATGATACACCGATTTGAGGATGGGGTGTGCTACGCCACAATAGCCCTTTTCTTGCCGCGGCGGGCTGCCAAGGGATGGTACCGGACGTGGTAGGACCGTACCTTTTGTCCGTAACGCCGCCCACACCGATTGGCTCAGGATAGATTTAGCCCGCTTATTCCCGTAAGTGATTCGCCCGCTTTTTTTACCGGTACTCTCGTTGTTACCCGGCGAAACGCCCACCCAACTGCTTAGATGCTTCTCATAGGGCAAAACATCCATGTCCAGCCCTATGGTTCTTCACGCTCTTGCGGTTCCATCCCGGGATCTCCCGCAGGCGTTCAAGGGCATTCTCATAAGGGGCAGGGACATGATAAACAGGATTCCAGTGGATTCCAGTGGACTCCCGTACTCTCCATTACAACGTGGGTTATCCTGTTATCCAATAACCACTCTTTCAATTCTGTCAAAGAGCGCGTCACGGTCCCGAATTCACAGGTTTCCGCCTTAAACCCTTCACCACTTATGGTGGCTACTAACCTCTTTTTGTGGACGTCAGTCCCGCATCGCCGGGAGACGACCAGGGTAAATGATACTTGTGATTCCATAAATTATTCCGTTTAATGAATACGGCAAATGTGCGGAAATCCTCAATTTTCATCCCCTTGGATCTTTTAAATTCTTAACATGGGTGTTTCATAATTAAATCATAAAATTAAGTTTGAATTATATTCGCTTTTTTCTTTCGCTCATCGGATCAAACCACAGATTAATTTAAGTTAAGATAACAAATAGTCAGATAGATAAAAAAATATACAATTTTTACCTAAAAAAACTTTCACGGGACAAAGATTTGAATTGTCGGGTTAACAAGGGTGGACAAAAGATGAAATATGGTGGAGAATTGAGCAGCCTTTTTTTTTAACATTCTCCTCTCTGTCATTTCTCCAACAGATTGCTGGGAGTGATATTGAATTGTTTGGAGAAACAGCGGGTGAAATATTTTGGATCGTTAAAACCTACATCATACGCGATGTCAGCAATGTTTTTATTCTTTGTTTTCTTATTCTGCAAAATCATGTTGTAGGCCAGGTTAAGCCTGAATATCCGAATAAACTCACCTGCTGACTTTCCGCTGAGTGCCTTTAATTTTTTGTTCAAAAGTGACTTGCTCACACCCATGGTCTCTGCAAAATCGCTCACCTCAAAACCGGAATTGCGGTAGTTCACTTTCATCACCTCCAGCACCTTGTCCATGAATTTTTTGTCATTCGACTCTTCATTGATCTCCAATGTCTCGACCGACATCTCATCGATAAATTTCTGTTGATACCTCTCACGCATTTCAAGAATATTACGAATACGAGTGAGCAGCATATTTTCATCGAAAGGCTTTACGATATAGGAATCAACACCCATACGATAACTGTCGGTACGCGCTTTTTCAGATGTTTTTGCAGTGAGCATTAAAAATGGGATATGCGATAGGGTGAAATTTTCCTTCACTTTTCTCGATAACTCAAGACCATCCATCTCGGGCATCATCAAATCACTGATGATGAAATCCACATTGTAGTGCTCCAGTATCTCGTATGCTTCCACACCGTTGCCGGCTTCAAGCGTATTATAATGGGGAGACAAAAGGGAACAAACGTAGCGGCACATGTCTCTGTTGTCCTCTACGACCAGGAAGGTAAGCCTATCCTTTTGCCATTCCCTCAGGTTTTGCACATGATGTCCCACATTCTCAGATCGATCATTCTTTGTCGCCTGAGTTACCTGCGAATGCAGTGTTGAAGAGTGTAAGGGCAATATAATCCGAAAAGAGACGCCGGCTTTACGATTGTTCCTGACCCAGATATTGCCCCCCAGTGCTTCAACCAACTGTTTGGTCAGATAGAGACCTATCCCGGTACCACTTTGTCCATGTACCGGATAAATTGCGTGGTTGGTCGACTGATAAAAACGCCTGAAAACTTTCTCTTTATCTTCTTCAGGAATACCGGACCCACTGTCCTTCACTGAGAGGTATAGCTTCTCATTGCCTGTTCCGGTCTCTCGGAGTGATTTCGCGTAGACGATGATCGTTCCTCGGTTGGGAGTGTACTTGATGGCGTTCGATACCAGGTTGGTCATAATTTTGCGGATTGCCTCATCATCAAAGTAAAAATGAGGGTTTTCCAGATCATACCTTCTAAGCAACTGAATCTTCCTGTCATCCGCCTGAAAATCGAAAGGAGAGATTACTGACTCAAGGAAATTCTTGAAGTCACCTTTTCTATAACTCACCTCCAACTTGTTGGATTCAATTTTTCTAAAATCCATCAATTGGTTAATCAAAGTCAGCAGAGACCGGGCATTTCTCTCCACAAAATTCAATTGCTCAATCACATATGGATTGGTGCTTAACTTAAGCGCTCTCTCAACAGGCCCTACGATCAGCGTGATGGGGGTACGGAATTCATGTGAAATGCTGGTAAAGAAATCCAATCGCTCGGTTGTCATCTTCCTCATTTTACGCGACATATCCAACAGCTGCTCCTTCTGTCGGGTGATCTTCTCATTTTGTTCACTTAAGAGCTGATTGCGCTGATACAACTCATTTTTCTGTTCGGTTAGAATCCCTTTCTGCTGTTCAATCTCCTCGGTACGCTCATCCACTATCTTCTTCAACACTCTCTGCTGATGTTCATAGGAACGAATCCGCCAATAGTGCAGCATGATTGCCAGGAGTATCACCAACAGGAGCATCAGGGAGATGAACCATCCTGTTTTGTAAAAATAGGGTTTGATCCTGATATCGATTTGTGTCACCTCTCCCGCATCCAACCGATCCTTCGGCACATATTTGACCTGAAACTGATAGCTACCGGCGGGCAGGTTCATATAGGTGACCGAATGGGCATTCTTCGACAGTTCAATCCAGTCGCTGTCGTAACCTACCAGGCGATAGGCATAGACGTAATTGCTTATTGCCCGATAGCTCAATGCGGAGAAATCAATGGCAAAAGATCTTGTTTTCTCATGTAGAATAATCTCATCAGCCACAGAGATATCCTTCCTGATCATTTTTCCGGGATTCACTCTTTCATTGTTCACATAAAAATCGGTCAGGGTAACCCTGTATTCAGTGGCATTCGAGCTGATCATTTTCGGATCAATAGCTACCATTCCCTGTAAGGTGCCAAAATAAAGCAATCCGCTCTTTGACTTACAATATGAATTCCAATAAAACTGATTGGAGACCAGCCCATCCTCCTCATAATAATTTGTAAAAGTACCATTGTCCTGGTTAAAACAGGACAATCCGTTAATCGTACTAATCCAGAGATTGCCATAATCATCCTCCACCAATCCCTTCACATTGTTGTTAGCCAAACCGTCGGAGGTTGTAAATGACTGAAAAGTATATGATCCATCATCATTGATCATCCGTTTGTAAATGCCGAAACCATCACTGCCCAGCCATAAGACACCTTCCGAGTCCATGCAGAAACTGGTGATTCTCTCCACAAGCTTCGACTGGGGATTGTCCAACTTATACCTTAAGTGAACATAGCTGAAATAATCATCCTCCTGTCTGTTCAAATCAATCACATACACGCCTTCCGCGCACCCCATCCACAATTGATTGTGATTATCGATCACCGATCCGATAACACCATTAATCTGATCCGACTGGTTGTCGCGGAAAGGCTTTTGTAAACTATCCCGATCTATGTCATAGAAAAAAAGTCCCTGGTTCGTTCCGATCCACATGCCATTGTTATACCGGTCATACGCAAGTGCACCCACGAAATCGAGCAAAAATTGGGGATATTTGCCGCTATGAATATACTTTATCGGTAGTTTGCGGGGATCTGTAAGGTCAAGCAGGGTCACCCCAAACCCCCAGGTCCCGGTCCATAGCCGTTGCTCATCATCCAGGCTCAATGCACTCACGGAATTGTGACTCAACCGCGATGGGGATGTGGTCGTATAATGGATGAACAGCTCCTCCCCCTTCCGTTTCTGATTCAATCCGCCCTCAACCGTTCCAACCCATAAATTTCCTTTTTCATCTTCCAAAATCGCATTCACCGGATTACGGGAAAGGGAACCCTGCGCATTTTTATCATAGACATAGTTCCTGATAAACCTGTTCCTTGGAGAAAGCTTATTGATTCCACCGGTCTCCGTACCTAGCCAGAGTATGCCCTCCTGATAAAAAACCGAATTGATAAAATTGCTGTTCAGTCGGTTTCCATTGGCGCTATTGTCAGCAGCGATCTGATCAAACGCATCGGAGGAGGAATTGTAAATACTGATACCTCTCAATGTACCGGCAATCAATTGCCTGGAATCAGTCAGTGTCAGTTCCGAAACATAATCATGCGACAGGGAATGAGGATCTCCCGATCGACTCCTGTATACCTTCAACACATCTTCGTTTCGATAGTACCTGTATAAACCACGATCGGTACCTATCCAGACATCATTCTCCTTGAGCAGGAACTTCATGATCATTATTTTTGTCTCAAATTTCAACTTTTCAGATACGGGAACCGCTTTCAGTTCATTCCTTTCTGACACAAACAACTTAAATATTTCATTGTTAAAACCCGCCCAGACATTTCCGTCTTTGTCAATGTCGGCCAGTGCCACAAATAGCTCAGCATGCAGATCATCTTCATATAACAGTACATCCCTGATGTCACCTTCTTCGGAAAGTAGAATCTTATAAATTTTACTGGTATATAACCATATGTCACCTTTTGCATCCTTCATAATATTGATCACCGGGTTATCAAGAAATGACAATTTGAGTGAGTCAATGCCCGGAAACAGGTCTACCTTTTGATGTTGCCATAAGTCCAACACATCCAGCCCTCCCTCCGATGCGATCCACAATCGGTTGAAATCATCTTCACATACTTTATGAACAAAATTACCTTTTATGGCTACAGGAGACGAGTTCATGTCGTAATGCACAAACTTGTATCCGTCATAGCGGGAAAGTCCTCCTCCAGTCGAGATCCAGAGATAACCGGTCTCATCTTTGTAGATGTCATCAATATAATGATGCATCAATCCATCATCCATTGTGACGAACTGAATGTGATACTCCTCAGCGGTTAATCTCTGTGCAGGTAAAAAGAGCGTGTGGAGAATCAGAATGCCAATAAATAAAGTAGTTTTCTTTCTCATGATACCCTTTCACTACGCACAAAAGTAAAAAGAATAATCAACCTAAATAAGTTAAAAATGAACCGATTTTGTCAATTCACCAATTATCCACCATCTGTGCTCATTTCTCTACCTTTTCGTTGAAAAATAGCGTTTTGTTTGTAGTGAAATCATAATTGAAGAAAAGCGTGAAGAAAAATAGCCATCAGCTGCAACCCTGTATCTTTGCCATTATCTCCCTGTCGCTGTTACTCCTCTCCTGCAAACAGAAGCAACATTCAACCCTACCACAGGAGAAAGCCAATCCATGGGTGGATGACTACACCTTCCTCTCACCCATGGAACACTACAAGGAGTGGGGTACATACAATGTGCATGATCCCGCCATCAAAAAGTTCAACGATGTGTACTACATCTATTCCACCGATGCCATCTTCGCCGAAAACCGTGAAAAAGCCAGAGAGATGAATGTCCCACTTGGGAACATCCAGATCAGGAAATCAAAGGATCTCGTTCACTGGGAATTCGTGGGATGGGCGTTTTCCGAAATCCCGGAAGAGGCGGTTGAGTGGGTACATGCCCATAACGAGGGCAGTGGGGCAACGAACATTTGGGCTCCCTATGTAATGAAACAGGGTGATCGATACAGGCTTTATTACAGTGTATCAGCATTCGGGAAAAAAACATCCTGGATCGGCCTGGCTGAATCCGCATCTCCGGAAGGGCCATGGGAACAAAAGGGGGCTGTAGTGAAAAGCGACAACCATACCCCCATGAACGCCATTGATCCGAGCGTAATTGAAGATCCGGGCAATGGCAGGATCTGGATGCATTACGGCTCCTATTTCGGGGGACTATATTGCGTTGAGCTTGACCCCGCTACAGGATTAACCATGAAAAAAGACGACCTGGGGCATCTGATAGCTCGAAGGGCCAATTACCGCAAAGACAATCTTGAAGCACCGGAAATTATTTACAACCCAGAACTGAAAAAACACTTTCTTTTCGTCTCTTATGATCCGCTGATGACCACCTACAATGTGCGTGTGGGCCGATCAGACAAACCGGAAGGACCTTTTCTCGACTATTTTGGGAAGAACATGAACGACACCACCAACAACTTCCCCATTATCACGGCACCCTACCGGTTCAACAATCATCCGGGATGGGCAGGTACGGGACACTGCGGTATCCTGGCCACAGAGGAGGGGCGATACTTCATGGCACATCAGGGACGGCTGTCACCGGGAAACCACCTGATGGTGCTGCATCTCAGGGAGCTCTTTTTCACACCCGACGGCTGGCCTGTGGTCTCACCCCAGAGATACGCTGGTGAGGCAGAACGGGTGGTTTCTAAACAGGATATTACCGGTGAATGGGAGTTGATCCGTATCAGGGAATCGACCTACGAGCGGCAGCTGGAAGCAGGGCAGATATTGTGGGGAGAGGGCAGCCTGAAAGAGGAGGAGTGGAACAATTCTTTTCACTTGTATCTGAACGCAGACGGTACCACAAGCGACAATGGCACTTGGAACTTTACTAAAAAAAACCAAACAATATCATTATCCTTGGGCAAGGATACTATCCGTAATTTATATATCTTTGCCGGACAGGACTGGGAAAACCAAAAGCATACACTCCTTTTAACCGGACTGGATGATGAGGGTCGTTCGGTGTGGGGAAAACGAACAAAATAACACGCAAAAGCTGGTTTTTTTATTCCGCTTTTATTTTCCTTATATAATCGGACGGCGCCATTCCAAACTCCTCTTTGAAGCATTGCCTGAAATAAACAGGGCTGCTCATGCCAACCTGGTATCCAACCTCAGAGACGGTAAATTTCCCCGTCAGCAAGAGCTGCTCAGCCCTGCTCATCCTGACTTTTCGTATGAACTCATTGGTGGAAACCCCTGTCAGCGCTTTAATTTTGCGATAAAGCGTGGAACTGCTCATTGAAAGTGCATCCGAAAGGAATCCCACGTCAATTTTTTCCTGTTCCATATTATCTTCTATAAGTTGTGTAACGTTGGCAATAAACTCGCTGTCCAGTTGATTAAGGGATTTGTTCAACAAAACGCTTTTACTATCCAGCTTTAGATTTAATTTGAACTGCTCGGCAAGTTTTTTCCGGTTCTCCAGCAAATTATCAATACGGCTTCGCAACAGCGTGGCACTAAAAGGCTTGGTAAGGTAGGAGTCCGCTCCTGAGACATATCCTTCTTCCTTGTCCTGCAAGGAGCCCTTCGCTGTCAGCAAAATCAGAGGGATATGGCTTGTACGTACATCCTCTTTTACCCTCTTACAAAACGTGATCCCATCCATTCCGGGCATCATGATATCACTGACGATGACATCCGGAATATTGATGAAAGCGGCAGTACATCCCTCTTCTCCTTCGCCGGCAGTAATCACGTCAAATGTATCAGAAAGCGACTCGGCAATATAATCCCGTATCTCCCTATTATCTTCCACGACCAACAGTATCTGTTTTTCGCTGTTTCTTCTTTCTTCATCAGGCTCATTTTCTATCTCCTGCTCCATCCCCTCCCTCGCCTCCTTATCAGCATGCAATGCGTTGGGATAGCTGTTTTGGGTAAGAATTGTAAAACGGAAAGTGCTTCCCTTATTGATTTCACTAACCACGCTGACCGTTCCCTCATGCACCTCAGCCAATTTCTTTATTAGTGCCAATCCGATGCCCGTACCCGAGGCCTGTTTATTATTCCGCACCTGATAGTAACGTTCGAAAACACGATCGAGCTCGTCCTCAGGAATACCACACCCGGTATCTTCGACCCTTATCTCCGTGTATAAACGATCGTTTTTGTAAAAAGTATGTAGAGAAAGAGTTATTTTTCCGCTATCGGTATTCTTCACGGCATTTGCCATAAGATTATCCAGAATAGTATTCACAACTTCTCTGTCAAAATAGAGAACTGTCTCTTCACTCTCCAGTTCAGTAACTATTTCCACTTCGGGTTTCGTGTTGAACTCCTTGTATTTTAACCCTATTTCGTTAACAAGTTCCGAAATATTCCCTTTGCTCACACATAGTTCTTTGTTCTGGGTTTCGGTTTTCCTGAACTCCAGCAGCTGATTAATCAAGTCCAGAAGACGCAAGGCGCTTTGTCTGACCAACGCAATTTTTTGATGTTGCTTTGGCGGAAGCTGCGGATCATGCTGTAAATCTTCCAAAGGACCAATAATCAGAGTAAGAGGAGTGCGTAACTCATGTGTAATATTTGTATAAAATCTGAGTCGCTCATCGTTCAACTCCTGCTCATGGGCATGCTTTTTCTTTTCCATTTCATAGGAACTCTGAATATCTACTCTTTTTTTATAGATGTACAAGATTGAAGCAAGAACAGATAGAGTGAGAACAATATAAATGGCCTTTGCCCACCAGGTCAGCCACAGCGGAGGAGCTACCCTGATGGAGATCGTATACACATCATCTGGAAGGAGTTGATTTTTCATTCGTGCACTCACCTGAAACTGATAGTGTCCCGGGGGAATATTGCGAAATGTCACATTGTTCTCCGCAACCTCTTGCCAGGTGTCCTCCAGTCCTTTCAACCTATAAACATAGTCCACTCGATCAACAAGTGCATAATCCTGAACACAATATGAAATGCTGAAGCTATTCTGATTATGATTCAGTCTGATAGTTTCATTGTTCCCTTCAAAATAATTCAGCGTAAGTTCATCGCCAATCGATGTTCCGGACTCATAGACCTTTATTTCGGTCACAATTGCCGGTGGGACATTCTGCTCCTGAAGTACCGAAAACGGCTTGAAAAAATAGACCCCGTTAACGGAGCCAAAATAGATCATTTCATTCTTATTGTCTTTTACAACAGTATTCAAAAAGCTGCTCATGGGAGTTTTCCCCACATGACCGTAATGTTGAAACTTTCCACTATCTGAGATGTAGCAGCTTACCCCCATATTGGTACTAAACCATATATTTTTATCCTTATCTTCCGTGATGGCTCGAATATGGGTATTGATGAGCCCCTCTTCTCTTCCATAGAGGTGGTATTCAAAAGAATCTCCCTCCTTAAAACAGGCTAATCCTTCTCCTGTAGCTACCCAAACGCATCCACGAGAATCAGCGAAGAGATAATTAATTGAATTTGAACTGAAACCATTTTGCTCGTTGAAATATTTAAGAGGTTCCATATCGGCGGTAAAAACAGCCAGCCCCCTCCCAAACGTGCCAATCCACATGCGTCCTTTGTGGTCTTGACCGATACACCGGACGAGATCTTCCGGTAATCCGTTTTCTGCGCTGGTGTAATGCGCTTTTTGTTTTTTCCCTTTCGCATCGAGCAGATAAATACCGGAACTTGTACCCACCCAAATATTATTCTCATTATCTTCATAAAAGCAACGGACATCCTGATTGCTCTTTCCATCAAGGAGAAGTGATGCAAATCTTTTGGATTGATGATCATAATGGTTGACACCTCCCATAAAGGAACCGATCCAGATATTATGAAATGAGTCTTTAAAGAGTGCCTGAATGGAATTGTGCGAGAGATTTCCGGACTCTTTGGTAAAGAGGTGAACCCGCTTCCCGTTTTCAAAGACATTGATACCTCCACCGTCGGTTCCTATCCACAATTTATTTTCTCCATCAAGCGCGAGGCTGAGAGCCATTCTGTTGTTCATGGCATATGTATCTTCCGCAACAGGCGAAAAGCTGTACTTATTAAACAGAGGTGCTTCATGGCCGATGAAGTTGATCCCTCCACCGTATGTTCCCAGCCAGATATTATTAAAGGAGTCCTGAAACACACAGCGCACATTCGAATTTGAAAGGCTGTTCCTATTATACCCTACCGTATAGTGCTGCATGTTCAATTGAGTTGGTGATGTAAAAAAGTGTTGCCGCAAATCCAGGACATACACACCGTTCAGTTCTGTGGCAATCCAGAGCTTATTATCTTCTGTCTGCCGAATATCAAAAATACCCGAATTCAACGGACTTTCCGGTGACACATCAGGTTTGATGAATATTTCTCTTTCGGTATTAAAAAGCACCAGCCCTTTATCTGTTCCCACCCAGATATTCTGATGGCTGTCTTTGTAAATTCGCCTCACCTCATTCCCGGGAATTGATCCGGGGTCTGCAGGATTATGACGGTAGTTTTTCACCTGATTACTCCCCAGAGAGAGCACACTCAAACCGTCCGACACATGTCCGATAAAAAGATGTCCATCCTGATCATCCAATACAGTCCATACATTATCTGATGGCAACCCGGATAGAGTGGATCGATTATAATGAGAAAAGATTTTGCTTTTTTTGTCAAAGTATTCCACGCCCCGATGATAAGTGCTCAGCCACAAATTGCCGTCCCACGAATGAGCAATAGCTGTCACATCGTTTGTAATCAGGCTGTTTCCATCTTTGTCAACATGCTGAAACACCTCAAGAGAATCCTTAACGTAGTTATATCCGTTCAATCCATCCCGCTGTGTGGCTATCCATATTATTGGATCGTCCGGATCTGCAAGCACATAATTCAGTTCATTCCCGCTTATATCCTTTGTATGTTTAAAAAAACGGGTAAACCGGAGACCATCGAACTTATTCAGTCCCTCTTCAGTAGCAAACCAAAGAAAACCATCTCTGTCCTGAGTGATACTGACTACATGATTATTTGACAATCCCTGCTCAACACCTAAAGGTGTAATTAAAGATGGCTGGGCTGATAATCCAAGAAATAATCCCAAAAAAAGTGTTAGTGAAAAAAATCTCATTCGTTCCGAAAGTTTATCAATTCAAATATACGATAAAAGAGGCAAAATAGAAGATGTTTTTTGCCACCGCATGATTTAAGACCCGTTAATGAATGATTCACTACCGTCTTAAATTATGTATGGGGAAAGTTAATTTGTAATTTTGCAAAAGGTTCGAGAAAGTTATAAAAGCTTAATGGGAACACACGGACAACGGTTTTTAAACACTTTGCGAGTAAGATTTAATGATTGAGGTTCTCAAGAGGTAATGTATAGATTGAAAGACCAAGGAGTAATATGAAATCACTTTTAGCGATATTTTGAACTTTATTAAGCCATAAAAAACTATATCGACAATTTATATGATTTTAGGATGTTTTATTTATCTAAAAAACGCATGAAAGAATGAGAAAAAAACTCTATTTAAAAGGGAAAAGAATTTGTTTTACGCTTTTATTAATGTGGACATTTTCTTTAGGAATGTTTGCGCAAAATATTACTGTGAGTGGAACAGTAAAAGACGCAAAAAATGAACCGTTGATAGGCGTTACTATTCGCGTAGTAGAATCTACAGTAGGGACAATCACCGATTACGAAGGGAACTACACACTTACGGATGTACCTACAAATGCTACATTGGAATTTTCTTATGTAGGAATGCAAACACAAACAATTGCACTGGACGGACGTAAAAGGCTCAATGTGGTATTAAGCGAGGATGTGGGTTTGCTGAGTGAAGTAATAGTTGTTGGCTATGGTACACAATCAAAACGAAAGGTCACCACAGCAGTCAGCAGTATCGATTCGGAGGACATTATGCGTTCCTCTTCTACCACAACCGCGGGGGCGCTTTCGGGCAAGATGGCCGGAGTCTCTACCAGAGCCATCGATTCACGTCCGGGTAGAGGTATCAACGTCGAAATTCGTAATATGGGGAAGCCTTTGTATGTAATAGACGGCATACCCTACGGAGGTGAAGCCAGTAGAAACTGGTTAGGAAAATCAAACGTTTCTGGTGAAGATGCTTTCAATGCCCTTAGCCTGGAAGATATTGAGAGTATTTCAATATTAAAAGATGCATCTGCTTCTATTTATGGTCTTCGTGCTTCAAGTGGAGTAGTATTGGTTACCACTAAAAAGGGACGTAAGGAAGACCGTGCTACAGTAAATGTGAATGCATATTATGGCTGGCAAAATCTCACTCGTTTTCCCGAAATGGCTAATGCACCACAATACATAAGAGGTCTCCTTGAATCAGAACAGAATGCAGGAAAAGATCCAAGTACGCTTTATACTCCTGAAGAGTTTGCAAAATGGCAAGCAGGAACAGAGCCGGGATACAAAAGTTATGATTATTATGATATTATCATGAGGAACAATGTCCCTCAGTACAACATCAATGCCAACGTTTCCGGAGGGTCGGAACGTTCTAACTATTATTTATCGCTTTCAAATACTGGACAGGAAGCCATGATGAAAGACTTTGACTACAACCGAACAAACTTTCAGGTAAATTTGGAAAGCAAGATATCTGATCGATTTACTGTTGGAACTCAAACAAGCGCCAGAGCGGAACGAACAAGCGATGTGGGACTACCGGGTGGTGACGGATATTTCTCTTCAATATTGTCAATCTTTAGCAGCATACCTACCTATGGGCCATATGCAAATGATAACCCTCAATACATGAATGCAATTCCTAACAGGCCGGACTTGAACCCTGCACTCTTTTCAAGAGATATTGCCGGTTATAAGGATAACTATACAAAAAATTTCAATGTGAACGTATACGGCCAGTATAAGTTCGATTTCGGCCTGACTGCAAAGTTCACTTATTCCTATAATTATACGCATCTTGACTTTGACGGATTCCAATATTCATATGATTTTTACACGTATGACAGACCAAATGACGAATATATTCTCGGTGGTGGACAGAGTGCAAGATGGAGGCTGGAAGAACAAACAGACTCAAAATCACGGTATGGTCAGTTTATGCTGAATTATGCAAAAACACTCGGAGACCACAATATGGAGGCTGTTTTTGCATACGAGAGATCAGACTACGACAGGACAAACAGATGGTCTAATACAGCTCCAACAAACAATTATATTCCTTTTAAAACATTACCTGAACTTACAGGGTATGGCGATCAATGGGCATATCAGGCACGTTCTGGGTATGTGGGAAGATTAAACTATAGTTTCAGAGATAAATATATGGTTGAATTATTGGGCAGATATGACGCCTCATACCTGTATGCTCCAGGTAAACGATGGGGATTTTTCCCTGGTGCCTCTGCTGGCTGGCGCATATCGGATGAACCATTCTTTGAAGGCTTGAAGGAGACTGTCGACGATCTTAAACTAAGAGCTTCTGTTGGCCAAACAGGTAGCGAAGCGGGTGTAAGTATGTTCGGCTATATTAGCGGATACGACTTCGGAAACGGAGGAGCCGTTTTAGACGGCAAATACGTGATCGGAGTAAGGCCACGCGGGTTGCCCGTAACCAATCTATCCTGGGAGAAAAACACGACGTACAATGCAGGAATTGACGCCCGTTTTCTCGGCAGCAGGCTTTCATTTACAGCCGATGTTTTCACGAAGATTATTTCCGGTATCCCCGCAGCTCGTTATGATGTGCTTCTCCCAAGTGAAGTGGGTTATTCGCTTCCGAACGAAAATCTTAACAAGAATGCATACAGGGGAGCAGAGGGTATGATTACATTCAGTGACACGTTTGGAGATGTGGGGTTCACAGTGAGTGCAAACGGTACATACTCCCGATTTAAACGTCTGGAAAGCTATAAGCCTCGTTTTGGAAGTTCATGGGATGAATATCGTAATTCTGCCGAAAACAGGTGGGGTGGAATTTGGTGGGGATACCAGGCCATAGGCCGGTTCCAGTCTGAAGAAGAAATTAGAAATTACCCCATTGATAATGACGGCCAAAATAATAGAACGCAACTTCCTGGTGACATTATTTATAAAGATGTCAATGGCGATGGCATCATCAACTCAATGGATGAAAGACCAATTGGATATCCTACCGGTTGGGCACCCATGTTTAGCTTTGGCGGAAACATCGGATTACAATGGAAAGGATTTGATTTGAATATGGACTTTGCGGGGGCAGCCATGCAATCATGGTTTCAGGATTACGAGTTAAGAAATCCATTCCATGCAGGAGGCAACTCTCCGGCTTATCTCCTGGAAGACAGATGGCATCGTGCCGACGTCTATGATCCGAATAGTGAATGGATCCCCGGGAAATATCCTGCAATCAGAAAAGGGACCAGCGTGAATAACGGCAGAAACAGTGACTTTTGGCAACATGATGTCCGATTCCTTCGTTTGAAGAATGCAGAAATCGGGTATAGTCTGCCTAAAACAATTATAAGCAAAATGAATATAAGCAAATTACGCGTTTATGCCAGTGCTTCTAATCTGTTCTCTTTAGACAATGTGAGCGAATATCAAATCGACCCGGAAATTGAAGCAAGGGCTGCAGTCGTCTACCCCCAACAAAGAACAATTCTGGTCGGATTAAATGTAACATTTTAATAAAAAAGATTATGAAGAAAATACACATATACTATTTGTCAATATTACTGGTTGTCGCGGGAGCGTTTGCAGGATGTAATGAGGATGATTGGTTACAAAGAACACCCAAAGACAGGATTACTGACGAGCAACTATGGAACGACCCAAACATGATCTTGGGGTTACTGGCCAATTACTACGACAGGTTGCCTCAATTAGCAGGAGTCTTTAATACTGGTACAAATACCGAATTCGATGATGCTATGTGGTCGGGGCACGTCGACCAGAACTGGAGGAATGACATTAATTATGGAGATGATTATGCGCGTTATTGGGATTACACCTTTATTCGCGATATTAATTTGTCCTTGGAGAACATGGAGAAGTACAGTGTAAAACTGACCGATGTTCAAAAAAATCAATTTAATGCTGAACTTCGCTTTATCAGAGCGTTTGTCTACTTTGAGCTGGTGAAAAGAATGGGAGGGGTTCCTCTTATTACAACACAGTTGATTTACGATGGAAGTGGGGACCCGTCATCACTACAAATACCTCGCGCCAAAGAATCTGAAGTATATGACTTTATTTATGATGAAATTCAGGCAATAAAAGACAATTTTACCATAACGGAAAAGAGCAGAACCCGTGCAAACAAATTTGTTGCATTGGCATTACAAAGTCGCGCGATGCTCTATGCCGGTTCAATTGCAAAATATAACAACCTTATGAGTGCACCAATCTCTACTCCTGGTGGAGAGGTAGGTATTCCTGCTAACAAAGCTGCCGAATATTATCAAAAATCATTGTCAGCGTCTAAAGAGATTATCGCCAATCCTGAATATGAGCTTTATAACCCTGGTGGATCCTCCAAAGGGGAGAATTTCTATAAGCTATTCATGGATAAGAATGCAAAGGAAGTAATCTTTGCAAAGGATTTCATGACTGGCAAGGTACACGGATTTACATACGACAACGTAGTCAGAAGTTTTAGATCTGACATTGAAGGATCTTCTATGCTGACTCCCTCTCTTAGTCTGGTAGAAAGTTATGAATATCTAGATGGTTCTGATGGGCGCCTAAAAGACAAGGACTCCGAAGGCAATTACATCGTTTACGACAACATGTCCGACATATTTGCAAATAAAGATGCCAGGTTGTATGGTACTGTGGTCTACCCGGGAAGTCAATTTCGCAATATGCCGGTAAACATACAGGCAGGGGTAGCTATTTGGGAAGATGGAGGATATAAATTTCGAATTGGAAATCTTGGAACAACATACGAGGATGGCAAGGTGCTCACAGGGTTTGATGGACCCAAAGATGATGACCAGTATGTAAGTAACACAGGGTTTTATCTGCGTAAATTTGTCAGTGAGAATCCTCAGGACGGTGTTCGTCCGAGTCTTGCTTCAAATTGGTGGACCTGGTTTCGTCTTGGCGAAATCTATTTGAATGCCGGAGAAGCTGCATTCGAGTTGGGCGACGCAAGTGCACTGGGATACATCAACAAGGTTCGCGAAGTCCATGGTGGATTTCCTGCAAATAGCCTAACTACTCTGACTATTGAGATCATACAGAATGAACGACGTGTGGAACTTGCATTTGAAGACCACAGATATTTTGACTTGAAACGCTGGAGAATAGCTGATAAGGTATGGAACGGACAGGATTCTGATCCCAACGCAGTAGTTCATGGTTTGTATCCATATAGAATTTCTCGCCCCGGACACGCTGATGATGGAAAATATATATTTGAGAGAGTAAGACCAACCCGTTTCAAGAGAGCTCGTTTTTTTCGTATGGCCAACTATTATTCTTCGATTAGTCCAACAGTGTTGAACAACAATCCGAAGCTGGTTAAAAATCCATTCCATTAATCTCATAAAAAAACATTCAAATGAAAAGATATTATTTATTTATAGCTCTTTTAATAGGTATCATATTCACCGGATGTGAATATGATAATTTCGACGAGCCAAAGTCCACCCTCTCCGGTAGCGTGGTGTATGAGGGGAATCCTGTAGGAATAAGGAACAACGGCCCACAGTTGGAATTATGGCAAGACGGATATCAGTTACGATATGCTATTCCAGTTTATATTGCACAAGATGGGACTTATTCAGTCAGTCTGTTCGACGGGGAGTACAAGTTGGTGCGAAAAGCCGGAGCACCCTGGGAACCTCAGCTGAGCGACACAATTACAATCAATGTAAAAGGCAACACGGTGTACGATGTACCAGTAAAACCCTATTTTACAATCTCCAAAGAAAGCTTTCAGCATGCATCGGGTAAGATCACTGCAAACTTTACGGTTAATAAAATTGTAGAAAATGCAAATCTTGCTCAAGTAAGATTATTCATCGGACATTCAGTGTTGACAGATCAGAATAAAAAAGAGCAGGTTGTCGATGTTGACATATCCGGAATCATCTTCGGACAACAATCCTCTCTTTCTGTGAATCTGTCTGAAAGTCTCAAAAAACTGGACGAAGTATTTATACGAGTTGGCGTTCGTGCAAATGTAACGAATGAGTTTTATTATACACAGGTGCAAAAGATTAGCCTGAAATAATAAATTTACAAGAAACCAAAAGGGCAACAGGATGCCATGTCTGATGTTGCTCCTTTTGGTTTTATTTGTAAATATGTTTTTTACCTTTATAAGAGAACCTTCCCGAAAAAAATGATTGATTTGTCTACCATTTGTATCTATTTATCTACCTTTTATTAAGGATAAGTGCATTACTTTTGTGTTATAGCAATAATTTAAACGATGAAAAAAATAGTCCTCAGCCTCTTGTCACTTTACATTCTGCTTCCGCTATCGGCAGATCAAATTGAAATCAGAAGCCCGGATAACAACCTGGCAGTGACCCTCTCGCTTATGAACGGAGACCTCTGCTACAACGTAACATATAAAGACAAAACCATCCTTGAAGACTCTCCATTGGGAATAATCACCAACGTGAGCGATTTTAGCCGCAAACTGCAGTTTGTGGATGAAAACAGACAGGTTATCCATAAGACATACCATGAACCCAAAATCAAAAAAAGTACCGTTGAATACCGGGCAAATGAAGTAACCGCCACCTATGAAACAACGCGCAAAGAGAAAATAAGCCTGATATTTCGTGTAAGCAACAACGACATTGCCTTCAAATATGCACTCTCTCAGAACGGGGAGACCGCACGATGCTCTATAGAAAAAGAGCTTACAGGATTCAATTTTCCATCATTCGCCACCACCTTCCTGACCCCGCAGGCTACCCCCATGAGCGGGTGGATGAGGACAAAACCCAGCTATGAAGAAGAGTATGTGCCGGATGAACCGATAGGGACTCCTTCCAGATATGGGCTGGGATATACCCTTCCTGGATTGTTTCATGTGGGTGATCATGGTTGGGCCCTGATCTCTGAAACAGGAGTCGGGAGTCTCTACTGTGGCGCTAAACTGAGCGAAGGCACTAAAGAGGGACTCTACACTATTGACTTTCCGGAAGAGGGAGAAAATAACGGCATCGGAAGTGCCAGCCCCGCCATCTCATTACCCGGAGAGACCCCCTGGCGCACAATCAGTGTGGGCGACAACCTGAAGCCGATTGTTGAAACCACCGTCGCCTTCGATGTGGTTGATCCGTTGTATGAACCCTCAAAAACATATCAGTTCGGACGATCAACCTGGAGTTGGCTCCTGTGGCAGGACGGAAGCATCAACTACGAAGATCAGAAAACATTTATCGACCACTCCGCTCAATTGGGATATGAGCTGGTACTGATTGATAACTGGTGGGACACGCGGATCGGACGTGAAAAAATTGAAGAACTGGCTCAGTATGCCGCTTCAAAGGGAGTAGGCATCTCTCTATGGTATAACTCGAACGGCTTTTGGAGCGATGCCCCCCAGGGGCCAAAAAACCGGATGAATACCTCGGTAGCACGTAAGAAAGAGATGGCGTGGCTACAAAGTATCGGAGTGAAAGGCATTAAAGTCGATTTCTTCGGGGGCGATAAACAGGAAACCATGAAACTCTACGAAGATATTCTGTCGGATGCCAACGACTACGGCCTGGCAGTGATATTCCACGGATGCACGCTTCCCAGAGGATGGGAAAGAATGTATCCTAACTTCGCCGGTAGCGAAGCGGTACTTGCTTCCGAGAACCTCATCTTCACCCAGCATGCCAACGACCAGGAAGCTTATAACGCCACATTGCATCCCTTTATCAGAAACAGTGTTGCCGCGATGGACTTCGGTCCCGTATTGCTGAACAAACGTCACAACCGTAATAACGACGGCGGCACCACACGTAAAACAACGGAAACATTCCAGTTAGCCACTGCCGTGTTGTTCCAATCGCCCATTCAAAATTTTGGCATCACACCCAACAACCTCCGGGAGTACCCCTCTTTCGTGATCGATTTTATGAAAGAAATTCCTTCGTTGTGGGACGAAACACTGTTCATTGACGGTTATCCGGGAAAGTATGTGATACTGGCCCGCCGTAGCGGTGAACGGTGGTACGTGGCGGCCATCAATGCGGAAAAAGAAATAAAAAAGGTAAATGTGAGACTACCGATGTTCACCGCCAAAAAAGTGAATATATATTCCGACAATACAGAACGTTCGCCGGAATTGAAACAGATGAATATCAAAAAGGAGGGTGAAATCACCTTGCAGATTCAACCCGAAGGAGGGGTAATCATAACAAATTGTGAGGATTGTAGGAATTGAGTGAAATAAGTTTTAACTTTACACTCATTAAACTACCCTCTGATAAAACATTAAAAAAAATGTCATCCATGAGATTAAAAAGAACATGCCAAATTATGCTGCTGATACTAATCGGCAGTGCGTCTGTGCAAGCACAGAACAGACTGATCATTGAAGCCGACAAGGGACAAAACACCATCAACAAACACATCTACGGACACTTCTCCGAACATCTGGGTCGTTGTATTTATGGTGGATACTGGGTAGGCGAAGACTCATCCATTCCCAACACCCGGGGAATACGGAATGATGTGGTTCAGGCTTTGAAAGACATCAGCATCCCCAACCTCCGGTGGCCGGGAGGATGCTTTGCCGACGAGTATCACTGGATGGACGGAATCGGCCCCCGTGAAAACCGGCCCAAGATGATCAACACACACTGGGGGGGCGTGGTAGAAGACAACAGCTTCGGCACCCATGAATTTCTGGACCTTTGTGAACAATTGGGGACTGAACCCTACATCAGCGGAAATGTGGGCAGCGGCACCGTAGAAGAAATGTCTAAATGGGTTGAATATATCACCTTCGACGGCGAGAGCCCGATGGCCAACCTGCGCCGCAAAAACGGACGCCAGGAACCCTGGAAAGTAAAATTCTGGGGCGTAGGAAACGAAAGCTGGGGTTGCGGCGGGAACATGACTCCCGATTACTACTCCGACCTCTATCGCCACTATGCCACTTTCGCTCGGAACTATGGCGACAACCGGCTTTACAAAATCGCCTGCGGTGCAAACGGGGGCGACTATAACTGGACCGAAACACTGATGAAGAATGCGGGTCGGCAGATGCACGGCCTGTCGCTCCACTACTACACGGTACCCAAAGACTGGGGCGACAAAGGATCTGCTACCAACTTCGACGAAGAGGAATATTTTACCACCATCGAAAAAACGTTGTTCATGGATGAGCTGATCAGCAAACATTCTGCCATCATGGATCGTTATGATCCCCGGAAACGGGTCGGCCTGATCGTTGACGAATGGGGTACCTGGTACAATGTGGAGCCGGGAACCAATCCGGGGTTCCTCTATCAGCAAAATACCCTGCGAGATGCCATCGTAGCCGGAATCAACCTCAACATCTTTAACGCACATAGCGACCGTGTACAAATGGCCAACCTCGCTCAGACGGTGAACGTGCTACAGGCTGTGATGCTCACCGACGAGGAAAAGATGCTGCTCACGCCCACCTATTGGGTCTTCTACCTCTACAAAGTACATCAGGATGCCACCCTTCTTCCGATTTCCTTTACCAGCAACAAGTATCGCCAGGGTGACAGGGAAATTGATGCGGTAAGCGTTTCTGCATCAAAAGATGCCAATGGCAAGATCCATATCACTCTCGTAAACGCCGACCCCAATAGCGAACAACGGATCAACACCCAGCTTATCGGAGCCACAGCCAAAAATATTAAAGGGAAAATACTCACCTCTGGTAAAATAAACGATTACAATAGCTTTGAACAACCGTCTAAGGTAAAGGTAAACGACTTCAAGGGAGCAAGCCTTTCGAACAATAACCTTTCGGTGGTATTACCCTCCAAATCGGTGGTAATGCTCGAAATTCAATAAATAAAACATTTATATGAGTATAGAAGAACTAAAAGCAGCTGTCTTCCAGGCCAATCTCGATCTGGTAGAACATGGGCTGGTGATCTTTACCTGGGGGAACGTGAGCGCGGTCGACAGAGACAAAAACCTGGTCGTCATAAAACCCTCCGGTGTCTCTTACGATCAAATGAAGGCGGAGGATATGGTGGTGACTGATATGGAAGGAAAAGTGGTGGAAGGGAAATACAAACCCTCCTCGGATACGCCCACCCACCTGGAACTCTACAAGGCCTTCCCCGCCATCGGCGGAGTGGTACATACCCATTCCACCTTTGCCACAGCATGGGCACAGGCAGGATGCGACATCCCAATCATTGGAACCACCCATGCCGATTATTTCAGCGACAACATTCCCTGTACCCGCGACATGACGGAAGCTGAGGTGAAAGGGGAATATGAAAAGGAAACAGGTACCGTGATCATCGAGCGTTTTAAAGAACTGAATCCGGTACATATACCCGGCGTGCTGGTGAAAAACCACGGTCCGTTTTCATGGGGAAAGGATCCGCACGAAGCCGTCTACAACGCCGTTGTGATGGAGCAGGTAGCGAAGATGGCTTTTGTAGCCGGACAGATCAATCCTCTTCTCACCATGAATCAGTCGCTTATTCAAAAGCATTTTTTCAGGAAACATGGCCCTGACGCTTATTACGGACAAAAATAACATCAACAAAAATAAAAAATATGGAATTTAAAAATCAGGAAGTATGGTTTGTAACAGGAGCGCAGCTTCTGTACGGAGGCGATGCAGTTGTTACCGTAAATGCCCACTCGGAAGAGATTGTAAAAGGACTGAATGATGCCGGAACGCTGCCGGTAAAGGTAGTATACAAGGGGACTGCCAACTCATCACCCGAAGTAGAGAAAGTATTCAAGGAAGCAAACACCGCACCGGAATGCATCGGTATCATCACCTGGATGCATACTTTCTCTCCGGCAAAAATGTGGATAAAAGGATTACAAAACTTCCACAAACCTTTGTTGCACCTGCATACGCAGTTCAACAAAGAGATCCCCTGGAGCGAGATAGACATGGACTTTATGAACCTGAACCAATCGGCACACGGTGACCGTGAGTTTGGGCATATTGTCAGCCGGATGCGGAAGAACAGGAAAGTGGTTGTGGGACACTGGTCCGACACAAAAGTTCAGGATCGCATTTCGGTATGGATGCGCGTTGCTGCTGCCTGGGCAGATGCTCAGGACATGGTGATTGTACGCTTCGGCGATAACATGAACAACGTGGCCGTAACCGATGGGGATCGCCTTGAGGCAGAACTTCGCCTGGGTTATCATGTCGATTATTATGCCATCGGTGATCTGGTGGCGTATCAGGATAAGGTTACGGAACAGGACATTGATGAGCTGGTAGCCGAATACGAAAAGCTCTACACCTTTGCAGACAACTGCAAAAAAGGCGCCAGAGATCATGGACAGGTACGCGAGGCTGCACGCATAGAAATTGCTCTTCGTCGTTTTTTGAAAGACAAAAATGCAAAAGCCTTCACCACCAATTTCGATGCACTGCATGGGTTGAACCAGCTGCCTGGGCTGGCCAGTCAGCGCCTCATGGCGGAAGGATATGGATTCGGTGCCGAAGGAGACTGGAAAACAGCAGCCCTATTGCGCACTATTTGGGTGATGTCGAAAGGACTAAAAGGAGGATGCTCCTTCCTGGAAGATTATACCTACCACTTCAAGGGCGAAAAGAGTGCAATCCTACAATCTCACATGCTGGAAGTATCGCCGCTGATCACAACACAGAAACCTCGCCTGGAGGTACACCCGCTCGGCATCGGTGGAAAAGCAGACCCGGCAAGACTGGTATTTACCGCAGACCCGGGAGCAGGACTGGCAGCAACAATCGTGGACATGGGCAACCGTTTCCGCATGGTAGTCAATAACGTAGACGTACTGAAACCGGAAGCGGCTCTTCCTAAACTACCGGTGGCAAGCTCGCTGTGGATTCCACAGCCAAATCTGGAAGTTGGAGCTGCTGCCTGGATCTATGCGGGCGGAACGCACCACTCCGCATTCAGCTATGCACTCACCAACGAATATTTTGAAGATTATGCCGATATCGCAGGCATCGAGCTGGTGACAATCGACAAGGATACCACCATCAACAACTTTAAATTTGAGCTCAAAGTAAACGAGGTCTATTATCTGCTGAACAAATCGCTGCAGTAAATATTCACACTCACCAGAGCCGATGAAACAACGTGCATTGATTTTCTCAGTCCTATTTCTTTTCCTTCTATTCAGGCAACAGGGAACTGCAGCCAATGATCCTGAAGGAAGAATAGGAGTACACGATCCGGTAATGATCCGGCAAGACAGCACCTACTACCTCTTCCACACCGGAAGAGGTATAGCTGTTTGGTCTTCTACTGACATGAAGTCATGGAAGCGGGAGAAGCCGGTATTTGCCGATGCACCGCAGTGGGGCGTTGACGCTGTTCCCTCCTTCAGGGGACACATATGGGCTCCCGACATCAGCTACCACAACGGGCAGTACTACCTTTACTACTCTGTCTCCGCGTTTGGGAAAAACACCTCCTGCATTGGCCTGGCGAAAAACAAAACACTGAATCCCGACGATCCCGCATTCCAGTGGATGGATCACGGAGCCGTCATCTGCTCCACACCCGACAAAGACAACTGGAATGCAATTGACCCTAACCTGATCATCGACGAAGAGGGACGCCCCTTTCTGTTCTACGGGTCTTTCTGGGACGGGCTGCAGATGGTGCGCCTGAACAACGACCTCACTGCCCCCTACCCCGGTGAAGAACCGGTGACCGTGGCTTCCCGCAAACAGAAAAGATCACCGGAGAATCCTCCGGCAATCGACAACAATCCGGTGGATGCCGGCGGCAACGCCATCGAGGCTCCCTTTGTGGTGAGAAGAGGTGAGTACTACTACCTCTTTGCATCCATCGATTACTGCTGCAAGGGAGCGGAAAGCACATACAAAATGATCTACGGACGTTCCCGCAAGATCGAAGGACCTTATCTTGACAAAGAGGGAAAAGAACTGCTCTTTGGGGGTGGCACCATCCTGATGGAGGGTAACGAACGGTGGCATGGCGTGGGTCACAATGCCATTGCAAACTCCTGCGGAAACGATTACTTGCTGTTCCATGCCTACGACGCAAACGATGAAGGACGCTCCAAACTCCGCATCGTACGTCTTTCCTGGACAAAAGAGCAGTGGCCTCAACTGTTGGAAGAGGTATATTGAGCTGCTATCGCTCAGCAAAATTTCTTACGACAGACAACAAGGAACTGTCAAACCGCACTAAACAACTGAAAACAAATAAAGAAAATAAAGAGTATGAATAAATATGTAATTGGACTGGACTATGGATCCGATTCCTGCCGTGCCATCATTGTTGATGCAGCCAACGGCAATGAGATTGCCTCCTCTGTGAAGTATTATCCCCGATGGATGAAGGGCAGCTACTGCGATCCGCGTAGCAACCGTTACCGTCAGCATCCGCTCGACTATATCGAAGTGCTGGAGGAAAGCATCCGCGAAGCGCTCTCCAAGTCACCGGAAGGTACCGCTGAAAAGGTAGTGGGGATGGGATTCGACACCACAGGATCCACCCCTGTACTGACAGATGAGCAGGGTACGCCTCTGGCTCTCCTGCCGGCGTTTGCCGAAAACCCAAACGCCATGTTCGTGCTCTGGAAAGATCACACCGCCGTAAAGGAGGCGGATGAAATCAACAAGCTGGCAAAGGAATGGGAGACAGACTATACCGCCTTCGAAGGAGGAATCTACTCCTCTGAGTGGGTATGGGCCAAGATGCTGCACATCCTTCGCGAAGACGAAACCGTGCGAAAAGCAGCCTACTCCTGGGTAGAACATTGCGACTGGCTCCCTGGACTGATTACCGGGAACACCAAACCGGAGACCATGCCGCGAAGCCGATGTGCTGCCGGTCATAAGGCGATGTGGCATGAAAGTTGGGAAGGATTGCCCTCAGAGGCGTTTCTCACTGCACTCGATCCGCTGCTGGCCGGTTTTCGTTCCCGCCTTTACCGTGATACCTACCCGAGCAATGTGAAGGTGGGCAACTTAACAGAGGAGTGGGCCCGAAGACTGGGACTCACCACCAACGTGGCAGTGGCGGTGGGCGCCTTCGACTGTCACATGGGTGCTGTGGGAGTAGAGATCAAACCGGGTGATTTTGTTCGGGTAATCGGCACGTCCACCTGCGACATCATGGCTGTCCCCTACGAAGAGATGGGCGACAAACTAATTCCCGGCATCTGCGGACAGGTAGACGGCTCCGTCATCCCCGGCATGATCGGCCTGGAGGCAGGCCAATCGGGCTTCGGTGATGTCTATGCATGGTTTAAACGGCTCCTCGAATGGCCTTTGCAAACCATACTAAGCAAATCAACCCTGTTGGATGTTCCCACCAGAGAGAAGTTAATTGCCGAAGTTGCGGATGCTATTATTCCGGAACTGACCAAAGAAGCAGAGAAGGTACCTCTGAGCGAGAGCACCATCCTGGCAACGGACTGGATGAACGGACGCCGTACGCCCGATGCAAATCAGTTATTGCAGGGATCCATCACCGGCCTGACGCTGGGCAGCTCTGCACCCCTGATCTTTCGTGCATTGGTGGAAGCTACGGCCTACGGCTCCAAAGCTATTGTTGACCGATTCCTTGAAAACGGGATCGAAATTAAACAGGTCATCGGCATCGGCGGCATCTCTCTGAAGTCACCTTTTGTGATGCAAACCATGGCCGATGTACTGGGCATGTCGATCAAGGTAGCCCGCACAGAACAGTCGTGCGCCTTTGGCAGCGCCATGTTTGGAGCAGTTGTGGCCGGCATATACCAGAAGGTAGAAGAGGCTCAGGATGCCATGGGACAAGGATTTGTCACCACCTACCACCCCAACAGCGAAAACCATGTACGCTACAGCGAACTTTACAAGAAATATCAACAACTGGGAAAATTCACGGAAAACAATACGATCCCATCCTAAACCAACAATAATGAGAAACATTTTCCTGCCGGTTTTCATGACAGTACTCCTGTTTGTTGTACCGACAAAGGGGAGTCTGTACGCCAACGAACCAGACTCCGCTTATCTCTTTGCCTATGGCGATACGAACGGGAACGGTCTCTATTTTGCCTGGAGCATCGATCAGGGCAGCTGGCATACCATCGGCCATCGTCATACATTTCTAAAATCGGACTACGGCAGATGGGGCTCCCAAAAAAGGATGTACAACCCGTTCCTCTACCGTGCACCGGACGGAAAGTGGCATTGCACCTGGAGCCTGAACCACGAGGATGGAGCCGTAGCCCATACAGTCTCCTCCAACCTGGTATACTGGGAGCCACAGTCATACCCGGTACTAATGCCACTCGGAAACTGCCTCGACACGGAAATTAATTACGACCCTCATAAAAAAGGATTCCATATCCTCTGGCAGAGCGACAAGCCCACCGAAGGGATTTATCAAACCTTTACCAACGATTTCAGCCAATTTACGCCCGCTGAAAAGTCGAAGCGACACCCAAACAACAGGCGGGAGGTGACAATCGGAGGTGTTGAGGTGAGTGGAACAGTGCACCGGATAGCATGGGAAGAGATCGACCGGCTTATCAGCGCGCAGAGGCTGGCCGCCTACAAACAACTTCAGAACAGTGAGAGGGTGGCAATGAATCCCGGCCAGTTCAGGGAGCCTGTCACCATTTCCCTGTCACCCAGTGCAAAAGAAAAGAAACCCATCAGCGACATGCTGATGGGCATCTTCTACGAAGACATCAATTATGCCGCCGACGGAGGACTCTATGCGGAACTGGTTCAAAACCGGGGATTTGAATATGCATTGAGCGACAAGGAGGGGCGCGATGAGAACTGGAACAGCCGCTTCGCCTGGTCAGTTAACAACGGGAGTCCACTTACAATTGATACACTCTCCCCCATCCATGCCAACAACAGGCACTACGCGGTACTGGAGATAGAGAAACAAGGCGTTGCACTAATCAACGAAGGGTTCAACGGCATTCCGGTGAAGAAGGGCGAAAAATACAACCTATCTCTGTTTGCCCGTTCAACGGAAAAGAGGAGAGGCCCCATTCTGGTGAGACTCACGGGAAAAAACGGGGAACTATATGGGGAGACAACCACTGGAAGAATTGGTGCCGGCTGGAAAAAAATGGAAGCAGTGATTACGGCGACCGCCACGACAACCGATGCCCGTATTGAGGTGATTCCACAACAAACAGGAAGGGTGGAGCTTGACATGATCTCACTCTTCCCGCAGAATACATTCAAGGGACGTAAAAATGGCATGAGGGCCGACCTGGCACAAGCGCTGGCCGACCTCAAACCCCGCTTCATGCGCTTTCCAGGGGGCTGCGTAGCCCACGGCGACGGCATCGGCAACATCTACCGCTGGGAAAACACCATTGGCCCGCTCGAAGCGCGGAAGCCACAGCGTAACCTCTGGGGGTATCACCAGTCGTTCGGGCTGGGCTATCATGAGTATTTCCAGTTCTGTGAAGATATCGGCGCTGAACCAGTTCCGGTTGTGGCGGCAGGTGTTCCCTGCCAAAACTCTGCACATCATGGCTGCGTTATTGGCGGACAACAGGGCGGCATTCCCATGGAGGAAATGGATGCATACATTCAGTCGGTTTTGAACCTGATCGAATATGCAAACGGCGATGCGAAATCGGAATGGGGAAGAAAAAGAGCGGAAGCGGGCCACCCGAAACCGTTCAACCTGAAATATATCGGCATTGGAAACGAAGACCTGATCTCCGATATTTTCGTGAAACGGTTCACCATGATTCACGACGCCATCAGGGAGAAATACCCCGAAATCACCGTAATCGGTACCGCCGGCCCGTTCAGTGAGGGATCGGACTATGTGGAAGGATGGGAGCTGGCAACCAGGCTGGGACTGAAGCTTGTAGACGAACATTACTACCAGCCTCCCGGATGGTACCTCAACAACCAGGATTTCTACGACCGTTACGACCGTTCAAAAGCAAAGGTATACCTGGGAGAATATGCAGCTCATGTTCCAAACCGTCACAACAATCTGGAGACGGCACTCTGTGAAGCACTCCACCTGATCAATGTGGAACGCAACGGAGACATCGTGGAAATGACTTCCTACGCCCCTCTCCTGGCAAAAGAAGGCTACACGCAGTGGAACCCCGACCTGATCTACTTCAACAACAGCGAAGTGAAGCCTACTGTCGGCTACTACGTTCAGAAACTATTCGGGCACCATTCGGGAAATGAATACCTGCCAAGCGGTATCTCCTTTTCTGATAACCGGGAAGATATCAAAAAGCGTATTGCCACCTCTTTCGTGATGGACAAAAAAACCAATGAGCTGATCATAAAAATAGCCAACCTGCTGCCTGTTCCCGTCTCTTCTTTCATCGACCTGTCGGAGATGAACATCACTAAGGAGGAAACGGCTATCATGACGGTGATAAAAGGCAACCTTGACGACAGAACCGTCAAACCGGAAGAATTCACACTCAGTGTCCAGGAAGATTTCAACCCTGAATTACCTGCTTATTCATTTTCGGTTATTCGCATAAAGACAAATAATAATTCCTCAAACTGATATTGACCATTTTCAGTGTGGGATAACAAACCATTCAACAAATAGACAATGAACAAACAAAGAGTAATACTCCTGATTTCACTTATTAGCTTGCTCGCAACATTGTTATCGTGTAAATCAACGCCAAAGGAAAAAGATATGGGTGCCTACCTGCTGGTTTATTTCACCGATCCTACCCACAGCCTTTTCATGGCGTTAAGTCCCGATGGGTACACCTTTACCGATGTCAACAACGGTCAACCTGTGATTGGAGGCGACACCATTGCCACGCAAAAAGGTATTCGTGATCCGCACATCACAAGGGGACCCGACGGCGCTTTTTACCTGGCAATGACCGACCTGCACATCTTCGGACAAGAAGCCGGGTTTCGCGAAACTCAGTGGGAACGCGATGGTGATCTTCATGGTTGGGGTAATAACCGTGGCTTTGTGCTGATGAAATCATACGACCTGATCCACTGGTCACGCAGCAACCTGCTCGTAGAGGAACAGTTCCCACAGTTGAACGTTTCCTGTGCATGGGCACCGCAAACGATCTATGACAAAAATGAGGGGAAAATGATGCTCTATTTTACCATGCGTCTCGACGGTGGCAAAACGAAAATGTATTATGCCTATACCGATGATGCCTTTACAAGGCTGGTTTCTGAGCCGAAGATAATTTTCGAATATCCTGATCCCGAAATTCAGGTATTGGATGCTGATATTACCTCTTTGCCCGATGGCCGTTTCCTGATGACTTATGTCGCACAGGAAGGGCCGGCAGGGATTAAAATGGCTATTTCTGATAAAATCAACGGCGGCTATCAGTATCAGCCTGAACAGATCGACTTTGAACCGCGCTCCTGTGAAGCACCAAATATCTGGAAACGTATCGGCGAAGAGAAATGGGTGCTGATGTACGATATTTTCAGCATCACCCCCCATAACTTTGGCTTTGCAGAAACATCCGATTTCAACACCTTCACGCACCTGGGACATTTCAACGAAGGAGCGATGAAAACAACCAACTTCAGTTCACCCAAACACGGGGCAGTGATACATCTTACAAAAGAGGAAGCCGGAAAGCTGAGTGAACATTGGGGTTTGAACATGGAATTTTAACACGATGGAACAGTATATATTAAAATATTTATTAAGATGAAGTGGAAATATCTTCAATGGTTTATCTCCTTTTTTATCTGCGTCTCTTTTGCAAACGCTCAGGTAAATAATCCGCTGATATCATATTTCAGGCTGCAGGAAGTAAGACTTTTGAATAGCCCGTTCAAACACGCGGAGGAGTTAAACAAACAGTACTTGCTGGAGCTGAGTGCCGACCGGCTGCTGGCTCCCTTTCACAGAGAGGCGGGCCTCACACCCAAAACAGAAAGCTACACCAACTGGGAGAACAGTGGGCTCGACGGACATATCGGTGGGCATTACCTCTCCGCCCTGTCGCTGATGTACGCCTCTACCGGCGATCGTGAAATAGAGTCACGGCTGGATTACATGCTCAGCGAATTGAAACAATGTCAGCAGGCCAACGGTAACGGCTATATCGGTGGCGTACCTGGTGGCAAAACCATGTGGGAAGAGATCGCTTCCGGAAAAATCGATGCCGGCGGTTTCAGCCTGAACGGAAAATGGGTGCCACTCTACAACATTCACAAGACTTTTGCCGGACTTAGAGATGCTTACCTCGTTGCAGGAAAGAAGGAAGCCCGGGAAATGTTGGTAGCAATGACCGACTGGGCAATTGAGTTGACAGCCGGATTAACCGACGAACAGATGCAGGATATGCTCCGTAGCGAGCATGGGGGGCTGAATGAGGTCTTTGCTGATGTAGCTGCCATCACGGGTGACAAAAAATATCTGTCGCTGGCACACAGGTTCTCACACCGTCATATTCTGGCTCCGCTCCTCGCGGAGCGTGACGAACTTACCGGCATGCACGCCAACACACAAATCCCCAAGGTAATCGGTTTCAAGCGCGTTGCCGATCTTGAGGGGGACGAGTCATGGGACAGGGCAGCCCGCTTCTTCTGGAAGACTGTCGTGGAAGACAGGTCGGTCTCCATGGGGGGAAACAGTGTCTCCGAACACTTTAATCCGGTGGATGATTTCTCCCGGATGATCAGTAGCATTGAAGGTCCGGAAACATGCAACACCCACAACATGTTGCGACTGACCAAAATGCTGTATCAGACATCAACCGATGCAAAATACATCGACTATTACGAAAGGGCACTCTACAATCATATCTTGTCTTCACAACATCCCGAAACAGGAGGTCTGGTCTATTTCACACCGATGCGACCGGGTCACTACCGCGTATATTCGCAGCCCCATACAAGCATGTGGTGCTGCGTGGGCTCAGGAATCGAAAATCATGGCAAATACGGTGAAATGATCTATGCCCATCGCGCCGACGAATTGTTCGTGAATCTTTTCATTCCCTCCGCCTTGCAGTGGGAAGAACAGCAAACAGAGATCATTCAGGAGAATAACTTTCCCTGTGAAGCGGAAACCCGCATCACGGTAAATCCCCGCAGAAAAAAAGAATTTACAATCCATCTCCGTCACCCTGAATGGGTAAAAGAAGGGGCTTTCAAGATCACTGTCAACGGGAAAGCATATCCTCTTGTACAGAAAAATGGCTATGTCTCCGTCAAAAGAAAGTGGAAGAAAGGCGACAAAGTGGTAGCACAGATGCCAATGGGCGTGAGAGCAGAACAGCTACCCGACCGCTCTAACTACTACTCCTTTTCCTATGGCCCCATAGTGCTGGCTGCCAAAACTACCGACGAACAGCAGGCCGGTCTCTTTGCCGATGACAGTCGTGGCGGACACATTGCGCACGGCAGACAGATTCCCCTGAAAAGCATGCCGTTGCTCGTGGGAGACCCCGGTGAACTGGCATCGCTGGTAACAACAGTTGTCGGCAAACCGCTTACCTTTCGTCTGTCAAGTCTCTATCCTGAACAGTATGCTTCGGGCATGGAGCTGATACCTTTTTCCGGTCTTCACGAGTCACGCTATATCGTCTACTGGCCACAAGCCACGGCAGAGGAGGCAGAAAAGATTCGGATGAAAATGGAGCAGGAAGAGGCAAAACAACTGAAACTGGATGCAGCTACAATAGACAAGGTTGTTTGCGGCGAGCAGCAGCCTGAATCAGATCACTTTATTGCTTCAGAAAAGTCAAATGCAGGCGTATTTGAAGATACGCGATGGCGTGAAGCCGTAGGGTGGTTCAGCTACAAATTAAAAAACACAGGCCAAAAGGGCAGATATCTCTACATCGCCCATTTCAATAACGACCGCTCACGCAACTTCGACGTGCTGGTCAACAACCAGCATGTTGAATCGATCTCACTCAGCGGACACAAGGGTATGGAACCGCAGGAGCTTATCATCCCTCTTCCGGAGGAGTTGATACGCAACGAGCAACTCACCGTGAAATTCTCAGCTACGCCGGGAAGCACAACAGCCAGAATCACGGAAGTACGCCTCCTTTCGGAAACAACAGAGCAAAAAACATCTTTTAATTTTACACAATAATATGTTGATAATGAAAAAATATTTTATAATTATCCTTTTATCGTGCATCCATATCATGGGTATAACTGCACAGCAACAGACCTGCGAACTAGTAGTCAATGCAAAAAAGCCTGGAGCAGAAATTCAACCCACCATGTATGGGTTGTTCTTTGAAGATATAAACTTTGGGGCCGACGGCGGCTTGTATGCCGAGCTGATCAAAAACCGTTCGTTCGAATTTCCACAATCATTAATGGGCTGGAACACCTTCGGTAAGGTAGAAGTACGTAGCGACAATGCTCCTTTCGAACGCAATCCACACTATGTACGCCTGAGTTATTCGGGACACGCCCACAAGCATACCGGACTTGAAAACGAAGGATTCCGCGGTATCGGCATAAAGAAAGATGCAACGTATCGTTTTTCGGTGTGGGCAAGAACATCCTCAAACAGCAAGATGCAAAAAATAAGAGTGGAGCTGATCGATTCAGAGAATAACCCGTTCGAACGGAAAGAACTGGAGATAACCTCCGGCGAATGGAAAAAATATGAAGTGGTCCTCACCTCTCCCAAAGAAGAACCCAAAGCCACACTTCGTATTTTCCTCGTCACGGAAGGACCGCTGGATCTGGAACATATATCTCTTTTCCCGACGGACACCTGGAAAGGCAGAGAAAATGGATTGCGGAAAGATCTGGTGGAGGCACTGGATGAGTTAAATCCCGGGCTGTTTCGTTTCCCAGGAGGCTGTATCATAGAAGGAACCGATCTGGAGACCCGCTACGACTGGAAAAAGTCGGTCGGCCCCGTAGAGAATCGCCCCTTGAATGAGAACCGCTGGCACTATACATTTGCTCATCGGTTGTATCCCGATTATTTTCAAACCTATGGCATGGGCTTCTATGAACTGTTCCTGTTGTCGGAAGATATAGGCGCAGAGCCCCTGCCTGTAGTAAATGTCGGGCTGGCATGCCAATATCAGAACAACGGGGAACACTGTCACGTGCCTGTGGGAGAACTGGGAGACTATATCCAGGATGCACTGGACCTCATTGAGTTTGCCAATGGAGACACCTCCACCAAATGGGGAAAAGTAAGAGCAGACATGGGGCATCCCGATCCCTTCAACATGAAATTTATCGGAATTGGGAACGAACAGTGGGGACCTGAATATCCCATCCGGTTGGAGAAATTTATCGAAGCCATCCGCGCCAAATATCCAGAAATACAGATTGTGGGCAGTTCGGGTCCCCAAGCCGAGGGCAAGGACTTTGAATACCTGTGGCCGGAGATGAAAAGGCTGAAAGTAGATTTGGTGGACGAACATTATTACCGCCCGCCGCAATGGTTTCTGGATAATGCAGCACGGTACGACTCCTACGATCGAAAGGGACCCAAAGTGTTTGCCGGCGAATATGCCAGCCATCACGGAAACAGAAAAAACAACTTTGAATCGGCGCTCACCGAAGCTGCATTTATGACCGGCCTGGAGCGGAATGCCGACATTGTACACATGGCAACCTATGCTCCACTGCTGGCACATGTGGATGCCTGGCAATGGCGTCCCGACCTAATATGGTTCGATAACCTGCGCGTTGTACGAACCCCCAACTTCTACGTGCAGAAGCTCTATGGACATCATGCCGGCACGAATGTTCTTCCACTCACCTGGAACAAGGAACCCCTGACCGGGCAGCAAGGGTTGTATGCTTCGGCCGTCATCGATACAAAGAAAAAGGAGATCATCATAAAACTGAGCAATGTGTCGGAGGAAAGCCGAGATCTTGGCATCACCCTGGAAGGATTGAAAAAGAAAACACAACTTCGGCCAGAAGCGAGAACCATTCTCTTGAAAGGAGACCGGGATCAAGAAAACACACTCGACAACCCCCGGTCCATTGTTCCTATATCCTCTTCGGCAACACTGAATGGATCAAAACTGTCTCTCACAGTGGAGCCCTATTCCTTTAATTTGTTCGTTATTGGATACACCGACTGACCGGGCAGAGCAGTACCTTCCAGTTTCAGCTGACAACAGCCACAGTCAACCAACCTAAATACAAAAAGGGTTCGGCGTCAATGCCGAACCCTTTTTGTATACGGATTGAACACTGTGAATCAGACATATTCATCACCGTAGCGGAATTTCACATCCGTCACGAAGTGTTTGATACGCTGTTCCTCGCTTTTTTTGCATATCAGCAGTACATTATCAGATTCTGCCACAATATAATCTTCGAGTCCCTGCAACACCACCAGTTTATCGTCACTCATTGCCACAATGTTGTCGTTGCTTTCAATATACAAGGTCTTACAGTTTAGCTGGGCATTGTTGTCACTGTCGCGTTGCGACACATCGTGCAGAGCCCCCCAGGTACCCAGGTCGTTCCAGCCAAAGTTGGAGATGTTCACATAAACATTGTCGGCTTTTTCCATTATTCCATAGTCGATGGAGATATTGGGGCAGAAGGGAAAACTGGCATCAATAAACTGCTTTTCGGCGGGAGTATTAAAAAGGCTTTCACCTTCGCTAAACTTCTGCAGAATGTCCGGAAGATGCTTCTGAAAGGCATCGATTATGCTTTTCACGTTCCAGAGAAAAATACCTGAGTTCCACATAAACTCGCCGCTTTCCACAAACGCCCGAGCAAGATCGAGATTGGGTTTTTCAGTAAAGGCTTTCACCTTTTGAATTCCGTCCATATCTTTCTCTTCCACCTGAATGTAACCGTAGCCCGTTTCGGGGCGACTGGGCTTGATCCCCAGTGTAAGCAATGCCGGGTTATGGCTTACAAACTCAAGCCCCTTTTTCATGTCGATCACGAACTGGTCTTCTTTAACAATCAAATGATCAGAGGGTGCCACAATGATGTTTGCATTGGGATTCACCGCCCTGATCCTGAACGACGCATAAGCAATCGCCGGAGCCGTATTACGTCTGATAGGCTCTAGCAAAAGTTGATTATCGTTTATTTCAGGCAGTTGCAATTTGATTGTCTCAGCGTATGCATCGTTGGTCACGAGATAAATATTTTCTACAGGAACTATCTTTTTGAACCGGTCGAAAGTACTTTGGAGCAGGGAACGGCCCGTACCGAAAAAGTCCAAAAATTGTTTGGGTTTATCTTCCTTGCTAAAGGGCCAGAAGCGGCTTCCCACACCGCCACACATAATTACACAATAATCGTTACTGTTTCTCATTCCTAAGATTATCTATTTAAATGAAATTTTATTTATTGCTAATTGATCATTTACGCAAGGTTGTATAAGATAAATAACACTTTACACTTACACTTTGTTTTACACCCTGCATTTTATACCCTTAAAGATACGAACAAAACAGCATGCGGAGCAAAAAGTCTGGTTAAAATGCATAAAAATAAAGAGAACTTTTTCGTAATCCCAAAAATATGTGTACTTTTGCACTCACTTTTCTATGATATGCCCAGATGGCGGAATAGGTAGACGCGCTGGTCTCAAACACCAGTGGATTCACTTCCATGCCGGTTCGATC
>ENA-UOOH01000149-UOOH01000149.1-fermentation-metagenome-genome-assembly--contig:-NODE-149-length-83610-cov-56.226378_pt1 | contig 83610 bp, 61 predicted proteins | sample MGYA00245778_ERZ724025 | MGnify/ENA primary metagenome ERZ724025 (study PRJEB28704, sample SAMN03018313) | fermentation metagenome | biome: anthropogenic terrestrial biome; feature: soil; material... | reverse complement strand
ATTTATGAAAAATAACTTACAAAAAGTTGTAAAAAATGAGAGCAATGACTATATTTGCGTGAGTTTTTGTTTTTCTATGACTGAAGAGAAAAGAAAGTTGTTGACTGATCTGGAGTTTCGTGTGAGACAGGTGATGTTCATGTGCGACACTCTTAAAGAAGAGAATATTCGACTAAAATCTGATTTACAGGTTATTCAACAACAGTTAGTTGAAAAAACAGAGCAACTTAATCAGTTGAAAACAAAATACGATAGTTTAAAAACGGCAAGAACCATTACTGCGGCATCGGTGGATGTGAGAGTTGCCAAAAACAAGCTGTCCAAATTAGTGCGAGAAGTTGATAAATGCATAAATTTATTGAACAGTTAAAAACGGGAAATTTATGCTATGGGCGACGAAAAGTTTTTATTAACGTTGGAAATTGACGGCCGGAAGTATCCACTGAAGATCAAACAATCGGAAGAGGAAGCTTTCAGAAAAGCTGCCAAGACAATACACAATAAGATCAATCAGTACAGGGTTAAGTTTGGAGGAAATCCCAATTTAACCGTACAAGACTTTATGGCTATGACTGCCATACAGGCATTGGTGGAGAATTTTTCTATTGAAAGTAAGAATAATACGAAACCCTATGAGGATACAATCAGTACGCTGATAAAAGAACTGGATCTTTTTCTAAAGAAATAGAACAGAATCCTGATTGTCAGGGCCAACTCACATCGCACTTTTTCACGGGTGATTTTAATCAATCCGTGGACAGTGCGATTTTTTTTAACAAGATTCAACATAAAAATAAAGTAGAACCATCTCTCGTTTTTGATTGGATAAATTGAAAGCGGGGATTTTATAAATCATTAATAATCAGAAATATGGAAATAGTTGTAGGAGTTATCGGAATAGTTATCGGAGCAGTTATTGCCTGGTACTTAACCGGTAAGGCAGCAAATTCGCGCGCTCAGAATATTTTGAGTGATGCTGAAAAAGATGCTGAGGTAATCAGGAAAAATAAATTACTGGAAGCTAAAGAGGAAATTATTTCGATGAAGGCCGAAGCTGAAAAGCAGGCCAATGCACGTACATCGAAAATACAAATTACCGAAAACCGGTTGAAACAACGAGAGATGTCGTTGAATCAACGGCAGGAAGAGCTGGGTAAAAAAGGAAACGAGATTGACACTCTTCGTGTTAATCTGGAGAATCAGCAAGAACTGTTGGACAAGAAAAGTGCTGAGCTGGAGAAAGTTTATCGCCAGTCTGTTGAACAGTTGGAAACAATTTCGGGACTTTCGGCCGATGAAGCCAGGGAGCGTTTGGTTGAATCTGTCAAGGAAGAGGCCAAGACCAACGCTCAATCGTACATCAACGAGATTATGGAAGAGGCTAAAATGACGGCAAACAAAGAAGCTAAACGTATTGTTGTTCAAAGTATCCAGCGTGTGGCGACAGAAACCGCAATTGAGAATGCTGTTACGGTCTTTCATATCGATTCCGATGAAGTAAAAGGGCGTATCATCGGGCGTGAGGGACGAAATATCCGGGCGTTGGAAGCCGCAACGGGGGTGGAAATTGTTGTGGACGATACTCCCGAGGCGATTGTTTTATCGGGTTTTGACCCTGTTCGTCGTGAAATTGCCCGCCTGTCGCTCCATCAACTTGTTGCAGATGGACGTATTCATCCTGCAAGGATCGAGGAGGTGGTATCTAAAGTGAAGAAACAGATTGAGGAAGAGATCGTTGAAACCGGTAAGCGTACGGTTATTGATTTGGGAATCCATGGGATGCATCCCGAATTGATCCGTTTGATCGGGAAAATGAAATACCGTTCCTCCTACGGACAAAATCTGCTTCAACACTCTCGTGAGACGGCTAACCTTTGCGCCATTATGGCTGCTGAGCTTGGATTGAATCCCAAAAAAGCCAGACGTGCCGGATTACTGCACGATATTGGCAAGGTGCCGGATGATGAGCCGGAACTGCCACACGCTATGCTCGGAATGAAACTGGCGGAGAAATACAAGGAAAAACCCGATATCTGCAACGCTATCGGCTCGCACCACGATGAGGTGGAGATGACTACTCTCCTGGCACCGATCGTTCAGGTTTGTGACGCTATTTCGGGGGCACGTCCCGGTGCAAGGCACGAAATAGTGGAAGCGTACATGAAACGACTGAACGACCTGGAAAACCTCGCGCTTTCGTATCCAGGTGTGGTGAAAACTTATGCTATTCAGGCCGGCCGGGAATTACGGGTTATTGTTGGAGCAGACAAGCTCGATGATCAGGATACGGAAAAATTATCCGCAGAAATTGCCAAGAAAATACAAACCGATATGACTTATCCCGGCCAGGTGAAAATTACCGTGATCCGTGAAACAAGAGCGGTGAGTTATGCGAAATAGAACGGTTTAGCGTTACCGCTAAACACTACGAAAGCCGCTAATTTTAGCGGCTTTCGTTATTTATATGTTGAGACCTGCTATCTGCGTCCTGAAGAAGACCTGGTAGAGCTGTTTTCATTGTCTCTCGTTGATGCTACAGACCCGCTGTTCCTTGAGCTGGATGAGCTTTGCGATCTCACTGCGGCGTTACTTCTTGAGTTCGAGCCGGAAGAGCGCTGTGACCTTACTGTTGCTTCATTGCTTCTGGAAGAAGAGGACGAACTGCTGCTTCTGCTTACGTTGGCATTCCGGCTTTTGGATGTTTGCTGAGGTGCTACAGTTCTCGAAGAACCACCGTTTGATGAGCGTGAATTGTTTATTTCGCGGGTTGAGTTGCTGCTTCGGGCCGGAGTATTCCGGTTGTTGTCCGGGCGGTTGTTTATTGCTTCACGATTTGAAGTTCCTGCGGTCCTTGTGGTTGCGTTTCTGTTTACTTCGCTGCTGCGTGCACCGGAGTTAACCGTTCCTCTTGTTGCCGGGCTTGTGTTCCCCGATCTCGAAACATTTCCGCCTCCGCCGCTCCTCGAGTTCCCCGGGGTGTATACGCTTACAGATCTGTCGTTAACCGCTGTCCTGCCTGAACGTCCATTCGTTTCCAATGTGCGTACATTCACGCTTCTTCCGGTAGTACTGCGGTATTCGTTGGCGGTGGGGCCGCTATAGTAGCGGTTGTTGTTGTAAACATAGGTGTTGTTTATGATGGTGGTTTTGTTGTAAATGTTGTGGTGGAAATTTCTTCCGGGATAGTATCTGTGCATGTTTCTATGATACATATACCTGTTCGGTAAGAAAACCCAGTAGTTTATAGGCAGATTGATGTGTATGTTGATTCCCATCCTGGGACCCATGGGAGCCCATCCGTAGTATCCGCCGCCAGTCCTCCAAGTTACCCAGGCAGGTGCCCACTCATATCCGGGAATCCAGGCCCATCCGTAGTAGTCATCGTAGAACCACCGTCCGTAGTGGAAAGGTGCCCAGCCCCAGGAAAAATCGGATACCCAGGTGTTTCCGTAGTTGGTCATCACCCAATATCCATTGGTCGCATAGGGGTGGAAATTGCGTCCCACTCGTGGTATCCAGATCTCACCGTAACTGCTGTGTCTCATCCATCTGCCGTGAGGTCGCAGGGTATTATAAAAAACCTGAATGCTTACTCCGTCCCGGTTATCGTAGTTGTTATCACCGTAATAATAGTCATCATCACCGTAATAGTCATCATCGTCGTAATAACCGTAATCCCTGTCGTAACCGTTTTGAGCATAAGCCCCGCCTTGAAGAGCCATGCAGGATGTAAGTAATGTTGCTACAAGGGCGATTAAGATGGTGTTTATTAACTTTTTCATATCTGTAAGTATTAATGGGTGAAACATCGTTTTGTTTACCTTTAAGACAAACAATACGACGGATGGTTTAACGATTGGCATTTATTTTCCGCAAAGGCAATGGAGCATCCTATTATAGCAATGGTTTTTTTGTGCGTTATGTTAATCGGCCTGATGCTATTTCGGTATTTGCTTTCTATATTCCGATGGCGTCATGCCTTCCATTTTCTTGAAAACCCTATTGAAGGCCGATTTGGAGTTGAATCCACTATCGTAGGCAATTCCAAGTATGGATAAATTTTGAAATTCAGGATTGCCTATTTTAGCTTTTACTTCTTCTATCCGGTACCTATTGATAAAGTTGAAAAAATTTACACCGAATTGGTCGTTTATTACCCGTGAGAGGTGGTGTGAAGGCACATCAAGTGTTTCTGCCAATTGAGGAAGTGACAGGTCGGGATTGAGGTACGCTTTTTCCGTTTCCACAAAATGACTGATCTTTTCTGCACAATCGTTCAATTCCTCTTCGGTCATAGGGATGCCTGCATATTTTCCCTTGTTTTTATCGGCGGTTACGTAGGTGTTTTTCTCTTCGATAACTTCCTGCGGAAAGATTTCCTTTTGCTTTAATCCGAAATATCCGATAAGAATAACAAAAAGGGACAAAGAAAGAGAAATGCCATCGGTACAGAATGCCAGTGAAAACAGGTGAAAGATGTGATGAATGGTTGTTGTAACCATCAGCATCGTCCAGACAATTCCGAAAGAGTAAACAAGTTTCCGGAGCCAATTGAGGTTGACGTTTGTGTCGGAAGAGAAGTTGTTGAAGATATTAATATCCAGTTTTTTGAACAATTGAATGGATGAAAGAAAATAAACAGGCCCGGATAAAACCGTCAGTGTTAAGAAAAGGTTGAAAAGAAAAGGCGGTTTGGAAGCATGTTCCACATGATCTAACCGGATTCCTTCGGAGATGCCCGGAAAAAAAGAGGCGATAAGCAGGTACAGGTTAAACAGCAGAAAGGGGAGAAAATGCAGTAGCCTTCCGGTGTTTAACCTGAAGCTATGCTGAATAAGCGAGGAGATATACAGGTACAAAAAAGGACCGTTCAGCATCAGCAGCGAAACAAAAGAGGCCGAAAGCAGGTGGTAAGCGGTAAACAACTTATGCGAGAAAAGCCCGTAAAAACCTGTATAGAAACCCAGGTAAATCAGCCAACAAAAAAGAATTTTGTCGTGCCTGGCCATCTTTTTCTGAAAAAGCAGCAATGCAAAAAAAATAGCGTTGAATCCCGCGATTAAAAACAGGTAGTGCATCTTTTAAGCTGGATAAAGAATGTAAGAAAACCCCACAACTTGTTTTCGAGGACTAATAATCAGAAGAGCAACTCTTACTTAAATACCTGGTCAATCCCCGAGAACCCCATAAAGGCCATTGCGATAATTCCGGCAGTAATCAGGGCAATAGGAATACCCTGCATGGCTTTTGGAACTTTGGTCAGGGAGAGTTGTTCCCGGACACCCGAGAAAATAATCAGGGCCAGTGCAAAACCGAGCGAAGTAGCAATGGCAAATACTACCGATTGCAGCAGGTTGAAATCTTTTTGAATAACCAAAATTGCAACACCCAGAATAGCACAGTTGGTGGTGATTAACGGCAGAAAAACCCCTAACGCCTGGTACAATGATGGCGAAACCTTTTTCAATATAATTTCTACCATTTGTACCAAAGCAGCAATAACCAAAATAAAAGAGATGGTTTGCAGGTATCCCAGGCCGAAAGGATCGAGAATCCCTTTTTGCAGCAAGAAAGTGACAATGGTGGAAATGGTCAGTACAAAAGTAACGGCAAGGCCCATGCCGATGGCGGTATCTATTTTTTTAGACACACCCAGGAAAGGGCAGATTCCCAAAAATTGCGAGTAAACAATATTGTTTACAAAAATAGCAACTATTATAATTCCGATGTATTCCATAATCTTCTTTTGTTTTGAGTTTCGCGTTCTCAGCGAAATTTTTCAATAGGCAACCCAGTTCTACTTTTTCTGCAACTTATTAAACGCCGCGATCAGAAATCCCAGTACGATAAACGCACCCGGTGCAAGCACAAAGATGAGTGAACCAAAATTTTCCGGATAGATGGATAAGGAAAATACTTTCCCGGTTCCCAGTAATTCACGAATAGCGCCCAACAATGTGAGCGCCAGGGTAAATCCCAGACCAATACCGAAACCGTCGAGAGACGATGCCAAGACGTTGTTTTTGGACGCAAACGCTTCAGCACGTCCTAGCACTATACAGTTTACCACAATAAGTGGAATGAAAATCCCCAGGCTCGCAGCTAAGGCTGGAACGTAGGCGTTCATCACCATCTCCACCATTGTTACGAAAGCGGCAATTACCACAATGAATGCCGGAATGCGCACCATATCGGGAATAAGGTTTTTTAATGCAGAGATGGCTGCATTGGAACAAATCAACACAAACATGGTTGCCAATCCCATACTCATTCCGTTGATTGCTGAACTGGTTGTTGCCAGGGTAGGGCACATTCCCAACAAAAGCACAAACGTGGGGTTCTCTTTAATAAGCCCGTTTACAATGACTTTTAAGTTGTTATTCATGACTCTCTCCTCCTTCCTCTTCCTGGTTGCTGTCAGGATTGTTTTGTTTTGTGGCACTTGAATCAACATCACTTTTCTTATAAACCATATATGCTCTATTTATGGCTTCCAGGAAAGCACGCGAGGTGATGGTGGATGCGGTGATGGCATCGATTTGTCCGCCGTCTTTTGAAACACTTAAATTTCCTTCCGACAGGTTTCTGCCAACCACAACCTGATTGGGCCTGGCTGTATCGCGAAACCAGTCATTCATCTTTGATCCCAGTCCCGGAGTTTCGGCGTGCGAAAGAACAGCGTAATTGACTACCCTGTCTTCGGTATCAAAACCCACCATTAACTGTATATTTCCGCTGAATCCGTTGTTAGAATAAGTGTTTATAGCAAAACCGACAACCTCGTCACCTTTTTTGGCAGGATAAACCAATAACGAGTCGCCATTGGGTGTCGCCATTTTGTAGGCTTCTTCAACCGGATTATTGTCGAATTCGGGAACCACTTCTTTTATTGCGTTTTCTAATTTTAATGCCTTGGCTGCTGCTATGGGTTTGGCAGTCATTTTGTTCACTTGCGCCAGTAAAACCGCTACCACTAAACTGATTATGGATAACGAAAGGAACATATTTTTGAATGTAGATTTTAATTTAGCCATTTTTCACTACCTCCCCGAATCTTTTTGGTGTTGTGTAATTATTGATCAGCGGAGTAAAAGCGTTCATCAGCAAGATGGCAAATGAAACCCCTTCCGGGTAAGCACCCCACAATCGGATAGAAACAGTTATCAATCCGATGCCTACGCCATAAATGAGCATCCCCGACTTTGTCATTGGCGACGTTACATAATCGGTTGCCATAAAGATGGCTCCCAGCATTAACCCTCCTGAGAACAAGTGGATAAGCGGGTTGAACATCGGAATAGGATTAAAGATAAACAAGATTCCCGTAAACAGGGCTACCGACAGGATAATCGATACCGGGATGTGCCAAGTGATGATTTTTTTCCACAACAGATACGCCAATCCCAACAAAAGAGCCAAAGCGCTCATTTCCCCGATGGACCCACCTTCAAACCCCAGGAACATATCCTTTATTGCAGGCAATGAATCGGGATTGAATCTCAGGTTTGATAAAACGGTTGCCGATGTTACTGCATCCGTTGTTGAGCCAACACTAGGTGTAGGCCACGTGGTCATTTGTGCCGGAAAGGAGATCAACAGGAAGATACGCCCTGCAATAGCAGGATTAAAGATATTATTTCCCAATCCGCCGAACGACATCTTTACCACACCGATGGAAAAAAGTGCCCCAAGTGCCAAAATCCACACCGGTAGGTTGGACGGTACGTTGAATGCCAGTAATACACCGGTGATTATGGCAGAACCATCGAAAACCGAAGGCTCCGTTTTCAGGATGAACCTGGCAATGAGGTATTCAAATCCCACACAGAATAATACCGACAGAGCCGTGATTATCAAAGCATCCAGTCGGAACACATATATTGCGACCAGAAACGCCGGGATAAGTGCGATCAGTACGCCGTACATGTTTTTTTCGATACTGTCTCCACTGTGCACATGCGGTGAAGGGGAGACGATTAGTTTGTTGTTCATATTACCCCTGAATCCCCGGAAAGGGAATTGAAATATTATTTATTTGTTAGTATTTAGTTCTAATTTTTGCCGTTCTCAAATCACAAAACCGAAATCAGTTTTTTCTTGCTCTGATGTTCCCCATCACCTTGCCTTTTCCCAGGCGGATATAGTCGAGCAGAGGACGGTCGGACGGACAGGTATAGCTGCAAGAGCCGCATTCGATACAATCGGTTATGCGCCCTTTTTCGGCCCTGTCCCATTCACTGTATTCTGTCAGAGTCATTAAAAGTGTCGGATTTAAACCCATCGGGCATACATGTATGCACTTGGTGCAACGGATACAGTCTTTCATCCTGTCTCGTTTCGACTCGAACGTGGGGATAATCAGTATTCCCGAGGTACCTTTGGTTACAGGAATTTCCACACTCGCAATGGCTTTTCCCATCATAGGGCCGCCACACACTATTTTTCCGGTTGTTTCGGGCAACCCTCCTGCTATATCGATCAGGTTGTTTACGGGAATTCCCACCCGGGCAAGCACGTTGCACGGGTTTTTGACATCTTTTCCGGTAACGGTGACTATGCGCTCCACGAGCGGTTTGTTTTTCTGGACAGCTTCGTAAACGGCAAAAGCTGTTCCCACGTTTTGCACGACCACGCCTACCGAAATGGGAAGCGCGCCGCTAGGGACCTGACGACGAACAACGGCATCGATCAGCTGTTTTTCACCGCCTTGTGGATATTGTACCTTTAACGGTTGTATGGTAATTCCCGGGTACGATTTGGCTGTAGTAGTGAATTTGGAGATAGCGTCTTTTTTGTTGTTCTCGATACCGATGACCGCTTTGTCCACGTTGATGGCTTTCATCAGTATGGTTGTTCCTACCAGTATTTCTTCGGTTCTCTCCATCATCAACTGATGATCGGATGTGAGATAAGGCTCACATTCAACGGCGTTAACGATAAGTGTTTCGGCTTTTGTTCCTGGTGGTGGAATCAGTTTTACGTGAGTGGGAAAAGTGGCACCTCCCATACCCACTACACCAGCCTCGGAAATCTTGTCGATAATTTCCTTAGAAGAAAGTGTACATTCTTTTATCAGAGTTTCAGAACAATCAATCTTTTCCTCCCACTGATCACCTTCAACTTGAATAAACACGGCGTCGCGTTTATATCCGCTGACGTCAAGAGCTTTATCAATTTTAAGTACAGTCCCCGAAACAGACGAGTGAATGTTTGCAGATACAAACCCTACCGTTTTTCCGATAAGGGTCCCTACTTTCACTTTGTCGCCTTTTTTAACCACAGGCTGGCACGGAGCGCCAATGTGCTGGGTAAGCGGAATAATAACTTGTGCAGGTATGGCAATGGGTTGAATTGCTTTTCCGGCGGAAAATTTATTTTCTTTAGGGTGGATTCCCCCGATACGAAATGTTTTTAACATAGAACTCCTGGATCTCCTTGATGAGAACTTTTTTGGGATGAGTTTTTTATTTGAATTAAGCGTTTACCGTCGCTTCTTCCTTAACAGCAGGAGGTGTTTCTTTCCTCGGCGGGAAGTTGAGCTCCAATATCGAGTTTGTTGGACAAACCGGAACGCACTTACGGCATAAACGACATTTGTCATCGATGATGAACGCCAGGTTATTTTCGATCGTAATGGCTTCAAACGGACAAGCCTGTTGGCATTTGGAGCAACCGATACAAGCTACATTACAAGCTTTCCTGGCAACAGCGCCTTTGTCTTTGTTTACGCAACTGACATAAATACGGCGCGATTTAGGGCCCTGCTTCCGCAACTCGATAATGTCTTTCGGGCAGGCTTTAACGCAAGCTCCGCAGGCAGTACATTTGTCCTCCACCACTTCGGGCAGCCGGGTTATAGGATTGATATGGATGGCATCAAACGTGCACGATTCTTCGCAATCGCCTAATCCCAGGCATCCGAACGAGCAGCCGGTGTCTCCACCGTAAAGCGCTGCAGCAATGGCACAGTTGGAAGACCCATCGTATAAATTCAACTGCGGACGTTCATCGCATGAACCGCTACACCTGACAACCGCAATCTTTTTTGCGGAGGAGGCAACCGTTTTTCCCAATATTTCGGCAACCTTGTCCATTGTTTCTTGTCCGCCAACAGGGCAGTACAGATCGTCCATGGTTTCGGCCTTCACGCAAGCATTGGCAAACGAGGCACATCCCGGGAAGCCGCATCCCCCGCAATTGGCTGCAGGAAGCGCTTCCTGCACCTCTTCGATACGGGGATCCTCTTCCACGTGAAATTTTCTTCCCACAAAATAGAGAATGGCGGCGCTTCCGGCTCCGATTGCTCCTAATGTGGCTACAGCAGAAAGTAATACACTCATATTCTAAGTATCAATGGTAGTTTTTGATAGTAAATTTAAAAGAATTGGCCATTTTATGACGTAAAAAATAAAGTACCAGGTAATAGGGCACCAATGCAAGGATGGAAGCGGTAGCGGCTTCCGTTTCTCCCCACTTCCAAAAAGAGGTGGCAAGTATTATTGTCAGAACAAGAATAAAAACAGGAATAACAAAAGCCCACAAAACCGCTTTATAGCCCATTGATTCTTTTCCCTCAATAATTACAAGGTCATTTATCTTATATTTCCCCGTAACATCCGTCACTTCTACCACTTTCTCCTTCGAGTCTGCCGCCATACATGCTCCTTTCGCATGACAGGTACTGCAAGCCGATTGTTGTATGATTTTAACGGATATTTTCTTGTCCGATATACTTGTTATGATTCCCTGGTGTTCAATCATAAAAATGACTTTCTGTCATCTATTTCCAGAATGACGCTGCAAAATTAGGTATAATTTTTGTGATTTTGTTGCTTGTTTCTGTTATTTAACGATTGAGATATTTTCTCCTTCAGAAAAATGTCGGATATAATTCTTATTTTTGTGATCGATAAAGTCATCTATTGACGGATTTTATTCGCAGGCTAGAGCAATTAAACGGTAAAAGAACAAAACATATAATAATGAAAAAGACACTTTTATTCCTCTATTTCGTAAGCAGCATTTTGCTGTTAAATGCACAAAATTACACATTAAAAGACATCGTCGAAGGCCGATTTACGGCAAAAGATATCCGGCAGATGGAATCTTCGGCCGATGGGATGCATTACTACCAGATGGACCCGGGAAACACGGCGGTTATTAAGTTTTCCTATACTACCGGAGATGCGGTGGATACGCTTTTCAACACGCGTCGGGCACGAGAATGTACTTTTGACACATTTCAAGGATTTCTGGTGAGTCCGGATGAAAACAGGGTGTTGGTTTACAGAGAAAAGGAACAGATCTACCGCCACTCGTTCAAGGCAACTTATTACTATCACGACGTCCGTCGCAACCTGGTACGTAAACTTACGCAGAATCCTTCCAAACAGATGATCCCTACGTTTTCTCCCGACGGGAAAATGCTGGCTTACGTGAGCGAAAACAATATCTGGCTTGCCAAATTCGATTTTGATACAGAATCTCAGGTTACCAAAGACGGTGAAACCAACAAAGTTATCAACGGAGCCACCGATTGGGTTTACGAAGAAGAATTTGCTACCACCCGGTTAATGGAATTTTCACCCGATAGCAAGTTATTGGCTTTTGTTCGTTCAGATGAGTCGCAAGTCCGTCAATATCAGTTTCAAACTTTTAACCAGGAACTTTATCCCGGGTTTTATACCTACAAATACCCCAAGCCGGGCGAGAAAAACTCATCGGTAGAATTGCGTGTTTTTGATATCGATGCCCGTACGACCCGTAAAATGGATGTCCCTTTGGATCTAGACGGTTATATACCGCGGATAACTTTCACCGGAAATGCCGAAGAACTGGTGGCTATGACCCTGAACCGCAATCAGAACCGGTTTGATATGTTTTTTGTAAATCCAAGAACAACAGTTGCTAAACTCATTCTTAGGGAAGAAAACAAATATTACGTTGATGCTGAACTGCTCAACGGAATCCATTTCTTACCCAACCGTTTTACATACGTGTCGGAAAAAGAGGGATACAGCCATATTTATATTTACGGTTACACGGGAACGTTGCAAAAAAAGCTGACTACGGGCCCTTTCGATGTGACAAATCTCCTGGCGGTGGACGCGCAGACCCAAACGGTTTTCTATGAGGCTGCCGATGAAAGTCCCCTTCGCCGGAATATCTACAGGGTAAATATTGATAAGGGTCAACCGCAAAAGCTATCCGTGCGGCAGGGTTATAATAATGCGTCGTTCAGCAGTAACGGCAAGTTTTTCATCAACCGGTTTTCGGATACCCATACACCCACCCTCATTACTGTACATGACGCCACCGGTAAGGAACTTCGCGTCCTCGAAGATAATAAGCAGGCGGCGGCCCTGTGGACATCTGCACAATTCCCTAATAAAGAGTTTATCAGCATCCCTGCCGCCGATGGCATCACACAGTTGAACGGTTGGATTATTAAACCCCGTAATTTTGATGCCTCTAAAAAATATCCGGTGGTTATGATACAGTACAGCGGCCCTAATTCGCAGCAGGTGCTGGACCGGTTTGGTGCAGACTGGCACTACGCTCTGGCGAACGAAGGTTTTTTGGTTGTATCGGTTGACGGACGGGGAACCGGCGCGCGCGGCGAAGAGTTTCGAAAGCAAACCTACATGAATTTGGGTATAAAAGAGTCGGATGATCAGGCATCCGCTGCACGCTATCTGGCTACACTTCCTTATATAGACGGTAGCCGTATTGGCATCTGGGGTTGGAGTTACGGAGGCTACAATGTTTTGATGAGTATGAGCCGGGGGAATGGTGTTTTTAAAGCAGGAGTAGCCATTGCACCTGTGACTGATTGGCGGTTTTATGACACTGTTTATACCGAACGTTTTATGCGGACACCGCAACAGAATGCATCGGGATACACTGCTGGCTCGGCGGTTGCTCTTGCTTCGCAGTTACAGGGAAAGTTGTTGCTCATCCATGGAACGACCGATGATAATGTCCATTTTCAGAACGCCATAGAGTATTCGCGGGCATTAATCGCTTCCGGTAAACATTTCGACATGTTTTACTTTCCCGATAAAGATCATTTTATCTCCGGCGAAAACTCTCGTTTGTACCTATACGAAAAAGTAATTGAGTTTTACAGGAAGAATCTGTAAAACATATGTAGAAACTTGTGTACCCGTACAATTGTAGTGTGGTGCTTGTCCTGACGGAGTGATGGTTAGTCGTTCCGTCAGTTTTTTATGACCTGAGGGAAAGCCGTAATTTTTTGTATCCCTAAAACAAAAAACTCAGCTGGGTGTTATTATGACAGGTTTAAAAATTGATTTAAAGCAGTTTTGCATCAGGATACAATGAAGCAATTTCTTCAAAACAGTTTCTGAATCACGATTTTTTTTAAGCTGATCGAATTTCGATTATGGGAGAAGGCAGTATAATCATAAAACAATTTAGAAACCCAGCCTACGGACTCGTTCCGTTACTTGTGTTTACGATTCTTTTAGGATGGGTAAATGCAGGAACAGCTATGTGTATTGCGTTGGGATTATCATTGGCAGGTGTTTTCCTGGTTCGGAAACACAGCCGGATGTTGTATGATATCTCGGCCATCACGTTTTCCGTTGCACTTTTATTGCTTCTTTTTTATCATCCGCTTGATACGTTTGGAAAATTTGTGATTGTTGAAGTAATCTTTGTTGTAGCATTGATTATATCCCGTTTACTTCGTACCCGGGTAATATTGTTGCTGTCAAAAAACAAAAAACCCAACGTCAGGAACTACCTGTCGGAATCTTTTCGGGTTGCTTTTCAAGTACAGTATGCGTTCTTTTTCCATTTGTTACTGATATTGGTATATTTTACCGTTTCAACAATCAAGACTCCTTGGATAAGTAAACAGGAGATTATACTGATCGCGCAACTTATCCTGCTGACCATAATCTTTCTGAAGGTTATCCGGTTTTTGTTCTTAGATAAAAAACTGCGAAAAGAGGAATGGCTCCCCGTGGTAACAGAATCGGGAGAAGTTACCGGGAAAGTGGCGAAATCCGTTACGAAAGAGATGAGGAATAAGTTTATGCATCCGGTGGTGAGGGTGGCATTGATAAGTAACGGCAAAATTTACCTGAAGAAGCGTGATGCTTCCCGATTACTGAACCCGGGAGTTCTCGATTATCCCTTTGAGAAATACATGCAGTATAATCACGATATAAATGAAGCTGTCCATAACACGATTAGTAAAGAAATTGGAACCAAGGATATTCCATTACGTTTCTTGCTTAAATATATTTTCGAAAACAGCAACACCAAGCGTTTGATTTTTTTGTACGTTTCTATTATCGACGATGAGGAAAAGTTCAACAAATTGCAATTGCGGGACGGAAAACTATGGACAGAAAAGCAGATTGAAGATAATAGAAACTCTCATATTTTCTCCGAATGTTTTGAGCTTGAGTTTGAATACCTGAAGAATACAGTCTTGCTGAATTATAAACTAAAACCTGCTGAAACGTCGTGTTGAAACATCCTCAACTCCGCCTTAATCTAAGTTAAAATGCCTTTTTCCCATCCTTAAAAATTAAATTTTTAGTAATATTGCACGTTTAACCGACACTATCGGTAAAATCAAATGAAATTAGCAAAGAAAATTGTCCGGATTTTTGCCATTATTATCGTTTGTGTAATAGTATTGAATATTATACTTTTTCTGACATTCAATATCCCATCCGTTCAAAAATTTGCTGCTGATTTTGCTATTGGGAAACTTAAACCCAAAGTAAAAACCGAAATGTCCATTGACAAGATTCGGATCAAACTCTTTAATAGTGTTGAAATCGGAGGTTTATATGTAGAAGACCAGGAGAAAGATACGTTGTTGTTTGCCGATAAATTATCCGCGCGCATAAATATCTGGAATTTATTGGACAATCATTTGTCTATCGAGTCGGTCCGTTTGGATAATTTTACCGCAAAAGTATATAGGGAATCTAAAGACACAACTTTTAACTTCCAATTCATCATTGATGCATTTGCGCCTACCGACACGTTAAAAAAGAAATCCGAAAAAGCTCCCCTTAAGATTTCCATAAACGACATTAAACTTTCCAACGGGACGCTGCGTTACGATATCCTTTCAAGGCCGGAAGCTCCGGGAAAGTTCAATCCCGATCACTTTTTCGTAAAAAACTTCAATCTCAATGCGGACATTTCATCGCTCGACATCAAACATCTTGTCGCGGATATCCAAACCTTGAGTTTTGATGAACAAAAAGCGGGAGTAAAAGTGTATGACCTACAGGGTATGGTTCGCTCAGACGGCACAAAACTGTGGAGCGACAGACTCTCGCTCACGCTGAATAATTCTCACTTGGATGTAAGCAAAGCCGTTTACGATATAGACAGCAAAGCATTTAACCTTACGGCTAAAAGTGATTGGATTGATCCGAAAGACGCGGCTGTTTTTTCAGATAAGCTCACGCACCTAAGCAAGCCTTTTGCTTTTGATGCCGATTTGGAAGGGAAAATTCCACAAGCTGAGATTAAAAACCTGACAGCCAGGTACGGCAATCAAACGGCTTTTACGGTGAATGGACTGATATCCGATTTCTCAAAATACGGAGATGCCGATATTAGTGTGGATATCACTAATTTCAGAATGAGCGTACAGGATTTGCAGGATTTTATCCGTATTGGTGCACCTGCTTTTGTACTTGGCCCACAACTGGAATCGTTGGAAAATATAGAGTTGACGCTGAAAGCGAAAGGCCGTATGAGTAATTTCAATGTTGTTACTCAGGTAAACACATCTCCCGGAAGCTTTTCGTTTAATGGAAAGGGTAGTACCGACAGCAAGTTCGAAAATATCAACGTTGATGGCCGGCTGGTAACCGAAAACCTGCAAATCGGTAAAATAATAGGTGAAGAAATTGGCGTTGATGATCTTTCTCTCCATACTTTTGCCGAAGTAAATATCAAGAAAAATGAACTACCAAAGATATCTATCGATGGCAATGTCGGATCGGTATTTTACAAAGGCTATCCATATCGGGATTTGACTGTAAGTGGCGTCTACAACGGGAATGACAATAGTGTTGGTGGCCGGGTGTTTACGGATACCGAAGACAATAAACTCGATTTATACGCTAATATTGGTTTTGGAAATCAAATGAGGTTTGATGTACAGGGAACCATCGATAAACTTTTTCTATCGCCGCTTATAACGGTTGAAAAGTGGGAGAATCCTTACCTCACTGCCCGTATTAATGGAAAACTTCAAGGGCAAAACATTGATGATCTCGAGGGAAATGTGGTGATTGACAGTACTTCCCTCTACGATGCCAATTTTATTTACAACCCAGGTCCGATTTATCTTCAGGCGCTTTCGGCTGATGAGGCGGGTGAAAAGAAGATACAGGTACTTTCCTCCATCGTAGAAGGAGAAATATCCGGGAATTACAGTTTTGCAACTATCGGTACCGAGTTGATGAATGCCCTGCATCCACACTTACCTACGTTGATAAAAGAACCTCCAAAAAAAGCAGCGGAGGTAGGGACGAATTTTTTCAGGTTTAATTTTTTACTGAAGAATACCGAAGATATTTCGTATGCCTTGTCGCTTCCCTTTATAAACGTTGAACCAGCAACCGTTACCGGTACTGTGGATATGGTAAACTCAAAATCGGTACAGTTAAGCAGCCATATTCCGCGATTGATGTTTGGGCAAAACGAAATCCGCGAGAGCAAAATAGATGTAAATCTAGGTGTGTTATCGGGAGCACGTGTAAATGCTAATACCTATCTTGTACAGGAAAACGGTCATATTAATGCAAGGTTGGATACCCGGGCAATAAGTGATTCAGTTATAAACATATTGCATATCAATGTAAATAACAAAGTGGCTAAAGCTGACGGAAGCCTGAATATATCTATGGGTTTCCGGCGTGATCTAGAAGATAATCCGGTATCGGATATTTCCATTAATTCCACTCAGGTTGTGTTTAATGGAAAGACAATCAGTATTGTCCCTTCATCTGTTGTTTACGAAAAGGAAAAAATTACCGTAAACAATTTTGAAATACGGGAAAACGAAATGTTATTGTTGGGAATAGATGGTGTGGCATCGAAAAAACGGGAAGATGCCATTCGGGCGTTTTTCAACAATACTGAAGTAGAAACCATTTTGGCCGCATTTAATATTTCAACGTTTAAAGGCTCAATCAATGGGGGAGTGATTGTTAACCAGGCTTTAGCAGACCCACTTATTCAAACGGACAATTTCAGAATTGAAAATATACGAACCCAGACGGATACCATCGGAACACTAGCTATTGAAGGAAACTGGGACGTGATTAAAAAAGGACTTTCGTTAGATGCCAGTATAAAGAACAACGGTGATAACTACCTTGCCGTTGCCGGATTTGTACCTATGGGTAGTGAAAATCCAATGGATGTGGATATAAAAATAAACGATTTGCCGTTAGCCTGGGTGCAGCCTTTTGCGGTGTCTACCTTTAGTCAGCTGTCGGGAACAATAAACTCCAATATAAACTTTTCCGGCAAAACAAATGCTCCTATAACTGAAGGTTGGCTAGGTATTGACGAAGGAATAATGACGGTTGCATTTACGAACGTGACATACAATGTATCAGATACCATCAATATTTCGCCAAAAAATATCGGTCTTAATAATTTGGTTATTAAAGATAACAATAATCATGAGGCTCGCTTGAACCTCTCGTTAAGCCACAATAACTTTGATGGAATGACATACAATGTCAGTGTATATATGGCCGATTTTCTCTTGTTGAATAACGAGCAAAGGACGGATGAAATAGCTTACGGTACGCTGAGATTAAGCGGAGACATCAACATAAACGGCTCCTCGTCGGGAATATACGGAAATGCAAATTTGAAGAATGAAAGCCGGTCGAATATCAGGATTGAATTACCACAAACCGCTCAGGCAGAAAAGTACAGCGGTATCATTTACATAAATACTCCGCAGGATGTGGATACGCTTTCGTTTCTTAGAAAAAGAGAGAACGATAACGTGAATGCACGCATCAATACACGCCTGAGTACGGGCATTCCTATTAATATACAAGCAATTTTGAATTTAAATCCGCTGCTTGAAGCAGGAGTAGTGATCAATCCGACAACGGGAGATGCTTTGGAGATCAAGGGATCTGGACAGATTCGTGCTAATTTCGATTCTAGGGCCGTGCCGTCCGTTCGTCTGTATGGTGATTATGTTGCCGAGGAAGGAAAATTCAAATATAATTTTCAAAACCTTAAGACCATCGATTTTAATATTCGTGAAGGAAGCACGGTTACTCTTGTCGGAGACCCGATGAGTACGCAATTTAATATTGCTGCATACAATCAGGTAAATGCTGATTTAGCCACGCTCAGCGAAGGCTTCACTACCCAGCTTTCCAATACCCGGACTGCAGTTAACGCCCTGTTGGAGATACAGGGGAATCTGGAGCAGATGAACCTGAAATACGGGATAGATCTTCCCGAGGTTTCTAACGATGTGCGGCAACGATTGAACAGTCTGATCAGTACCGACGAGCAGAAGAACCGCCAGTTTGCCAGCCTTATCCTGACGGGTGGATTTTTCCCTGCCGAGGGCTCCTTGGGTGTGGCTTTGGGTAACAATATGGCTGCTACGCTTGCCGCAGGTCAGCTTACCAAAGGATTGGATGCGCTTCTTGCCGGAGCCCTGAACGATAACTGGACCATAAGCACCAACCTCCAAAGCCGGGATGGAAGTTTTGAAAGTGCTCGAATGGGGTTGGATCTTTCCACACGTTTACTTGATGACCGGCTTCGAATTTCAACAAATCTCAGTTATGGAGACAAAGCAACCACCGCGAGCGATCAGGCATTTATGGGAGAGTTTGAGTTGGAGTACGATATTAATAACTGGCTGATGATACGTGTCTACAACAGGGCGAACCAACGATTCTCCAAACGGGCGCCCACTACACAAGGAACTGGGATTGTGGTGACACGGGATGCCCGAACCTTCAGGGATTTGTTCCGGTTTAGTTTCAGAAAAAAAGAGGATTAGAACAAAGAGCAAAGAACAAAAATAAACAGATGAAATATTCTTTCTGCATATTCCTTGTTTTACTGTTGATTTCGTGCGATGCCACAAAAAAAGTGCCGAGCGGAAGCTACTTGCTGAACAAGGTCGAAATAGATACAGATACCAAAGGAGCCAGTGAGTCGGACCTGAAGCCTTACCTTCGGCAAAAGCCTAACTCGTCGATGTTTATTTTCGGGAAAATAAAATTGCATGCCTATAATATTCCTGAGAATGACTCCACATGGCTCAATCGCCAGTTCCTTAAGTTTGGCGAACCGCCTGTGTTGTACAGCGACCGCCTCACCGGACTTTCGATGGAACAGATCAGGCTGCAGCTGGGTAATAAAGGATATTTAAATGCAGAGGTAGATACGGTAGTAGATAAGAAAGATCGGAAAGCCAGTGTGACTTATAAAGTTACAGGTAATGACCCTTACCTGGTCAGAACCTTCAGGGACTCTATCTATTCTGTCGATAGCACAATATACAAAATACTGGATGAAAAGAAGCTCTTGAATGTGATAAAAGAAGGAGATGCTTTTGATCTGGAGGTACTGGAAAACGGACGAATAAAGATAACCAACGAACTGAGAAACAACGGATATTATAATTTCTCCAAGGAAAACTTCTATTTCCTGGCCGATACCACTGTCGGCACCCATCAGGTGGATTTGACACTGGGATTGAATAATCCTACGGACAGTACTTTGCACAGCAGCTACAGGTTTGGAGAAGTGATTGTAAATAACGGAGTCAGTTCTACCATTCTACAGGACAGTTCCAAGCATTATCTGTTGGATACCGTTCAATACAGGGATGTGAAAGTCGTACAGGAACGGGATAAGTTTATGCGTCCAGCAGCTATTTTTTACAATACCTTTATTCGTCCCACTAGGGTTTATTCCGATCAATTGGTTGAGAGAACCTATTCCTCGCTGAACCGTTTGGGCTCGGTAAGTCAAACGGCAATCAATTTAACACCGGTTGTAGTAAACGATTCTAATTATATTAACGCTAATATTTCCATTTATCCGGGAAATATGCATTTTATGCAGTTTGGTATTGATGGAACACATGCTGCTGGAGACTTGGGTATAGCGACAGATGCAACCTACGAACATAAAAATATATTGAAGGGTGGGGAAACTTTTCGCATCAAGCTGAACGGAGCCTACGAGTTCATCACGGCATCCGATAGCGCCAGCCTTATTGATAAAAGTTATTACGAATACGGTGCGGAAGCATTTTTATCGATACCTCAGCTCCTGTTGCCTTGGGTGATGAAGCAATTGAGAGATCAACCTTCGGCATCTACAGAATTCTCTGTCGGAGTTAATTTTCAAAACAGGAGTGAATACCTGCGCCAGTTTTTCAACCTTTCGTCCCGCCTTCAGTGGGCTCGTCGTAACTGGCAGGTAACCAATGTGGTAGAGCCTCTGGATATTACGTATGTGAGAATGCCCCGGATGAGCGAAAAGTTCAAAAATGCGTATATGAACGATAGCATCAATCCCATTTTAAAAGCCAGTTATGAAGAACAGATGATTGTCCGTACAGCATACAACGTCAGCTATACAAACGTGTCTTCCGGACAGTTACCACCCCGGTTACCCTTTCGTGTGCGTGCCGGAATAGAAGTCGCGGGTTATCTTCCCCGTATAGTGGCAGCGATGGGTGGAACACGAAAGAACACATCGGGCAGGGAAATGTTTTTGGGAATACCTTATGCCGAGTACGTGAAAACCGATTTCGATTTTGCTCCTGCTTACCGGTGGAACGACAAAAATACATTGGCCGGACATATTGCGCTTGGTATGGCTTATCCTTACGGAAATTCCATTGTCCTGCCTTTTGAAAAACGATATTACGGCGGCGGGGCGAATGGTGTGAGAGGATGGAGTACGCGAACACTTGGTCCCGGAACTTATAACAACGATAGTTTAGGTTACGATTTCGCCAACAAGACCGGTGATATTAAATTGGACATGAGCCTGGAGTTTCGAAGAAAATTGACGAAGCTTTTTGAACTGGCCGGTTTTGTTGATGTTGGAAACGTATGGACGATAAAAGATTACAACTCACAACCCGGAGGTTATTTTAGTTGGAACAGTTTCTATAAAGAACTTGCAGCTGCATACGGAATGGGTATCCGGCTCGATTTGAATTTCCTCTTACTGCGCGTCGATCTGGGAATGAAAGCCCATAACCCAGCCTTGCCTGAAGGGCAACGGTGGACTATCTTCAGTCCCGATTTTCATCGTGACTTTGCCTTCCATTTTGCTATCGGATATCCGTTCTGATACCTGGTGCATAGTTTAACGATGAAGGAGGGCTGTCTGCGGAGCTGTTTCCCCACAACTTGTTTGGCGTTTTCCTCATTTCCAGTTCCAATATGCTCCCGTTAATGATATCGTCGTGAGTAAACCAAGGTTTGTTTAAGGTTTTTCCGTTTATAAACGCCTGTTGGATATAGATGTTCTCACCGGTGTTGCCTTTCGCAATTATCCTGAACACTTTTCCGTTCGGCAGATTTATTTTTATCTCGTTAAACACGGGGCTTCCTATATTATAAACCGGGATGCCGGGTGTGACCGGAAAAAATCCCATCATCGACAAAACTACAAAAGCCGACATTCCTCCACCGTCTTCATCTCCGGGTATGCCGAAGATATTGTCCAGAAAGAATGTGTCCAGTAACATCCTTATTCTTTTCTGGGTCTTCCAGGGAACTCCTAAATAATTGTAGATATAGGGAATGTGAAAACTGGGCTCGTTGCCCATAACAAATTGTCCTACAAGCCCCGATGCGTCGGGTTGAGTGAGCCAAAACCTGAACTTCGGCAATCCTAAATCTTCCCGGAAAAGCTGATCTAGTTTTAATTCTGCCGCCTTACGCCCGCCCATCAGTTCAAATAAGCCTTCAAGATCGTGTTTCACATCCCAATTGTAAGTATAGGCATTGTTTTCGGTAAAATACTCTCTTCCTGCAAAACGGGGATCGTAAGGTTCAATCCAGTTTCCCCGTTTGTCTTTCGGCCACATAAACCCCCTTTCTGCACGAAACACATTTTTATAGTTCTCCGCCCGTTTTAAAAAAAGGTCTCTTTCTTGCATCAGCTTTAATTCCGAGGCCAGTTGCGCGATACACCAGTCTGAATAGCTGTTGGCAGTTGTGACGGAAACGCTTTGTCGTTTTTCCCAAACGGTGTCTACTGTCGAAACGGTCTCTCTTTCCCCCGGAGGTAGTCCGGGCATATAACCGTTTTCGTTGTAAAAATCGTCCAACACTGTTTTTGGCCCGTTTCTCCACGGTATCAGTGTGGCGTTCAGGGAATTTTTCCTAAGCCCTTCGTAAGCTGTTTTCAGGTCAAAGTTTCTCAACCCTTTGTGCCATGCATCCGCTATCCAGGAAGCGGCAAAATTCCCGGTCATTGCCGGCCAGTCCCCCGTCGCCAAGGCAAATGAGGGTATATATCCGCCCTGCTTGTACATTTGGATATATGAGTTTATCTGGTTGATCTCTCTATCTGGATTCAATATCATGTGCAGAGGTTCCAGCGCTATGTAATTATCCCAAATCCAATTGTCTACGTAAAAAGGGGTGTCGGATGAATGAATCTTATTGTCGTAAGCACTGTAATAACTTCCGTACTCATTGATATCAACCATTCTTTCGTAAGAGCGGTATAAAGCCGTATAGAACACTCTTTTTTGTGCGTCGGATCCGCCCTTGACCTGTATTTGACTCAATGTCTTGTCCCAAACCGCATAGGCATTCTTTTTTACTTTCTCGAAGTCCCATTCCGGAATTTCTTTCAACAGGTTTTTTTTCGCTTGTTCAATGCTGATAAAAGAGATTCCATATTTGAAGGATACTTTTTTGTTTTGTTTTCCTACACCTGCTAGTAACCACATTTTATCCGATGAATTCCTGTATTCTTTGGAAACAATATCCGTATCAGTTTCTCCGTAAAAGAAGATTTTTATTCCTTCAAACTCTTCGAATCCCGAAACATTTCTGGAGTTGCTAACCCATATTTCTCCTTTGTCGTTGAAAATGCCGAACCTTAAATAATGATCCATGTTATTTTTGAAATGAACCTTGAAATAACCGCTCCGGCTTTGAGGTGAGAATTCAAGCAAATCGCCTGATTCCTCGAAGGAGGTGGTGTAGTAGTAGGGGCTGAGCTTTTCCTGAAAATAAGTTAACCGGGTGTTCCATGTTTCCGGATTCTTTTCACCGCTTAACGGCAGGAAGGCAAAAGCCAAGTGCCTTCGATGAGAAGTAAGGGTTAAAGGAAAATTACCTATTTGATCATCGAGATGGTCCCTTCGTTGGGGGAAAAACCTGAGCATGCTGTTGGGCAGGTGCACTGTCGGCCTCGTAGGCTCTAAAATAATTCCGACACCGCCAATCGACGGGTCTACGTAGGGCAGGTTGGATTGGGAAAAGCCTTTCAAAAAAAGGAAAAATAGAGAACTTAAAAACAGATACCTGAACATACTTGTAATTATTTAACGTTTGACGTTTATAGAACTTTTCACCTTTTCAGCCAATTCCTGATCAAATACCGGATCTATTCCGCACACTTTTTGCAATGTATAATCGATTCCCTGAGAGAGGAGTTTTTCAAAAACGATGTCCTGTTCCGACCTGTGGCCGTTTTCATCCGTTGCTTTAAAGAAAAAAGCGTACGACATGGCTTCCAGGATTTTGTCATAAGGCATTCTCAACGGGATGGCCAGACGGATTATTCCCATAAACCTGTCATCGGGGCCTAATTTTCTGGGAATATCCTGTCCAACCCGGAATAGGGTGTCTTTCAACGACCTGTTCCGAAACCTGAATAGTAAATCCTCAATGTGAACGGATAGATCTCTTGGTGTAAAATCGTCTGGATATATTTTCAAAAGAACGGCAGCAGACTGAAGCATAGCCTCCCTTGTAAACTCTATTACGTGTGTGTCTTCCAAAACTTCATAGAGGTAGGTAGAACCGGGATATTTAAAAAAACCATAATAAGCAGCAGTGGCATGTCCCAAATTATGGATAAATGCTTTTCTATCGACCCATGCCCTGATGTTTTCCTTAGGAGCCAACCCCATGACGTCCGGGACTTCGTTCCTGAATCCTTTTTTATCCAGGATCAACTGGTTGTAAGGCTCCGCAAAGACCGATAGAGGATCTTTCTTTATCTCTCCGGCAGTCATAAGGGGAACCATTTTTCCAATACTTGTTTCAACCAGTCCAACATAATCGTGTAGAGGGAAATCGTCCGGGAGATTGTCTTTAAGTTCTTTATAGATCACTTCATTTGCAGAACGCATGTTCTCAGCAATGATGATATCAACCGGACCATTTTCAGAACCTTGAAAACGCTTTATTAATCCTTTGGCAAGTGTGGGAATAATTTTCGGCAACGCATTCTTGCCAACCGATACCGCTATAATGGAAGTGTTTTTTACTTCCTCGGTCACAGCTTCTTGATTGGTACCGTTAATTGCCCTTACGTTGGATATGGTTATCCTTTCCTCTTTGTCTCCTTTAATCACGACGGCATATGACTTCTCGTGGTTTAATAATGAAACCAGTTCCTCATCGATATCGGAAAAGACAACTTCGTATCCCGACAAACCAAACAGTTGCCCGATAAAAGAGCGGCCTATCTTGCCGGCGCCAAAAATTAGGATGGATTTTTTTTCCATAAGTCGTTCGTTATTTAATCTGCTTTTTGTAGTCGTTAAGAACCGGCGTCATAAGTTCGTATTTTTCACCCGGATATTTTTCAAAATAGGTGCCGCCAATATATAAGCATGCGTAACCTCCTGATACTATGCCGAGTGTGGTGGCTGCCTCCAGGTCAAGTTTCATCTTTCCCTCGTTGAGTTGAAACATCAACGAGCCAATCACGCCGCCTACGAAATTATCTCCGCAGCCTGTTGTGTCTCCGTTATAAACCTTTTCTCTTATTCTCTTCGATATAGCGTCGGAAACGGGTAATTCCCGCATTTCAACCCTCCCGAACAATTCATTTCCTGCATACAGCAAAACATTCTTTGCCCCGTTGGTAATGATAACTGCACCTGTTTGCTTCTCAATAAAAAATTGCATGGCTTTTTCAATACTTTTTTCCCCGCTCAAGCGCAATGCCTCATCTCTATCGGTAATCAAAAGATCGATGTTTGGGTAGCTTTCATCGTTTTTTCCCAATGGCCACCTTTTATGTGGATTTGCCTTTTCATTCACGAAGTCGAAAACCGTGTTAACCAGTGTAATGCATCCGTTCTCCTTCGATTGTTGAAGCAACTCAACCAGATTGTCATGTATTTGCGGCACCAGAGCGCTCCCTCCGAATACAACAATGTCCGATTTGAAAAAATCGTTATCCAGGTTTTCGGGAGAATAGTCCCAGGCCGAGCCTATAGAGTTTACAAATACCCTTTCTCCGTGCCCGTTATCGTAACTGGGGTCGGAAAGGACATCGGTTGATGGAGTCAGGTTCCCCATTTGCTTGAAATGACTGATGTTTACCGGAAGTTTTTGCAAGGAGGATAACAGGAAACTCCCGTTTTCGTCAGGCCCGTGACACCCGTAGAACTTGATTTCACTATTCAATCCAAATGTGATCTGGGCAGCATGGATAAGGGCTACGATGCAGGGTCCTCCAACATTGATTTTGTCCGGCGCTCTCCCCGCTGTCAGTTCGTTGAGGATAACTTGAAAATTCTTTTTCGTGTACTCTTCAAATTCCTCTTTCAGTACCAGGTGTCCGGGACTAAGGCCTCCGTCTCCTCTTTTTTTCGAGGAATAAGAAAGAAAAGCATTGGAATAAAAAGATACGTTGTTGTACAGCCTGTCCACCAGGCAGCATCCTGTACCGGATACTGTTATTTTCTTTTTAAGCATTCCTGTTTTACGTTAAGAGAGAAAAGTGTTGTAATCGTTGACCAATAAATAGAGTGGCTTTTCATCTTCGACAATAGTCGGAAATCTTCCGATTATTTCGTGGAAACAGTTATCAGCCGAATCATCGTTTACCATGCTTACCTCCCCGACAAGTACCTTTCCTTTCCCCGGCTCGCCATAGAAGCGATGATACATACCCTGCTCCAGAGAAATACTTTCTCCCGGTGTTAAGACTACTTTTCCTCCTGCTTCCACCCACCCTTTTATACCGTCTTTCTTAAAGTGTACGTCCGTGGTATCAAGTTGGTTGTCAAGGGTAGAATTGTAAAGCTCGATAACCAGGTTTCCTCCGCCCCGGTTAATGATGTCTTCCATTTTTGACCAATGATAGTGCATCGGGGTTTCCTGATTTTCCTCCACGATCATTATTTTTTCGGCGTACGGCTTTTTGTCTACATTGAATTTTCCGTTTCTGATGGTAAACAGAAACAATCCCCGGCTGTGAAAATCTCCTGAACCGAAGTCGGTTATGTCCCATCCCAACATGTTGTTGAAAATTTCTTCCGCATTTTTTCTGTTTTCCCTCCACTCATCTATCGTCCAATAAGCCCAGGGAGGTAACAAAAAATTTTTTTCGTGTAAAAACTCTTTCGCTTCTCTTAAGATCTGATTGATTTCACTTCGTTTCATAAATATAAATTTGATGTTTTAGTAGATTGTATCTTTCAAAAGGGTTTTCCCCATTTTTTATTGGGATAAGGACCCAGTTCCAACTCAAGTTCTCCTCCGTTTAAAAAATCAGTAACAGGAAATTGAAAACGGGACCATTTTATACCGTTCAATATGGCGTGTTGAATGTATATGTCTGCAGGATTTTTCTTTTTTACAGAAATCCTGAACAGGGTGTTTTGTAGGGGATCTGCCAAAGAGGGAAACCTCAACACTATTTTATCGAACAGGGGGCTTGTGATCTCCAACTCGGGAAATTCACCCACACATCCGTGCAAATCGAATAACCCGATGGCCATTAACACCCCAAGCGCACCCAGCATTCCCTGATCTTCGTCACCGTTGTACCCGCTGTACGGATCCACTCCTCCAAAAGCTTTCTCCTTGACCTCGCGCACCCAGTACTGTGTTTTCCAGGGAGCTCCGGCGTGACTGAACAAATGAGCCATTGCCAGTGAAGGTTGGTTCTCATAATCAACCCAGGCAGAGCCATGTTCTCCGTGGGGAGCAATAAACCGAAAATCCTTTGCTTTTAAAAAATTTGACTCCAGCTTCTCGATGAATTTTTTGTTTCCTCCCATTTCCTGGATTAAACCTTCCATGTTTTGAGGAACATAAAAAGTATATGTAGCCGAACTTCCTTCAATAAATCCGGGGGAATTGAATTTCCCCTTTTCCACAACGGGCGTGAAATCCTTCAGCCATTCCCCTGAGACATGTCGCGGACGTGACCACCCGATTGCCGGATCGAAAACATTTCTCCAATTCTCGGAACGTTGTATGAAAAGTTTCCTGTCTTCGCTCTTTTTCAGTATCCCGGCCATCTGGGCAAGACACCAGTCCTGATAAGCATATTCAAGCGTCATTGCCGCTCCCTCGCGGTGAAAGCCCTCACCTCGCTCCCTGATCTCGATGGGTACATATCCCTTTTCGACGTACCAATCCATCCCGCCTCCCGAAGGATGCGGGCCTGCTTCGTAACCGGCCCTGTCCCTTATCCCTCCAGGGAAAGCATTTTTTCGGGCTCCGGTATAGGCACTAACGGGATCGAATGTGGCCCGTTTTGAAGACAACAGGGCGGCTATCAATGGGGTTGTGTGATCTCCCACCATGACATAGGAATAATTTCCCCCCCAGGAACAGCGGGCCATTGTCCCCGCATTCCGGTAGTAGTCAAGAAATGTTTCTACCATCCAGTTGCCGTATTCGGGATAAAGCAGTGTCCAAAAGATGTTCAGGTTCCATTGTCCTCCCCAAAGCCCGTCTCCTTCGATGAAGTGCCGGGTGGGCTTGTTATCGCTTCCCAACGGGAGTTTTCTTGCCACCGGATACATGCCTGTCCAATCCATATATGAACCATCTACATCGTCGGATATTCTTTTTGAAGCGGTATGCATCAAATCGGTATATAGCTTTATGCGCTGTTCCCGGGTCCCTCCCTCCACCAGTACCCGGCTTAAATAGTTGTCCCACGCTTCTGCGGCATCTTTTACCACTTTGTCAAAATTCCAATGCGGTAATTCTGAGCTCAAGTTCATCCTCGCATTTTCAGTGCTGACAAAAGAGATGCCTACCTTGATGCATATCTGTTCGTTGTTTTTCAATCCTCTGTAGGTTACGTATGCGCCGATGGTATCGCCGGATATGAGATTTTCTTCAGGGCGGATTATCTTTCGGATACCTTCCTTGTTTTTCTCCCAACCGTTAAAACTGTCAAATGGCTTGTCGAATTGAGCAACAAAGAAAATCAGGTAAGGTTTTTTTCTCCTGAACGTGGGGGAGAGGAGAGAATATCCTTCAATTTCGTTTGAACTGATTTTTCTTGCGTAGGCATATGATGTTTTTGTTGCCCCCAGAGCAGCGCTTAAATCAAAGATGAAGTGGGCGGTATCTGCTGCCGGGAAAGTGTACCGATGCATTCCTACCCTACAGGTAGCGGTCAGCTCCGCCGTAATTTGAGAATCTTCGAGAAAAACTTTGTGATAACCCACCTTGACCACCTCTTTGTCGTGACTGAATTCCGACTTGCTTGCTTCAAGCCCGAGGTACCCTTTACATTCTCCCACAACCGGCATTACCGGTATACCGGCAGTTTGTCCGTTGTGCACATGTGAGAAATTCAGGATATATTTTTCGTCGTATAAATACCCTGAATTCCACATCTCGCCGTGTTTCATATCGGGAGAGAGGGAGACCATCCCAAAGGGAAGTGCCGCAGATATAAAATAATCGTACCTGGATTTGTGCGTGTCAATCAAAGGGTTTGCCAAATCTGAAGGCCTTTCCTGACTCACGGAACGGAGGTGAGGAACGGCCATAACCGATAGAATAAGTAATATTTTTAACCTGTTCATGTTGATCTTTATTGCGTGCTGACTTTTTGTCATCCCAGATAATGTCTCTTGAACTTATACCGGATGTTTCTGTCTGTTCTGCCTCTTTCCCTGATAACCAGGTTTGAGTCCTCCAACCTGATGTTATCTACTCCGTTGAAATCTTCAGGGATCCTGGCCAGAAAGGCCAGAAAAGTCTTTTCAATCGTTTCTTGGGCATCGATAAACTCATACAGGTTCCGGTCAAAGATCTTCCCTTTTTTTGCCACTACCGTGAAAGGTTCGTGTAACCCGGTAGTGCCAAATTCCATACCGAAAGCTACAGGATTGCCGTTTTCCATGGATCGCCAAAAATTAATCCAGGGATAATCCTCAACTTTCCACAGATAGCCCAACATAACCCCCAGGGTGGGATTACTTGCGGTAACCCAGCCGTAAGTTTCACGTCTGTTGTAAATGAAAGAGGATACCCTGGGCCAGGGATCCTGAAAATGCCGCAGGTCTACTTTCCCATCCTTATGAACGGCTTCAGGCCAACACAGAACAGGTTCTTCCTGATGTAAACTTCCGTCTTCCTTGTCTTCAAATCCTTTTTCGGTATTGTTATCGAATAAGGTTTTCCTGTCGAGAAAAGGCGGCGCAACGGTGACGTGTTGAACTAGGTTGAACATGCGGCCATACTTGTTGAGGTTCCTGATTTTTTCCGAAACGAAAAATAGCGGCTCTTCTCCCGACAGACTGACCTGCCGGGTTATTTCCAGTCCCCCCATCGGTAAAGTGCAACACATAACGCATTCGTTAGAAGTGCTGGTAGCAGCATGGTTTATTAGTTCCCATCGTTGACTGTTCACTTCTCCGTGATGCGTAAACCCATTTGATTTTTCGGCTTCGGAAGGAGGCCCCCAACGGTCGAAACAAAGGAAATGGCCTTTAAAAGGAGGTTGTGTCTCGTCTTTAATCACCCAGTTAATGGGATTCAAAGGCTGATCTTTCAGGTGAAAATCGGAATAAGAACCGCCATCTAAATTTATCTTCAGCAAGACGTTGTTGTTTTCTAAAATGACCATGCTTATAGATTATTTGTCCGGTATCAACTTTTTACTCAGCGCTTCCAGGGAGATCCCCCGGGTTTCAGGTACTTTCTGTAATACCCATATCAGTTGCAGCACCATCATGAAGGCAAAGAAGGCAAATATGGGCCAGGGGTTTTCCCGGAAGACACCTCTTTCGGAATCCAAAAAAACAGGAGTGATCAACGTAATGAGGGCAGCAAAGACCCAATGTATACTCGCACCGAAAGACTGGCCTTTCGCCCGGATACCGGTTGGGAATATTTCCGAAATAAAGACCCAGATAACCGTGCCTTGTCCGATAGCGTGCGATGCGCAGAACAACAACAAAAAGACCAGCAGGACCATGGATCCGGCGTGAGTATAGAAACTCCACGCAACCATTACAAGGCTTATAATGTATCCGAATGAGCCGATAATAAGTAATTTTTTCCGGCCCAGCTTATCGATAAGGTATAATCCTAAAAAAGTAAAAATGATGTTTATTCCGCCAAGCAGGATGGAGTTCATTAAGGAGTCTCTAGCTGCCAATCCGGATCGTTCCAGAATCTCGGGAGCATAGTAGAGAATAAAATTAATACCCGACCACTGATTGAAAAAAGCGATGAAGAAAGCCAACCACAGGATACGTTTGTACCGGGGGATAAAAAGGGAAGATTTTTTACGCTTCATTTGTTCCCTGATATGGTTTGCAATGGTTTGAACCTCTTCTTTCGGATGATTAATCCCTAGCCGGGTAATTATTTCTTCAGCTTCTCCCTCCCTGTTTTTCATCACCAGCCATCTTGGACTTTCGGGAACAAAGATTACCAGCAGTGCGTAAACAAGAGAAGGTATAATCATAACACCCAGCATCCAACGCCAATCGTTTGCTCCGTCAAATCCCTTTAAAAAATAATTTGAAATATATGCTATCAGCAAACCAAATACAATGTTGAACTGATACATTCCGGTAAGCTTTCCCCTGTTTGCCGGAGTAGAAATTTCCGATATATAGATGGGGGCCACAACAGAAGATATTCCGATCCCCAATCCCCCGATAAATCGAAAGAAAGAAAAAGAATAGGGGTTTGTAGCCAATGCCGTTCCTATTGTTGATAAGCTGAACAAGATCCCGACGCTGAGCAATACTTTTTTTCTTCCGAATTTTTCCGTGGGAAACCCACCGAAAATTGCTCCGATCACGGTGCCCCATAAAGCCATGGACATGATAAAAAATCCATGAAATAGTGGGGAGGTGTTCCACAGTTCCTTAATGGGTAAATTGGCTCCGGAAATGACAACCGTGTCAAACCCAAAAATGAAACCGGCCAAGGCAGCTATAAGGGAAATACCGGTTAAATTAATTCTCTTTTCAGAAACTACTGTATTTAGGTTTTGCATACATCACTAATTTAAGTTTGTCCGTTAAGGTTTGATACCGATTGTTGCAATTTCATGGGGTTTTAACTGTACAGATAGGGTTGTACCTTGTAAGGCAGGTGAAGATACACCTTGGAGGGGCATTTCTATCAGGTTCAGCCTTCGTGCCGATGTTGCCGCAACGGGTAGATTAATAGTGGCGGTTGTTGCTTTTCCTTCAGTTTCCACCATTCTGATTATAAGTTCATTGCCCTCTTCGGATTGTTTGATGCCTGTTATTGCTATGTTGGGCTGGGCTACGGAGAAGAACGATTTTTCCTCGGGTTGTGTGGCGTGGTCTTTTATCAGAGCCAGCGAGGGAGGCTCTGCTGCCAGCACGGGAACATTGTAATCATCGCCTTCTACCCATACGCCATTCTTCCAATCTCCCGCGTGAGGATAAAGTGCATAACTGATGACAAATTTGCCGAGATTGGGATAGATGTCCGGACTGCCTGCGGCTCTCATCAGCGTAAGCCGTAGTTCCCCGTCGTGATAGGAATGCCCGTATTTGGTTTTATTTAGAAGGGCTATACCGGCTTGCCCGTCGGTTACGTCCACCCATTTTTGTGCGGGCACTTCCTGTCCGTCACCTCTTTCGGGATCAACACCGTAAACATTCGATTGGGAGGTGAGGTGTCTGGGCACGGCTCCTCCCTGAAACTTACCGTTTGCCGGCCTTTCAACCACATCAAAAGGCACCTGGCAATAAAATCTTGGAGCATCAAATGCCAGTGGAAAGTGAGCCCTTAGCATGGGTGAATCGGTTGAGTCTGTTCCGGTTTCAAGCCAATGCACTTCCATTTCGTATTCGATTCTCGGATAGGAACGGTAGATGTAGGTTCTTTCGGTGAAACTCGATTTTCCCCAGTATTTAACCGTTTCAATACATGCCCTTACCGGCCCGTTTTCTACTACCTTCACGCTTCTTACATCATCTACCTCTTCTTCTTTTACAATCTTATTCAAGGTCCATGATTTCATTCCCCCTTTCTTGTCTTCTAGATACATTTTGAGGCGATTCAGTTCTTTCCCTTCCTGAACATATTCTTTCCCGTTACGTTTGTCGTACAGACTTGAGATTGATCCGGTTTTCATGTTTACTTTTACCTCAAAGAAATCTGTTTCGAATGTGTTGTTTTCGAAAGGGATCGGTTCATTGAACGTGCCCGGCTGGGTCATATCCACGTAGAACGTTTTGTATCCTCCTGCCGGCATTTCGTCAACAATGAATTGTATTTTTGAGGTGAACCCCGGAGGAGTTACCTTGGACCATACAATTTGCGCGGGATACGTTTTTCCGGAAGCATCACGAACCAAAACAGTAGGATAATTTCCCTGGCCTTTATCGATGGGAGTAATGTTTTTTGACCCGTAATAATCGCCCCAGCTTGTCGATTTTACGGAAGCAGGTTGCGTGTGAGAATAGACGTTTGCTTCCACAACCGTTTTACGCGAGACTGGCTGCAGGTTAAATGCTACCACAGGTTGTCCCATGTTGGTCTGAAATTTTATTTCGTCGGCTGTTTTCCGGAAAGCGTTGTCCCTCAGTTCCGTCGACTTCCGGAGATTTTCCATATACCGGGCAACGGCTTCTTTGTTGGCTTCGTTGATAGCCGATCCGGGAAGAATATCGTGAAACTGGTTGAATGTTTGTGTAATCCAGAGGTCGCGTATTTCTTCAGCAGGGTAGTTGTCTCCTTTCAACCAGCGTAGCGTATTAAAAAACTCGTTGCTGTACAGCATGTTCTCGTTGTTACGGTTCCCTGATTTTATTTCCGATACGGTGGTGTAACAACCTTCGAATATAAACTGCATTTCACCGTGATGCGTTGGTTTGTCTTTGGCTTCAACGGCGCTTTTCTTAAAGAAATCTTTCGCCGTCGTAAATTTTACGGCAGGATAATCAGCCATCTTATCCAGTTGATGGACCATCTCTATGTTTGCCCGGGTGGGACCTCCTCCGTGATCTCCTACGCCGGTAATTTGCAGGATCCGGTGCCCTTTGGGGTCAAATTTGGTGAGTTCATCTTTCAGTTTCAAGTTAATGTCGCCGTTATAGGTGTCGTTTGCGTAGCAAAGGACTTTAGATAAATCAGTCCCTTCCCACCAGAATGTACCGATATAAGGTTTGCACCGGTGAAAATAGAAATAATTACATCCGGCCAATTTCAATATTTGAGGCATCTGCGACACATGGCCGAAGTTATCGGGTAGCCAGCCGATGGTTGCCATTTTTCCGAAATGTTTCTGGAAGTAGCGTTGTCCAAGTAAAAAGGAACGGGTTATGGCCTCACCGGAAGAAAGATTCATATCGCCTTCGGTCCACATACCCCCAACGGGTTCAAAGCGCCCCTCTTTTACGTAGTTTTTAACTTCTTCAAACAACGGAGGATCTACTTTTTCCACGAAGTTGTAAACAGAGGCCTGGCTCTGAATCATGGTATAATCGGGAAATTCCTTCATAAAAGCGACGGCTTGCCTGAGATTGTCGTTGCACATTTTCATGGTTTCGGAGTAAGTCCATAGCCAGTTCATATCCATGTGGGCATGTCCTACGACATGGATGGTATCTTTCTTTGATACGTCGGGAACAAGAGGTTCGTTGAACATTGCAAAAGAGGATAACGATACCCACGAAACACAAAGGGTGATAAGAATTGCTTTCATCGTATTCATTTTTTGATGATTTAGTTTAGAAAAACATTAAATTTCCACTTCAATAAATTTCACTTCATAAGGTTTTAACCGGATGGCTGATATCGGTTGTCCGGTTCTCTCTCCCAGGGAATTAATTTCGGTTACTTTTTTTATGGTTAGGGTTTGATCAGCGGGTGACAGCTTAATATCGGCCGGCAATCCTTCGAGTTCACGTAAATGCAGTATAATCGATTTTTTGTGAAAGGACGGGCGGATATTTATTACCAAGACGTTTTCGGGGCCATCGATTTTTAATGTTCTGAGCGATGCATTGCATAATTTGTTCTCTCCTGCGGGAAGGGTTCTGGTGGCAAAAGGATTTCGTTCTCCCCATGCGAATTTTGTAGCAAAAGCGTTGGTGGTATCGTTTGTAGAGGTAAGTTGATAACTCCAGCTAAAAGTTCCTTCCTGGTAAGCCCTGAAATTCGTAAACCAGTAATTGTTCATTACCCAGGAATAGAGCCAGGGAAGTCCTTGTTTGGGATAGCGTTCGAATTTACCCATGTTGAAATCGCTGAATTGCCACAGGGGAACTTCATTACTGACAACTACCACCTGGCCTTTGCTGCTCCGAACGGAAACGAAGTTTTGGGCGACATTCCAGTCGGAAGAAGAGCCCGGAAGCTGCTGGCCCTGGGTTAATATGCCTCCGGTTGTTTCGAACACAATTTTAGCCTCCGGTAAAGAAAAGGGAAAAGCTATGTACAATGCTTCGGGATCGGTGATTATCTCCTTATGTGCACTGTATTTAAATTCTATTTTTCGGGTATTGCGGTAAAGCCTTATTTCAAGTTCCAAGCCCTTTGTTGCCCCTTCCCCAGCGCCGCTGAATCCCGGCATGTCTGAAAATATTTTTATGCTTTCCCAAATAGTGCCCTGCACACCTTTTTCCACACTGATGTGGTCGCTCACGGCCCGGTGGAATGGGGGGGTGTCGCGTTTTTCGGATGTTTCCCTGATGGGTTGTCCCAAATGGTAGGGGTTGTTGCGGTCAACCAATTCGAGACGAAGCTCCTTGTCGAAAAGGCTTTTAACCGCACCGGTCTTTTTGTCCACTTCGATCCGGTAAAACCCGTTCTCCATAATTTCGGTTCCAGGAAGTATTTCTGGTGACAATAACTCGTCTGTTGTGCTGATTTTTAATGCTTTATAACCCAGTGCTGGGATGTCTTTTACTTCAAGCATCCAGTAAGCGCCCTCAGCCCTTTTTTTAACCAACTGGACAGGGACTTTCTTTCCTGTAGAAACATCCGTTATGCTGGCCTTTTTTTCGGGAGGCAATACCTCTGAATCGATGAAAAGTTCTACAGATCCTGAGCGGTCCCACCCCAAGGGATTGATAATGTAAATGACGGGAAAATTTGCTTTGTGCAAATAGGGTTGCAACCTGGCCAAAGCTTCTTCCTTCATCAGTGTTTCTTTTTTTACAGCCTCCCAGGCGTAGGCTCCTTTTTGCAGCCATTGCTTAACCGAATTTTCGGAAAATGGAGATTGAATACTTTCGGCTGCTCCAACCGTATGTTCATCAAAGAAAATGATATTTTCCTTGATGTGCTCGATTTTTTTTTCAATTTCAGGCGATAGTTCGCCATCCAGCAGTGTAACCATGGCCAATAACCCTTCGTCTTGCTGGATGGCGTTCTGTGTTTTCCTGATTTCCGCTGTTTCACGGGAAATAGAGCCGAAGCCATCCGTCCACCAATCGAGCCAGGCATTTCTGTAAACCGGCAACTCTTCGGCATGATTTTCCTCAACATATTCCATAAACTCACTGGCTACGGCTAGTTTTAGTTTAGGAAATTCGTGGGTGGAGTTCCATTCTTCAACAAATTTGCAGGCGGCAGTGGAAGGTGGGGCATTATCAGTAAAATAACCTGAGAACTGGATACCTATCCGGTCGAACGGATAGCCTTTTTTTTCCAACTCTGAAATACCCCAGATCATATGGGTGAAATCGATGTCTTCTTTTTCGATGTTGTAAAAATTGCCGGTCATGTAGTGTTCACCCCTGAAAGCCAATAACCTTTCCCCGGATGGCGCTTCCCACCAGAAACAAGTGGGTATATCAAACGGCCTTATTGATCTTGTTTCGTTTATGCCCATGATAAGGTATTTTACTCCGGTATTTTTAAAATAATCGGGCATGCACCACGCTATTCCGTTTACATCGTTTTGCATGGCTGTTTTAACCTGAATTCCTGAATTTTTAATCTCTCTAAGAGGCTGTAAGAAATCGAACAGCGAATTTTCATCGGCTATTTCTGACATATTCGCGAACATGCCGGTCACTTCTATCCTCCCTTCCCGTATCCGTTTCAATAACCGCTTGATCTGTGATCCAGGCCTTGTACGGATATATTCACGGGCCACCCACGATGATTCACACGTCCACCTGAACCTGGCCTCATCCGGCAAATTATCGGTCTGGTCGCAGTAATCCAGCGCATAATCGATGTAGCGCATCTGTTCGGCAAGTATCTCGGATTGCGGGCGAGTATACCCGATATCTGTATGGGAATGCTGGACAAGGTAGATGGTCCATTTCTTCTGAGGAGGTATAAGAACAACCTTGTGTTGCATCGCATTTCCATCGTTAACCGTTGTTTCAAGGGTAATCTCTTCAGGCTTGCTTACGGCAGGAAATGTCAGCAAGAACTTATTAAACCCTTTCCTCGTGTCCGAAGCTAATAAATTTTTACCGCCGTATCGGAAAATGATTTTCCCTGCGTTTTCCGAAGTATAGCCTGCGATAACTTGCTGATAATTTTGCCCGTTTTCGCTAAAGAGGACCGGAGTATTCATGAAAATAACCTGCTCTTGCTGATTGCCCTGTGCGTAGAGTCCCTCAACAACAAAGAAGGGCAAAAGAAAATAGAACAATACTTTTCTGCAATATGTCTTATCGAAGAATTTGTAAATTGGATTCATAAGTAGATCAGTTTCTTAATTCATATACATGAGTTCAGTATCAAACACACATTGTTTTATTGTGTCTGATCCCTTGATTTGTTCCATAAGCACGTCGACCGCTTTTTCCCCCATTTTTTTTATGGGTTGTTCAATGTAAATGATGGGAATATTGGCGATAGCGAAAGAGTCAATCTTATCGAAGCAGACAACTTCCATGTCTTCAGGAATTTTAATGGCATTTTTATACATATATCTCACACCGGTAATAAATACCTTCCGCGAACAGAAAAACACGGCATCAATTTTTTCCGGATAATTCTTTAGGTCATGGATAGCCAGTTTGATCTCTTCCTCCTGATCCTGATAATTGATGTTTTTAATCAGGTTGGAATCCAGTAATTTATACTTGCTCAGCGTATCTGTACATCCCCGCCGCCTTTCGGTTAAGGCATTTACATCAAAATCATAACAAACAACGGCAATCTTCTTTAACCCTTTTTTTATCAGATGCTCCGTGGCTTTTGCCGATACGTTGTAATTATCAACTATGACGTAGTTGGCTTCGAGGTTGGGATAAAAACGATCTACCTGTACCAGGGGGATGTGCCTTCTCGTAATTTTCTCAGCAATCTGCCGTCCATTATCCACGGGAACAAATATAATGCCGTCAACCTGTTTGTTCAGCAATGTAGTCACCGCATTACTGAATTCATCCAGGCTTTCATTTGTGTTCGTCGTAATCACCGTGTAACCGTATTTCTTTGCCTGTTCTTGTATGTGGAAAGTCAGGTTCCCAAAAAACTCGTTGGAAATATCCGTGACAATCACTCCTATAGTCATGGTTTTGCCGGTACTGAGGCTTCGCGCTATTTCATTGGGTTGATAGTTCATTTCTTCAGCCGTTTCTTTCACTTTCTTACTCATCTCGTCGCTTATACGACTCCCTTCCGCTTTTCCGCTCAATACCAATGAAACCGTCCCTTTCGAAACGCCTAGTTTATCAGCAATATCCTGTATGGATACTTTCTTCTTTTTTTTCATGTACCTTTATTGCTAAACCGGTTAACTAACGTTTTATAAAAAATCTTTACGAAGATAAATAAATATTGAAGTAATTCTTCCAGAATACTTTGTTTTTATATTTAATTAACATTGCAATTGTGCCTAAAAATAGGCTCCTATGATACCGATAGCTTCACGACCGTTTTTTATACAACAACACCGCGGACTTATTCGCGGTGTTGTTGTATTTATGCTTTCCCCTACTTTATTACGGTAAGGTGAGCATACTGGTTCCCAATTCTGTATTCGAACGAAACGGACTGGTTTGGAGTTACGCCGGTAACCATAATCATTCCGTAATATACATCGGCTGGATTTGGACCGGTTACCGCTTTGAATATGTATACGCCCTGTCCTGAAATAGGATCCAATGTGTTGGCTGGCGTTCCACTTTCAAATGCAGCAATTGCCGTATTGGAATTATTGAGCGCGTACATTGCAGTTGTAGAAGGCACAAACTGTATGGTTTTGCCGGCAGCCAGATATGCTGAACCACCTTTAAGCATCAGGGAACCTTCAATAGCAATCAGGGCCATGGGATCGTTTGCAGGAACAGCTGCGTTTATAAGCAGGTTTCTACCTGCCGAAGAACCGCCCAGTGTGAGTGTGGCCGATTTTTTCAGGTAGAAATAGGGATCTCTTACAATAACCGTTCTTTCAATTTTTTCCTGATAACTGCCTTGTGTAGCTGTAAAGGTGTAGAACATTGTATCGTTTTCGATAACAAAGTCGGTTCCCGCAATAGGCACTAGATAAGGCTGTGTAGCGCCCGAGAAAGGAGATCCTGTTACATCAATCCAGGTCCCGTTGGTGCCGTTTTTTCTTTTTACTTCAACATTTCCAGTGAATGTGCCTTCTTTGGGGGTTACATTTACATTGAAATAGGCTACTTCAGCCGTACGGGCAACCTCAATTTCCTTACCGGACACTGTGGGTTTCGATACCGTCATGGCGTTGGTCATGTCCACTCGTTGTTTTGCATAATCGGTAGCTCCGTTAAACATAACCATGACATAATCGCCCACCCCTTTCAGGTTCGCCTGATCCCGGGTATAGGTTATAGATGCCTTCAGGTCGCTTCCGACCGTAACATCCTTTTGAGTGTTTGCCAGGGGAAGCAACTGTTTTGTTGTCCCGCCTTCGGGAGGTGTTTGTAACTGCAGCAACTCCACTTTCATCACATCGCCGGCTTTAGCTGTTGCAAATGTGGCGGTAACCGTGAAAGAGTTATCGATAGAGCTTATTCCGGTCGTTGTGGTGCTTGACACTCCGGTCCAGATAATGTTCCCATTTGCGTCAGTGGGTATTTCATATACATTGTCCTGACCACAACTGATGATGAATATGACGGCAAAAAGAGTTAAAATATATTTTTTCATACGTTTAAATTTTTCAAATTAATAAAATCATTCCCCTTTCTGTAAGGGCAGCCATTCGAAATTCTGAGTACATTTTCTGTTGTTATCCAATTCGGTACCCGAAACCGGAGACAGTAAATGTTTATTGCTAAACTCAAAGTTGAAATTTACAGGCTGGTGACCAACGAAATTTTCAATGCTGGTAAACTGGCCGCTTCCATCAACCAGTGCTTTGCGGGTACGTCTCTGGTCCCACAACATCTTGTTTTCAAATACCAGTTCGTAAGCGCGTTCACTCATGATGTCGAGCAGGGTAAGTCCTTCCGCTGAAAAACTGGGTAACCCGGCTCTTGTTCTCACTTCATTGATCCCTTTTATAATATCATTGTCTGGGATGGATACTCCCAACCTGCTCAGGGCCCAGTTTACTTCCGTCTGCATCAGTAAAATATCGGCATACCGGTAGAGGTTGAAATTTAAGCCGGAACGAGCACTCCTCTTGATGGCGTCCTTATCGTAATATTTCTGCAGGTACCTGGTGGCAAATTTTGGTGCAGGGCTTTCGTTGGGATCGTATTTTGCAGCTTTTGTATCGCTGCTGTAAAAATATACTCTTTCCTGCATACGGATATCTGCCGGGTCGTACGAGTTCAGGTATTCCGTGCTGGGGATGAATGTCCCGGTTTCCACATCAAATACAGAAATCTGAAGGGATAAAGGTAACGTATGAACGATCAGTCCGTTATCCCTGATGCCCGATGCATACTGGATCTGAAAAATTGCTCCTCCCTGATTGTCCATTTCCGGATTGTTCAAATCACTGAAATTCCCGATCGGATACTTGCCGTAAAGAAAATCCAGCTGGGTTTTGGCTTTCTGCAACAACTCTTTTGCACTTGGGGTATTTACTGGATATTCGGTCATAGCCCAGCTCCCGGTTTCACACCATTTCTTTGTGGTGTCAGTCCTTGCTTCCTGGTAGGGATAACCGGCCATGGTCAGGTAGACATCCGCCAGTATTGCTCTGGCAACGTGTTTGGTAACCCGCCCGTCTGTTGATCGCGTATCTTGTAGATTACTTTCATTTACAGCGAATTCCAGATCGGGAACAATGATCTTGTCATAAATATTTACCAGCGACGTACGCGGCTGTTGAGCATCGTTTACATTCTGCAAAACAGTCGTATTGGCTATGACATCGCCATACAGTCTTACCAGACAGAAATAATAGAATGCGCGTAATGTGCGGACTTCACCCATATATTTTGACCGGTCGGCTTCCGGCATCTGCGTCACGCCCGGTAACATTTTTATGGCTAGGTTGGCATCCCTGACGCCTCTGTACCAGTTGTTCCATATGGTTGTAAAATATGGATGCGTTCCATCCATAATATCGGTTTCGTATTTCCAAAGGTCTGATCCCATGTATTGTGCATACGCTTTTCCAGTGGGATATTCCAAACTTCCCGGGAGGCTGCTTCCCCATACGTTACCTCCGCCTGTCCAGTCGGGCAATGCCCTGTAGGCTCCTGTTGCCAGTGCAACGCCGCCGGGGATACTTGTGATTTGTGCTTCATCTGTCAATGTGCCGGTGGGATGTTCTGCCAAAAATTCATTACAGGAAAAGAACAATATCCCGGCCATCAACGTAATGAATACGTATTTTATATTGGTTGATTTTGTTTTCATATTCAATGCAGTTTAATTGGGTTAGAAAGTAAGATTAACACCGAATGAGTAATTCGACGGTCTCGGATACATGAAGAAGTCCATACCGGGTGTAATACTATCCATGTTATCGTTATCGCTACCTTCAGGGTCGTAGCCTGAATATTTGGTCAATAAGAAGAAATTGGAAGCATTCAGGTATATTCTCACCCTGCTGGCTCCGACTTTCTTCGTCATGTCCTGCGGGAAGGTGTAACCCAGCGTCATCCCATCACCCCTGACAAAAGAAGCGTCTTCAATCCAACGGGTATCGGGATAAGTTTGGTAGTATGCACCGCCGTTTCCGGGACGAACCTGTGCCACCATCGTATTCTGATGGTCGGGGCGCCAGGCATCCAAGATGGATGTTTTTCCGTTGGCTAAGCCCTGACGGTCTTCTGAAGAGTGGTTGGTTCTGTTTTCCTTCTTGGCGCCGTAAGAAATACGGATGTCCAGGTTGAAGTCGATATTTTTGTACGTTACGCTGTTGTTAACGTTCATGTCCCAAATAGGGAAAGCGCTTCCCATAGGTATACCGTCTTCTACGAAACTGATTCTTCCGTCGTTGTTCCGGTCCTCGTATTTAACGTCGCCGGGAAGCATGCCGTAACGGGCTGCCAGGCTAGCTTCCTGAGTTCCGTAGGTTCCTAAACGGTTTAATCCGAAAAATTGAGCGACCGGCAAACCTTCCCTTAAAATGGTATTGGCTCCGCCTACCCACCAGTTACGTAAGATGTCTGCTCCTGTCGGGCCCAATTGTTCAATGGTGTTGACGTTACGGGTGAAGTTGATGTCGCTGTACCAGTTGAAATTCCGTGTTTTCACGTTGTGGGTGCTCAATACGGCTTCAAATCCTTCGTTGCGTATTTTTCCGTAGTTCAACCGCACACTCCCCGTTGTGGTAGATTGTGGCAAAGGTACGTCCAGTAACATATCTGATGTCAGCTTGTTGTAATAATCCAGCATCAGAGTGACTCTGTTGTCTGCAAACCCCAAATCGACTCCAAAGTTGTATTGTGTCGTTTTTTCCCACCTCAGGTCGGGATTTCCTACCGAGTTGGGCCACAGTCCGGGTTGTCCCGCATTTCCCAATACTACGTTTCCTGAGCCGATAAAGGTTTGTGTTACATAACTACCAATTTCCTGGTTACCTGTCTGGCCGATACTTGCACGGAATTTCAGGTTGGTCAGCCCGTTGATATTCTTCATAAACTCTTCTTCACTCATTCTCCAGGCCACTGAGGCAGAGGGAAAGAATCCGTATTTGGAGTTTTTCCCGAATTTGGAAGAGCCGTCATAACGTCCTGTAGCTGTAAACAGGTATTTGCCCATAAAATCGTAATTCACACGTGCAAAATAAGAATTGAGTGAATTTTGGCGATCGCTGCTGCTTGGAGCAGGCCTCGTTGCCGTACCAATCCCGATATTGTGCCAGCCGTAAAAGTCATCAAAGAAATGGTCGTTCCAAGTGGTCAGGTTCTCACCCGTAAATCTCGACCAGGATGCTCCCAGCAAACCGGCAATTGTATGATCTCCGAACGTATTGTTGTAGTTGAAATAGTTTTCGTTTTGCCAGTAATAATTTTTAAATGCTTCCAGGTTTGCAGCACCTTGTGCCGAACGGGAAATTTTTCTGTTGGCATACCGGTAATATTTCTCTTCCAGAAGATCCATAGCAAAATTGCTTTTAAACGTCAGGTTTGGAGTAATCGTGAAATTGAGGCTAAGAGCTCCGTTTACCTGCACGCGGCGTCTGAATGTTTCCACCCCGTTACTGATAGCTACGGGAGACTGACAGTCCACTTCTCCCATCGGGAAGTCGGCATTGGTTCCGTATTGTCCGGCATAAATTCCGTAGACTTCCGGGTCATCGGGATACTTGATGGGTAGCATAGGGTATGATTCGATAGCGGAACGTGCCATACCCCCGCTGAAATATGAAACGTCGTTGGTCCTTTCCTTACTTCTGTTCAGCGATAAGAAAGAGTTGATGTTGAACCAGTCGGTCAGTTTTACATCTCCGGTGAGTTTGCCTGAAAAACGTTCGAAGTTTGAATTTAACAGCAATCCGTTGTTGTTTGAATATCCTAGGAAAGTGCCCAGTTTTACGTCTTTATTCCCCCCGCGTATGGCTATCTGATGGTTGGTGGAAGTTGCCGGCCGGAAAGTTTCGCCCTCCCAGTCGTTCTCAAAACGCGGTTTGTAATAGTTTCCGTCGCGCCCCATCATTGGAATTGGGTATCCCCCCTGTGTTGTTTTTTCAAACAACCAAGGCATCTCGGAATAGGTCATGGAGCCTTTCCCCGGAGGCAGGATAGAAGCATCGTAAAGGGTTGACCAGTTAGGATTGGTAGCGTATTTGGATACATTCATATAGGCTTGCCTGATCACGTAGAAGAACTGTTCGTTATTCAATACGTTCAACCTGCGTTGCATATAACTTTGTGTGACATAACCATCGTACGATACTATCGGTTTTCCCTCGACACCGCGCTTGGTGGTAATAATGATAACGCCGTTTGCGCCACGGGCACCATAAATAGCCGTAGCAGAAGCGTCTTTCAATACATCAATGGATTGAATTTCGTTTGGATTTAAAATGGTTAATGCATTGGTGACGCCTACTACGTCATCTACCACAAAAAGCGGGTCGTTTCCCGAGTTGATGGAGTTCGTTCCACGGATACGGATCATGGGGATACCTCCGGGTGCTCCCGAACGTTCAATGATCTTTAATCCGGCTACCTTTCCCGAAAGAGCCTGAGCCACGTTGAATGCCGGCTTGTCCAGCAAGCGGGCTGCAGATACATTCTCGACGGCACCGGTCAGGTCGCTTTTCTTCATGGTGCCGTACCCAACCACCACCACTTCTTCCAGTAATTCGGTGTCTTCACTTAAGGTCACCTGTATGGTTGTTCTTCCGTTCACCGGAATTAACTGTGTCTGCATGCCCACATAGGATACCTCTATTTGGCCATTGGAGGGAACATTACTTAACGTAAAATTCCCATCGGCATCGGTAACAGTTCCGATGGTAGTTCCAGGAACCTGAATCGTTACCCCAATTAATGGTTCATTGTTTGCATCAACCACACTACCTCTTACTGTAATGCCCTGAGCAAACATACATAAGGAAATAGTCCATAATAAAATGAACACCATTCCTCTTGCCAGATTTGAAATTTGTCTTTTCATTCTTTCATTTTTTTAGATTAATAATTAATTAAAGTCCTGAGCGCATCTTGGTATTGAGTGATTGATTTTTTGTAGAATGAAAGTAAAATTGTAATATATTATAAAAAATTAAGCACAAAATGACACATAAATTATCATATATTATGAATATGATCATCAGAGGTTCTGTTACAGCTTGTGTATGCTAACGGCACATGAGTTTTAATAATGCTAAATATTCATTGCAAAAATAGAATATTATTTATTATATGCAAAATAAAACATAATAAATAATATAAAAATATAATATTATTTATGAATATATCGAAAATAAGGGTTGTTTTAAACAAGAATTAAATTCATAAATATTATTATATAAAATTATACGTTAACAATAATTATTGTAAATTAGTATTGAAAATGCGTGTTTATGGATTTATTTAGGGTAATCTCGTTATTCCCAAACTTTTTATCACTAAAGTTGTTTTGAATAATAGATATCACAAAAAATGAAGCAAAATGATGTACAAGTTAAAAACACTATCCCTGATTTTTTTCCTAACGACAGGATTATTTGTCAGTACCCATGCTCAAGAGATTTCTGTTAAAACCAATGTTCCGTACTGGTTTACGGCAACTCCCAATGTAGGGTTTGAATATGTATTGGGTGAGAACCTCAGCCTGGAGTTCACGGCTGGATTTAATCCGTTCAAATTCGGTGACACGAAACAGATGAAACACTGGGTCATTTGGCCTGAATTGAGGTATTGGTTGTATCAACCTGACAGCGGACATTTTTTTGGTCTTCACGGTGTGGCCGGTCAATACAATATCGGCGGGTTGGATTTGCCTTGGGATCGCTTTGCAGGACTTAAAACCCGCCGTTATCAGGGGAGCGCCATTGGCGTTGGGCTGAGTTACGGTTATAGATGGGTCTTGAACGACAGATGGGGGATTGAGATAACTGCAGGAGGAGGTTTTGCCAGGTTCAACTATGATGTGTATTCATTGGGGAACAACGGTCAGAAAACGGGAGAGAACACAAAAAATTATTTTGGCCCTACCAAAGGAGCATTGTCTTTAATTTATATCATCCGTTAAGGGAAGAAGGTGGTATTCATCGGAAATTAATAACTTTTTTCCAAAAAGAATAGCCGGGTTTTTACAAATCCGGCTATCTTTGTATGCAGAAGCAAATATCCGGAAACAATACGAAGGCAATTATGAACTCAACAAGGAAAATAGTTTTGCTAAATCTGTTTTGCATCCTATTCTTTTATAGCGTTGACGCACAGAAAATTGTAGGTGTAAAGACAAATATCCCGCATTGGGCAACCGTTACGCCGAACATAGGGATTGAAGTCGCTTTTTGGAACAACATGACTTTTGAACTTTCCGGAGGTTATAATCCTTTTGAGTTTGGGGACGGGCAGCAATGGAAGCATTGGATTATTTGGCCCGAGGTTCGCTATTGGTTTTGGGAACCGTTTAATGGACATTTTTTAGGGTTGCACGGTGTTTTTGCTGAATTTAATGTAGGGGGATTGAATCTTCCCTTCGACAGGTTGGCAGCATTGAAAGATCGCCGTTATCAGGGGGCGGTGAATGGGGTTGGATTGAGTTATGGCTATACCTGGATAGTTGGAAATAGTCTGTTGCTGGAAGTAACGGGAGGCGCTGGTTATGGCCGATTAAACTACGATGTTTTCTCAAAAGGAAAGGAAGGATTCAAAATAAACGAAGGGCGAAAACACTATTTTGGTCCTACCAAAGGCGCAGTCTCTGTTGCGTATGTCTTTTGATCAGGATGCAGAGTGCAGATTTTTTATGTTTTTAAAGTCTGTTTTTTAAAATAACCCGGTCTTTGCTTTGATTTGTATTTATTTACCGTAAATTTGCTACCATGCTTCGTAAAATTATCCATATAGATATGGATGCGTTTTATGCTTCCATAGAACAACGCGATAATCCCGAATATCGCGGTAAACCTGTTGCAGTAGGTTATGGCGGTAAGCGTGGCGTAGTGGCAGCTGCAAGTTATGAAGCCCGTCAATATGGTGTTCACTCTGCGATGGCATCGGTAACGGCATTGAGGAAATGTCCCCATTTAATTTTTGTGATGCCTCGTTTTGAAGTTTACAAAACGGTATCGAACCAGATTATGCAGATTTTTCGTGAATATACCGATAAGGTGGAGCCGCTCTCTCTCGATGAAGCATTTTTGGATGTTACGGAAAATAAGAAAGTGATGGAGTTTGCGACGCAAATCGCTAAAGAAATTAAGCAAAAGATTCACTGCCAGACCCGGTTAACAGCCTCTGCCGGAGTTTCCTACAATAAGTTTTTAGCTAAAATCGCTTCCGATTACAACAAACCAAACGGGTTATACGTGATTACGCCTGAAAAAGCTGAAAAGTTTCTCGAGAAGCTGGGCATTGAAAAGTTCTTTGGTGTAGGCAGGGTTACCGCCCATCGGATGCACGAATTAGGAATAAGAAATGGATTCGACCTGAAACAGCATTCGGAAAAGGAGCTTGTACACCATTTCGGTAAGGCCGGAGCCCTGTATCATCAGTTTGCCCGCGGGATCGATGAGCGAGAAGTGGAGTCGGAATACGTACGAAAATCGTTGGGTGCAGAAGAGACGTTTGCAGAAGACCTTCACGAACTGGTTGATCTGTTACGTGCCCTGGACGATATTGCCCGTGAAGTACACCGTAGAGCCGAGAAAAGAGGTTTTCTGGCAAAAACAGTGACCCTGAAAATTAAATACGCTGACTTTGCCGTTGTTACCCGTAGTAAAACCGTTGTCAATTATTTAAGGACGTATGATCAGCTTTTCGACATAGGCAAAGAATTGCTTCTACAAGTAGACGATATCGAAGAGCGAAAAATCCGGTTAATGGGATTGACTTTGAAAAATGCCGGTACCGACCAGGTAGTTTTGACAAACCAACCGCTTCAGTTAACCCTTGAGTTTAAAGAATGAAATTCTCAGGATGTTTCCCTTTGATGTCCTTGTAATAGGATTTGATTTTCACAATATCGGTTTTGTAGTCGCCCGACGGATAGAACAGGTCGAGAAGTGAGGCTTCTTTTTTGCTATAGTCCAATCCGATCAATAGAATAGGAACATTAGCCTTCACGGCAATAAAATAAAATCCTTTTTTCCATTCTTTCACCGGCTTACGGGTTCCTTCGGGAGTAATGGCTAGATGTAGTTTGTTGTGTTTTTCAAACTCTGCCGCCAAAAAACCGGTCATTGAATTATTTTTGCTTCGTTCCACCGGAATCCCTCCGATACTTTTGAAGAAGAGATTAAATGGAAAAATGAACCATTCTTTTTTTATCAAAAAATTGGCGGTTCTGCCTATAGAGGAGTAGGCGAGTTTACCAATAATAAAGTCCCAGTTGCTTGTGTGCGGTGCAACTACAATGATGCACTTGGATGCATCGGGTAGGGTGTTTATAACTTTCCAGCCAAGTATTTTGTTTAATATGAATTTGCTAAGTCTCATTTTAGTTCAACGTTTTTTATTTTTAATTTTTTAGACGAAAAAAATACTGTGATAGGGTTAAATTGTCATATTGAACGATGACGAAAATCTATCATATATTCTATTTTAAGTTCTCTAATTCCAACGTTATGCGTTCCCATTTGTTCATCACAGCGTCTAATTTATTCTTGGTCTCCAGGTACTTTTGCAATAAATCGAAATTGACTGCGCCTTCGGGTGTGGATAATTGCGTTTCCATTTCCGATAAACGTTCTTCCATTTTAGTGATTTTCTCTTCGGCTTCCTGCACTTCTTTTTCTTTTCGCTTAATTAACCGGTTTTGTTCTTTCTGTTCCTGATACGAAAGCTTATTTTCTGACAGGTGTTCTTCTTTTTCTTTCTGCTTGGATGTAGCAGGAGATTTTGATAATTCCAGTTGTTGAAGGTTCTCAAGTTTCTTTTTGGATAGGAAATCATAAATTCCACCCATATGCTCCCGTACTCCGCCACCGCCAAACTCATAGACTTTGCTAACGAGTTCATTGAGAAAATCCCGGTCGTGCGACACGATGATGGCTGTGCCGTCGAATTCGCGAATGGCCTTTTTCAATACTTCTTTCGATGCAATATCCAGGTGGTTGGTCGGCTCATCGAGAATAAGCAGGTTCACCGGTTCGAGCAAGAGTCGGATCATCGCCAACCGGGTGCGTTCGCCGCCGGACAATACTTTTACTTTTTTATCGGATGCTTCACCGCCAAACATAAATGCTCCCAGTATATCCCGGATTTTGGTTCGGATATCACCTGCAGCAACGTAGTCGATGGTTTCAAAAACCGTCAGGTTTTCATCGAGTAACTGTGCCTGGTTCTGAGCAAAATAACCAATTTTTACGTTATGTCCGAGCTCCAGATTCCCATCAAACCCAATCTCTCCCATAATGCATTTCACCAGTGTTGATTTTCCCTCGCCGTTTTTTCCCACAAAAGCAACTTTCTCACCCCGGTTGATGGTCAGTGTTACGTTTGAGAATACCTGATGATCGCCATATTTTTTGGCTAAATTTTCAGTAACGACCGGATAGGAGCCTGATCGTGGTGCAGGAGGAAACTTTAAATTCAGGCGTGAATTGTCCACTTCATCCACTTCAATGCGTTCGATTTTTTCGAGTTGTCTGATGCGTGACTGTACCTGGTTGGATTTGGTGGCTTTGTATCGAAATCGTTCGATGAATGCCTCGGTATCCTGAATTTGTTTCTGCTGATTTTCGTAAGCCCGTTGCTGTTGTTCACGCCTCTCTTTTCTAAGTTCGAGGTATTTGGAGTAATTTACTTTGTAATCGTGGATATTCCCCAACACAATTTCGATAGTGCGGTTGGTTACGTTGTCTAAAAAAGCTTTGTCGTGTGAAACCAGCATCACGGCATTGGTTCGTGAGATAAGGAAGGTCTCTAGCCATTGGATAGATTCAATGTCCAGGTGGTTGGTCGGCTCATCCAGCAGGAGTACGTCGGGTGATTGGAGCAGAATCTTGGCCAGCTCAATGCGCATCCGCCATCCACCGCTGAATTCTTGCGTCGGGCGGTTAAAGTCGGAACGATTGAATCCTAACCCCAGTAATGTTTTCTCGGTTTCGGCTTCAAAATCATTGATGCCCGACATCAGAAGCAACTCCTGCACGTCGGTGGATCGTTGAATAATATGGTGGTATTCGTCCGATTCATAATCGGTCCGTTCAGCCAATTGCCGGTGAAGCACTTCCAGTTCCTGTTCCAGTTTTTTTAAGTGCTCGAACGCAAGTGCTGCCTCTTCCTTTACCGTTCGTTCATTGCTGAGCTTCATCTGTTGTGGCAGGTAGCCCACCGTGACTTCTTTCGGGTACGAAATGATGCCGCTTGTAGGCTGTTGTGCTCCCGCCATAAGTTTTAACAGCGTGGATTTTCCCGCGCCGTTTTTCCCGGCGAGTGCAATTCGTTCGTCCTTGTTCAGAACAAAAGAAATTTCATCGAGCAGGGTAAACCCGCCGAACTGAACGGTTAGATTTTCGATGGAAATCATGGATTACTTTTGATGTGCCAGTTTTTGAATAAGTTCATCAACAGACAGAGCCGTTTGTTCTCCCGATTGCATCTCTTTCAGCGTAACTTTCCCCTCTTTTATTTCGTTTTCTCCCACCAATGCCACAAAAGGAATGTTATTATTGTCGGCATACGACATTTGCTTTTTCATCTTGGCGGCTTCGGGATAAATTTCGGCACAAATCCCGTTGCTTCGCAATTGCGAGAGGATGGGGAGCAGGCATGACTCTTCCTTGTCGCCAAAGTTAACGAACAGCACATCGGTTGTGTGCGTGGAGTTATCGGGAAAGAGATTGAGTTGATCAAGCACATCGTAAATACGGTCGGCACCGAAAGAGATTCCAACACCCGATACACCCGAAAGTCCGAAAATACCCGTAAGGTTGTCGTAACGGCCTCCGCCCGTGATACTTCCTATTTCCACATCCAACGCTTTTACTTCGATGATGGCTCCAGTATAATAATTGAGGCCGCGAGCCAAGGTGAGGTCAAGTTCGAGGCCGCAACCGATAGTTAGCAGCCCGGTTTTATTGAGAATGAATTCCAGCTCTTCCACACCTTTCAGGCCAGTTTCGGAAGAAGACAGCACGCTTTTAAGTGTTGTCAGTTTCTCATTATTGGTTCCTCCAATCAGAATAATGGGTTGCAGTTGTTGTATGGCGGTTTCGGAAATGCCTTTTCCCCGGAGCTCTTCATTCACGTTAGCCAGCCCGATTTTATCCAACTTATCGATGGCAACGGTAATGTCGGTGATCTTATCGGCCTCGCCGATAATTTCGGCAATCCCTGAAAGGATTTTCCGGTTATTGAGTTTTACCGATACACGGATATTGAGTCTGCGGAATACTTCGTCAATAATTTGTATCAGCTCCACCTCGTTAAGCAATGAGTCGGAACCTACCACGTCAGCATCGCATTGAAAAAATTCGCGATAACGTCCTTTTTGCGGCCGGTCTGCGCGCCAGACGGGTTGAATTTGAAACCGCTTGAAAGGAAAAGATATCTCATTGCGGTGCATTACTACGTATCGGGCAAAGGGTACGGTAAGGTCGTATCGCAATCCTTTTTCTGAAATCTTACCGGCCGTTTTTGCCGAGTTCCCTTCCTTTACATCATCAGTACTTATACTCGAAAGAAAGTCACCCGAGTTAAGGATTTTGAACAGGAGCTTATCGCCCTCTTCACCGTATTTCCCCATCAGCGTGGAAAGATTTTCCATAGCAGGTGTTTCAATCTGCCGGAATCCGTAGAGGCGATATACGTTTTTGATTGTATCAAAAATATAGTTGCGTTTCGCCATTTCTTCGGGCGAAAAATCACGCGTACCTTTAGGTATGGAGGGTTTTTGCATCGTTGATTTTCTTTGTTTGGAACTGCAAAGATAATGAATTTTGAGTTACCGTGGTATCTGTTTCGGCCATAACAAAAGCGCATTGCAGTAATTTGCAACACGCTTGAATGAGTTCAACAAAGTCTTTGTTCTTGAATCTATAAAAGATTGCTTGCCAATTCCGATAATTCGCTCCTTTCGCCTTTTACCAGATTTACGTGAGCAAAAACATGCTGCCCTTTCATCTTGTCGATCATGTATGCCAGGCCGTTGGATTGAGAGTCGAGGTAAGGTGAGTCGATCTGTTGCAGGTCGCCCGTAAAAACCATTTTAGTACCTTCCCCTGCGCGGGTAATGATGGTTTTCACTTCGTGTGGCGTTAGGTTCTGGGCTTCATCAACAATGCAATACGTTTCGCTTAAGCTGCGCCCGCGGATAAATGCTAGGGCCTCGATCTCAAGTTTACCGGATTTCTGCATCTCATCAATGGAGCGAAGTTCAGCACTGTTTTGTCCGAGCTGTGATTTTATTACATTCAGGTTGTCGAACAGCGGCTGCATATAAGGGGCGATTTTTTGTTTTTCGTCGCCCGGCAAATATCCCAAATCCTTGTTGGACAAGGAAACGATGGGCCTAGCGAGCAAAATCTGGTTGTATTGCTTACTTTGTTTCAGGGCGGCGGCTAATGCCAGCAATGTCTTACCTGTTCCCGCTTTTCCGGTGATCCCCACCAACTTGATGTCGGGGTCGTTTAAAACGCCGAGGGCAAATGTCTGTTCTGCGTTTCGGGGTGAAATTCCGAAGCTGGGTTCTTTGTCCACACGGATGATCTTTTGCGTAAACGGATTGTATCTTGCCAAAACACTGTTGCGTTCACTCTTCAGTACAAAAGAGTCGTTCGGAACGAGTGGATTGTCGAAGGTAAATTCATCCACATCAACTCCCGTAGGTTGCGCGTAGATCTTGTCGATCAGTTCGGGATTCAATCCTTCAATCACTTGCTCACCTCTGCCGAAAATATCGATATCGATAACCTTGTCGTTGATGTAATCTTCCACCGGAATACCCAGGGAACGCGCTTTCATACGCAGGTTGATGTCTTTGGTGACAAGAATGGTTTTCATTTTAGGATGTTTTTCCGTTACATCCAAAACGGTAGATAAGATGCGGTTATCGGGAGTTCTTTCGGGAAATGCTTCAATAATTTTATCGTGCGTTTTCACGCTATTCACAATGTACAACTTTCCGCGTCCTACGCCCAGATCAGCGCCTTGTTTAAACAAATTGTCGTCGGTAATCAGGTCCAGTTCGCGCACGAAAGCCCGTGCGTTGAAGTTGATTTGTTCATTGCCTTTTTTGAATTTGTCAAGTTCTTCCAGAACAACAAACGGAATGTAAATGTCGTTTTCTTCAAAATTTTCGATAAAACTGTAATCGTGAAGAATAACGTTTGTGTCGATGATAAAATTTTTCTTGTTAGCCATATACTCTATTGTTTTGTGGTATGTTTCACTGCTGACTTTGGTAATAAAAATCTTTGTTATAAACGCAAAGAAAAGATTTTTGTTTCGATTTTAAGGTATAAATATGAAAAAATTCAAAACAGTTTCCTTATCGTTCAATTTTTACTCATTTCTTCCGACCGATTCTTTGCGGCATCCAGCACTCCTTCGAAATGCTTGCCGATCTTGTGACGGTGAAAATGATCCAGTCCAGCCTGGGTAGTACCTCCCTTGCTGGTTATGTTCCGGATGAGTTCCTCAATGCTGTAGCTGGACTGATTTTCGGCAAAATAGAGTGTGGTGCCTTGTGTGAGTTCGAGCAAAAGTTCATCGAGAACGTTTCCCGGCAGTTCAAATTCCTTCATTTTATCCTTGAAAATCTGGATGAATGCTAAAATAAATGCGGGGCCGCTCCCAAAAACCGATGTGAACAGGTCGAATCCTTTTTCGTTTAGTTTTACGGCTTTGCCAAGCCGGGTAAGGGTTTCAAAAATAGCGTCCGTAGCTGGATTGAGGGGTTGGTTTGTGGCAAAGGCCGTAACCGATTTCTGGTAAGCCATCGCCAGATTAGGCATTATGCGGACAATCGGAACTTCCTTCCCCAAATAATTTTCGATAAATGCGATGCTCTTTCCTGCAACGGGTGAAACGATCAGCTTTCCTTCAAGATTCAGCGGTTGCAGCTTTTCAAGAATCCCTTTTATATCCTGTGGCTTAACGGTGATCCAGATTACATCGGCAAAAGAAACCAACTCTTCGATACAGTCGAAGAAAGGAATGCTTACCTCTTTCTTGCTTCGGGTGAAGTAAGCAAATTGGATGTTGTTTACTTTTTTAAGTCCCTGATAAACAGCTTTGGCCAAATTCCCGAAACCGATAAATCCGTAGTTCATAATTGGTGTTTGATATTTCTTATTCTTTTGCCTTAAACCTTGTAAACGGAATCCCTCCGTTAAGCGCCTTAATAATGTAGTTGGCCCGTTGTCCGTTCACGATCCACATTTCCACACGATGCCTCATGCAAACTTCGGCTGCGTAAATCTTGGATGACATTCCACCGGTACCCAGTGTTGACTCTTTCTCTTCAACGCAATGGGTAATGGAATTGAGGTCAGTTACGCTTGTTATCAATTCTGCATCCTGATGCAGGTGTGGGTTGCAGGTATATATACCGTCGATATCGGAAACAAGAATAAGCAAGTCGGCTTTGGTGATAACCGCAACCAGTGCGGAAAGCTTATCGTTGTCTCCCAATACAATCTCCTCAATGGAGACCGTGTCGTTTTCGTTCACGATAGGAATATAGTCTACTTCCCAGAGTTTATTGATGGTGTTACGGGTGTTCTCGTTAGCAGTTTCGTTTTCAAAATCCCGGTATGTAAGCAGTATTTGTGCGATGTTCAATCCGAAAGTGCGGAAAATGTCGTCGTACAATTCCATCAGTTTGGTTTGGCCGATAGCTGCCATGGCCTGTTTAGAATCCACGTTCTTATGAAAACCGTTGATCTCCACGAATTGTCGTGCTGTAGCAATGGCACCCGAAGAAACGATCACGATATCGTACTCTTTCTTTAATTCAACAATTTGCCGGGCTAAACTTTCGATAACCGCAAACGAAATTCGGTTCGTTCCAGCCGTGAGCGTGGAGGTACCTATTTTTATAATCAGTTTTTTTCTCATATTATTCGCGTATCTGGCCGTCACCGTAAACAAACCATTTGTTGGTAACCAGTTCTTGTGTGCCAAGAGGGCCCCGGAAATGAAGCTTTTGCGTGCTGATGGCAATTTCTCCTCCTACACCGAACTGCCCGCCATCGGTAAACCGGGTGGAGGCATTGTGGTAGACGGCTGCACAATCCACTTTTTGCATAAATATGTCGGCTTTTGACTCATCCTGGGTTACTATAACTGCCGAATGGCCACCGGAATAACGGTTTATCATATCCACCGCCTTGTTCATATCACCAACCAGCGAAAAATAGATTTTCGGTGCCATAAATTCTTCAAAAAGGACAGCCTCATCGTTGGTTTCCTGGATACGGCTACATACTGATGCGGCTTTTTTATCGCCCCAAACCTCAATTCCTTTTCCTTGAAGTTGTGAAACAAAACCGGAAATTTTCTCTGCCAGTTCCGGCAGGTTCTCATTCACCAATACTTTATCGAGCGCATTGCAGACGCTGATGCGTTTCTTACCGTTGATAATAAGACGGGCAGCCATTTCTGTATCGCAATTATCATCTACGTACATAAAATTATTGCCCCTGCCACTCACAATTACGGGTACCGATGAATTTTCGGTCACAAAATTAATAAGCTTATCTCCTCCACGGGGAATGATGATATCGACGTTGCGGGTATTTTCCCTGATCAGCTGTTGCGTTTCGTTGCGTGATAAGTTCAGGTATTCCACAAAATAAGCATCAAAGCCGTTTGCAGACAATGATTGTTGCCACAACTCCGTCAGGTAGGTGTTTGTAAGGAAGGATTCTTTTCCTCCTTTAAGTAAGATACGGTTACCTGCCTTGAATGCCGTGGCTGCCGCTTCAATGGTTACGTCGGGGCGCGATTCATAAATAATAAGAATGGTTCCGAACGGAACGGAACGGTTGACTATTCTTAACCCGTCTGAGCGGGTAAAATCGTACAGGATCCTACCTTCGGGATCCTCTTGTTCTGCCACTTCCCGAAGAGAACGGATCATTCCGTCAACTTTATTCTCATCTACTTTCAGACGGTCTTTCATCGACTCGTCCATATCGGCAAACGAATCCATATCCAGTGCATTTTTCCGCAGAATTTCCGATTTATTTCTTTTCAATAAATCAGCTAAGCCGAGCAAAACGTTATTTTTTGAGGAGATAACCATTTTTATGTGAAATAGTATGGAATTAAGCTGCAAAGATAGCAATTTATTCTAATTTTATTGGTTTCTATTTCAAAATAATAAAGCTGTAATTAAGCTTATTTCTTCTTACCTGCTTAAAAACTCCACGAAACACCGCAGTAGTAATGCCTCGGAAGACCGGGATAATAGTATCTTGGTTCGGCATTGCCGAAAGCGACGGCATTCACGTTGAGCATAGGTGAATAAAGGGTATCGGTTATGTTGTTCATGCCAGCGTACAACTCTACATTTCCCAACCGCGTTGTTTTAAAAAGATAACTTACTTTTCCATCCGATAAGAAATAGGCGTCGTTTGTCACAGTATTGGCATCATCTATGAGTTGTTCACCCGTATATTGAAACCGAACATTCAAAACCAGCTGTTTTAAGGGATTCCAAACCAACGTCGTCTGGAAAAGATGCGACGGAATACCGGGGAGCAGGTTACCGTCATAGGTCTTGTTGTCGTCGGTAAAATCGATAAATCGGTTTTGAGAAAAGGTGTAATTGGCATTCATATGGAGATTCCCTGGAAAATTAAGGTTATGAAAAATCTGCTGTTTCCACAACAACTCAACCCCCCGGTGACGGGTTTTTCCAGCATTGATACCTGTAAAGATGTCTTCGGTTAAACGCTTTGTTACTAACAGATTATTTAAGTTTATCTGGTAGACCGTTGCTTCAACCTGCGCAGTGTTGCGCAGCAAATTCAACCGGATACCCGCTTCATATTGCCAACCCTGTTCAGGTTGAAGTTCTTTGTTGATATTGCCTTCAGGGAGCAATGTTTCTTCGGGAGACGGCATCGAAAATCCGTGTCCCACGGACGCATACAAGGCCATCCTATTGCCGGGTGCATAATTTACTCCCAACCGGGGAGAAAAAATAACCGGAAAACCGCGGTTCCCACTTTGGTTGCCGTTACCGGGGAACTTATCCGTCAGCTCATACCCGATTTTGTTAACGGCCCCGCCCAGCGAAACATTCCATTTCAACGATGGTCGAAAATAGGTCATGGCAAACACATTCAGGTGGTTTCGGGTTTCGCTGTTTTTGTTGATGACTTCGTCCTGCAGATCCAGCTTCCATCGGTATGTGTCGGTAATCCATTCCAAACCGATCACGGCATCGTATTTTTCGGCGTGATAATTCAGCTTGTTCCTTATTCCGCCACCCCGTGATCCATCGGTCAGGTTGTTGAAAGGTCGTTTCTCGTAACTTTCCACCCATCTTCCGAAAAACGTAAGTCGGTTATTCAAAACACCAGACAACCGATTTTCAAGCGTAATGCCTGCAAGTCCGCGGCGATACTCTTTGAAACCCCCGATTGTTTCCCAGTTGGGGGCTGCCGCTTTTGGATCGGTTTTGAATAATGACTCGCCAATGGAACTCGGAATTCCTGCATTCATGTCTAGCAAAAGCAGCGTGTATTCCAGTGCATGTTCCGGCTTTTCCCAACTTCCTGACGAGAGTAACGATGTCCGCCGGAAATGATTGTTTTCCCGGTATCCGTCGGAACGGGTATGGTTGATGTTTCCGGAAATATCCAGGTCGTTGTGGTGGAAGCTGCTTCCTATAGCTGCTTTCAGGGTATTGAAACTTCCTTGTTGCAACAGGGCGTTGAAGGAGTTTCTGTATGAATCCTGGGTGAACAGGTTGATGTTGCCGCCAAGTCCGGAGCCATAAAGCGCAGAGGCCGGCCCTTTGGTAATTTCTATCCTCCCGATTCCGGACAAGTCGATGTCTTCGGGTGAAGAAATTCCGTCGGATGAAGTGAGGGGAATATCGTTCAGGTACGCTTTGATGCGGTTGGTGTTGTAAGGTGTTCTGCTTCCCACTCCCCGGATCACTATACGGTTCGTGGCGTATGTCCCGCTGTGCATGTAAATGCCGGGAAGGGCATGCAGTACTGATGCGAAATTGTTGCCGTCGCCTGCCTGTACCTCTCTCCCCGACAGAACCGAAATGCTGCCGGGGACGTTGTGCCATCTCGTATTCACTTGATACGCATTCACAATCACTTCCTGGAGAAGAAGGGTTGAATCTTCCTTCCGGGGCGACAGCTCCTGTGCATCAATAGCCAGCGGTAAGAAAATAACACCTAAAAAAAAGCGTATTCTTTTTTTCAACATTTTACGGGTTTATTCCACCGGTACGAGCCGGACAATCATTCCCGGTTCCTCCAAACCGATATAAACCAACCCGTCGGGACTCATCACCACGTTTCTTACCCGGCCTATGCCCTCGGCCAATTTTTCGGTGTGGACAACTTTTTGGCCGTCTAACACCATCCGTTCGATGTAATCGAACCGGAGTGAACCGACCAACATGTTGTTTTCCCATTTTTTAAACCGATCACCGGTGACAACTGTCATCCCACAGGGAGCGATAGATGGTGTCCATTGGAAAACCGGCTGTTCCATTCCTTCTTTTTCTGTCAGTTCGGTAAGAACGGTTCCGTCGTAGTTGATTCCGTAGGAAATGACTGGCCAGCCGTAATTCATTCCGGGCTTTATCAGATTCAGTTCGTCACCGCCCATAGGACCGTGTTCGGTTTCCCATACATCACCTGTTGTGGGGTGGATAACCGTACCCTGTGGATTGCGGTGGCCGTAGCTGTAGATGGATTTAATGGCCCCGGGAGTGTTTACGAAAGGATTATCGGTCGGGATTCTTCCATCGTCGTGAATGCGGTGTATCTTTCCGTTTGTATTGTCGAGTCTCTGCGGAAAATCGAAATGTTGACCGCGTTCACCTACCCCAAAAAACAGATAGCCCTTTCCATCGAATGCAAGCTTGCATCCCCAGTGATGTCCGCGATCGGTGGCCGGTGACCCAATAAAAAGAATTTCCTGATCCGTCAATTTATTTTCGCTCAAACGAGCGCGCATTACTCCGGTGGATCCGGTTCTTTTTTCGCTCGTGGTGTCGAGAGCTGAATAGGAAATGTAGATCCAGCTGTTTTTATCGTAATCGGGATGAAGAGCCAGATCCAACAATCCGCCTTGTCCAAAAGCCATAATGGGCGGCAATCCTTCTATCGGTGCAGATAGTCTTCCGTTGGAGAAGGTGTGCAGTGCTCCTTTTCTTTCCGAAATCAATAAATCTCCATTAGGTAGAAAAGCCAAACCCCAGGGAACTTCCAATCCGGTAACCACGGTGTCGATCACGAAATTGTATTCTTCCGATTTAACAATTCCCTCAGCCGTCACAGCCGGTTTGAGTAGCGCTCTGTCGGCGGGGATTCCTTTTTTAACGTAACCAGCCAGCTCTTTTATTTCCCTGTCGGAAAAAGTTTTTGCAAAAGCGGGCATCCCGATATCCAATATCCCGTTTCTGATGCTTCGTTCTACCGATGCGGTTCCCGCTTCCTCCATCCATTGTTTGGCGGCAAATTTTTCTAAATTGTCGCCGTGGCATCCAGCACAAAACATGCGGTAGTTTGTTGCAGCGTCGCGGGCCTGAGTTGCTCGAGGCATATTTTTACAGGAATGAGCTACTTGAATTATTATCAGGACAAGGCCCAGCAGTAAGAATAAATTTCTATTTTTCATAGGACAATTTTTTGTTAATCAGGAGAGAAGGCAAAAATAACATAAAATTTCTAATTAACGAGAGTTCATCAAAAAATTTAGCGATGTTGATAGAGACTGTTTTGAATTTTGATTTCTTTAAAATAACCCGCTATTCTGTACGAACTGAAATGTCAAATCCATCAAAAACAGGCATAAAACAGGGCATGAAAAATTCAAAACAGTTTCATTTTCTCCGATTGTTTCCCGAAAATCCCTTACCTTTGTGCGTTTTTTGAAAAATAGTTGTGGATTATATTTCGATAATGCTTATTGCCATTGGCCTGGCTATGGATTCGTTTGCCGTTTGTGTCGGGAAAGGAATGTGCCGGCAGCGTTTTTACCTGTGGAGATCGTTGAAGATAGCTGCCGTTTTTGGATTGTTTCAAGGGCTGATGCCATTTGTTGGGTATGTGCTCGGAATAAGTTTTGCTTCATGGATGCAGCTTTTTGACCATTGGTTTGCCTTCTTTATTCTTTCGGTTATCGGGATAAAAATGATATACGAAAGCTTTATCTCCAAACCTCATGAGGTATGTGTAGGTTGCGATTGTCAGGAAGATATTGTTGTTGATTGGAGAAAAGTAGTTGTACTGGCTTTTGCTACCAGTATAGACGCCATGGCTACCGGGCTAGTTTTCGTTTCTTATCCGGGAACCATATCAACGGCAACGATAACCATAGGTTTGGTTACCTTGTTCTTCGCTTTTTCGGGAATGTTTATAGGAGTACGATTTGGCCGGAGGTTACGGCTCAACATCGAAATGCTGGGCGGTATCATCCTGATTGCGATAGGGATGAAAATTCTTTTCCAGCATCTCCTGCACGGGGCGTGATAACTACACTTGCAGGTTTCTTTATTCGCTTGCCTCTATTTTCTTTAGCTCCCGGTATAGTACTTGCGCCTGATTATGCTCTGTGTCTTTGGAAGCGTAAAGAAGCGTCACCGTCTTGTGTTCTTTCTCCAGTCTCTTTATTTCCAGAAGCATCTGTTTGTTCTCAGTAAGTTCCCGGGTGTAGAGCTTGGTGAATTCTTCCCACTTTTCCGTGTCGTGACAGAACCATTTCCGTAAAATCGCAGATGGAGCGATTTCCTTCATCCATACATCAACCCGGGCGCTTTCCTTCGATAGGCCGCGTGGCCAGAGACGATCCACCAACACACGGCAGCCGTCTTCATCTCCTGAAGAATCGTATATGCGTTTTATCTTTATCATAAGCGATAAACCGTTTAGCGGTAAGTTTGGTTTGATACACTACTTTTCAATCCCGACTCTGTTCAAAATAAAAGCAAACTCAAAAGCTGTATCTTTAATCCCGTCGTAACGCCCTGTAGCGCCGCCGTGTCCCGAATCCATATTCATGTGCAATAGCACGAGGTTGTCATCGGTTTTTAGGGCACGGAGTTTGGCAACATATTTGGTGGGTTCGTGAAAAAGCACTTGCGAGTCGTTAATGCCACCAGTAATGAGCATATTGGGATAGTTTTGCGCTTTAATGTTGTCGTAAGGCGAGTAGGAGAGCATGTAGTTGTAATATTCTTCTTCGTTGGGATTGCCCCATTCCTCGTATTCACCTGTAGTGAGTGGAAGCGTGTCATCCAGCATGGTGTTGATAACGTCTATAAACGGTACTTGTGCCACGATGGTTTGATACAGATCCGGACGCATGTTTGTGACGGCCCCCATCAGCAGGCCGCCCGCGCTACCGCCCATAGCTGCGAGCTTATTTGTAGATGTGTATTTTTCGTTGACCAGCAGTTCACTGCACGCGATAAAATCGGTAAACGTGTTTTTCTTGTGGAGCAGTTTACCCTCCTCGTACCATTGTTCTCCAAGGTCACTTCCTCCACGTATCTGAGCCAGAGCATACACGAAGCCGCGATCAATGAGGCTGTAAAGGCTAGCGCTGAAAGACACATCGGAACTACTTCCGTAGCTTCCGTAGGAATAGATCAACGCGGGGTTGGTTCCGTCCTTTTTTAATCCTTTCTTGTACACGATTGCCATAGGCACTTTCACTCCATCGGGGGCAGTTGCCCAAAGACGCTCAACCACATAATCATCGGGATTGAAGCCCGAAGGGATTTCCTGTTCTTTAAGTTTTACCGCCTCACCTGTAGCAATATTGTATTCGTACAGTGTGCCGGGGCGGTTGAGTGATGTATAGGAATAACGGAAAGTGGTGGCATCGTATTCTGGATTTCCGTTTAATCCTGCCGAGTAAACCGGCTCAGGAAAAGCTATGGTTTTAATTTCCCCTATGCCTGAAGCAGGTTTCGCGATAATCTCACTCAACCCATTTCTGCGCAGTTCGATTGTCACGTAATCTCTCAGGATATCGATACCTTCGATCCGAACGTTCTTGTCGTGTGCTAGAAACTCTTTCCAGGTGTTGCGGTCTTCATGGCTTGTCAAGGGTGTTTCGTAAATTTTTCCGTTCAGGTTTTCCTTGTCTTTGTATCGGACAAAAAACTTCCCCTTGTGCGGATAAACTGAATATTCCACGTCTTGGACACGGGGCAGAAACACCTTGAACTGTTCGAGCGGTTTATCTGCAGGAATATAGCGTTCGTCGGCGGTAGTGGAGCTTGCCGATGAGATAAAAATGTATTGTTTGGTCTTGCTCCCCGAAACGTAAGTAGAGAACCGTGCGTCCGTTTCCTCGTATACCAGGTCGGCCCTGGAACCATCCAGTACCTGACGTAAAATGCGGTAGGAGCGTAACGTGTTGTCGACAATACCGTAAAAAAGTGTCTTGTTATCGTTTGCCCAGGCCACGGAAGTAGCGCCGTTAACCGTAAATCCAACATCCTTGCCCGAAGCAAGGTCTTTCACTTTCATAATAAATTCCGCATAGGAACCGGTTTCGTTGTAGAAATAGGCTGCTTTGCTGTTGTCGGGACTAATGGAATATCCCCGGAAAATATATGCCGGCTTCCCTTCCGCCATTTTATTGACGTCGAAAATAATTTCTTCGGGCGCATCCAATGTGCCTTTGCGCCGGCAATAGGTCCGGTATTGTTTCCCCTTTTCGGTGCGGCTGTAATAATAGTATCCGTCGGAAAACGACGGGTAACTTTCATCGTCTTCTTTTATCCGGCCGATAATTTCGTCGTAAATGGTTTGTTGCAACGCTTTTGTTGATGCCATAACCGTATCGGTATAAGCATTCTCCGCTTTCAGGTAATCAATCACCTTCGGATTATTTTTGTCCTTCAGCCAATAATAATTATCGATACGCGTTTGCCCGAAATTAGAGAATGTGTCGGGAATTACTTCCGCTACCGGTGGTGCGGGAAAATCTGATTGTTTCAACATGACAGTTTCTTTTTTCGAAGGGTTGCAGGCGGTCATCAACGCTGCAGCAACTATTGAAAGGATATAATTCCAGCTTTTCATTATTGTTGGATTTATTCGTTTACAATATGGAGTTCAATTTATATGCTTTTTTGTCAGCATTTTTTAGAAAAACAGTATCCCGGTTGAGCCGGCCGTATAAAAATTGTTTGTTTATATGGATTTAAAACGATGCAAATGTATGATTTATTATTGATAATTGTGTTTTATGAACAAAAAAATTATCCTTATGTTATATCAAATAACTCATTTAACAAGTAAATGCAACACCACAATCATACTCATCACAACGAGGACGTCAAGAACATCCGGGTGGCATTTTTTCTTAATCTCCTTTTTACGGTAATTGAGATCGTAGGTGGCATACTGACAAACAGTGTCGCTATCCTGTCTGATGCGGTACATGATTTAGGCGACAGTTTTTCGCTGGGCTTGTCGTGGTACTTTCAGAAAATTGCCAAGCGTCCGCGTACCAGGAACTACACCTACGGTTACAAACGCTTTTCCCTAATGGGTGCTGTGATCAACTCGGTGATATTGACTGTGGGCAGCGTGCTTATTTTGATGAATGCCATTCCGCGGCTGTTCAACCCGCAGCAACCCGATGTAAAGGGAATGCTTTTACTTGCCGTGCTGGGTGTTGTGGTGAACGGCACAGCAGTGCTGAAGCTGCGTAAAGGACGCTCATTGAACGAAAAAGTAGTTTCGTTGCATCTGCTTGAAGATGTACTGGGATGGCTGGCCGTCCTTCTTGGTGCCGGCGTCATGTATTTCGTGGATGCACCGTTTATCGATCCGCTGCTTTCCATTGCCATTTCAGTGTTTATTCTTTTCAACGTATACCGGAATATTCGTGAGAGTTTACGGATTATTTTGCAAGGCAGTCCCGATTTGATCAATATCGATGAGATTGAAAAGACGGTTATGGCGCTTATGAACGTAAAAAATGTTCATGACCTGCATGTCTGGTCGGTGGACGGAGAATATAACGTACTGACCATCCATGTAGTGCTTACAAAACCGTTGTCCATGGCTGAACTGCATAGTCTGAAGAAAGAGATCCGGAGGAGACTGTTCTCGCTAAATGTACAACATTCTACCATCGAGTTTGAAACACCCGATGAAGACTGTGAGCTGGAGGAGTGTTGCTAAAGCATGAAGTCGCTTCGCAAGCCGTTTGCTGACCATAGAACCGTTTGCTTATTTTATACATTGTTTTTTCAATCTTTTGAAGTTTTTATCAAGTTGACTTCGATAATATTCTTTGTTTCCGATTTATCTATTTTATACGTTATCGCCGAAGGCGCTGTTCCGGTATAAATTCCATTCATAAATAAGCAATCGGTTATGGGAGCTTCAATAGTAATCAACGATTTCCCGTCTCCTGTTAAATTGGATGCATAGATATTGTTGATTTTTCCGGCAATGGATAATTTACCGTATCCCCGGCCTCCTATGTATAGGGTATAAGGGCTTCCCATATACGGTGCCTGGCTGTCAGGCCTGTTTGTTACAACAATTCCGTCGATGTATACGTGATGAATGCTTGCGTTATCGCTGGCACGTATTGCTACTCCCGGATAATTGGTCCGGCAGTTTGTGATGAATATTTGTTCGGTGTCGTCCTCGGGACCGTTCCAGCGGGTAGAGGTCACCTGATACGAGTTTATATCTCCGTTTGAGTGATAATAAGGTTCAATATCCAAACTTGATAAAGCGATAAAATCATCACCGGTTAAACCGGAAATATCGTCTATCTTAAAGTATTTACATCCATGCCTTAAATCTATACCGTCTTTATTATATACACTCACTTTTTTTCCGTTAATTTCAATGATTTCCGGATTATTGAAACGGATGGCCGATATTTCGGCATTTTTTGTCCTTTCAAAACTCATGGCCCAGGCATGGGAGTTTTGAATCGTGACATTTTTTATGGAAAATTCGTCCACTAAGGCAATCTGAATCAGGTTGTTCCTCCAGTCGCCTCGTTGTTTTTCGCCTTTCTTTCCAGCGTCACTGCCGTAGCTTATCCGTCCTTTGCCGGTTCCCATTACCAGTGTGCGGTAGGCATCTCCTGTGGCGCGGGGATTATCGGCTCCTTTCAGCAGGACTTTTCCTATTCCGATAAGGTGTATGTTATTCAACCATACAGGATGTTCAATTCCTGTTCCTACATTTTCGCTTCTGAACATATTGTCGCGGCATTCATCGGAAAGTTGGATGGTGCAATTGTCTAAAATGATGGTTATGTCTGAAGGCAGTAAAATAGCCCGGTCTATTTTCCAAGCAAGTGTACCGTTGGCATTGCTTTGCGGGATGACCACCTTTCGGGAAGTTTTTTGGGCAAGACGAATAGCTTGTTGGATTCGTTCAATGTCAGAACCTTTGAATTGATTGGGAGTGATGTCTACAAAAAAATCATTTTTAATTGGTTGTGAGTGGATGTTTTCTATGCAATAGCCGGATAAAAGAAAATTCAAACACAAAAAACAAAACAACAAATCAACGTTTCTCATTTTCGTCTTTATTATTTAAAAATTAAAAATCAAAGGTGGATGGTTGTTTTTAATCTATTCCGGAAATCCAATCCACAGAAACAGAAACAACACCCCAATTAATTTTTACTAAATACACAACAGATAAAACTTATTACTTTTTAACTTCACTTGTCATATAAAACACCAATGAACTTCCGTCCATTATGTCCTTATACGTAATGGTTCTCTTGCCGTACGGCTTTCCGTTAAGTTCCACTTTCTCGACGTAGAGGTTTTCTTTCGACAGGTTTTTGGCCTCCATCGTAAACCATTTGCCGTTGCCTATATCAAGGCTTGCCGAAGTAACTTGTGGGGCGCCCAGCACAAACTCGCCGCTTACGGGGTTTACCGGATAAAAACCCATTGCCGAGAACATATACCAGGCCGACATTTGCCCGCAATCATCGTTCCCGATAAGTCCATCGGGTTTGTTCTTGTAAAAATCGGTGCAGATCTTCCGTACGAGGCGTTGCGTTTCCCCGGGACGGTCGAGGTAGGGGTAAATGTAGGCTACGTGGTGACTCGGCTCGTTTCCGTGTGCATATTGTCCGATAAGTCCCGTTACGTCTGATAGCGTTCCGGTCGATTCCTGCTCGGTGTTGAACAGATAATCCAGCACTTCACCTGCCTTTTCCTTTCCGCCCATCCATTCAATTAATCCCGGAATATCTTGCATCACATGCCACGTGTATTGGAGGGCGTTTCCTTCGGTGTAATGTCCGCCGACATTTGAATCTGCGTGCGCCAGTGCATACGGATCGAAAGGCGTAAGCCATTTCCCTTTTGAGTCTTTCGGACGCATGGAGTTGGTCGCTTTGTCGTAGTGATTTTTGTAATAATCGGCCCGTTTTCTGAAAAAAGCAGCATCCTCCGTTTTGCCCAGTTTTTCTGCAAAAACAGCCATGCAATAGTCGTCGAATCCACATTCGAGTGTACGGGAAACCGACTCTACCTTGATCAGATCATACGGATAATATCCGAATTTGTCGTATATATCCCAATCAGACTTATAGTGTTTACTTTCGGTAATGGATTTCTTTATTTCGTTATAGGCCCGTTCAGCATCGAATCCCGTAAACCCTTTCAGGTAAGCATCTACGATCATCGGAACAGAATGGTTCCCGATCATGGTGTAAGTTTCCTGTCCCCACAACGACCAGATAGGCAGATGCCCCTGCTGCTCGCTGTAGTCGAGCATTGAGTTCACAAAATCGGGTATAAGTTCAGGGGTGAGGATGGTATACATGGGAAAGGCTGCACGGAAAGTATCCCACTGCGACCACGTGGAATAGTATTTTCCGTTGGGTGATTGCGACACTTTACGGCTCGGACCCGTATATTTCCCATCCACATCGGCAATGTTGTTGGGTTGAATATACAGGTGATACATCGATGTATAGAAGTTCACTTTATCGTCTTCCGATCCCTCTATTTTTACTTTTGCCAGGTAGCTGTTCCATCCCTTTTTTGCATCCTGCAGCACCGATTCGAAATCCCAGCCTGGAACTTCGGCTGCCAGGTTGGCTTTTGCTCCTTCCACGCTTGCAGACGACATCCCAATTTTCATGTTTAGCGTATCGGCGTTGTGCATGTCGAACGTAAGAACGTAGCGTGACGATTTTTCAAGCGGACTACGTTTCGGAAGTTCTTCTTTGGTTACAATTGGTTTGTCAAATTCGATTACAAAGTAATAAATCCGTTCCACCCATTCCGTCCGTCTCGTAAAACCCGAAATTACCCGGTCACTTTCGAAGGTTACTTCATTATCAAGCACGTGTGTGTGAAAACGAGCGTCCTGCCACACCAGTCCGCTTTGAAAATCGGCGAGGATATTGGCCGCTTTCCCTTTAGGAAAAGCATATTTGTGAAAAGCAACGTGTGGCGACGCCGTAATCTCTACGTTCACTTCGTTATCCAAAAGTTGTACGGCATAATATCCGGGAGAAGCTTTTTCCGTAGCTTTGTCGAAACGGCTGTCAAAACTATCCCGCTTCTCTCCCGAAAACGGTTGTACCAGCAAATCTCCCAGATCTACGCATCCGGTTCCGTTTAATCGGTTTTGTGTAAATCCCTGAATCAGCGAATCCTCGTAGAAGTATCCCGAGCAGTATGCCCACGAAAAATTGCCGGTTTGCGGTCCGGCCTGAATCATTCCCAGAGGATAGGTTGCCCCGGGAAATGTATGGCCGGTAAAAGCGGTCCCGATAAATGGATTCACGTACTTGGTGTAATCGGATTCATCGGTCTTTATACCTTGTTTTTGTTGTGTGCAGGCAACAGCCAACACGGCTGCCGTCACACAAAAAAGAATTTTTTTCATTGTCTTGTTGTTCTTTATTTCAGTTCATTTCTTCGCCCTCATGGCTTCCCAGACAAAATAAGTGATCAGCGCGGTGAAAGCGATCAAAGCAGTAACCTGAGCTCCTGTGCCGTGCGGGTCTTCCCAAATACGCAAGTTGAGTGCATTCCCATTGCCTGTAACAAAAATGACCAGTGCGCCGATAACGCCGAACAGTGCAGCGCCCGCTATAAAACCCGATGCAATAAGTATCGCACGTTGATGGCGGGCATTGTTGAGCACCGGATCTTTTGAACGTTTGCTGATCCAGTGGTTGAGTAATCCCCCCACTACAAGCGGTGTGTTTAACGGTAGCGGGATAAACATCCCGAGCGCAAACGCCAACGGGGATATGTTCAGCCAGTTGATGAGAATAGAGATGACCGCGCCGATTCCCAGCAACATCCAGCTGACACCCGAACCGGACATCAAGGGTTCGATAATGGCGGCCATAGCGTTGGCCTGCGGTGCCACCATCGGGTTGGTGTGCGTTTCAGTTGCGACAAATCCGTACGCCTCGTTCAGAATAAATATTACGGCTCCGACGGTAGCGGCGGAAACCAGCGTTCCCAGGAACTTAAACGATTCCTGTTTGGCAGGAGTTGTCCCAATCCAGTACCCGATTTTCAGGTCGGTCACGAAACCGCCTGCCATTGAAAGTGCGGTACAGACAATACCTCCGATAATTAGCCCGCTGACCATTCCCTGCCATCCTTTCAACCCTACGGCAACAAGGATTACCGATGAAAGGATCAGGGTCATCAGGGTCATTCCCGAAACGGGATTGGTCCCTACAATGGCGATTGCGTTGGCAGCAACCGTAGTGAACAGGAACGAGATGACGGTTATGGTGATCAGCGCTACAATAGCCTGAACAAGAGTGACCTTAACGCCGGCGAGCAGGAATATAAAAACAGCAACAAGTGTCAAAAACAGGAACAACATGACAAACGACATCTTCAGATCGCGTTGCGTGCGTTCTCCCCTGAGTTCCCTGTCGTGGATTTTTCCTTTTTTACTTCCCATGGCCAGTTTAAAAGCGTTTCCGATAACTCCCGACGATTTGATAATTCCGATAATCCCCGCCATGGCAATGGCGCCAATACCTATCGGACGTACGTAGACGGCAAAAATTTCTTCTGCAGACATTGCCGCGAATGGGTTCATTCCTCCGTTTGCTGCCGCCAAGGCTCCTATCTCGTTTACCAGGGGTATGAGTACAAGCCAAGAAAGCAAAGACCCAACCGTAATGATAAGGGCGTAACGTAATCCTACAAGATAGCCGAAACTGAAAATAAGTGCGCTGACGTTGAACTTCAGTACCATTTTGAACTTTTCAGCCAGCAGGGCCCCGGCAGGAATGATGCGTGTGGATATCTCTTCGCTCCACAAGCGCAAGGCCGAAAAGCAGAAGTCGAACAGTCCTCCGATCAAACCACTTGTTACCAGTAGTTTGGCTTGATTGCCTCCTTTTTCGCCTGTCATCAGAATTTCGGTTGTCGCCGTAGCTTCAGGAAACGGCAACTTGCCGTGCATCTCTTTTACAAAGTATTTTCTGAAAGGGATAAGAAACAGTATTCCCAAAAATCCACCGAAGAGCGATGAAAAGAAAATCTGCCAGAAGTCCACCTGAATCTCAGGATACTTGGCCTGCAGAATGTAGAGTCCTGGAATGGTAAAAACAGCCCCGGCAACGATCACTCCCGATGAAGCTCCGATGGATTGGATAATTACGTTTTGCCCCAGTGCGTTCTTTTTTCGCAAAGCTGCCGACGCGCCTACGGCTATAATGGAAATAGGAATGGCTGCTTCAAAAACCTGTCCGATTTTCAATCCGGAATAGGCTGCCGCTGCTGAAAAGATTATGGCCATCAGTAATCCCATTCCTACAGACCAGGGTGTGATTTCTTTGATTGCCCTGTCCGCAGGTAATACCGGTTTGTACTCCTCACCTTCCTTAAGCTCTGAGTAAGCGTTTTCAGGCAAGCTAACCGGCTGTTTGTCATCTTTATTTGATTGCATGGTTTCTTATTTTTATTTTAATGATGCGATGAATGGCACGAAAATACAAAAAATCTGTGAAATATTCAGTTAGAAACTGTTTTGATTTTTTTGACGCCTGTTTCGAACATTTCGTACCTTAAATTGTTGAAACGCCAGTCATCGCATTATAAATCACATTATACCCATTTTATTTCTATGATTTTTGATATCGACATGATCCGTGAGGTATACGGTCAGCTTCCCGAAAAAATAACGCAGGCAAAACAGAAATTAGGCCGTCCGTTAACGTTAACAGAAAAAATTTTATTTGCGCACCTTTCGCCTGGAGTAACGCTGGAAAAATTCAGGCGCGCCGAAGATTACGTTAATTTCGCTCCCGACAGGGTAGCCATGCAGGATGCAACTGCGCAAATGGCATTATTGCAATTGATGAACTCGGGCCGGAAAAACGTTGCTGTACCGTCAACAGTACACTGCGATCACTTGATTCAGGCATATAAAAATGCGGAAACCGACTTACATACAGCAAAGGTTACCAATGAGGAGGTGTTTAACTTCCTGCGCGATGTTTCCAACAAGTATGGAATCGGTTTTTGGAAGCCGGGAGCAGGAATTATTCACCAGGTTGTGCTTGAAAATTATGCTTTCCCGGGAGGGATGATGGTGGGTACCGATTCGCATACGCCCAACGCAGGTGGCTTGGGAATGATTGCTATAGGTGTTGGAGGAGCTGATGCCGTGGATGTTATGGCCGGATTGCCGTGGGAGTTGAAAATGCCGAAACTTATCGGCGTGAAGCTGACCGGGAGATTGTCGGGCTGGGCATCGCCGAAAGACGTGATCCTCAAGCTTGCCGGTATCCTGACCGTAAAAGGAGGTACAAACGCCATCATCGAGTATTTCGGTGAAGGGACTTCAACACTTTCTGCGACCGGAAAAGGTACTATTTGTAATATGGGGGCCGAAGTAGGAGCAACTACTTCCATTTTTCCGTTTGATGAAAAATCGGCTGCCTATCTCGAAGGGACAGGCAGGAAGGAAGTGGCCGATGAAGCCCGGAAAATTACCCCTTACCTGCAGGCCGATCCAGAAACAGCCAACAACCCGGGAAGCTATTACGACCAAGTCATCGAAATCAACCTGTCTGAATTGGAACCGCACATCAACGGCCCTTTCACCCCTGATGCTGCTTTCCCCATTTCTGAGTTTGCCCAAGAAGTGAAAGAAAAAGGCTATCCCCGGAAAATGGAAGTGGGATTAATCGGCTCCTGTACCAATTCGTCGTACGAAGACCTTACGCGGGCTGCGCATATCGTAAGAAAAGCCAAAGAAGAAGGGTTAAGTGTAAACGCCAGATTCATTATCAACCCCGGATCGGAACAGGTCCGGTATACCGCGGAACGTGATGGGATTTTACAGGAATTCGAAGATGCAGGAGCGGTAATTATGGCGAATGCCTGTGGCCCGTGCATCGGACAATGGAAGCGTACCGACGAGAAATCGGAGCGCTCAAACTCAATCGTTACTTCATTCAACCGGAATTTCGCCAAACGGAACGATGGAAATCCCAATACCCATGCTTTTGTAACTTCGCCAGAACTGGTGGCGGCGCTCACCATTGCCGGAGATTTAACATTTAATCCGCTTACGGACACGCTTACCAACTCCAAGGGTGAGCAAGTGAAACTGGCCGAACCCGTTGGGTTTGAGATGCCCCCGAGAGGCTTTGCGGTGGAAGATGCCGGCTACCTGCCTCCATCGGAAGACGGCAGTAAAATAGAGGTAAGCATTAATCCGCAGTCGAACCGTTTACAGAAACTGGAGCCTTTTGAGCCATGGAATGGCAAGGATTACGAAGAGCTTCCGCTTTTGATAAAGGTAAAAGGAAAATGTACAACTGACCATATTTCGATGGCCGGCCCCTGGCTTCGCTTCCGCGGACATTTGGACAATATTTCCGACAATATGCTTATTGGTGCCGTAAATGCATTCAATGACGAGACCAATAAAACTCTTGATCCTGTAACGTTACAATACACGGAGGTTCCTGCGTTGGCCCGGAAATTCAAGGCAGAAGGACTGGGGTCTGTCGTGGTTGCCGAGGAAAACTACGGTGAAGGCAGCAGTCGCGAACATGCGGCTATGGAACCCCGTCACTTGAACGTGAAAGTGATTCTGGTAAAGTCGTTTGCCCGTATCCATGAAACAAATCTCAAAAAACAAGGAATGCTTGCGCTTACGTTTGTTGATAAGGAGGATTACAACAAAGTGCAGGAAAAGGACAGAATCAGCATCGTAGGTTTAACCGGTTTTACCCCGGGAAGAAACCTGAAAGTTGTTCTTCATCACGCTGATGGCTCTACGGATGAGTTTGAAGCTGCCCACACCTACAATGAACAACAGATTGGCTGGTTCAAGGCCGGCAGTGCATTGAACGGGATGATGTAAATTTTTTGATAAAATGGATAACCCACAGAAGATAACCCTTTCGTCCTTTCCCGATAATCCTGTCATTCCCTTTATCGAGGGCGACGGAATCGGAAAGGAGATCACAGCTTCCGTCAGGAAAATCATCGATAAAGCGGTTGAGAAATCCTACAACGGAAAACGGAAAATTGAATGGAAAGAAGTTCTTGCAGGTGAAAAAGCCTACAACAAGCTTGGGACCTGGCTCCCCGCGGAGACCATGGAGGCTTTTCGAAAATACCGGGTAGGAATCAAAGGGCCGCTCACTACACCCGTAGGGGAGGGGATTCGTTCCTTGAACGTTGCGTTACGACAGGAACTTGATTTATACGTCTGTCTGCGGCCAGTACGGTGGTTCAAAGGAGTAGCCACCCCCCTGCTTCATCCTGAAAAGGTTCACGTTACTATTTTCCGGGAAAACACGGAGGATATCTATGCCGGAATCGAATGGAATGCCGGAACTCCCGAGGTTGAGAAAGTCCTGAAATTTCTGAAGGAGGAGATGGGAGTTGCTAAAATCCGTTTTCCTGAAACCACCTCCATAGGTGTCAAGCCTGTATCGGTGGAAGGTACCGAGCGTTTGGTGCGTTCAGCCATTGAGTACGCTATAAGGAACAAACTGCCATCGGTTACCCTGGTTCACAAAGGGAACATCATGAAGTTTACCGAAGGAGGATTCAAAAAATGGGGATATGCACTCGCCGAAAGAGAATTTGCTGATCAGGTTTTCACGGAAAATATTTTCAATAAAATAAAAACCGAAAGAGGCTTGGAAGAAGCAGTTGCAGCATATAACAAGGCTATGGAAAACGGAAAAGTTTTCATTAAAGACGTTATTGCTGACGCATTCTTGCAAAATACATTGCTGAAACCCGAAGAATACGCTGTGGTAGCTACGCTGAACCTGAACGGAGACTATATCTCCGATCAGCTTGCCGCTATGGTTGGTGGTATAGGTATTGCTCCCGGGGCAAACATCAATTACATAACCGGGCATGCTATTTTTGAAGCTACGCACGGAACCGCACCCGATATTGCAGGTAAGAACAAGGCGAATCCTTGTTCAATGTTGCTTTCGGGTGTGATGATGCTGGAATATATTGGCTGGAATGAAGCGGGCAGCCTTATCACAAAATCTCTGGAAAACCTGTTTGAAAAAGGATACGCTACTTCCGACCTGGCCCGGTTTATGGAAAACGGAAAGGCATTATCCACTTCTGAGTTTGCGTCAGAAGTAATAAATTCACTTTAGTTTCTACGTTGTTCAAACAAAAACAGGTAAAATACTGTTACAATTACAGAAATAACCGAAGCACAATAAAACCAATAAATTAAAATAATAACAATAATGGATAACAAGCAATTGATTAAGGTGTTATCAGACTCGATAGCAGTAACAAGCAATATCGATAAGGATCTTTTTACCAAAATGGGTGTGAAGCGCGGACTTCGTAACGAAGATCATTCCGGTGTGCTTGCCGGGCTTACCCGGGTGGGCGATGTAGTTGGTTATGAGCGCCAGGAAGATGGAACCCTGAAGCCTATCCCAGGCAAATTGTTTTATCGGGGTATTGATGTTGAAGACCTGGTACACGGCCTTCAGGCAGACAATCGTCTTGGATTTGAAGAAACGGCTTACCTGCTTTTATCGGGAAAATTGCCGAACAAAGAGAACCTCCAGGCTTTTTCAAGCCTTCTAGCACAGACTATGCCTCTTAATCACACAGCAACGATGAATATTTTGTCGTTGCAAGGGAAGAACATCATGAATATCCTTGCCCGGAGTGTACTGGAGCTTTATACATATGACCAGGATCCCGATGATATTTCTCCCGACAACTTGATTCATCAATCAATCAATCTGATAGCAAAATTTCCGACCATTATTGCTCTGGCTTATCAAGTACTGCGTCATGATCAACAGGGACGTTCCTTACACGTTCGCCATCCCTATGAAAATTATTCGGTGGCCGAAAACTTTCTTTATATGATGAAAGGTCCCGGAAAATATACCGAACTGGATGTGAAAATTCTTGATCTCGCGCTTATCCTGCACGCCGATCACGGTGGGGGTAACAACTCTACTTTTTCGGTGCGTGTGACCAGTTCTACGGAAACCGACACTTATTCAGCAGTTGCTGCCGGTATTGGATCACTGAAAGGTCCGCTTCACGGTGGGGCAAACGTGAAAGTAAACGGTATGCTCGCAGATATGAAAAAAAATATCAAAGACTGGAAAGATGTTGGCGAAATAGATGCTTACCTTACCCAAGTACTGAATAAAGAAGCATATGACAAGACAGGGCTTATTTACGGTATAGGACACGCTGTTTATACTATCAGTGACCCGCGTGCGGGGTTGCTTAAGGAGATGGCACGTGAGCTGGCAAAAGAAAAGGGACGTGAGAACGAATTCGCATTTATGGAGTTGATCGAAGAACGCGGCGTGGAAGTGTTCCTTAATTACAAAAAACAAGGAGCTAAACAACGTACGTGTATCAACGTAGATTATTATTCCGGTTTTGTCTATGACGCTATCGGTCTTCCCGAAGAAGTATTTACACCAATTTTCGCCATGGCGCGTATTGTGGGCTGGACAGCGCATCGTATTGAAGAACTGAATTTCTCCAGCAAAAGAATTATACGTCCTGCATACAAAAACGTACGTCCGTTACAGGATTTTATACCGATGAAAGACAGAACGTAAAATGACGAAGATAAAAGTACAAAATCCTATTGTGGAAATCGATGGCGATGAGATGACTCGGATTATCTGGTCGTTTATCAAGCAGCAGTTGATATTGCCGTACCTCGATGTAGATATAAAATATTACGATTTGAGTATTCAGAACCGGGATGCTACCCATGACCAGGTTACAGTTGAGGCTGCAGAAGCTATCAAAAAATATAACGTGGGCGTCAAGTGTGCTACCATCACGCCCGATGAAGTGCGGGTTAAAGAGTTTGGATTAAAGCATATGTGGAAGTCTCCCAACGGAACTATCCGGAACATCGTTGGAGGGACGGTTTTCCGTGAACCCATTGTTTGTTCCAATATCCCGCGGTACGTTCCGGGCTGGACGCAACCGATCATTATCGGGCGTCATGCGTTTGGTGACCAGTATCGTGCCACGGATAAGATTGTCAAAGGGAAAGGTAAGCTGAAACTTACTTTTACCGCTGAAAACGGTGACGTGCAAGAATGGGAGGTTTACAACTTCGAAGGAGACGGAGTGGCCATGGCCATGTTCAATACCGATGAATCGATTTATGGATTTGCCCGTTCGTCATTTCAAATGGCGCTCACGAAAAAGTATCCGCTATATATGTCCACTAAAAATACTATTCTGAAGGCATACGATGGTCGCTTCAAGGATATTTTCCAGGAAGTGTATGAGAATGAGTTCAGGGAGTTGTTTCAGGAAGCCGGGATTACCTATGAGCATCGGCTGATCGATGACATGGTGGCATCAGCGATGAAATGGAACGGTGGTTTTGTGTGGGCCTGTAAGAATTACGACGGCGATGTACAGTCGGATACCGTAGCACAGGGTTTCGGATCGCTGGGAATGATGTCTTCGGTTTTGGTAACACCCGACGGACGTACAGTGGAAGCTGAAGCTGCACACGGAACGGTAACACGCCATTATCGTCAGCATCAGCAAGGCAAGGAAACCAGCACCAATCCGATCGCATCAATCTTTGCGTGGACTCGCGGTTTGGAACACAGAGGAAAGCTTGATGGCAACCAAGAACTTATTGATTTCTGTCAAAAGCTGGAACAGGTGTGTGTGGAAACCGTTGAGAACGGAGAAATGACCAAAGACCTGGCAGTACTGGTATATGGCGATGATGTGAAAGGAAAATACCTGAATACGCAGGATTTCCTGGCTGCGCTAAAGCGCAATCTGGATAAAAAATTAAATTGATATACGTAGTTTTCAGGTTATCAGATAGAACGGCTCACGCGGAATAACGTCGCGGAGCCGTTTTTGTTAATCCCTGAACCGTCGTGTCAATTCCCCGTACTCATCGATGCGGCGATCGCGAAGGAAAGGCCACCAGCGACGGACGTTTTCGGTGCGGGTTTTATCTATTTCAACAACCTGAGTTATTTCACCTTCTGCTGCCTGAAATAGGAACTCACCTTGTGGTCCGCAGATAAAGCTGTTTCCCCAGAATGAAATCCCGCGAGTCTGGCCCGATGGGTCAGGTTCGTAACCGGTACGGTTCACCGCAATTACTGGAATGCCGTTTGCTACGGCGTGCCCGCGCTGAACAGTGATCCACGCTTCACGTTGACGATTCTTTTCGTCTTCGGTATCGGAGGACTCATAGCCGATAGCGGTGGGGTAGATGAGCACTTCTGCTCCCGCTAAAGCCATCATTCGGGCAGCCTCGGGATACCATTGGTCCCAGCAGACCAGCACACCAAGTTTTCCCACCGATGTATCTATGGGGTTAAAACCCAAATCACCGGGAGTGAAATAAAATTTTTCGTAATAGGCCGGATCGTCGGGTATATGCATTTTGCGGTATTTTCCGGCTATTGTTCCATCTTTTTCAATGACCACAGCTGTATTGTGATACAGCCCAGGAGCCCGTTTTTCGAAAAGAGATAACAGGATAACCACTCCCAGCTCTTTTGCCAGTTGGCCAAATGAATGGGTGGAAGGGCCCGGAATGGTCTCTGCCTGGTCGAATATACCCGTCTCTTCGGTCTGACAAAAGTACAGTCCGTTATGCAATTCTTGTAACACAATTAGGTCTGCTCCTTTCGATACTAAGTCGCGGATTTTTGACTGCAATCGCGAAACGTTCTCGTTTCTGTCTGTCGTGTTGGCTTGTTGTATTATTCCGATTTTCATATGTTGTCTGATTGGTAGAAAAAATCCGCTTGGCGCCGGCGGAAGAATAGTAAATCCTAAATCAAATAAAACCTTTCGGAAATTGCATCGTTACACAGTGGAGTGAGCCGTGTTGCTTGATCAAAGGCAGACAATCGACGCCGATTATTTCACGATAGGGAAATGCCTTTTGCAGTTGTTTTTTTGCCATTTCGTCTTTTGCGGATGCATAAGTAGGCATTAAAACAGCATCGTTGATAATCAGAAAATTGGCGTAAGTGGCGGGAAGTCTATAGCCGTCATGATACACAGCATCCGCCATGGGTAGCGGAATTAACCTGTAAGGCTTCCCTTCGGTGGTTTTGAACGATCCCAGTTCATTTTCCATACGCTTGAGTTCATCGAAATGCTCGTCGGTTTTATCGTCACATTTTACGTATGCGATAGTCTGTTCGTCGCAAAATCGGGCAAGTGTATCCACGTGGCTGTCGGTGTCGTCTCCGGCCAAATAACCGTGGTTGAGCCACAAAATCCGATGCACCCCGAATGTTGATTTCAGGTACTCGTCAATCTCCTCCAGCATCATTGGCTGATTGCGGTTAGGGGCCATCAGGCATTGCGATGTGGTAAGCAAAGTTCCCTTTCCGTTCGATTCTATTGAACCGCCTTCCAGAATAAATCTTTTCTTGCTTGTATATTGAACCTCGGGTTTGAATTCTTCTTGACGGAAAAGATGTTGTGTGATTTGATTGTCGTGGTTGGCGGCAAACTTAAGTCCCCAACCGTTAAAACCGAAATCGAAAAGCATTGGTTTTCCATTGATAAAAACCGAAATAGCACCGTGGTCACGCGACCAGGTATCGTTGCTTTTCAGTTCCGACGTAATAAGATTTTTACGTTCTTGAGGCGTGAAATGTTTCACAACCTCGTCTTCTTCCGGGCATACGACTAGCAGCTTTTCCCTTTTCAGAATTTCTTTCGAAAATGTCACATAACATTCCGTAACTTCCTCCAAGGTGTCGAACCAGTCAGTACCGGCGTGAGGCCAAGTGACCAACACACCGCTCTGCGGATACCATTCCGGCGGAAAAACAACGTTGTTCATCGATTTTTATCCTTCCATATTTCCGCGAATAATTCCGCGGGACGAATTTTTGACGAAATCAATGATATGATTTCGCTCTTTCGTTTCCGGCAATTCGTTCTCAATTCTTTCCAGCGCCTGTGTGGTGTTGTATCCAGCTAAATACAGATACCTGTATACATCCTGGATGGAATTTATCACTTCGCTTGAAAATCCCCTGCGTCGTAACCCAACAAAATTCAAACCTACATAAGTAAGTGGTTCGCGGCCGACCATAGTATAGGGGGGGATATCTTTCGGAACTTTGGAACCACCCTGTATCATCGTGTGCGCACCAATTCGTGAAAACTGATGTACAAGTGTCCCGCCGCTGAGAATAGCGTAATCGTCAATTTCTACTTCTCCGGCCAGTTGCGTGGCATTTCCCAGGATGACGAAATCTTTTAATACACAATCGTGTGCCACGTGACTGTATGCCATTAACAGGCAGTCGCTGCCAACTGCTGTTTCTCCCCGTGACGCTGTGCCGCGATTCACAGTTACACATTCGCGGACTGAAGTTCTGTCGCCAATAATGGCTAACGATTCTTCACCCCTGAATTTCAGGTCCTGCGGAATAGCGGAAATGGTAGCGTGCGGAAAAATGGTGCAATTCTTCCCGATACGTGCACCAAAAAGAACGGTTGCATATGGCATTACAACTGTTCCCTCACCAATTTCAACATTTCTGTCGATGTATGCGAAGGGTTCAATGACAACGTCTTTGCCTATTTGGGCTTCGGGATGAACAAATGCCAGTGAAGATATATTACTCATAACTTATTGAGCATTATTTATTTTTGATTATTTGAGCGGTGAAGTCGGCTTCAGATACTATTTTATCTCCCACGAAAGCCAGTCCTCGCATGGTGGCGATGCCCCTGCGAACTTCCGACGAAAACTCTACTTTAAAAAGTATGGTATCGCCGGGAACGACCTTGCTTCGGAATTTCACATTGTCTATTTTTAGGAAATAAGTCGAATATCTTTCGGGTTCGTCAAGTCCGGAAAGCACCAGCAATCCTCCTGTCTGAGCCATGGCTTCTACCTGCAGAACTCCAGGCATAACCGGTTCATCGGGGAAATGGCCGACGAAATAAGGCTCGTCATTGGTGATGTTTTTTACGCCTACGATGTAACTTTCGGTTTGTTCAATTACTTTGTCCACCATCAGGAAAGGATAACGGTGTGGCAACAATTGTTTTACGCGATTAATGTCCATCAGGGGTTCAACATTGGGGTCGTAAAACGGTGCTTGATTTTTGTTTTTTATCTCCCTACGGATAAGCCTTGCCAGTTGATTGTTGATTTTATGCCCCGGACGTGTAGCAATGAGCCGTCCTTTTATAGGTTTCCCTATCAGCGACATGTCTCCGATTATGTCGAGCAGTTTATGCCGTGCAGGCTCGTTAGGGAATGCCAGTTCGCGGTGATTCAGATAACCCAGCTGGTTTGCATCCATGCGAGGGACGTTTAGTTCATCGGCTATCTCATCCAGCTCGTTCTGAGGAAGCTTTCTTTCATAAATAACGATGGCGTTATCCAGGTTACCGCCTTTGATTAGTCCGGCCTGACGCAGTTTTTGGATTTCACGAACAAAAACAAACGTGCGTGCAGGCGCTATTTCTGTAGCAAAATTCTCCAACGATTCCAAACTGGCATATTGATTGGGGATATATTGTGATTCGAATTCTATGTTAGAATTGATCGCGAAACCATCATCCGGAAGTAACGTGATTTTAGAACCGGTTTCGGGGTCGGAGACTTCTATTTTTTTTCGTACAACATAAAAGTCTTTGTCTTTTTCCTGTTCTACAATACCTGCTTTTTCAATAGCACGAATATATTCTATGGCGCTTCCGTCAAGAATGGGAAATTCCGGCGCGTTCACTTCGATAAGACAGTTGTCTATCCCAAGTGCATAAAGTGTTGAAAACGCATGTTCAACAGTGCTGACGGTGACATTACCCACTCCCAGAACCGTGCCTCGCTGGGTATGGACAACATTTTCGGCCACCGCTTCAATAACAGGTTGATCCTCTAAATCTACCCGTTGGATCCGGTATCCTGAATCAACGGGTGCAGGATTGAAAGTTATTTCAATTTTGTAACCGGTATGAAGCCCCTGGCCTTTTAGCGTAAAGCTGGATTTTAATGTTTTCTGTTTCACCTTGTTATATCGATAAATTTAATTTTGAGTGCAGATAATCCGGCAAAGATACAACTTTGCCTTGAAAAGTATGAATTTGGCTCTCCCGTTAGGTTTTTTTAGCAAAACATGTCTCCTGTTCTTAGGAGAGTTGTTTTTTTAACTCCTTGATTTCTTTTTCCAGCACATTTATTTGACGGTACATGTCGGGTAGCTTGGGGATGATTATGCTCGATTTGAAATAGTTTTTTATTTGATATGCCGGCGAGCCCATTACTTCAGATCCCTCAGGAGTATTGCTGATAATTCCGGACTGTGCACCAATCTGCGATTGGTTACCGATAGTTATATGTCCGCCTATTCCGACCTGGCCGCCTAAGACACAACCTTCACCTATTTTGGTTGATCCGGCAATTCCTACCTGAGCCGCCATAACCGTATTCTTTCCGATTTCGCAATTGTGTGCAACTTGTATTAAATTATCGAGTTTCACTCCTCGACGAATGATGGTCGATCCCATAACGGCACGATCTATAGTTGTATTGGCACCTACTTCTACATCTTCCTCCAGTATCACATTACCGATCTGTTGGATTTTATGGTACACCCCCTCTTGTTTGCTGAACCCGAATCCGTCCGCACCAACAACAACTCCTGCGTGTAAAATACAGTTGTCGCCAATTATACAACTGTGATAGACTTTTACTCCGGCATAAATAACAACATTATTTCCGATTTTTACATTATCCCCAATATATGCTTGCGGATAGATTTTTACGTTTTTACCCACCTGTACGTTTTCTCCGATATAGGCAAACGCTCCGACATAAATATTATCGTCAAGTTTTGCAGTTGCCGAGACGAAAGACATCGCTTCTATTCCTATTTTTGGTGGAGTTAAGCTGTTCACCAGGTCCAGCAGAGAAGCCAGAGCTGCATAAGCATCGGGGACTTTAATTAATGTGGCAGAAACAGTTTTTTCCGGTATAAAGTCATTGTTTACCAGTACAATATCTGCCTTAGTCTCGTAAATATAATGGGTGTATTTGGGGTTGGAAAGAAAAGCAATGGTTCGTGGTTTTCCCTCTTCAATTTTTGCAAAATTATCGACTTCTACGTTCGGGTTCCCTATAATCTCTCCCTTTAGAAAGTCGGCAATTTGTTGTGCTGTAAAGGTCATTTACTCTATTTTATTGGGTTTAAAAATGCAAATTAACAAATAAAAATCTAACAGACAAAGTTAAGCGTACAGAAAATGTTTAGTTAAGATAAATTTTGCAGATTTAAAAATATAAAGTACCTTTGCATTCACTTTTTCGGGATGTAGCTCAGTCCGGTTTAGAGTACTCGTCTGGGGGGCGAGTGGTCGCTGGTTCGAATCCAGTCATCCCGACAACAATCAAAAGGCTTATAAACAGCCAGATAACTATAAAGCGAGATGGTGCGATTTTGCGCCCCTTGCTTTTTTTGTTTAAAAATAGCCTTGTTTTTCGCTAGATACTGGCTGAGCCTTATTCCATTAATCAAAATTATCAGCAGTCCGACGGATACGTTCAGCGAGATCGTACAGCGCTCCTTTAAATTGTTGCTTTTCATCTTCGGTAAAACCGCCTTTGCCGCCATTACCGTCAACTCCATTGATCTTATTGTAAATCCAGGAGGAGGATTTACCAAAATACTTTTGTGCTATCTTTGCCCAGGTTACATCCAGGGCGATATCTTTCAACTGTTCCTTGGTGGATACTTTTTCTGTTGTTATAGTTTTCATACACGCTCGTTTTAAATAGTTAATGTTTTGAAGTGCCGCCGTCTTAGCTGCGATTTTCTCTGATTACTCTTCTCTTTCTTTTTCCTCATTGGGATCGTAATCTTTTGAGAGCAGATTATCGAAGAGTTCTCTGATGTAGAATTCATACGTCCAGTTGAAGAAAATTCTTGATTTTCTGTAGTTCCTGATTACTTCGATCAGTTCCTTTTCTTCCTTTGTCAGTTTCATATTCCTATCTGTTTTTAATCACCCTTCAAATATACTATGATTTTTCATAGTAGTCAAGTATTCAGGTGCTTTTTTGTATCTTACACGCCAAGAACAATGCCCGGTTCAATATTAAGTTGCTTACTGATAGTGCGGGCGACTTTCAGGGTGGGTTCGGTTTTACCTGTCAGGAAGTTACTGATACGTGATTGGCTGAGTCCGAGCATTTCGGCAAGTTTCTCTTGTGTGAGATTCATTTCGTGCATCCGGAGCTTCATAACGTCGGGTAACGACGGAGTGCCCATCGGATAATTCTCGTCTTCATATTCTTCGGCAAGTTCAACGAGCAAATCAAGTTCCATGACCCGATGATCGTTCATGGGCGTATTTTCTTCCACTTGTTCCATCAATTCTTCAATCCGTAACATGATGGCATCGTATTTATTTTTGTCTTTTATTGTCGCCATAATCATATTTTTTTGATGTCTTTTATTTTATCGTATTGTGTATGCGTTCCAACAAACCGGATCAATACGGCTTTGATTGTAAACTGGATGATAGTCACTATCCGGTAATCGTTTCCTTTAATGTTGAATACATATCGCTTGTTGCCTACATTATCTACAGTATTGAATGTTCTTTTTATATCGGTAAAACATGTCCATTGCTCCTTTTTCACTATTCTGTACCAGTTTTCCAAAGGTATTTTGGAATCGGGGTATTGGGAGTAAAAATCCTGTAAGGCCTTTTTCGATATGATTCTCATCCTTCATCATTGTTTTATGCGACTAAGATACAAAATAAATATTTAATAAACGAATATATCATTTATTATTTAAATAAATTACCTGTTTTTTGCCTTAAGACTGTCATGCCCTTTGTGGTTGAACAAAGGTGTAGTTTTGCATGAGAATAATCACATGAACTTTTGCGACGATGCAAAACAGGTTCTCTTTTTATGTTAAAAATGGATTAACACCGATTCCTTCAAGAAAAAACTTATATATTTGAGGAATTTTACTTCTTTTTTTCGTTAATTGATGAAGAAAGTAGGATGTTAAACCTAAAAATATAACAGATGAAAAAGGTGTTGTTATTGATTGATTACTCCAGTGAATTTAGCCGTCGTTTATTGAAAGGGTTGATTCAATATTCCAAAGAACACGGACCCTGGATATTTTATCGCTTACCCTCCTATTATAAAACGCTGTATGGTAAGGAGGGGATTGTGGAGTGGGCTAAAGAGTGGGAGGCAGACGCTATTGTGGCGCGTTGGGATCATGAAGGGACAGACCTGCTAAAGAGTTTAAATATTCCTGTTGTCCTTCAGAATTACAAAGACAGAAGCGATTATTTTTCCAATCTGACAGGCGATTATATCGGAACCGGCGAGATGGCTGCCAGGTTTTTCATTAAACGGCGATACAGGAATTTCGCGTTTTATGGGAACAAAGGTGTGGTGTGGTCGCGCGAGAGGGCCGAAGGATTCAGGAAAGAGGTGGAAAAAGCAGTAGGG